>Ga0210019_1000561_pt1 | contig 46346 bp, 41 predicted proteins | sample CryGeyCG2114_020_2_FD_183969 | JGI IMG/M metagenome (GOLD analysis project Ga0210019, IMG submission 183969) | Groundwater microbial communities from aquifer - Crystal Geyser CG11_big_fil_rev_8/21/14_0.20 (SPAdes) (version 2) | ecosystem: Environmental > Aquatic > Deep subsurface > Groundwater ...
GTGACAGACGTCAGGGTATTAAATATTGCAACCCAAGAAGAATCTTTGTGGAGATCAGTAATACCGGAGGAGGCAGGACAAATTTTAGAAGACCTAAAACTCACGTACTAATTACCAGAAGTCAGGACAGAGACGATTTCGTTCCACATAACTTTTTTCAAACTGCATTACGTATCTCAAAGATGACGACTAGCGTGCGTGCTACAATTTATATATGCCCCGCGGGTTTTGGACAAGTACATTTTTGCTTTCAGCGACTACGATTGGAGCTGGTATCTTTGCAATTCCCTATGTTACCGCGTATGTTGGGTATCCTTTTGGGTTTTTGTGGCTTGTAGTTGCCGGCCTTGTGATGGTTGCAATTAACTATGCCTACACCGATGTTGTCATGTTTACTGGATCAAAAACGCCACTTCAGTTGGTGGGGTATGGAAAGGTATATTTTGGAAAGGTAGGACAAACGGTGGGATCACTTATTATCCTGATTGGACAGTGGGGAGCTATGCTTGCGTATATTATTGGAATTGGAAGTTTCTTAGGGATACTTTTTGAAACCTCAGAGTATGCAGCTTTGTTTTCAGTCATTACTATTATTGTTGTTATGTTTGCTACTTGGAAAAATATTACGTACATGAGTGCGATTGAGAATATTCTGCTACTCGGTATGATCGCGGTTATTGGCTTAATTGCTGTTGCTGCCTTCCCATTTATAAAACCACAAAATTTGCATGCAATGCTTCCGCTTCCAACAATAAAAAACTTTTTCTTACCATACGGAATAGTACTCGGTGCTATGTCGGGTTATGCCGTTATACCAGAAGTCGTTCGTACGGCAAGGCGATATATGCTTACTCAGCGGCAATTGTATCTCTCTGTTGTGGTTGGTACGCTTGTTCCGTTTTTTGTGTATGTGGTATTTCAATATGTAGTTGTTGGTGTATCAGGAAATCAAACGAGTATTGAGGCGATTTCTGGACTGGTCCCGTACCTTGATAATGGGATCATAAAGTTAGGTGCGTTGCTTGGCGTTTTTGCAATGCTCAGTTCGTTTTTTACTTTAAGCTATGTTATAAAAGATACGTTTGAGCAAGACTACCATGTAACTAACATCAGGGCTCATCTATTGTCTTTTGCACCGCCTGTTTTGCTTTTTTTGGTTGGAGTACGAAGCTTTTTGTTGGCTTTAGAACTCGTTGGTGTTTGGCTTGGTACGACCAGTGTGATTTTTATATTGCTTTTGTATCGCAAAGCTACAAAAACGCGAAAACTTACGCACATTTGATCCTAGCTAGTTGTGGTATTATAAAAACCCATGGAAAGTAACGACCTAAAACTTGCAGCAGGAGTTATCCTAGGAAGTCTTCTTATTATCGTTGGTGTGGTGTTTATCGCTAATCTTACCGACAAACCCGACGTGGTAAATGTTGTTGATGCCATAGGTGAAAACCGTCCTGAAAAGGGTAATTCAGCCTCAGGAATATCTATTGTTGAATTTTCTGATTTTCAGTGTCCCGCTTGTGCTGTTGCTTTTTCATCGGTTGGTGAGTTTTTGAAAACGTATGGTGATCAGGTTCATTTTGTGTATCGACATTTTCCAATTACCGAGCTTCATCCAAATGCGATGCCCGCCGCGTATGCTTCCGAGGCTGCGGGTAAACAGGGGAAATTTTGGGAAGTTCATGATTGGTTGTTTACTAATCAAAGCGCATGGGAAACTGCCGCAGTTGATGCGGACTATTGGTTTGAACAATTTGGCGAAGAAATCAGTTTGGATAGGGATCAATTTTCAAACGACTATCTGTCAGATGAAGTAAGAAATGTTGTTTCAAATGATCGCGCCGAGGCTCGTAACCTGGGTGTAAGTTCAACCCCAACGTTTTTCATTAACGGCAAAAAAATAGCAGGTGCTCTTTCATTGCAGTCATTGATTGACGCGTCGGGAGTTATTATTGATGCAAATAATGCCAATGATGGTGTTACGCCTGAACCAACCGTTGCAATTGAACCAACAGTAAGTGGAGAATAGGAATTCGTAATTCGTAATTCGTAATTCGTAATTCGTAATTCGTAATTCGGTAAAACTGGCTGTTGACTGGATTTTTCACCCGCACACAATCTTTACGCTTTACGCTTTACGCTTTACGCTTTACGCTTTACGCTTTACGCTTTACGCTTTACGCTTTACGCTTTACGCTTTACTAATCACTAATCTGCAATCACCTGTATAATAAACCTATGATCACCTTTGATCACGTTACCAAACTATATGATAGAGGTAGCGTAACTGCCCTAAACGATGTAAGTCTTGATATAAAAGAAAAGGATCTTGTGGTCCTTGTAGGTCCTTCTGGGGCAGGCAAAACAACGTTACTCCGCCTTTTGATTAAAGAAGAAAATCCGACTCACGGGGCGATATATTTTAAGGAAGATGACATTGTGAAACTTTCTAAATCAAAAGTTCCTAAGTTACGTCGCAGTATTGGTATGATTTTTCAGGATTTCAAACTTCTCAAAACGCGTAATGTGTATGAAAATGTGGCCTTCGCGCTTGAAGTTACCCGCTCTTCCACTAAAGAAATCGGTGAGGTAGTGCCATATCTATTAGATAAAGTTGGTCTTTCTTACCGTGCTAAAGCCTTCCCAAACGAACTTTCAACAGGAGAACAACAACGTGTTGCGATTGCTCGTGCTCTGGTTCATGAACCTGAAGTTTTGTTAGCAGATGAGCCAACGGGAAACCTCGATCGAAAAAATAGCGAACAGATTGTCGAATTGCTTCAGCAGATCAATGATTGGGGGACAACGATAATTATAGCCACACACGACGAATATGTTATTAAAACAATAAAAGGTCGTACCATTGAGCTGGATGATGGTAAGGTTGTACTGGAGTCGTAATTATGAACATAATAAGAAACGCGATACAACATATAACAAGAAGTCCACTACAGAGTATATCGGTCGTAAGTATTCTTGCCCTTACTTTTCTTATTGGACAGCTTTTCGTAACCGTCACCGTGGGGTCTGGGAGGATCCTATCTTATTACGAAAATCGTCCGCAAGTAATGATCTTTTTTAAAGATGAAGTTTTGGAAGATCAGATTTTGCAAATTAAGGCTGAGCTTGAAAAAGACCCAACAGTTGAGCAAGTTAGTTATATTTCAAAGGAACAAGCCGTTGAAATATATAAAGAGCGGAGTCTTCGATTGTTTCCTGACAAGCCTGAGTTGTTAGAGTTTGTGACTGCAGATATGCTTCCCGCCTCGCTTGGGGTTTCTGCAACCTCAGTTGATACACTCTATAAAATATCGGATGATTTCCAAAATAATCAATTTGTCGAAAGTGCAATTTTTCAGGAAGATTTAGTTAAGGAATTAACGCGTTTTATTGATGCTCTTAGAATTGCCGGTGCCATTGTGATTGCAATACTTTTGTTTACGGCAATTATGTTAATGATGGTGGTTGTATCGCATAATATTCGATCGTTTGGTTCTGAGATTGAAGTGATGAGGCTTGTGGGTGCTGGATCTTGGTATATCCGTTGGCCCTTTGTTATCGACAGTATCATTTTTGCTTTGATTTCATCGACCATTGCAACGCTAGGGCAATATCTGCTTTTGCCCGCAGTCAAGTCTTTTTCACTTAATTTTATCGCGGCGGTTGATATTATTCCCAATCAAAATGAGTACATCTTGTATTTGTACGGGGCAACGCTTGTGTTTGGTGTTGTGTTTACATCACTTATTAGCCTTATTGCAACATGGCGAAAGGTGCGTATATGAAAAAGTTAGGTATCAGTTTACTGCTTCTTGTGGGATTCGTTGGTATGTTTGCTCCGACACCAGTTTTTTCGCATGCGTATGATGTGGCAACGGAGTTTTTTATCGGAACAACAGATGCGCAGTATCAAGAACTTGAGGCACGTGAGCAAAAAAAGGCTGAGTATGAAAAACAGATCGAAAATCTAAAGTATCAAGAGAAAAATCTTCAAAATCAAATTTCATATCTTCAGTATCAGCAGTCGTTGACCTTACTAAAGCAGGAGGAAACAAGAACAGGTATTGAAAATACCTTGAGGCTTATTGAAAGTGTCTTAGGTGATATTGGTAGTTTGACCACCAAGCAGTCAAACCTGACCATATCAATTGATGACATAGAAAAGGTATTGTCATCGCGCGTTCGAAGTTCGTATAAGCTCGGCAGTGAAGCAACGCTTTTTGCACTGGCGCCGCAGGCGTATTCAGAATCAATGTTACATGCCAAATATTTCCAATCCTTGCAACTATTGGATGTTGATTTGTTCGAAAAAATGGTGGGCACTCGTCATGTATATGAGGTTCAGCAGAGTGAGCTAGAAACCTTAAAAACTGAGCAAGAAACGCTCAAAGAAAAACTGGAAAATCAGAACATTTTGTTGAATCAGCAAAACGAAGATCTTATAAATCAAAAGGCAACTCAATCTTGGCTCTTAACGACAACAAAAAACCAAGAGTCAACGTATCAAACAATGCTTGCTCAGATCAAAGAAGAGATTCGATCCATAAAGGTTGCCCTTACCAGTGTTGGAACAAAAATTGGTGAAGTCAAACAAGGAGATGTTATTGCTCATGTGGGAAATACAGGATGTTCTACCGGTGCTCATTTGCACTTTGGGTATTATACAGGAGGGGTGGCTATTGATCCGTTGCCAAAACTTAATAGTGGTGAATTTAATTGGCCGGTTAAAAGCTATGCGGTTAATAATTGGTTTAATGATTCACGCACCGCCTCGTGGTATCTACAGAATTTTGGAATTTCCGGTCACAACGGGATTGATATGGTTGATAGCTCGGTTGGGGAAGGTGCGCCGATTTTTGCCGTTGCTGACGGGGTTGCGTATCAGGTTAGTGATACGAAGGCGTGTTCATTTACGGGTACCGTGGGTAAAGGGATTCGTATCGATCATTCTGATGGAACAAAGACGATCTATTGGCATGTTCAGTAGAGTTCTCCCCTTTATCGCTTTCGCGGTAGTTGTTTTATTTTCAATGGTGATTCCCTTTGATACTGATTTGGGTTGGCATCTTAGGTACGGCGAATATTTTATTGATCACCTGAGCGTTCTTCGTGCAAATGAGTTGACGTATTTTTTGGACACCTATACATGGAGTCATTCGTATACGTTGTATCAGTTGATGACATCAGTACTATTCAACATTGGAGGTATAAAAGCCTTGATTATAGGGTACTCATTGGTTATCGGTGGTATTTTTTACGCTTTTTTTCGCATAATGCGTGAACAAATACACGTTGCAATTGTGTCATTCGCAGTTTTTTCTTTGCTTGGTCTCTCGACATTATCGTTAGGGTGGAGGGCGCAAATCTTCTCGGTACTATTTCTCCTCATTCTATTTCTTGTATTAAGAATCATAAACCCGGTAAAGAGAAATGTGTATTTAGGTGTCTTGTTTATAGTGTGGGTTAACGTTCACGGTGGGTTTATTGTTGGGCTTGTGATTGTTGGTTTTGATTTTGTTGCCAAATTTTGGTCAGGGGCAAAAAGTGATCGTATTCACCTCCTAATTGGTTTCACCACCTCTATTTTTGCAACATTACTCAATCCATTCGGTGTATATGTATATCAAGAAATCATTCAGCATATTTGGGTTCCCATGGCAACGCTTATCGCTGAGTGGGTCGCGCCGTCTGTTGGTGCAAGAGTAGGGTATACGGTTTTTTCAATATGGTGGGTATGTGTGCTTATTCGATCCCACAACTCTGCAAAAGTGTTTTGGGTTATGGCCACTACACTCGTTTGGTATTTGGCGTTTTCGGCAAGAAGAAACGGTGTGTTTGTGCCCCTTGTGTTTTTGGTAAGTTTGACTGAGGTGTATAAAAACAAGATCACAGAATTTGATAAACACGAGATTACGCGTATTGCGGTTTGGATTATTCTTGGTGTCGGTTTTATTGCGGAGATTTTTCAGTTAACGTCTTTTTCGGCACGTTTAAGTAATTGGGAGATGTATTGTTCCAAAGGTCTTGTCCGATATCCGTGCGAGATTGTTAAGTATCTAAAGCAAAACCCTCTTCCTGACCAAACTCGTGTGTTTACCCTGTTTGAATGGGGTGGGTTCTTTGAGTGGCAACTGCCAGAATATCAGTATTTTGTGGATGGGAGGATGCCGGCGTGGAAGACAGATGATGGAGTAAGTCCATATACAACATATTTGGAGATCATTCAGGCGAAAGAAGGTTATGATGAAAAGTTACGTAACTATAATACACAGGTAATAATTATGCCCAGTGGTACGTTTCTTGATCTAGTATTGCAAAAAGATCCACAGGGTTGGAAAGAAGTCTATCGAAATAGCATTGACGTGATCTACGTAGTTTCCAAAGACTAGCAAATCTTCACTATCAAGCGAGCCATCTGTCCCAAAAGTGGAACTCATTTTTTGTTGGCGGGTACCCATTAAACTAGACAGTGAGTCTCTCTGAAAGGAGGTGAATCACAATGTCAATAAACTATATAGCAAAAGATGTAAAAGAGGAGTGTGGAAGCAGTCTGCGCCAGACCAATCTGCAGCCTGGAAGGTGGTGACTCAAACAAAGAGCATTGTTGACCTTGCAACCGTTTTCGAGCCAAAGACACCAGTGCAACAAGATCATCGCTCGTATGGGCACTACCAATGTGATCAATTCTCGTGATTCTGCCATGCGACTTGTAGGCAATGTGAACAGCAGTTGCTCCACTTTTAGTCTTAACTCTGCGAATGAATGCCATTATCTACATTGTAGACTATGGTTAGTGTCCTGAAATATCAAACTTTAGCCTGGAAAAGGGTTGGAAATCGAATTTTTGAGAAACTCAGGTACTAAAGCACACCTCACTTTCTCGTTGTGCGTTGTGTTTCAGGTGGTTTTATCGCGTGTTCTCAAGTTAGCATTTACAGCAACCCAGATTGCTTCTTGACAGAGGTGATACATAAGTCTAGTTTAGTGAATAGTTGTATGCAAAAACGCACTACACTGCCACTATTTAGAGGATTTGGTTTCTTGGCGTTAGGCATTATCTTCACGCTCGCTTTTTCTTCAACGTCTTCGTTGCATGCCGATGGACCACCTCCATCAACGTCATTTGATGCGACTGTGGTGTCTGACAATTTGGGTTTGGGGGAAACTGCAACATATACCATCACGTTTAATGCACCACAGGACCTTTCGGCAGGTGTAGGGCAACAGCCAGGAGATATGCTTAATATAAATGTGTTTCCCAACGGGCCTTCTGATGCAAACCGTATGGCTAATCTGACAAATCTTACCGTTGGTGCTGGTTCTACTATTGCAGGTTCATTTATTCGTGAAATGCCACAACAGGATCCGGGTGGTGGGCAGCCATTAGATTCTAACTCGACACTATTTCAGGTTACAAGCAGTGTTTCTCAAGGACAGTCGGTTGTGCTTAAGATGGCTGGGGTTGTTAATCCAGGTATCCAAGGTCAGCAAACAATAAGTATTTCACTTGGAGGACAAACGATGTATCAGGCTAGTGTGGCCATGGTTGTTGGTGCTGGACAAACATTTGCAGTAAGTGGAACGGTATCCAAAGCTGGCGTTGGGGTGAGTAGTGCGCAAATTAGTGCAAGTCAACGTTCGGGTAGTATGTTTTTGAATACCAATGTTGCTGCAGATGGAACGTACAGTATTAACCTTCCGATAGGAACATGGGAATTAAGAGTTGGACCGCAATGGGGCAATGACGGACAGCAAGTAGCGGTTGATTGGGCGTATAACGGGTTTGGAGAAGCGGTTGCGGTCAGTGATGCCCCGGTCAGTGGGATTAACTTTACAGTTGTATCAGCAACTGCTGTTGTAACAGGTAAAGTTCTCTTGCCAAACGGTTCTCCCTTAACTAATGGAGGTATCGACATTCGATCGGGAGAAGGGGTTGGTGTTGGGTCGGGTATTAATCCACAGACTGGTGTATTCAGCGTGCAGGTTCCAGCGGGAACGTATCGACTTGGTGTTTTCTCACAAGACCCTTCGTACGCAGCACCTGCATTAGCTCCCTTTTCTGTCGCTGAGAATTCAACAAAGGATTTAGGAACGATTACGCTTGTTGCTAAGACGTCTCATATAAAAGGTGTAGTTACGGTGAAAGGAACAGCAACGGGGGTTGTAGGTATGAATGTGAATACCTGGTCGCCATCTGGTTGGAGTGAAACCACAACGGCTGCTGATGGGAGTTTTGATTTACTTGTTGGTCCTGGCGAATGGGAAGTAATGCTGAGGGCTCGACCTGGTTCAGGGTATGCCGTTGAAGGTGGACCTCCCACACGAGTTACGATTGCAGATGCGCAGACTGTTACCGGTCAAAACTTTCAGGTACTTCTTGCAAACGCATCCATAGACGGACGTATTGTTGATGCACAAGGGACCCTTATTTCTAACTTCTTTGGATTTGCGCAGGCAATGGAAGGAAACGGTGATCCTCCAAAGCCAGGTCCTGGAACATCTGCTGAAGGTGGAGTATTTTCGCTGCAAGTTCCTGCTGGTACGTGGGCTGTTGATGTCCACACGGAGCCAGGTTCAGAGTATAGTTCAACTGGTGCACAATCAGTTACGATTGGTGAAAATGAAAATAAAAATGTAACCATAACGCTTCAACAAAATGATGCATTGATTACGGGAACGGTGCGCGATGATGAGGGAAATGCAGTTACTGGTGTTCGAACAGAGGTCTTTGCCGAAAACGGGCGGGGTTCATTTAAGATGGCGTTTGTTAACGAGGCAACCGGTACATATAGTATGGGCGTTGTGGGAGGTACAAGTTGGTACTTGGGGGTTTTTGTAGAACCTGGGAATGGACTTATGATGATTCCTCCGTCAGATAGCAAAACCACGGTGGCCAGTGGTCAATCTGTAGTAAAAGACTTTGCTCTTCTTCGTGCGAATGCAACTATAAGTGGTACGGTTCTTGATCCTTCGGGTAATGGTTTAGGGAATGTGTTCGTGTTTGCTGATACCCATCTGGGTGAAGACGGTGCGGTTCTCGGTGCTCAAACGACAATTGGTGGCCCACTTCCAGAAAACTCTGGCGGTCCAGGTGGGGATCTTAAGCAAGGTCTTCATACGGGTGATTTAACGCGCGGTGATGGTACGTTCACGTTGGCTGTACCTGCAGGGACTTACGGTATTGGCTCAGGTGCTCCATCGTCCCTTGGTTATATTAATCCTGAATTTATAAGTGTGTCGGTTGCTAAAGGCGAAGAGAAAACGGGCTATGTGCTTTCGTACAGGCAATCCGACGCACAAATTACTGGAACCATAACTCTTGATGGTGTGCAAAGTGAAGGTTTTGTGTGGGCGTGGAGTGATAGCGGATCTCATTCCGAAACGTATTCACGAACGGGATCTTATACGCTTAACGTCACTTCTGGTGATGTGTGGCATATAGGAGCGGATTTTGGAAATGGCCAAGATTTTTATCAGAGCCCAGAGTATATGGTCAGTATGGTTGGTGCAACGACGGCAACTCGGGCTCTTGTATTAACCAAGAGTATATTCACCATGCCTCCGTCAACAAGTCAGCAGATTGAGGCTGCATCTGGGGGGACAATACAGATGGAGGATGGTTTTACGGTAGTTATTCCCGCAGGGGCATTTGGGAGTTCAGGAACGTACACTGTAACGATCTCTCCAACTGCACAGTTAACCAAAGAGAAAAGTCGGCGTCCCGTTGCGTTTGGGTACAGTGTGTCGGCTGTTGATAGTAGCGGTCAAGCATTCACCTCGACGTTTAATAGTAACGTGCGATTTATTATTCCTTATACCGATGCGATGCTTACGGCACTCGGTATTAATTCTACCGATGTTTCAGCCAGCTTTTTTGATACAACGTCAGGAATATGGCAAGGAGTTGAGAGTTTTACGGTCAATACTGAGGACAAGACAATCATTGCTACCGTTAGCCACTTTACTGAGTTTGCTCTTACTACCGGAAGTGCTGATACGACCGCACCTTCAGTTCCCACGAGCCTAACTGCGACTGCAGGTGTTGGAAAAGTCACTCTTGCTTGGACAAATCCAACTGATGCTGACTTTGATCACGTTGTGATTTACCGTTCTACCACGAGTGGTAGTCAAGGTGAAAGTTTAACAACGAGTACGGGGACCTCCTATGAAGATACCGGTCTTGCCGCGGGTACAATATACTACTACACCTTAGTTTCAGTAGACGCAGTTGGAAATAGTTCAGACCCAACTTCTCAGGTTTCTGCAGCACCGACCGCAACACCGATTCCTGCTTTAGAATTGCCGATGACAGGGACCTCAGTAATGGATGCTGCATTGTTTTATGTGGTACGCGGTTTAATTGCAATACTTGGTCTTAGTGGTGTATTTTTCTTTGCGCGACGTAAGTTTCGTGTAGGCGTATAATTTACGGATGCGATTTTTTCGCCACAGGATTTTGGGATTTACTATTTGGATTCCACGTTTATTATTTGTTATTTTCATAATAATTTTGATTACTAGTTCTTATTTTGGCCTCAGGAACTGGTTTAGTACATCTGATACGGTAATTCGTTCAGTCGTGATCCCACACGCAGAAAAAGAAGTTTTGGGAGAAGTTGTTCAAGTAGAAGATCCACTGAATACAGAATTTAGCATTATGATTCCTGCAATTCAGGTGAATGCTCCGGTTAAAGCTGAAGTTGACGGGATGGATGTTGCAAGCTATGAGCCGGAAGTGCTGCAAGGTGTTGCACACTATAAACACAAGGTTGTTGATGGTTTTACGGTTGATGGTGCGTACCCTGGTGAATTGGGTAACATTTTTTTATTTGGGCATTCACAGGTTCCTGGAGGAGATATGTCCAACTACAGTGGCGTGTTTAATGATTTGAGCAAATTATCTATTGGAGATGAAATTATGGTATTTTACCAAGGTCAGAAATATGTTTACAGAGTATATGAAGGTCAGGTTGTTACTAGGAACCAAATAGAATATCTTGCTCCGACCGATGAAGAAACCTTAACGCTCATGTCTTGTTGGCCGCTTGGACTTGATGTGAAGCGATATATCGTGCGTGCAAAGCCAGTGTAATATGGTAAACATTATTCTTGGTAATACTCCCTTAGAATTGCACTAAAAGTGTACTGTAACAAAGCGTCGACCTAAATATCTACGAGGCAAACTTCAACTAAACATCGAATGTTTAGTTTTGCTTTGTAGCAGCATAAACCCATATTTCCCCTACAGAAATTGGAAGCCATGGTTTGAGAGTTAGGGTTCATCAACAGCCATCTGATGGTAGGACCTCAAAGTTTCACTAAAGGTTACTATGCCAAGGCTTCAAGTGAGCTTGGTTGGGTTTAAACCCGCGATCTTTTGAAGAATTTTTAAGTTTTAAAGGTATTTTTTTATTCTTCTTCTTGATATAACTCAATTAATGAAGACGCTACGTAACTTATTTCGTTTATAGCTTCTTCTAATGTATCTCCTTGAGCATAACAGTCTTCCCACTTTGGACATTGAGCAATAAACGCACCCTCTTCTTCATGAATAGTTACGGGTAATTCATACTCAGCAATAGATAACGTTTTTCTGCCTTTCATATCTATATTATAGCATTAATTTTTAGTAGTAAGAATTCTATGAATTCAACTAAACAGAATGTTTAAAACATCGAATGTTTAGTTTTGCTTTGTAGCGGCATAAACCCACATTTTTCCTACAGAAATTGGAAGCCATGGTTTGAGTTGGGGTTCATCAACAGCCATTCGATAGTTGGGCCGCAAAGTCTCATCAAGGATCATTATGTCGAGGCATCAAGGGAGTTCTCTGCCACAAAAAGTGGATTTTTTTTTGCTTTTGGTTTATTGTTATACAATTACTACTGACGGTTGAGAACAAAAAATAATATGTCGCAAAAAGTTTTAATAACAGGCGGTGCAGGGTTTCTTGGAATTAATCTTGTCCGGAATCTTTTGAACAAGGGGTATGACGTTATCTCCTACGATATTGCGCCGTTTTCATATCCAGAAAAGTCGCAAATTACCGAAATAGTTGGGGATATTCGAGACAAAGAAAAAATCACCGCTGCCCTGTTGGGTGTTGACATGGTTATTCATACGGCTGCTGCATTGCCACTGTATTCAAAGGAAGAGATTTATTCGACAGATATAATCGGAACGCGAAATGTATTGGAGGCTGCAATGGAAAATCACATAAAGCGATTTATCCATGTTTCGTCAACTGCGGTATATGGAATTCCTGATCACCATCCATTATATGAGACTGATCAGCTGTATGGAGTTGGTCCGTATGGTGAATCAAAAGTAAAGGCAGAAAGTATATGCGATGAGTTTAGACAAAAAGGAATGTGTGTTTCAATTGTCCGTCCGAAATCATTTATTGGTCCTGAACGACTCGGAGTTTTTGCCTTATTTTATGATTGGGCTAAAGATGGCCATGGTTTTCCTATGATCGGGTCAGGAAATAATCGGTATCAGCTATTAGACGTTGAGGATTTATGCGAGGCGATTTACCTTCTCATGACAAAGCCTGTTGAGGTCGTTAACGATACGTTTAATATTGGTGCGAAAGAATTTACGACTATGCGAGAAGATTATCAGGCGGTACTTGATGTCGCAGGTTTTGGCAAAAAGGTAACTGGGTTTCCTGCAGCTCCTATGATTTGGACACTGAGAATATTAGAACGTCTTCACATCTCCCCTTTGTATAAGTGGGTGTACGAAACTGCATCAAAAGATTCGTTTGTTTCAATTGAAAAGGCAGAGCGCGTTTTGGGGTATGCTCCAAAATACTCAAACAAAGATGCGCTGATTCGAAATTATGAATGGTACGTTAAACATCAAGATCAGTTTGATAACACCTCGGGTGTTTCACATCGTGTTCCGTGGAAGCAGGGGATTCTTGGACTTGCAAAGTTTTTGTTTTAATATAGTTAAAAACTCCTCGTTGACATATATGGTATTATATATGTGGTGGAGGACAATCAAAAGACGATCACTAAAGTACTACTTGCTGTTTTTTGTGCAGCAGGATTAATAGTTTATATGAATATCACGTCAGACCAACATAGCGTGTTGGCAGCAACACATGATGTGGTAATAAATGAAGTATTATTTGATCCAAACGGTACCGATACGGGATTGGAATGGATTGAGTTATATAACCCAGTTTGTTCTACAATTTCTCTGTTAGGTTATTCAATAACCGCATCGTCAGGCGATTACTATGTGTTTGGTGATGTATCAATTGCACCTCGCGATTATCTTGTTCTTCACTGGAATGCCGATGGAAGCGATAGTGAAAGTGAGTTGTTTACAGGTACCGTTGTTGTCGATTCAAATATGGGGAATTCTTCAGGGTATGTTACATTGTATTCGGATTCTGTGCGCAACGAAACAACTATTGTTGATTACGTGGCATATGGATCTTCGTCACAACCATGGATTTCCCATGCAATCGGTGCGGGAATATGGATTAGTGATCTGTATATCCCGATTGGTGTAAGTGGTCAGTCTCTTGGGTTGTTTCAGGATGGGATTGACGCTAATGTGGGTAGTGATTGGTTAGTCTTTGATACACCAACAGAAGGTTCCCCAAACAACGTATTGGTGACCCCAACTCCTTGTGTTCAAGCCACTCCTACCATGGTTCCAACCGTCTTGCCAACACCTGTAGTTTCTCCGACACCAACAGTAATACCTACGCCTACGGTGACTCCGACACTAGTTCCCACACCAACCCCTCAACCGCTAAGCGTTAAGTTAACGGTTCCTTCTTCGACGTTATTTGAAACCAACACGCCATTCTCGGTTGAAATAGCGCATGGGGTAAATCAAGAGAGCTATCGTGTAAAAATCGAAGCGAGCTTTGATGCGCACGTATGGTATAAAGCCACAACCCTTGGTAAGGACGATAAGTTTTATGCCTGGAATAGTTCGTGGGATAATTTCCCTTCAATTACAACAGATAGATTAGGAGGTGCGGTTGTTAATGGAAGTTTTAAAATTAAAAGTGGCGATATTCCTGGCAATTATGTTCTGCGTGCGAAGGTAAAACGAGTTACCGATGACGTGGTGATTACTTCTTTTCAAGAAACGGTTGTGGTTTCAGAACCGATACCATCGGTACTCACACCATCGCCATCACGAACACCTGATCTACAAGATCAAGTGAATGTGTTACCGGATGATCAATCTGGCCACACCGTTTCTTTGCGAACACTTGACACAATAGCTCAATTGTCCGAGGTAACCCATGGTGATGTGGTAACGCTTTCGGGAAGTGTGGTTTCGAAGCAAGGGGTTTTGGGCACAGGGTTTATGTATATTGACGATGGGACTGATGGTATTTTGCTCTCAGTTCCCAACGGGTATACGTTCTCGTGTGATTTAGGTCGCGTGGTTTTGGTAACAGGTGAATATAAAACGCGTTATGGTGAAGATATGTTGCGAGTAATTAATGCGGATGATCTTTTATGTACTGACCAAATTATTCACCGAGTCTCTCGTGAGATCGAGTCGGGTAGCATCGGTAAGTCAGATGAAGGGCAGTTGGTTTCAATCTACGGTATCGTGAGTGAAACTTCGGGAGATGTTTTTACCATTGATAATGGTGGAAGTGATGTACAGGTTGTTATAAAAGAATCGACGGGAATTGATAAGCCCAAAATGAGAGTTGGCTATTATGTTTGGGCTGTTGGCGTGGTCAGCCAATACAATGGTACGTATCGAATCCTCCCGCGGTTTCAGGAAGATGTACAGGTTTCCTCGGTACCGTTTTCTCGCGTACTCGGTTCGATGGTTTTACCCAAAACAGCAATTGTGCCTATCGAGCAGGGTTGGTGGGTTTCACTACTGGGTCTTGGTACTTTGTTAATGTACCTAGCTGCACTCTTGGAACAAGTAAACGCTAAACGACAGCATTAGATGTTGGGATTGTAGAACGTGTTGAATAGAAGGTAGGCTACAGTGAGTGGACCTATGCCACCCGGATTTGTACTAAAAAATATCTCACGGTCAATAAATGTACGTTTGTCGATATCATTGCCAACATCGATAAGTACCGTCCCGTCTTTTATGTCAGTTGATGAAAGTACATCATGTGAGTTTGTTCCGGTGATAACGATCTTGGCTAACTTAGTGTAGCTACCTATATTGTTAGTATGTTCGTTGAGAATTTGAGCACTCGCTCCACGGTTTATCAGGAATGAACAAAGTGGTTTTCCAACTAGAAGACCTCCTCCAAGGATTGCAATCGGTATTCCCGTAAGATTTGGAACCGTGAAGGTGTGTCCAAGATAAGGTATTTTTTGTGGGGCGAATATATTTGTTTCACTAATTTGGTCAAGAACAGCAAGAACTACCGGACTTATGAATGAGTAAGTTCCTTCGAGTAAACTGCCTACGTTCTGAGGATTAAGGCAGTCGACGTCCTTTATTGTGCTTACTGCACTAAGAATTGCGTGCCGATGTAACGGGTTGGGTAAAGGGAGTTGGACAACAATACCGCTAACAGTTGGATCGTCATTGAAAGTTTGTATTGAATCAATAATTTTGGACTGCTCTAGGTTCTCTTCAAAAACACTTTTTTCAGCTAGAAGACCTAGTTGTTTAGCGCGTTTAATTTTAAGATCGGCAAAGAAGTGAGATGATGCGTCGTTGCCAACAACGATACTGATAAGTTTTTTCTTAAAAGGCTTTTCTTGCGCATCTAGTGATTCAAGTATTGAAACTGCCTTTTTTGCGCCATTAAGAATGTGTGCTGCCATACACCCATTGTACCATGTGGTTTTTAGGTTTAGGCTCATCTGAAGCGGAATGGTTGGTAATTGGCACGAGTGTTGCATCCGACATGAGTGATCCGTACGGTGATTGGTCGGGTTTAATAAGTCCAATCATTCGGCCTTGAATATTAAACTCGACGCCAATTATCGGTTGGTATTTTGGGTTCGCAGGCAAAAGAGCAATGTAGGCATCTACTTTGTGGAACCTCTTTAGCGTGACAGACCCCTCAATGAGTGCAACAACAATCTCACCGCTTTGAGCTGTTTCGGTAGGGAAGATGAGTGCAATGTCACCGGGGTCAATGCCCGCATCAAGCATGCTATCTCCCTGAACGCGCAGTGCATATGCGTTTCGATATCCGTGCAACAGGTTTGTCTTTACGTTAATGTATCTCTCAAAATTCTCCTCAGCCCAAATTGGTCCACCAGCTTGGATGTGACCAATGAGTGGAATACGAATCTCTCCCGAATCCAAAATTCCGTCTCCACGTCGCAAAACTTGAATCCCTCGTGCTTTTGTCAACCTACGGATAAAACCTTTTTTCTCAAGAGCGTCTAAATGTACCGAAGCCCCTCGGATTGAGTTTACGCCAATGAGGTCTCTAATTTCCCTTACGGTTGGGGGGAAACCATTGGTTTCAATTTCTTGAACGATAACGTCTAGGACCTCTTGTTGTCGAGGTGTTAGTCGTTTGCCATCACGCATCTGTACACTCATACGTCTACTATACCAGGTGCGTATAGGTAGACATATGTTACCGTGGTTACTTTTCAAATCTATATTTTGTGGTATCTGTTTTTTAGTGAGATTTGTCGTACAATGCCTGATTGAATTTGACCGCAGGATGACGGTAGTGTATAACTAAATTACTCATGATACCTCTCCTTGCGGATTTACCATTGTGGGTTTGGCCAGTTGCAGTTCTATGTATATGGAATGGTGTTTTTACCTTTTTTTCTGTGCGGACGTATGTCAAAAATAAAAAATTGCTTAACGGTGTTCAAAGTTCAGATATCCAAGATATTTTGCATGAGTATATTAAAAAAGTAGGCATAGTACAGGCAAAGCTTTCAGATGTTGAGAACATTCTTTCTGAGATGGATAAAAAAAGTAAACGGTACATTTCAAAGGTTGGCGTTGTTCGGTACAATCCATTTGGAGATACTGGTGGCGATCAAAGTTTTGTTGTTGCGTTGATGGATGAGTTGGATGATGGCGTTGTTATTACTAGTATGCATGGACGTGATAGAACAAGGATGTATTCAAAACCCATAAAAGCTGCTTTGTCAGGAGAATATGAATTTTCGACTGAGGAAGTTGCGGCGATAAAAAAAGCACGTGGAGTAAGTGAGTAACACATTATGGATGACCTAATTCTTGATGAACAAACAATGAAAAAAGATCATACGGCTGATACCGTAAAAGGTAATGTTACTATGTTTAATACATTAACAGAGCGGTGGAAATCAGCTACGCGCATTCAAAAAATTTCATTGATAACCTTAGGACTAGTTATCGTTGGGGCAATTATTTTTGCCATGGCCGGTTTTGGAAAAACAGAAACTTCACTTTCGATTCCCACACTTTCAAATCAACCGAATAATCTTGCGATTGATACTCCACAAGAGCCAAAAGATAAACAAGTTCCCCTCACGGGAGAGTTTGTTACGCAGTCAGAATATGCCGACATAACAGCACGAAAAGTTATGGCGATCGTTGTTGAAAATCATCCTGACGCGAGACCACAGTCGGGACTTGATCAGGCGGACGTTATTTATGAGACTTTGACTGAGGGGGGGATCTCTAGGTTTCTTGCGATGTATCAGAGTAAAGAGCCAGAGGTAGTTGGTCCGGTAAGGTCTGTGCGTAAATATTTTTTGGATCTCATCGGTGGATACGGTGATCCACTTTTTATGCATATCGGTGGAGCGGTAAGTGATAATCCTGAGGCAAATGCTCTCGCCGTGCTTGCTCAGCGAAGTGTCAAATCTGTAGGACTTCTTAACGGGACTTTTTATCGGGTTAGTGATCGGTTTGCTCCTCATAATGCGTACAGTAATGCAATAGAGTTGCGAAAAATCGCACAAGGGGCAGGGTGGACTTCTATATCGGGGTTGGATGTTTGGAAATATAAGGATGCCGTTGCTCCCGTTGAAAACGTAACGGTTCCGGAAATTTCTATAAACTGGGGATCATGGGGAGAGAACGTGTGGTCAGTAAGCTGGCAATTTGACGGTGAAACAAATCAATATAAGAGGTTTCATCAAACCGTAGAACACGTGGATGCACTGACGGGGAAGCAACTTTCTGCTCGAAACGTTGTGGTTTTGTCTACGGGTATGCGTTCGGCGAATGATGGAACGGCGCGTATTGTTGTTGACGTGATGGGTTCGGGAGTTGCAAAAGTTTTTAGAGATGGAACCGTAGTTGAAGGTACATGGAGTAAACCAACATGGGATGTTAACTACATTTTTACTGACGCGCAGGGACAGGAGATTCTTATGAATCGCGGAAATACGTGGGTGATGGTTGTTCCTCTAGATTCGGAGGTGAGTTACTAAACATTTATGGAATTTAATCTACCAAAAGAACTATTAGATTTGTTTACGTCTAGAGTAAGACTCAAGATACTGCAAGTCTTTATTCCTCAACCAGACAAGATGTTTTTTGTGCGTGAAGTTACCCGAATGGTTGGAGAAGAAGTAAATGCAGTCAGGCGAGAGCTTGAGCGAATGCACGCCACGGGACTGTTGCGGATAGAAAAACGTGCCAACCGGGTTTATTATCAAGCTCGAACTGATTTTTTGTTTTACAACGAATTGTTAAGAATGATAGGAAAAACAACTGGCCTTGCGTATGTATTATCAACCGAGTTGAATACTCTTGGTAAGCTAAAGTACGTATTGATCGCAACGGCTTTTATCCGCGGGAGGACATCAGGTCCAAATGATATTGATCTTGTTTTGGTTGGTGACGTCACTCTTGACAAACTGCAGGTTATTATTCGAAAATACGAGGCGGAGGCAAAGCGAGAAGTCAATTATACGGTGATGACTGAAGACGAATTTGCGTTTAGGCGAGACCGAGGCGATGCATTTGTTGCGTCACTTTTATCTCAGCCACAAGTAGTGCTCGTAGGAGATGAAGTCGAATTGTATCGATAGGACAAGGTTTTACTGCCCCATAACTATTGCCGTATTGCGCATAGATAAACCATGATTGAAGTACGAAATATATCAAAAAAATATGCAGGCGTCGCAGCGGTTGACGCACTCTCGTTTACCGTAGAAAAAGGTGTGGTCTTTGGGTTGCTTGGTCCAAATGGTGCTGGTAAAACAACAACGCTCAACATTATTGCAGGAGTTTTTCGTCCTGACGAGGGCACCGTAGTTGTTGATGGATTAGTCTCTTCTACCGACAATGCACGCATCCAATCAAAGATTGGTTATTTGTCAGAGAACAACCCCCTCTATGGAAATTTAATGGTGTATGAAATGCTTGATCTTTCACGTAAATTAAAAAACGTCTCAACATATCAATTTGAGACACGCAAAGATTACGTGATTAACGTGTGTGGAATCGCCGGAATTTATTATCGTCCCATTGAGACACTGTCAAAAGGTCTTCGCCAACGCGTGGGCATTGCGGTTGCGATGATTGGAAATCCCGACATTCTCATACTTGATGAGCCAACAGAGGGTCTTGATCCAAATCAACGTCAAGATATTCGTACGTTAATACGCGATCTACGAAAAGAACATACCGTTGTGGTGAGTACTCATGTTATGCAAGAGGTAGAAGCGATGTGTGACGATGTGATCATTCTTGACGAAGGACGTATCGCGATTGCCGGCAAAGTCGCAGCACTTCAGGGTGTAAAAGATGGCGTGAGCACGATTGAATTTGAACTTGCGGGATTAAGCGCACCAAGTCTTGTAAGTAGTGTAGGGTCTACCTTTGACGTTTTGGAAGTAGACAAAGGATATAGTGTTACGACAAGTGTTGATCAGGAACATGAGTTGTATAAGCTTTTAGCGGAGCATACGTCAGGGGAAGCATATCTAACTCGTCTGAGTAAAAAAACTAATAAGCTTGAGCAAATATTTAGGAACGTAACCAAAAAAGGTATTGGCGATATAGTTAACTCAAAACAGTGAATGTCTAGGTCACTTAGACCTATTGGTAACTTACAAGCTAGAACATATGATCATTACATTACTCACAAAAGAACTTAAACAACAGGCGATTTCACTCTCAAACTATATGGTATTTGCGGTGACGCTTGGAATTATTCTTTTTCTGTTTTTTAATACATTTTATGGAGTAAACGTTTCGTCGCTTGATGGAATGTTTGGACTATTTCCGTGGCTTTTTGCATTAGTTGTGCCCGCGTTTACCATGGCCAGTGTAGCGGGAGAACGGCAAAATAAAACACTCGAGTTTTTATTTGCCCATCCAATCTCTGAGCTGCAAATGATTATCGTAAAAGTCAGCTCGTACACAATCGTTTTAACACTTTTCGTTGCACTTACCGTTATTGTTCCTATCTCGTTTGGTGCAATTGCAACGTTTGATTGGGGAGTGATTTTTGCCGCATATGGCGCAACAATTCTACTCGTACTGTTTTTTGTTTCGGCAAACATATTTTTTAGCTCGCTTACGACAAACCAGTTTGCTGCATTTTTACTTTCGTTCGCAGCAAACCTTATGCTCATTCTTTTAGGCACTTCCGCGGTATACAATCTCATGCCTCAGAGCTTGGTTTCAATCGCTACTGAATTTAGTCCGGTGGAGCATTTTGTCAGGCTTGCGTCTGGGAATATCCAGTATTCCGACATCGCGTATTTCTTGTTGGTAAGCCTTTCGTTTGTTGGATTTTCTGTGGTATCGATTTCAAAGCTCAAGGGCAAACCATATCAGCATTTATTTATTTCGCAACATCTTATTTTAGTAGTTTCTCTATTATTGATTGTTGCAAGTGTATTCTCACGTAGTATCCCTGGTTCTTTCGATGTTACCGCTGCGGGATATTTTACCCTTTCTTCGGGCACTACAACGATCCTTAATGTAAACACAACACCCATAACGCTTCGACTATATGTAACTAAAAATTTGCCACCTGCGTTTACCCCACGGCTTGATGATATTAATCGTGTCCTTTCAGAAATTGCACGCTACAGTAACAATGTTACGTTTGAAACAACATATCCTGGTCAGGCCGATGATATTGCAACGGAAGCAACCGGGAAAGGAATATATTCACAACGATTCACGGTTGTTTCTCAAACTGAGCTTTCGGCACAGCAAGGGTATTTAGGTCTTGAAGTTGCAAGTGATTCTGACAGTCGCGTTATTCCTTTTATTAACCAAACCGATGATTTTGAATTCCAGGTTATGCAAAGACTGTACGAACTCACGAATCAAACAACCACATCGATTACCTATATTACCGAAGGGAGTGAGGATGCAAGTAGTTTAGTTCCTCAACTTCTTCCTCCTCAGTATAACGTTTTGTCATCAACTACAAACAGTGTTGATGTATCAGGAGACATTATTATTCTCCACAGTCTAGTAACGCCACTTACTAATGAATTTATCGCACGACTACAAACAGCTGTTTCTCAAGGTTCGTCACTGATTGTATTTGACGACGGTATTGATCTTGACCTAGAAACAGGAACGTCAACTCCCAAACAGGATATAGCGGTAAATGCACTGTTGTCCAACTGGGGCGTTACCATACAACCCACGCTTGTCAGTGATCCTCAGAATAATGCGTTGGTTCCGTTTAACACCGGATATGGAACCGTTTTGCTGCCGTACGTATTGTGGCCAATTGGATTGGTTAACCAGGAAATACCGTTATTTACTGGCATTGAAAATGTTGAGCTTCCGTGGATTTCTTCACTTGAAATTAGTCAACAGGCTGACCGTTTTGGTTCACTCGTTACCACAAGTCCAACTAGTGGAGAGATTGTTAAGCAAACAACTATTATGCCCGATGAGATAGGGGAGATGGCAAATGTTGGTTCGCAGCCTGTTGTCGTAATGCGGTCACGAGGAGTAACAGAAGGCGGCATTGTGGTGGTGGGTTCATCTCGCGTTTTATCTGAAACGTTTGCGGGTAAAAGTCAGAACAATGCATTATTCCTCAGCAATGTACTTGAAGTTGCAAGCCAGGATCGGTCGTTGGCGCAAATCCGATCTAAAAATCGTATGCCGTCAAGCCTCACGTTTGCTTCACCTGAACAAAAACAGATGTTACGATATGGACTTATTGGTGGAATTCCGGGGGTAGTAATTCTATTAGGAGGGCTTATTTGGTACGTGAGACGCAAAAAATCCTACCGAACATACAGCGTTTCGTAGCCAATAATTTGTTATTCGGAGACAACGGTGTATCGTGTATACTTGATCCTGCTGGGGCATGAATGATTTGTAAACGACAGAATACATTATGAAAAATAAGACATTATGGCTATGGATAACCGTTGTTGTTGCAACATTCGCGACGCTTATGGTGATCCCTCGATTTACTATTTCAATTGATAAAACGATAGGTTCACTTCCCATAAAAATTGACCAAACAATCGGTGAGTATGATATTGATATAAATGTTTTTGGACTTAAGTTTCAGCGTGATCTTAAATTTCAGCCAGGGCTAGATTTGCAAGGCGGGACGCAGGTTACTCTTGAGGCTGACATGAGCGCAATAGATCCAACTCTTCGTAAAGATGCGTTGGAATCGGTCCAGTCAATAATAAGTAGGCGTGTTAATTTTTTGGGCGTGACCGAACCAAATGTGTATACAAGTGTATCAAACGATTCGTATCGAGTTGTGGTTGAACTGCCAGGAATTTCAGACGAGCAACAGGTGATTAGTGTGATTGGTCAAACAGCGCAGCTTGATTTTCGTGAGCAGTACACCGCCGAAGAAACAGCTCAAATGGCTCCTGACCAACAGGCTGAGTGGAAAAAAACTGAGCTTACAGGCGAATACCTAAAAGGAGTTCAGGTTGTATACGAGCCAACTACAGGATTTCCCGCAGTACAGCTGACATTTAACGAGGATGGCTCACAGCTTTTTGAAGATATTACGCGAAGAAATATTGATAAAACCGTGGCGATTTTTATTGATGATCGGGCGGTAACAATTGCAACCGTTTCACAAGCAATCGCTGGTGGCGTTGCAACTATTTCGCGCTCCGGTGGATATCCTGTTGATGAAGCAAAATCGCTTACGGTCCAGCTTAATGCGGGGGCACTTCCGGCACCAGTTTCAGTAATAAGTCAGCAAACAGTTGGTCCAACTCTTGGTCAACAAACCGTTGAAAAAAGTATTGTTGCAGGACTTGTGGGCGTGCTTCTTATTGCGGTGTTTATGCTCATAAACTATCGACTGTTTGGTCTGTTTTCAATTATTGGTCTTACTATCTACGGCTTGCTTACACTTGCGGTTTACAAATATATTCCGGTTACTATTACACTTTCTGGACTTACCGGATTTATTTTGTCTCTCGGAATGGCAGTTGATGCAAACATTTTGATTTTTGAGCGAATTCGTGAAGAACAACGTGCCGGCAGGGCAACGCGTGAGGCGATTAGTGTTGGGTTTACTCGGGCATGGGAAAGTATTCGCGATGCCAATACGGCAACGCTCATAACAGTGTTTATCTTGTTTAATCCGTTTGACTGGAGTTTTTTGGTAACAAGTGGAACGGTTCGCGGGTTTGCGGTTACACTTGGAATCGGTGTTGTGCTCAGTCTTTTTACGGGGGTTCGATTAACACGCGCACTTATATATAATTTTTATCCCATGGGACAATCAAATAAGCTAGGAACTGATAAGAACAAAACATAATTATGATTAATTTTATAAAACGAACTAACCTATTTTTGATAATTTCTAGTGTAACAATTGTGGTGAGTTTACTTTTGGTACTCGTTTTTGGGTTAAAGCCAGGTATTGATTTTACGGGAGGTACCGTTGTTCAGATTTCGGGAGTTACCACACAAGACGGTAGTGAGGTCTCAAAAGACGAAGTTTCACACATACTCTCGGACCAAGGAGTTGATGTTGTGTCAGTTATTACTACAAGTACGGGATTTGAGTTGCGATTTAAAGAAACATCGCAAGAGCAATGGACGCCTGTTTCGGATGTGTTTGCTCAAACATATGCCGGCTATGTTCAGGATTCATTCCAGACTGTTGGGCCGGTTCTTGGTCAAGAGTTGGTCAGAAAAACCTTGTTCGCGGTGATATTATCATCGATCTCACTTTTGTTTTATATAGCATGGAGATTTAAAGACCGCGTGTTTGGCATAGCGGCAGTTATTGCTCTTATACATGATGTGCTAGTCATCTTAGGGACCTTTGCACTGTTAGGTAACCTACTTAATGTTGAAGTCGACGTGATGTTTGTTACGGCAACGTTAACTGCACTTGCCTTTTCGGTGCACGATACCATTGTTCTTTTTGACCGTGTTCGTGAAGTAAAACGAAGACAGCCTAAAGATGATTTTGAAACGGTTATGAACACCGCGATTAACAGCACGCTTGTTCGATCCCTTAGCACTAGTCTTTCAATAGCGTTTGTACTCATTGCACTTTTAGTTCTTGGTGGTACGGTAATTCGATGGTTTGTTGTAGCACTTTTGGTAGGTACAATTTCTGGCGCATATTCATCACCATTTACTGCGGCTCCGCTTACTGTTTTTTGGCATCGGTGGAAGAAAAATAAGTCAGCCACAACACGTTCCCGCAATACGTAAGTTTTCTGTTCATGCCCGTAAGTTCAAAAATTACCATACAAGAAAGCAAGACTCCGCAGCAAATCGTTGAGCAGATACTTTCTTTGCGAGGCATTAGTGATCTCCAAACTTTTTTGTCGCCACCTGCAATTAATGACGATTTTTTTACTCGGGTTACTCAGCTTTTTGGCGATGAACTTATGGGCGCTGTTGAGCAAATTAGACATGCGATCTCACAAAACACGCCAATTATCATTCACGGTGATTACGATGTTGATGGGGTAAGTGCAACTGCAATTTTATGGGAAACAATTTATTACGATCTTTCTTATGAGAATGTGCGTCCGTTTATTCCGCATCGTGTTGATCATGGGTATGGATTATCAAAAGCGTCTATTGACGATATTACGTCTCAGCTACTTGCGCGTGATCAAAAACCTGGTCTTTTGATCACCGTTGATTGTGGAATTACCGCCAAAGATTCCGTTTCGTATGCACATGAGTGTGGTTACTCCGTTATCGTTACCGATCACCATACGAGACCAGAGAATGAAACTGATCTGCCAACAACGAGCAGTACACTGCATTCATACAAACTGTGTGGTGCAGGGGTGTCGTGGGTTTTGTCACGCGCAATAGTAAAGGATCGTAAACAGTCCGAGTCAAAAGATATGACACAAGCTGATTATGAGAAAGGGATAGATTTAGTTGCACTTGCGACTCTTGCGGATATTCAAGAGCTTACTGATTGTAATCGTTCACTGGTAACGTATGGACTTAAAAAGCTTACCAATACGAGTAGATCGGGACTTTTGAGTTTGTATCAACAAGCGGGGATCGTGGGAAAGCCGATTGGTACCTATGAGGTGGGGTGGGTCATTGCGCCGCGTCTTAATGCAACAGGTAGGCTTGATCATGCGCTTGATGCACTAAGGTTGCTTGTTGTTCGTGATCATAGCAAGGCGCGAGATCTTTCGCAAAAGCTTGATGATCTCAATGCTACGCGTCAGCAGATGACTACCGAAGCGTTAACGCAAGCGCACGAAATGGTAGCGGTTGAATGGAATCGTATGTCACCGATTGTGGTATACGGAAAAGATTGGCATGAAGGAATAATAGGGCTTATTGCTGGTAAACTTGCTGAAAAATACAAAGTACCCGTGCTTGCGATAGCTGGGTCAAACGAAGGTGCAAAGGGGAGTGCGCGATCAATTATTGGGGTAAATATTGTTGAAATCTTACGAAGATTTGACGATGTGTTTGAAACCATGGGTGGGCATTCTCAAGCCGCTGGGTTTAGTTTGTCGCTAGAACATGTTGAGATTCTCAAACAACATATCGCCCAAATTGATCTTGCGTCTGAGTTTAATCTTGACGCAACTCACGATGTTGAAGTTGAGGTTTCTATTCCCATTAGTTTAGTAACGCTTGAGCTTTGCGAGGAACTTGCAAAAATTGAACCGTTTGGAGTTGGAAATTCTCGCCCAACTTTTGTATCGCGTAACGTGGTGGTTTCAGATATGCGCGCGGTTGGCAAAACCAATAGTCATTTAAAACTTAGGTTTTCGGATAGTCAGGAGATTGTGCAAGTTGATGGAATTGGGTTTGGACTTGCCCAGGAACATAAGCAGTTATCAGTAGGGGATGTGGTTGATGTGGTGTACTCGATTGAAAAAAATGAATTCAATGGTAGGGTAAGTGCCCAAATGAAGGTGGACAAATTGTTGGTTGCAATTGATCAATAAATATCTCATAATACTGGTATGGTTCAGAAAGCAGTTGCAGCGCAAGTTTTTGGCAAACAAACTTCATTAAATGAAAAATATGAACGTTCTGTTGCAAACTTTGGGCCTTCAAATGACATTGAAAAGCAGGTTGCGAATCTTGATGAGGCCTCCATAGGTACAGCAAAGTCTATTCTTATACCGTTATATGTTCACCTTCGTCGTAAATTTGAACAGGATCCAGAAAGTATTACAACCATGGATATGGTTTTGGGGGAGCTTGCACAAAAGCTTGATGAAGGAACCCCTCTTTCACCACAGGAGCAGGCAAAGCTGTATCAAGGGCTAACGTATGTTGATGAAGTTGCATACGGTGAAGTGTCAGTTGCCCTCGGTTTAAGTGATCCAAAAAGTGGGGTTAGGACAGAAAAAGGGAATCAATACATAACTGATCTAACACATTTAAAAATGAGTACATTTTATAATTTGACTGGCCTCGAGCCACCTAAGGCTTCACTAGGGATATTTGAAAATGTTAAATATCTTGGTGGACGGAAGGAAGAGCTTGCAAATAGGCAAACGCACGGCGAGGAGCAGTTTTTTGCACAAAATAAAGCGTTACTGAAAACAGAGGCTGCTATGGCTCGAGTTTCTGATATGGCACTTGAGAATTCAAAGAGAATTTTGGAACAGCTATGTGATGAACTCAGCTTGCAAGGAAAGTTGCTCGATGCAAATGGGGCGCCACTACCTGTTATAGACGTAAAAGAGACGATTCAAACTTCGCGTGACTATGTTGCACTAAAAAGGATTGTTGGTATATATCAAGGTGCTCCTGAGTTGAGGGCGATGTTAGACAATGAAGCAGCCCAAGATACTCAAGAACGTCTTGCCTATGCTGAAGATCTTATGAGTGAAGATCGGGACCGGTTTGCTCGGGAAGCACTTAAAAGGCAGTTACCGAAATCGAGTCAGGAATTAGCCACAGCAAAACGAGATCTGCAGGTACGTCGTAATCAGATAGAAAAGAAAACTGTTGGTCAGCGTTCACAGGCAGAGAAAGATGAATTGGCAGCAATAATTGTAAAGGTACCCCTTATTGATGAGGCATTGAGACTACTCACAGCAGGTGGAATTGAAAAGATGTTGGCAGATAGTAATGAGCATTCGCTTGATTCGCTAGAGGCTCAGCTTCCCAACGATCCTAAATTACGGTTTGGTTTTCTTAAGGATATGGCAGATGATCTTGGTGTAGGATATGATCCGGCTCTTGATATTGGTAATGCGGCTGACGTGGCAACATTACGAGGTTCAGTTGATACAAAATTGAAGGCAGGATATGGACGTAAGGGTTCCCGTGATAGATTTTCATTAGTGCGATTTTTTGTACAATTTGTAGGAAGCAATATCACATAACCATGGATGATCTTTCTATCCAAAAACTGGTTGAAGCAGCAATAATGGATCCTGAGCGGAAAGCATTGTACATAGATGCGCTCCCTTATATGACCGCTGAAGAAAAGATTGTGTTTTCTCTTAGTTTGTGGGATACAATTCTTGCAAAGGTTGAAATTGAAGCCCAGATAAAGATTGAAAATAAACTTTTGGAGATGGCGGATAGTGGTGAAGAAGTGAGCAAGGAAGAATTTCGTCGCATTAAGGACGAAGTATTGACAAAATATATTGCAAAACAGTTTGACGTAAATGATACAGCGTCAATTGATAAATTAAAGTCTGAGCTAAACGAACTCACTCCTCGCAACGAGAGTGAGTAGGTGATTGCATATTTCCTCGTTATTTTCTGTTTCCCATCGAAAATTTATTGTGAGTATATAGGTGTTTTATGAATAATGGCTTAGGGTAACGGACAATTCAGATCTAACAAAAAAACGGGATGCATAAGCCTGGTGGCCGATGCATCCCGTTGTTGGTTCCGACTACCCCAACGGATCAACCGTTGAGGTGGGGCTCGGCGTCGATGTCGGTATCGACGGAGTCGCCGTGGGGGTCGGCGAAGGGGTTGAGGTCTGGGTCGGTGTTGGGGTGATCGTGGGCAGCTCCCGTGCTGCGCCGATCAGCGGGCCAACAATTGCTCCAGACGTTAACGCGGCTTCCCAAGCCGCATGGGGGTACTCAATCAGCGTTCCAACTTGGAACGCCAATTGACCTGCGCTTGGGGTCCCCTTGTCCCAACGCAGCATCAACGTGTTGGTGTAGGCGAGAGACCAGCCCCCACCACATCGCCAGTTCCCCCCAGCAGTCCAGGGGGTGCAGACTGCCTCGACGGTGTCACCCACACCGTCTGCATCTCTGTCTGAGGCGATGACCAACGTGAGGTTGGCCAAGCCCGTCCCTGGCGTATTAAAACACGCCCCCAGTGCTGCCGTTTCCGGCCATTGGGTGGGAACGAGCACTTTGCCTCGCTGTACTCCCTTGGGGGAATACGTGGGGTCAACATACACCCCGGTTGAGGCGCAGTCGATCGCGCTGCCAATCCCCACCCCCTCCGGGATGATGGGGACGTTGGTCGCAGCTGGCGGGATGATTTGCTTCCCCGCAACCTGCATCCCCCCGAAGCCCGGGGTGAATTCGGTGCGCCCCGTTTTGATGGGGATCAGGAATCCCCCGAGGGTCAAAATCGCTGAAAGGCCAAACAGAAGTGCACCTTTCTTGATTTTGCCCCCGACAAAGTACAGGGCTCCGACTATCGCGGTGAGGATGCCTATGTAGATCAGGTAGGCCATCCATTTCCCGATGATGCTGGAAAGGGTGGCGTCCGTGGCTAGAATGTAGCGACCAATGTTGTAAGTCACTACGATGATCACGGCAACCCCCACAATCCGCACGGCGACCTTTGTATTCTTCTCCCACTGGAGCCCGTAGGCCCAGGTGGAGAAACGCCGGACGTAGCTAGTGAACGAGCCCGGTCTGACCCGGGCTGCCGCAGCTCCGGCAACTGGCGCAGGCGTGAAAGCCTCTACCAGCTTTTTCCCAATCCAAATGAGTGCGGCCACAGCCGCTACCACACTCAGCGCGGTGACCATCCAACCAAGGACGGTCAGGGTGGGGGCGGACCCCCAGAACTCGATGACCTTCGAAATAATCTTGTTCATGGTGTTTTTGCCTCCTGGCAGGTAGTGGCCCGATTGGGGCCAAGGTTTTTGAAGTTATAAAAACGCTGCTACGGGAGGCAGCGCGGTTTCAAATTAACAATATAGTGATTATGTCCTATATGACTAATAGGTGCCCAGGTGGGCGCCGCGCGACGTTGCAATGTGAGTTTTCACCCATATTACGACGTAAAAGAAAGCGAGATACATGTATTCGTTTTCTTTTTTGTCGCAATATGAAATGGTCTCACAAAACCAACGTGAAATTCCTTGTTAAGGTTCTGATGTCGTTTTGTAGACTGGCGGTTTGCCTTGTTCTACTAAGACAAATTATAGCATAAAACGGCACTTTTGTCAGTACTATAAGACTTGATTGGGGTGGTGGGTTTGCTTATGTGAGGGCAAAATGCAGTTTTTCAACAAAGAGGGTCAATGAGATATACTATTGCAAGCAAAATCCTCTAAGATACAAAATGAAGCAGTAAGAGTACAAAAGAGGGGGTAAGATATATAAACAGTGTTATGTACAGTAGGGTCGTAAGATTTGCAAGTACCCATCCCCTTTTTGCCATCAAAAATCGCCCCAGTCTAAAACTTAGTGGATACGAGATTATAAGTGAAAACGGTGCAAGAAACGCAGTCCATGTTGCCGATGTTAGATATGGTGCAAATGTGAGAATCGGATTAGTTGTAGTGGGTGTAGGCGCAAACATGTCGGAAACCATAAACGTAAGTAGCGCAACAATAAGATACGAAAGCCCAAAGATCAAAAGGGACATCAGAATAAAAAGTACATTTTTCATTAATTGATTATACGACAGTAACGTTTGTGTGGGTAGAATGAAACGACCACAACTGCAAAATGCTTTACTTTTAGCTCACGGTATGTATACAATGAATGTACTTTGCGCACTATGTCACGATTTTTTATTATTACTGATGATGAAAACGAACGAATTGTTTCTCTAAAGGAGGTGACATAGACAGATGCCAGCATTTCCAACAATATTAATTCCAACTCCTGAAGTTGGTCCTCAAGGTTCATTTGGTAATTTGCTTAACAGCTTTATTACTTGGGCAATTGCAATTGGAGCACTCGCAACCTTGGCTTTCATCCTTATGGGTGGTTTTAGCTATGTTACGGCCCAAGATGACGCCGAAAAGGCAGAAGGTGCACGAAAAACAATTACTAACGGTGTAATTGGACTGATCATTATTGCTTCAGCCTTTATTATCTGGAAGCTCGTAGTGAGTCTTCTTAATCTTGACGCGCTCTTCTCGTAGAAAGATTGCATTGTTTGTACAGTAAAGCGCACGTAACCAAGTGTAATAACAATAGTTGTACATTTTGGGCGTGCGTTTTCTGTTTCACGTAAAATATTTTTACGATTTACGATTTACGATTTACGATTTACGATTTACGATTTACGATTTCCAAACTATTGTTTTTACTCAGTGCTTGTCGTATGCTAATTACATACATGAGAGTGTTTCGTATTCTTGCAACAATCGTAGTCGTTTTAATATTTTCGATTTCCTTAATTGTTTCGCCTGACAAAGCGTATGCAATTGTTCGTTCAAGTAATACGAGTATTTTTACCGGACGGTTTATTCCTGCATTTTTAGGTGGAGCGTATGATCCAACTCCCGCGTTTTCCGAGCTTGCAGGTTTGCCCGTCTATGTGTTTGCGTACGACTTTTGGAACGGAGCGAATCAAGCAGGTGAGAATTCGTGGATTATTTCTGATATAGCGGTACGGTCGCAAATACGCGCCGATGGAAGTTTTCAGGTGCAGGGACTGCCCACTGCATCTCACTACGGCGTGTATTTTCCGTTTGAGCTTGCGCCAAATGGTTCGGTAAACCGTACAGATTGTACCGGTACAGGAAATGAAACAGATCCATGTTTTGGTGATACAAATGCTTATAAATATGATTTTAGAATGCCTATTAGTGAAGATAAGATTATTGACGTTTTTTCCTACGCTCCACAATATTTGTCAGTTCCCGTTACTGTTCAAAGTCAAGTAAATTCTCCCGATGGTTACGAAAATGTTGTTGTTAAACATGCGTTTGTAACTAATCGTACGGATGTTGATATTGCAAATAACATAAACACGTTTCCGCTTGTTCCCAATCACACACTTCACTTTGTGGTAACTGAAACCGGATCAACGATTACAGGTGCATCTGAATACGAAGTTGTGGCGATTCGAATTGCAGCTGAAAATATGGATCCGCTAAGTCCCTCTCAGAACCTGTCTCCTCGAATTGATTTTCCAATTATTCGAGGTCGTGCACAAAAATCAGACCATAGTGCACAAGCGGTGAGGTATGTTTTTCAAGCTTATGCACCACAAGGACTTTACGTGATTACAACCTGGCGAAAAGAAACAGATAGCCCAACGTATGCTGATTGGGATACTGTCTCAAGTTTAAAGAGTCGTAATTCAGCAATTGCACAGTTGTGGATAAAAGACAAGGGTTTTGATTGGAGAGATGCACTATCTCAAAGTAATCAGTCGGTTGTAATACTTTCTAATCGAATTTATGTATGGGGTGTCGTTACCGATCAGCAAGGAAACCTGATGACTTCTTTAAACAAAACCTGGAATTTCGAGAATGAGGCAGTTCCATTAGATAATATTCAGGTGGGTATAGCGAGTGACAAGGTCAAGTCATATTACAGTTATGATCCATTGAATTTGCAGCCTAATGCACAGGAAACAATTTTTCTTACTCCGGCACTTTCAGAAAGTAGAGGAGTAGATATTCCAGAAACAATATGGGGTGTGTACATGTTTGGACTCAACTGGGATTTTTTGTTTAGTAACGGGTTAACACCGCAACAGGACACTTTTCAAATTTATCTTGCAAATGGGGGAGATGAATATCAACCCCTTATGTTTAGGAGTCCGGGATATCCAAACAATGTAATTTCTAGTTATGATGGTCCAATACAGGTGTCGTTTACGGTGCCTCCTAAATGTACAGATATTAATAACTGCGTAAGCGGATATACAGATGGAGTTTTTATCGAGGCGTCGTTGGATGCTGCGGGAACTAAACCTGCCATTGGTGCTCAAGCGATTGTGCAAATGCAAAACCCAAAGATTGGCCGTGCTATTGCAACTGGTAAGGAATATTACTTAGACAGGGCTGGAGAGTTACATATCCCTGCCAGTGATTTGATCGCAGGAACAGAATATAAGATTACTCTCTATGATCATCTAAATCAATTAGATATTCCAAACATCGTGTATACAGGTGAGGGTGTTGTCTCGATTAAAAACAATGTTTTGGTTCGTCTTGAACCCAAATTCATACCTAAATATAATCTTGATTTGGCAAACTGGATTGATGAAACGTTTTCGCCAACTCAGGCCTATGCTTCCGATTACGTTTCTGCCGTTGTCTCGGTAATTTTGCCAAGGGGATCAAGTGTGTCCTCACTTACCGTTGATATTCAAGACGATGCAAATAACTATTCGTGCTTTTTGAGGGGAGACACACCCTGCAAACTTTTAGATATGGCGGGAACTGATTTAACGGCAACAAGGATTGTGCCGATTACTGTGCCTGTAGATGGTGTGACGCCACAAAAATTTATGGTCAATTTACCTGTTCCTCAGCTTGTTGATATTAATGGTTTGTCTGTACAGGCTGCAAAAATAACGTATCAAGTCGTGGTTAGTGCAGAAATTGATGGCACTCCCAAGAATGCGGTTTCACGAGTTTCAGTTCGCAACGATGAAACTATTGAGCCAATAGGTGGTAACGTGACGGTTAATCTTGCACAATCACAGTGTGAAATATTGGGTGATAGTGTTGCAGATACATCAAGGGCTGAAACAAATGGCTGGATCGCAAAACACTTTATGGCTGGTTTGAATGGTTGGGTCGCAAAAATAAGTTGTAATGTTACTAACACGATGTTTGATGCTTTACCCTCTGTGTTTAGTGGAATATATCGGTACGGACTGCAAACCCGTGCTCTTCAACAGGAGAGTGCAATTCTTAGGTTTACAGATGTCGTAAGAAACTTTGCAAACATTATGTTTATTTTTATGTTTATCGTGATTTCAATTATGACGATTCTACGGTATCAGCCTGAAAAATGGCACGTGAGAGTGCTTTTGCCCAAAGTGCTTATTGCGCTCGTTTTATCTAATTTTAGTATTCCGATTGTACAAGCGTTTTTGGACTTGAATAATTTTTTGTCATTTACCTTATTTAGTTTTACTGTGAGTATTATTGATACATTACGAACGTCAAGTCTTACGCAACTTAGTGATCTTAGTGCAAACGTTGGTGCTGTTGGTGCTGTTGGAGGTGTAGCGGCCATTGGGTTTATGGCAAGTGCGATATCCAATATTGTCATGGGGTTCATGAGTGTAGTTGGGTTTACGGGAGGACTTGGTGGCGGGGCGATCCTTCTTGGAGTAGTAGGTTTTGTTGTCGGTTTGATTCTAAGTTTGTTTATGATGATTTTGCAGCTGTTGCTTGTTTTTATCTCTCGATATGCGGTTATATGGCTCATTACAATCGTTGGGCCATTGGTGTTTTTGATTGATGTACTTCCGTGGTTTGGTGGTATGCAAGATAAGTGGTTTAAAACACTTGTCTCTTTTTCGTTTATGCAAACAACCGTTGCGGCTCTTATGTGTGTGGGTGTACTTCTTCTTACGGTTGCATCAGGGGACGACTCTTTTCTTTCAGGCTGGGGTGTCATTCTTGTTTCACTTGTAATTTTTGCTACGGCAGTGAAGATTCCAAAAGCTGCAATTAATTCTGCCCTTAGTCAATTAGGTGGAGGGAGTATTGACATTGGAGCAATTGGTAAACCAAAGTCAATCAGCGAAATCTCAGACTCAGTTGTAGAAAAACGTGAAGCTGCGTATTCAAGGGATGCTGAATACAACAAGGGCCAGAAGCTAAGGGGTAAAAAACCTACGGCTTTTGGAAGATTTGCAAACAAACTCGATTCGGGCATTAACGCAACAAAATATGCAGGACAAGAGAAACAACGGGCGGCTACAATAGCATCTAATGCGTCTGCTACAAAAGGATATTTGCGTGAATTACGTAGTGACTTTACTACCGATCCAAAAAACTATAAGAATCTAAACGCAACAAATATGTCTCGATTAAATAGTGTGTATGAAGATATGCCGAAAAATTATGGTCTGTCGCAGACAAATGGGAGTGCTTTCACTTATGCTGAGTTGGAGAATGCTCTTGTGGCAGCAGAAGGTAGGGGGGTTGATTGGAGCCATCCCGATAATTTGGTTAACGGTACAAATGTACGTGACATGCTTGATACAGCGCATAAACCAACAAATCAGAGAGTCGTGTGGAAAGATATTGAAGATGCGGTTGGAAAAGACAAAAATGTCTTTTGGGAACTCATGGAGAAAGGTCCAGATGAGCTGCGCAACAGTTTGGCTCGCGAAGCGAGAAATCTCGCCCCACTTCCAGGCGCATAGGGTTTACCAAAACCCGATTATCTATATGTCTATGGGGATATGAAAAGTTTTTGTTGCTGATTATCTGAACGAGACTGTAAAGTGTGAAACCCTATGCTTCTAATCTGTTCTTTCGCTTGTATAAATATAAAAACAGTCCGCTGATGGCAATAGTGAGTAACGCGATGACTAAAAGTTTGCCCGCTCTTTCAAGCACAACAGCGCTGAATCCTAACAGCGTTCCGGTAGTTAGGTACAGCCAAATTACGTGTTTTTTTGTCCAGCCAGCATCTAACAAAAAATGATACAGATGCTCGCGATCGTTATGAAACGGGCTTTTACCGGCAAGCAATCTTTTTGTTCCAACGAGCACTGCATCAATTATTGGGATAGCAAAAACAACCAGGAGGGCAGCAACTTTACCGCCCGAAAGTACCGATAAAACGGCAAGTAAAAATCCAATAAACGTACTCGCTCCAAATCCCGGCAGCATTTTTTCGGGTGGGTAGTTGAACGGAAAAAATGCCAGTACCGCACCTGCAGCTGATACCGCAAGTATTGCTGTTTGGAGTTGGTACGGGTTTCCACTTTGATATTTGAGAGAAACAGCAGCAAGTGTTAATAATGCAATGGTGGCAACGCCGGGAAGTTGACTTGCACCTTTAGTCCAGTTGGTTGTGTTTTCAAGCAATACTACCCAAAAAATTAAGAATAAATCGCCAGGTATAACGAGCGTAAAATTGTGAATCACCAATGAATACAGATCAAAATAGGTTGCATACCCACTAAATGGGTTTGTTGTGTAAAACGAAACTCCCGCAAGTACTATAATCACTCCGGTAAGGATCTGAAAGAACAGGCGTAACAAGGGAGTTATATCATATTTATCATCCAAGGTTCCCACCACGACATTTATGAATGAACCGATTAAAATTCCGAGTAGCAGAGTATCGTGTTTTGCAAACATGAGGGCAGTTACGGTAAAGGCAATAAACATTGCTATCCCCCCAGCTCTGGGCAGTAGGTGCGTGTGAAGAATTGCCGGATGTGAACGTTTAGGGTCGTCGGTTAGTCCGACTTTGAGTGCAAAAATTTTCACCAGCGGTGTAAGTAGTAAAGAGAGAGAAAAACTTAGAAAAAATATTGGTAATAACATGGGTACGGATATTCCGCTTCGTATTTTCGTTGACCCCTAAGGACAAACGGTGCTACTATTGTAACATGAGACGTGCGCTTATTTTTATTGCATTGGGGATCATTTTACTTGGTATAACAGGTTGGATCTTACTTCCAAACGTGCGGTCGGATATTTTGGAACGGATTCCATTTCTTAATCGAACACCGGCAAACGTAACCCTTACCTATTGGGGTTTGTGGGAGCCACGAGAGGTTATGCAGCCACTTATTGATCAATATCAGACCGAGAACCCCCATATAACCATAGAGTATGTTGCGCGCGATCCAAAGACTCACTACGATGTAGTAAATTCTCGAATCGGCAGTGAAGGGGGACCTGATATTGTGCGTCTTCATGCAACCTGGGTCCCATTTATGAACAGTTTGTTAGCCTCCGCACCAACTAAAGTCCTTACAACAAAAGACTTTGCGAGTGAATTTTTTCCGGTTAATCAGCAGTTTTTAGTGTCAAACGATAAGGTGTATGGCGTGCCGCTTGAGGTTGATGGCATTGCACTTTTATACAACAAAGACCTTTTTGCTCAAGAGGGAATAACGGTTCCGCCCGAAACGTGGACGCAGTTTAGAGATTACGCATCGCGATTAACACGCAGTAATACCCAAGGAACCATTATTCAGTCCGGTGCTGCAATGGGATATGGTGCAAGCATCGACTATTCGGCAGATATTATTGCCCTTATGCTGGCACAAAATGGCGTGTCTTTTGCAGATTTTCAGGGTAAAGTTACGTTTGATAAAACCCTTTCAGCCGTAGGAAGTAATTTGGGTGAAGAGGCACTTAAGTTTTATCGTTTATTTTCAAACCAAGAAAAAAGTTGGGATCCGTCGATGGGAAACAGCACCCAGGCGTTTGCCCAGGGTAAAGTTGCGATGGTGTTTTTACCAAGCCATAGGATTCATGAGATTCTTAATGCGTCGTCTTCGTTTAGAATTGGTGTTGCCAAAGTGCCCCAACTGCCGTCACCTACGGGTACGATTATTCCAACATATTGGGCAAATTATTGGGTTGAATCTGTTGCCAGTGCTTCGCAGCACACCGAAGAAGCCTGGAAATTCTTACGGTGGTTAAGTTTAAAAGAGCAGCTTGCAACATTATATCGAACAGAAAGTACCATCAGGGCATTTGGTGAACCGTATTCGCGCATTGATATGGAAACAAGTTTAAGTAGTGAGCTATATACAGGCCCTTATGCAGCGCAAGGGCAAGGATATACGTCGTGGTACATTGCGTCGAAAGGATTTAACAGCACACTTAACGATCCCATCGAGGCGGCGATCGTTGAAATGCTTGATGCAACTGCACTCAATGATAATGCGGCGGGTGAGTTGTCAACGGCAGCGAGTAAGGTACAAAAAGTGTTAGATGCACTGACTAAAGAGTGAGTACTATTATCAGCGTCAGTTGTTTGATCAGTGGGGCTGAAACGATGAAATGCGACGAATTTTGTCATGGTAACGCCATTTAAAAACTTGACAGATCTAGAAATATTTGTATAATTCGTAGTTGCAATGGCAGATGTTACAAAAATTACACTTTTAGAAGATCGCGTGTTGGTTCGTGCTAAAGGTATCGAACAAAAAACAGCTTCAGGAATTATTATTCCCGACACGGCGACTTCTGAAAAACCAGAACAAGGAGAAATCCTTTCAGTTGGACCTGGTCTTGTTAACGAAGATGGAACGGTACGACCACTAACCGTTAAGGTCGGTCAGATGGTTTTATTTACTAAATATTCTCCCAATGAAATTAAGGTTGATAACGAGGACTTTTTGATTATTCGCGAGAAAGATATTCTCGCAATTGTTGGATAACACTATTATGTCTGCAAAAAAAGTAATATACGGCGAAGAAGCCCGCAAAAAATTAAAAGAAGGCGTTGATATAATTGCACTGGCAGTTCGTACAACTCTCGGACCAAAAGGAAGAAATGTTGCAATCTCTTCAAGCTTTGGTTCTCCAACTGTTACCCATGATGGTGTTTCTGTGGCAAAAGAAGTAGAAGTAAAAGATCCGTTTGTAAATATGGGTGTTCAGCTTGTCCGTGAAGCTTCGAGCAAAACAAATGATGTTGCAGGTGACGGAACAACAACAGCAATGGTGTTGGCTCAAGCTTTAGTTGACGAAGGAATGAAGAATATCGCAGCAGGAGTTAATCCAATGGTTTTGAGAAAAGGATTTCATAAAGCCGCTGATCTTCTTGTTGAAGAGCTGAAGCAGATGAAGAGGGATGTTTCAACAAAAGAAGAAAAATCACAAGTTGCAACTATATCGGCAGCTGACAGCGAAATTGGCGGACTTATTGCTGATGCACTTGATAAAGTTGGTAATGAAGGTGTTGTTACGGTTGAAGAATCGCGCGGACTTGCATTTGAAATTGATTATCGCGAAGGAATGGTTTTTGATAAGGGGTATGTTTCTTCATATTTTGTTACCGATACTCAGGCAATGGAAGCCGTTGTAGAAAACCCGGTCATTCTTATTACCGATCAAAAAATCTCTTCACTCTCTGAATTTTTGCCAACACTTGAAAATATCGTTAAACAAAGTAAGAGTTTAGTTATCATTGCAGAAGATATTGAAGGTGAAGCACTCGCTACACTTGTTGTTAACAAATTACGCGGTACATTTAATATTCTCTCTGTAAAAGCACCTGGCTTTGGAGATCGCCGTAAGGCAATGCTTGAAGACATAGCAGCGTTAACGGGTGGTGTGGTAATTTCTGAAGAAGTAGGACGAAAACTTGAGAGCGTTCAAATGGAAGATTTGGGCCATGCTGATCGTATAATCGCAACTAAAGACGAGACTACGATTGTTGGTGGAAAAGGTTCAAAAGAGATGATTGACGGACGTGTTGCACAAATTCGTCAAGAGATGGAGAATTCTACATCTGATTATGATAAAGAAAAGTTACAAGAACGGCTTGCAAAACTCGCAGGTGGTGTTGCAGTTTTGGGTGTTGGAGCAGCTACTGAAGTCGAAATGAAAGAGAAAAAACATCGTGTTGAGGATGCGGTAAATGCTACAAAAGCAGCAATTGAAGAAGGTATTATTCCCGGTGGAGAAGTTGCCGTAGTAAAGGCCCGGAAGGTGCTTGTACAGCATTTTGATGACGATGACGGCGTTGCGTATAAGATTGTTTACAAAGCTATGGAAGCACCGCTTCGACATCTTGTAAAAAATGCAGGACAAGATGATGGGTGGATCTTAAAAGAGATCGAAAAAAGCGAACAAACAGATTTTGGATTCAATGTCATGACTGAGCAATTTGGTTCAATGTTTGAGGCAGGGATTATTGATCCGCTCAAAGTAACTCGCTCAGCTATTCAGAATGCGGTGTCTGTTGCCGTAAATATTCTTACGACCGATGCGCTTATTGCTGAAGATGAGGATGACAAAAAAGAAGATATGTCGGCAGCAGGAATGGGTGGCGGGATGCCAGGAATGATGTAAGGATTTTACCCAAGCGTTTTATTAACCCCATGTTCAGTACAGAGTTTTTTGTATGTTTCTAATATTTTCTGTTGATAGTCAGTTATCCACGTACTCTCAAGAGTTAGAAGTTTTTTGTGACGAATGCGATATAGCGTTTGCTGAAGTAATTTAGCCAGTCTATTACCTGCTACAACAAACTGATTGGGAGTGGTTCCATTTGTTTGAGTCATGTCCCATGAGTTTTGTACATCACTATAGAAGTTAGGAAGAAAGTTTTTAATCCATGAATTTGTTTGTATGAGTTTTTGAAACGTATTGCTTTTATTGAAGATTGGCTTAAGGTGCGCAAGTTCCATAGCAGTAAATAGATTCTGTTTTTTTATAGAAAGGTCTGATGTTTCGAGAAACATGTTCGCGCAAAACATTTTGTGGGTAATTCTCGAAGTAGCGGATGACCGTTTTTGCATTAGTGATAGGATCCCTATCACTAACAGTCTGGTGAGCCAAGCGGTATGTGGTTTGCAGATAATGAGCACATCAATGTCGCTTTTTGGCGTTTCGTTTAGTGCAGCAATACTTCCCGTAATACCAATACATTCAATGGATGGGATATATCGAGCAATGGGGAGCATTGTTTTTTGGGCGTGGGTAATTACATTCCAAGACGGGGTTCTATTTGTTTTGTCGACAGAGATGGAGGAACTTCTTAGGTGGTACGTATTATGTGACTTTTTTAAAATTGCGGTTGAGTCAAGCGCAGTAGTAATGGTAGATTGTTCAGCAGGTTCATCAACAAGATACTTCCAGGTTTCATATTGCGTAAGAGGGAACTGAAAGATGTGGTGGTATAGAATCGTTTTATACACCGCCTGTGCTATACGTTCCATAATAGGTGTATTATTGCATATCCTCGTTTATTGGTGCGGTCTCGATTTGTGGGGGCGTAGGGGTTAGTGAGACGTCTAATTCTAGTGCAAATAATGCCTGAATGCTTTTATCTTGAGTATAGATCGACACTACCATTTGTTCTCTAAGTGCGCTTTGGTCGGATATCGTCACTTGAGACGTTTGGGGTTGAAATTGAGCTACCAGGTATATGTGGGTGAATGGGTTTAACGTAAGTTGTATACGGCTTCCGTCGTCTCTCAAGACCGTAACGGTGTCATTTCCTTGATCTATTCGTTCGATGATACCTACGTAATCTGCTCGTGCTTGTAAAAACATGAGGTATTCTGGGATTGGGGTGGGGGTTGGTTTTGGGCGATCGGTAGGTGAGGTAGAGACTGCTTGTGGTTTGTAGATCAAAAAGTAGGTACTAATAGCCGTTGAGGTCACTATGATCAAAACAATTACTAAAAATACTCGTACGTAAAGCTGTGTTTTGGTTATACCCGTGGTTTCTTTAGACGAAAATTTTATTTCAGGCATAGCTATTTTTTCAATACAAGAAAGAGCCCATAAACTACCACAAAAGAGAACCCAATGGCAATCATGAGAGAATACTGTTCGGTGCCTCCCACAGGCAAAGTCGCAGGCAGTGGCATTGGAGTAGGTGTTGTAGTTCCTGAAATCGTTGGGGATGGAGTTACTGAAGCGGTTGGTGTTGATCCTACTATGTACGTGGCAGATTGAGACTGAACGAGAATGTTTGTGCTTGTTCCGGAAAGATACACGGCGGAATCAGATGCAAAAGCAACGGTAGCAACTCCGTCAGCTCGGGTTACAAAATTGATGGTAGCAAGGGTTAAATTGCTCCCGCTCACACCGTTTCCGCTCACACCGCCTTCGAGAATAAGCTCGCTTGCGGTACTACTGGTATCAACGGTATACCAAATCGTAATAAAGCTATTGGATGTTGCAATGCTTTGGGGTGCAAGAATTCCTGAGGTGTAAGTAATTTTTGCTAAAACTCTATCAATGGTATCGTTTTCAGTATTAAGAATGACGGTCGCAGAAATTGTTTGACCTTTTTGAACCGTTATTGTTGACGGAGACAAAGACAAAATTGCCTGTTGTGCAAGCACATCTTTGGGGAGTGCAAAAAATAAAATAGTTGATATAAGGGCAAGAACCCAAAACTTCATGCACTAAGCATAACAATCATAAAATCCCCCGTCAATAAAAGAAATTTGTTGACTAAATCGTACGCAATGTGTACCATAAGTTTGTGAGAAATTTTATATTTGTTGTATTTTTTGTTGTTGCTTTGTTCGCAAGTGGATCTAAAGATGTTCTCGCGGATAACTGTCCTAGTTCATGTTTGGATTCTACAGCATGCGGAAATCTAAATGGTGTTTTGGATTTTAGTCTCTCTGACAACTGTGATGTAACCCATAGTTTATATTGTTGTATTTTTCCAACCCCGACTCCAGGGATTCCCTCACCAACTCCAATTGACTGCAATGATCCTGCCGTTGTCCCTAATCCTTTACTTGTTCCGAGTTGCGCATTAAAACAGTTTCCAAATCTTGCTATGTATGTGATAAATATGGCAATTATGGCTGCAGCTATCACCGGTCTTTTATCGCTGATTTATGGCGGGTTTTTATACGTTACAGCTCAGGATGATCCCAGCAAGGTTGAAAAAGGAAGAAAGACAGTTTTGTGGGCATTTATGGGACTTGTTGTAGCCGGTTCCTTGTACATTTTCATGAGTTTTATTACCGGTTTGTTAAATATTCCTGGATATAGCGTGGTTCCCGTTGCATACGCAGAAGAGACACAAAATACGTATCAAGTGTACGGAACAATCCGTGATGGTAACGATAATTTACTACCGGGGGCAAACGTTACGTTATATGAAAAGTCGGGAGATAAATGGATCGTGTGGAACGCAAAATCGTTTGGGAATCAACGAAATCCTTTTGAGGCAGATGTGTTTGGTCATTATCAGTTTTTTGCCCCCAACGGAACCTATTATGTTGTTGCCTCAAAGTTTGGTTTTCATACGCAGGAGTCACATTCGTTTGATGTTGCAGATACTCCGATAAAGCAAAACTTATCACTAACCGCCGCATCTTCAATTTGGGTTGCTATTGTTTATTTTGGCATAATACTTTTTATCGGCTCAGCGCTCTATATGATTATTGTTGCCATTTTCCGCTTCAGAAAACGCGAGCAACTTAAACAGTATGCGCGCGGAAAGATTTTAGGATCGGAGCAGAAAAAGAGTAATACATCAACTTCGGTAGACTCTGGTTCAGCACATGATTGAACAACGGTTTAAGTTCACAAAACTTTTGGGGGCTATGCTTGTTGGGGTAGGGTTTGTTGGAATCTCGTATCTTGTATGGGTGTATGCTTTTTGGGCAAAAACACTTCCTTCTTTTCCAACGAATATGGTAACCGAAGTTTTTGGGGCGCGTTCGGTGTTTGCAAGTACGAGTAGTTTTGGGGATCTACTTCCCGAAGGAGATGTTTTATCGGCACAAACGTTTAAGCTGCCTGTTGTTCAAAAGCAAGAAGTGAAAGGCGAGACGAGTCAACATGCGAACGATGTTACGATTTCAATTCCTCGTTTGAATATTACGGATGCGCAGGTTGCGCTTGATGTGAACGGTCAGGATGAAGATATTTACGATACGGTGCTCAAGCAGTCCATTGCTCACTTAGCACACTCAGCATATCCTGGAGAGCTTGGAAATACCTTTTTATTTGGTCATTCAATGCTTCCACTTCTTACCACAAATAATTACGAGTCAATTTTTACCAGCCTTCCTCAGATGCGCTCAGGTGATGTCGTGTTTGTAGCCTATGGTGAGCATGTATATGAATATGAAATAACGCACACAGGGGTTGTAGAGCCAACAGACGTATTTATTATGAATCAACCCAAGAGTAAATACATGATTACACTCATGACGTGTATTCCGCCGGGATTTGCCAATCAACGCTATATTGCGGTAGGAAACCTCATCCGTATTGAAGATCGCTGATTCTTCCGTTTTAAGTGAGGTAGAAAAAAAAAGCAACAAGTATTGCAATGTTTACGGAAACCGCAACTGAAAGTCGCTTAAGATCACCCGAAAGATAATTCTGCTCCATGCGAGTATTGTACCAGACAATCTCGGTCTAGAAAATAATAAGCGGCAGATTAATAAGTTGAGTTTTGGTTACAAAACTCATAAGAATTGCTACTGCAATTCATGGTACCGCCAACGGGAGTTGAACCCGTGTTTTCGGACTGAGAACCCGATGTCCTAACCACTGGACGATGGCGGCCTAAAATCTACGTTTGTATTATACCGTAGTCAGTTATTCTTTAATAACGTAGCGGTGCGCCTCGATCATAAATTTGTGTGTGTCAACCAATTTAGTTTTCAATAAAATTTTCACCAATAATTGGGCAAGTCCAATAGCAAGAGCATTGATAAGAAGACCCAAAAAGTTAAAAAGTGTATACGATGAAATTGCAACGATGTACGGTACAAAATCTTTGTACTGATCAAGAAGTTTGTTTAATTGTTGAGATAGTGCCCCAACAATATTTGTCTCAAGATCGTTTTTTATTGAAGAGATGGTTTCTTGAGGGGATGCGGCTGATTCATTTTCAACTGCTGATGAAATTCGGTCGGCCAGATCCTGTATTTGTTGGTTTGATAATCCTTGTGTTTTTAGTTTCTCGTTAAGAAGAGGCGTTACGGTTCCTTTGAGGAGCAACGCTTTGTCTTCATAAGGGATTTCAGAAAGAAAGGGAAGTTGTTTTTCCAGTTGCGTGATGGTAGTTTGCTCTAATGTATCTAAATAATTCTCAATTTGAGTGTCGATTAATGGAGCGCTTAACGTTAGTGCTTGAGAAAAAAATTCGTCGGGAAGGGTGATTGTTGTTTCGGAAATAGATGCATTAACGCTAAAAAATAAAAAGACAGAAAGCATTACCGCAATAAGAAATGAAATCAAATGTATTGCTCGCCCGAATACGTGTCGAACAGGAAGCTTTGTGTGAATTGCGATTTCTTTTTGGATTCGAAAATCAAAATAGCTGAGCGCACCGATGAGCGTAATGAACATAATTGCGATCACAATGCCGGGATAGTTTGTTGTGAGAAGTGGCAGGGAAAGTAACGCAAAAATGGCAAGTCGCAGCCACGTAGTTGGTATTACGAGTGAGGTGATGATGATGAATGACATTAATAGCCCATACGCTGCCAGCATATATGTGCCATTTGTGAAAATAATGGTTGTGTTGGTTACATTAACCAACGGATCAGCAAAGAGTATTCCCATGTTGTGCCAAAAAATTATTGAGGTGAGTACTGATCCAAAACTGAGGAGGGTAAGTACCATGATGAGATTTCTGTTTTTTAGCTGTTCCATAGTTTACCAATCATTGAGCAATTGTAATGAGTAACCAAAAGAGGAGGAGCATGAGAGCTATGTACTCGAACCATGTTTCTTTGGTGAGTTTATGGTCTTCCCAATGATGCCAAATTGCCCACAAGAAATACACAAAGAGTGAGATTGCTATGAACACAAGTTTTTGAACATAATCGATCGGTGTTGAGACTGCGGTTACTGTTATTGCAAAGAGTATAAGAATAAGAATGTACTGAAATACGTGGTTTTTAAAATATGTGTACATAGGCGTAAGTTTCCCAATTAGTTCTGCTTTTATAGTATCATTCCACCAGCGCCATACCAAATCCCAAGAAACGCAATGATTAGGATTCCCACATGTACGATTCGGTGAGCATTGATTCTCTTAAGACCTTTTCTTCGCGCTATAAAGTCATCTGAGGCGTACAGACCAATAAGTGTTCCAACGATTAGCATGGTAAATAATCTACTCAGCCCGAAGCTTTCAATGTTTGTTAGTGCAGCAATGTTTGCTGAAAGTAGGGTTGAAGTTGGAGGATTTGATGTGTGCCCACTGAGTGGTCCAAGCACAGTTCCGTTTGTGTTCGTGCGATTTACTGCCAGTTCTGGAATGTTTGTTGGGGTTGGTTCTGGCGTTGTAGTTGGTTCGGTAGTTATTGTTGCTTCAGGGGTTATGTGAACAATTGGTGTTGGGGTGTTTACTGATACAAACGGCGTTGGGGTTGGTGCTGAGATGTTAGCTGTTGGGATAGCAGTTGGAATGACCGTTGTTGGCGTGGGTTGTGGCTGTGTTGGTTGAACAACAACGGCGAGTTGCTGGGTAGGGGTTGGCGTTCCAAACATTTGAACAACAAGCGTAGTGTCCTCACCGTTTAAATTGCCGTTTACGACTGCAATTCCAATTTCGGTAAAACTTGGGAACAAAATATTTTCTCGGTGACTTGGTGAGGCCATCCATGCCGAAACTACGCCAGCTGAAGTGTCAAAATCACGTGCTAAGTTTTCGCCTGCAGTTTGGTAGTCGTATCCCACAACTGAAAACCAGTGCCACGGTTCTACGCCCGTTGGAGAGACGTGAGCCCAATAATCTGCCTCAAACATATCGAGTGCTTTAAGTTGTGCCGCTTGGTCAAGTTTTGGGTTGTGGATGAGTGTTGAAAGGCTTGCCTGCGCTCGTTCAGAATTAGTCTGAGAAATCAGTTCATCTTGGTAAATACTCGTTGCAAATCCAAGAATCATTGGATTGGTCGAAAAGAACACGTTCATACTGGTTTGAACGGTAAGTAGCATGATGAGAATCGTAATTATGCCCGGGTGACGGGTTGCGCGAGGTCGATGATCGTTTTTTTCGTGCGGTAGAAAGTATCTGAGCAGTTTGTTCATAATGTAGATAATTATACTATAGGGCTTTATCTTTGTCAACCAAACAGGGTGAGCAAATTGATTTGCCATTCAGGTGGGAGCGTTGAATTTAGGTATCCAAAAACGATCCAAGCTATGGACAGTAGGACGAGGCCAAGAATGGCGTCAGTAAGGCTTTCGCGAC
>Ga0210019_1000567_pt1 | contig 45907 bp, 46 predicted proteins | sample CryGeyCG2114_020_2_FD_183969 | JGI IMG/M metagenome (GOLD analysis project Ga0210019, IMG submission 183969) | Groundwater microbial communities from aquifer - Crystal Geyser CG11_big_fil_rev_8/21/14_0.20 (SPAdes) (version 2) | ecosystem: Environmental > Aquatic > Deep subsurface > Groundwater ...
CGTGCCGGGCCGGGGGCGCGTGGAGGCCACGCATGCGGACCCGCCGTCACAGGCGGACGGCAACCCCCGTTAAGGTCTTGAGTTCGGCCGCCAGGGTCTCGTCAAAGCGGCTGCCCGAGCGCGTGCAGCGCCAACCGGCCGCTTTGGCGTCGTATTCGTAGTGGGTGGCGCCGCTTTTCGGTGACGACATCCATATCTGCCTGTTGGGCGCGTGCTTGTTGATGACGTACTGTCCGCCGGCGTCCAAGTCGATGGTCAGGATGCCGCCGTCCAGATCGACGTCGGCCTGGTCGCCCAAGGCCCCCTCGACGGCGTCCATGACCGCCTCGAGGGTCTCGTCGGCGATGCGGGCGAAGGCGGTATCGTCCAGGGACATGCAGGAAACTCCTGTCGTTCTCGGTGGAACCGGCGGCTTATGGAGCGGCAGCCCATCAAGCCTTGCACACGGGGGGGCATGTCTGTATATAGGGCGCCTCGTTTGCCGGAGCCAAGCCCAATGAAGAAAGATATCCACCCGGAATACCACGAAATCACCGTCCAGATGACGGACGGCAGTTCGTTCACGACCCGCAGCACCTGGGGCAATCCCGGCGACGTGCTGAAGCTGGAAGTCGACCCGAAAAGTCATCCGGCCTGGACCGGCGGCGGACACCGTCTGGTTGATGCAGGTGGGCGCCTCGCGCGCTTCAACAAGCGGTTCGGGAACAGTGGCCTGAAGATGTAGGGGTTCGCCCATTATCGGGTGGAACGCCTCGAAACGGCGGTTCCCACCTGCGCGCAAGGGCGCACCCCCAGGGGCGCGCCCTTTTCCATGCGAAATTCGTGGAGACATACAGTTAAAATCACCCCCTCCCCTGGCGCGGAGAGCTATGCTAGATTTTTGCGAAACGGGTAGGAATTTATTTACCCGACTGCGTAAGAATTGCTCTTCTGGGAAGTACCGAAACACTGGGTAAAGTCCGTTCGGCAGGGAAAAGTGTCGTGTGCCCCTTGTCGCGTTTCGGTCTGACCTATGGGGAGCGGCTGGGGTATCGGCCATGGCAAGACACATTCACTTCGAGGTCCACGTGCAGCAGGCCGGCCGTTGGTCGATCCATGCACAGTTCGGCGCCGCGCAGCGTGAAAAGGCCATCGAGGAAGCCAAGAAGATCGAAAAGACGCCCGGTTTCGACGCCGTCAAGGTCGTCAAGGAAACCTATGACAGCGAATTGGGCAACCACCAGGACACGACCATCTATCGCGGCCCCAAAGGGGCGGAGGCGCACAAGGGCTTCCGCGACATCGGCGCCGGCAAGGACGGCGACGGCGGAGGTTCCGGCGGCGGCGATTGGTCCATGGCCCGCGGCGGCGGCGATGACGATGACGACGACGCCCCCCGCAATCGCGGCGGCGCCGGCAATCCCAACAGCATCACCGCGACGGCGACGAGCGTCGTCGTCAAGATGCTCATGCTGGCGCTGGTCAGCCTGCTGGTGTCCGGCGGGTTCGCCGTCGCCTTCTCGTGGTATTTCAGCGGCAAGATGCTGTTCGGCTACAAAATCGTCGACGCGGTCGAAGCCAACGCCATCTTCCTGGTGTTCGTCGCCAGCTTCCTGCTGACGGCGTCGACCCTGGCCATCACCTACCTGAAGAACATCCGGCTCAAGGCCAGACAGGGTTACGGCGGCATGGCCCCGCAACGGGCGGCGGGCGGCGGTTCCCTGAATTCAATGCTCGGCCAAGCAGCCTCTGCCTTGGGTGCGCAGCCGGTGGACGCCGGCCACGCGGATCAGGAAAAATCCGAAGGCTCGGTCGCCGATTGGCGCGAGCAGGCCAAGGCCGAGGAGGCTGCCCGGGCGCAGACGGACGACGCCGCGAACCAGCGCCTGCGCGAAGAACTGGACGGCGGTGATGGCAAGCGCGGGATCACGCTCGAGGCCGACAAGTACGGCACCCAGGACCAGCAACCCATGCTGGACGCGGCGGGCGAGAAGCAGAAAGCCTACATGATGAAGTTCCTGGGCCAGCTTCTCGACGTGACGGGCCAGGACAAGAAGAAGCTCGACAACTTCACCAAGTTCGGAATCAACCTGTTCCTGGCCGGTGCCTGTGAATCCCTGGCTTCCAAGCGCGACCTGGAACCGTCGACGCGGGCGCGCATCCTGGCCGACAGCGTTCAGGTCATGGGCTTCAAGAAGTCCCACGCGGCATCCTTCGCCGACCGCTACGAGGAATACCTTCTCCAGGATGCCCGCTACATGAGCATGTTCCAGGCCGGACGCAACGCCATGGCCACGCATCTCTCGGACAACGCGTCCGGACCGTCACACCTGAAGACGGCGCTGGAGGACTGGAACAAGCCCAAGCCCAAGGAAGCGCAGGCCCGTGTCGTCGCCGTCCTGTTCACGGACATCGCCGGGTCGACGGCGCTGACCCAGCAGCTGGGTGACGCCGGGGCGCAGGAAGTCGTGCGCGCGCACAATAAGATCGTCCGCGAGAACCTGACCCGCTTCCACGGTCGCGAGGTCAAGCACACGGGCGACGGCATGATGTGCTCGTTCGATCAGCCGACCAACGCGGTCGAGGCGGCCATCGAGATCCAGAAGGAAACGATCCAGCTTCGGGCCTCGAATGCGAACCTGCCCCTGAAGCTGAAGATCGGCATCAACGCGGGCGAGCCCATCGCCGAGGACAACGACCTGTTCGGCACCACGGTGCAGCTTGCGGCGCGCATCGTCGACAAGGCCCAGGCGGACCAGATCTTCGTGTCGGAAACCGTGCGCGGCATCTGCACGGGCAAGGGCGTCGCCTTCAAATCGGCCGGCGGCTACGCCATGAAGGGCTTCGACGGGGACGTCAACCTGTACGAAGTGATGTGGCAGTCGGGCGACACAGCCAAGGCGTCCTAACCATCTGAAATATTTCCTGTTTACGTGCGTGAAAAATTCCGCCGAAGGGTCTTGCGCGGAATTTTCCGCGCCCCTATTTCAGTTTCCGACAGCGGGTGCCCGAACGGGGCCCGCGTCGTGAGAACCGCCTGCCCCGCGCGGTTCGGCTGATCGGCCTTCTTCGGCGATCGGGAATGGGCGTTGCGCAGGCAGGCACCATATCGCTTCGTTAAAGGAGGACTTGGTCATGCGTACCATCGATTTCACTCCCCTGTTCCGCCATTCCGTCGGCTTCGACCGGCTTGAGCGCATGCTCGACAGCGCCATGCGCCACGACGAGGGCAATTCCTACCCGCCCTACAACATCGAACAACTGGGCGAGGACCGTTACCGGATCACCATGGCCGTCGCCGGCTTCGGTGAGAACGACTTGGACGTGGCCGTCAACGAAGGCACCCTGGTCGTGACCGGCAGGCAGGAGGACAAGAAGGACGAGAACGTCGCCTTCATCCACCGCGGCATCGCCGGCCGCGCGTTTGAACGCCGATTCCAGCTTGCCGACCACATCGAGGTCAAGGGCGGTGCTCTTGAGAACGGCCTCCTTCACATCGAACTGGAGCGCGTCGTTCCCGAGGAGAAGAAGCCCCGCAAGATCGAAATCGCGGGCGGCGACAAGAAGTTGGTCGAAAGCAAGGCTGCCTAAGCGGGGCACCGGTTTCGGCCCACAATTTCCGACGTCGGACGTCGGAGCGAAGAGGCGTGCCCGGGAGACCGGCGCGCCTTTTCTTTTCCGCGCTCAGCGGAACCGTTCGTAAACGGCGCGGGCAGCGTCGGGCATGGGTGCCGCGGTGTGCTTGTCGCGGTCCGAGAACACGTGGATGAAGTGGCCCGTGGCAGCCGGAGCGGCGGGGTTGTCCTCGCCGAAGAGGCCGATCAGGAAGGTTACGCTGGAATTTCCCAGCCGCCCGACGCGCAGGCCCGCGTGCACGGTTTCGGGAAAGCTGAGCGAGCGATGGAAGCGGCACAGCGTTTCGACGGCGACCGGGGCGATGCGGTCGCGCGCCCAGTCGACGCCGACCTCGCGCATCTGGAAACGGGTGACCACGGTTTCGATGTAGCGGTTGTAGGCGACGTTGTTGGCGTGTCCCAGCATGTCGTTGTCGCCGAACCGGGTCGGGATATCCAGGCGGTAGGGATAGGTTGCAAGCGACGCCTTTCGGGGATCTTCGGCTTCCTCGCTCATTCCCCCTCCCCCGCCACCGCAATCTTCTCAAGAGCCGCGCGGATCGGCGCCGGGATCGGCGTCGGCTTGTCGGTCGTGCGGTCGACGAATACGTGCACGAAATGCCCGGCGGCGGCGGCCGTGTCCTCGCCCTCCTTGAAGATGGCGATTTCGTAGCGCACGCTGGAATTTCCCAGCCTGCCCACGCGCAGCCCCGCCGCCAGTTTCTCGGGATAGGCCACGGGCTTGAAGAAGCGGCAGGATGTCTCGACCGCGAAGCCGACCACCGCACCGTCCTGGATGTCCAGCCCGCCCTGATCGATCAGGTAGCAGTTCACCACCGTGTCGAAATAGCTGTAATAGGTCACGTTGTTGACGTGGCCATAGATGTCGTTGTCCATCCAGCGGGTCTGGATGGGCAGGATATGGGGATAGGTTGTGCGGGTTTCGGGGGAGTTGGCGTCGGCCATGGATGACAAGGACTCGTTGTTTTCACAATCCGGTGGCCGGAAATGTTAAGGGCCGCAGGTTGATCCCAGCGGCCCTTTATTATTTTTAAATGCCTCAAACCTGTCAAACTCGCCTGAATGACGGGGCTAAGCCTAGCTTTCCGCATATAAACGGTCAACTGCAAAGGGTTGTTGACAAAGCAAAATTCACCCGCCGGGACATGATGCGGCGCGCTTGCCCGAACAAAAAGAACCGCCCTCAAGTTGGGAGGGCGGTCGTCGAGTTTACAGGGAGGCATAGATTGGGTCGCGTTCGCCACGCGCCCACCTTGCAGCCTAGGCCAGGGGTGTTAAGTTTCCCCTAACCGAATCGGAGACCCACCTCATGTCGCCTGCCCTCGCCTGGGCCGTGATCGTTGTCGGCTTTGTCCTGCCGTTGATCCACGTCGCCCTGTCCAAGGACATCGCCCGCGCCGGGCCCGCCGCCGAAGACGGCGCGAAATGTCCGTTCAGCCCGCGCATGGGCTGGCTCGTCATCGTGCTGTTCCTGGGGCCGGTGGGCTGGCTGATGTTCATGGGCTCCCGGCGCAGGAAGCGCGCCCTTGCCGCCGCCCGCGCGGCACGGGAGCGGGCCGGGACCGCGGCCCTCCCGCCTACTTCTTGAAGAAACTGTCCGCGCTCTGCCGCGCGGCTTCCTTGGCCTTGATGACCTCGCGCACGCGGGCGATCTCGGCTTCCAGCTCGCCGATGTACTCGTTCAGCGCCTCGATCGACATCACGTCCAGGTTCTTCGGTTCCGGCTTTTTCTTGCGCGGTTCCAGGTCGTCCGCATCCATGGCGCCCGTTCCTCCCTTGGAATGCCCGGCAATTTCCTTGCCAAGGTGCGCGCTAATTTACTAGGTGAAGGGGCCTTTGAAAAACCCCTGAACGAACGAGCGCCCCCGCCATGACGATCCCCCAGACCATGACCTGCGTCGAAATCGCCGAGCCCGGCGGTCCCGAGCAGCTGCGCGCCACCATCCGGCCCGTCCCCTCCCCCGCCGAGGGCGAGGTCCTGATCAAGGTCGCCGCCGCCGGCGTCAACCGCCCCGACGTCGTGCAGCGTCTGGGCCATTACGCCCCGCCCGAAGGGGTCACGGACATCCCGGGGCTGGAGGTTTCGGGCACCGTGGCGGCGCTGGGCGACGGCGTCGACGGCTGGTCCGTGGGGGATGCGCTGTGCGCGCTCGTCGCGGGCGGCGGCTACGCCGAATACGTCACGGCGCCGGTGGAACAGTGCCTGCCGGTCCCCAAGGGCCTGTCGATGGTCGAAGCGGCGGCCCTGCCGGAAACCTTCTTTACCGTGTGGACCAACCTGTACGAGCGCGGCGGCCTGAAGCCGGGCGAGGCGTTGATGGTCCACGGCGGCACGTCCGGCATCGGCACCACGGCGATCCAGGTGGCGAGCCGCCTGGGCGCCCGCGTCATCGCCACGGCGGGCAGCGCCGAGAAATGCCGGGCCTGCCTGGATTTGGGCGCGGAGCGCGCCGTCAACTACCGGGAAGAGGACTTCGTCGAGGCCGCCAAGGACTTCACCGGCGGCAAGGGGGTAGACGTGATCCTGGACATGGTGGGCGGCGATTACATCGAGAAGAACCTGAAGTCCCTCAACCGCGACGGACGCCTGGTCAACATCGCCTTCATGAAGGGCGCCAAGGCCGAAATCAACTTCATGCCGCTGATGCTGAAGCGCTTGACCATCACCGGCTCGACGCTGCGCGCCCAGTCTGTCGCCCGCAAGGGCGTCATCGCCCGGGCGGTCCGCGAGCACGTCTGGCCGCTGATCGAAGCGGGCAAGGTCAAACCCGTGATCTTCAAGACCTTTTCCCTCGACCAGGCGAAAGACGCCCACGAACTGATGGAATCCAACAGGCATATCGGCAAGATCGTCTTTCAGGTCGCGGAATAGTCCCCGGAAACCAATCTGATCCTTTGACCCGCCCCCCCTTGTGACTATATAACGTCGCTGTTCCGGTGCGTCCCCGTGCGCGCGGGGGCGTGCTGGTCGAAAAGACAATCCCGACATCCGACACCGAATGGGAAGGTAACTATGGCGCGTCCTTTGATGCCGAAGGCCACAGCCGTCTGGCTTGTGGAAAATACGGCCCTCACGTTCAGGCAGATCGCCGACTTCTGCGGCCTGCACGAACTGGAAGTTCAGGCCATCGCCGACGACGAGGTCGCCGTCGGAATGCAGGGGCTCGACCCCGTGCAGGCCGGCGAACTGACCCAGGAGGAACTGGAGCGCTGCGAAGCCGACCCCACGGCCGCGCTGAAGGCCGCCAAACCCAGCCTGCCCCAGCCGAAGGCCAAGACCAAGGGTGCGCGCTACACCCCCGTGGCCAAGCGCCAGGACCGGCCCGACGCCATCGCCTGGCTTTTGAAGAACTACCCGGAAATGTCGGACGGCCAGATTTCCAAGCTGATCGGCACGACCAAACCGACCATCACGTCGGTGCGCGACCGTTCGCACTGGAACACGACCAACATCAAGCCGCAGAACCCGGTGGGCCTGGGCCTATGCTCCTCGAACGAACTGGAAAAGGCGATCGCCGTCGCGCGCGCGCGTGCCGGCACGGTGCACGGCCCCGTGGCCCAGCCCGGCCCGGCGGCGGAAGGCCCGGCCGGCATGGAGCCGGCTGCGCCACCGGCCCCCGCGTGGCCGCCCGCCGAAACCGGCCAGGATTGAGGCCGGCGCCCGTCCCTACCGCTTGAACTGACAGAGCGCCACGCCGGCCAGGATCAATGCCGCCGAGGCGAGCAGCGGCAGGGTCATGACCTCGCCCAGGAAGATCGCGGCCAGGATCAACGTGACCACCGGCTGCACGAACTGGAACGCCGCGATGCGGGCGATCCCGCCTTTCTCCATGGCCCAGTACCACAGCACGAAATTGATCACCTGGGCGAAGGCCGCCAGGTAGACAATGCCGCCCCAGGTTTGCCAGCCGACGGCCGCCAGATCGATGCGCGCCAGCCACCACAAGGCCCAGGGCAGCACCAGCAGCGAGGCGATCAGGTTGGCCCAGTAGGTGACGGTCCCTGGCCCCAGGGTTTTGGCAAGCTGTGCTCCCGAGACATAACCGACCGCGACGGACAATACGCCCGCCAGAACGATCAGGTCGCCCGCAAGGGACGGCCGGGCGTCCGCGGCCATGTCCCCAGCCCGGATCAAGACCAGTGCCGCAACCCCGACAAACCCAAGCAGGGCACCGACGATCCAGGCCGTCTCCGGGCGCCTGCGATGCCACAGGGCCGCGACGATGCCGGTCAGGATGGGGGCGGACGCCAGGATCAGGCCGCCGTGGCTGGCCGTGGTCATGCCCTGGCCCAGGCTGAACAGCACGGGAAATCCGACGAAGGACGACAGCCCCACCAGGGATAGGGATTGCCAGACACCCGCCCCCTTCGGCGCCCGACGGCGGCGGCCGGCCAAAATCACCGCCACGACGGGAAAACAAAAAACGACACGCAGGATACCGACCAGTAGGCCGTCCATTTCCACCGCGGCGACCTTGGTCACCAGCGGCACCGCTCCCCAGACCGTGATGCAGAAGGTCGCCGCCGCAGCCGCCCCCCAGTGCCTACCGCCCCCGCCCAAATCCGGCGAGGCGGCTGCAGTCCGGGGGCCGGCATCGCTCACCCGGCGTCGGCCGCCAACTTGTCGAGGCAGGCCAGTTCAACACAGGCGCAGACCACTTCCATGGCTTGGACGACCTCGTCCAGGGGCGGCAGGGTGGGTGCGAGGCGGATGTTGCGGTCGAACGGATCCTTGCCGTAGGGAAAGCAGGAGCCGGCGGGCGTCAGCTTGACCCCCGCTTCGTTCGCCAGGCGGATGACCTCCTTGGCGCAGCCGTCGAGCACGTCCAGGCTCACGAAATAGCCGCCGCGCGGCTTGGTCCAGGTCGCGATGCCCTTGCCCGCCAGATGCTTCGTCAAGGCGTCGTCCACGGCCTTGAACTTCGGAGCCACCAGTTCGGCATGGGCGTCCATGTGGGCCAGGACGCCGTCCATGTCGCCGAAGAATTTCACCTGGCGAAGCTGGGTGATCTTGTCAGGACCGATAGTCTCGAAGAACAGATGGTCAAGGGCGTCCTTCACGTTGGCCTTGGAGCCCGCGAACATGGCGATGCCCGCCCCGGCATAGGTGATCTTGGAGGTCGAGCCGAAGATGAACGGCCGGTCCGGGCAGCCCGCAGCCTCGCAGGCGGCCAGGATGTCGGCGACCGTATCCAGGCCCCGCCCCAGGTGATGCACGGCATAGGCGTTGTCCCACAGGATTCGGAAATCGGGGGCCGCCGCTTTCATCTTGGCCAGGCGGTCGACGACGGCGTCCGAATAGGTTGCCCCCGTCGGGTTGGAATACTTGGGCACGCACCAGATGGCCTTGACCTTGGGGTCATTGGCGACCAATTCCTCGACCGCGTCCATGTCCGGGCCGTCGTCCTTCATGTCGACGTTGACCATAGTCAGGCCCAGTTCCTCGCAGATGGCGAAGTGGCGGTCGTAGCCGGGTACGGGGCAGATCACCACCGGCGCCTCGTCGCGCCAAGGTCCCTTGCCGCCAACAACGCCGAAGGTCATGGCGCGGGCCAGCGCCCCGTACATCATCTGCAGGGACGAGTTGCCGCCGATCACCACCTGCTCCGCCGGCACGCCCAGATAGTCGCCGAACAGCTTGCGGCAGGACGGAATGCCGGCCAGCCCGCCGTAGTTGCGGAGGTCCGTACCATCAGTGTCGATCACGTCGCCGGGACCGATGTTGGTCAGCAGGCCGTCGGACAGGTCCAACTGCGCCGCCGAGGGCTTGCCGCGGGTCATGTCGAGCGCCAGGTTGCGGCCGCGGATGTCGCCGTAGCGCGCCTTGGCCCGGGTCAGGGACTGGGCGATCTCGGCCGCTCCGGCTTTCGTCAGGTCGATCATGACGCTCCCTCAGATGCTCGCCTGGGTCACGAACTTGGGGTTCGGACAGGCCCCGACCGCTTCCATGCCGCACGCGCGAGGCATCGCGCCCTTCCGCGCGGCATCACGGGTGACCCCGTCCGTGGCCGGGTTCTCCACCGGCAGGGTGCGGCCGCCGGCGGCCTTGGTCCATTCGCCGTCGATGAACAGCAAAACGTCTCGATACATCGGTCGTTTCCTTGAAATTCCGGTTTGCGAAGCGGGCGCGGGACACCCTCAAGCGGCCGGGTGCCGCCCGTTGCCCGCACCATGCCCGATCCGGGACGACGCCTCAATGGGCCAGACGGGAAAAACAGCTAGTCCTTGCGGGCGGCGGCGTAGCCGATGTCTTCCAGGGCGTCCCTGATCTCGTCCAGGATCGCCGGATCGTCGATGGTCGCCGGCATGTTCCACTGCTCGTTGTCGGCGATCTTCTGCATGGTGCCGCGCAGGATCTTGCCCGACCGCGTTTTCGGCAGGCGCGGCACCACCGTCGCCTGCTTGAAGGCGGCGACGGGGCCGATCTTCTGGCGGACCAGTTGCACCACCTCGTCGACGATCTGGTCCTTGTCCTTGGTCACGCCGGCCTTGAGCACCATGAAGCCGACGGGTAATTGCCCCTTCATCTGGTCTGCGACGCCGATCACGGCGCATTCGGCGACATCCGGGTGGGACGCCAGGACCTCCTCCATCCCGCCGGTCGACAGGCGATGCCCCGCCACGTTGATGATGTCGTCCGTGCGCGCCATGATCGAGATGTAGCCATCCTCGTCGAACACGCCGGCGTCGGCGGTCTTATAATAGCCGGGGTATTCGTCAAGGTAGGCCTCGCGGAAACGCTGGTCGGCGTTCCACAGGGTCGGCAGCGACGACGGCGGCATCGGCAGCTTGACGCAGATGGCGCCGATCTCGCCGGGCTTCACCGGCTCATGGGTTTCCTCGTGGAGGACCTGAACGTTCCAGCCGGGGCACGGCTTGGTCGGCGAGCCCGCCTTGACCGGAAAGCGGTGCAGGCCCATGCAGTTGGACGCGATGGCCCAGCCGGTCTCCGTCTGCCACCAGTGGTCGATCACCGGCACGCCGAGGATGCGCCCGGCCCAGTGTAGGGTGTCCGGGTCCGTGCGCTCGCCGGCCAGGAACAGCATTTTGAAGCTCGACATGTCGTACTTCTTCAAAAGCTCGCCGTTGGGGTCCTCCTTCTTGATGGCGCGGAAGGCGGTGGGCGCGGTGAACAGCATCTTCACCTTGTGCTCGGAGATGACCCGCCAGAAGGCCCCGGCGTCGGGCGTGCCCACGGGCTTGCCCTCGTAGAGGATCGACGTGCAGCCGTGCAGCAGCGGCGCGTAGACGATGTAGGAATGGCCGACCACCCAGCCGACGTCGGAGGCCGCCCAGTAGACGTCGCCCGGATCGGCGTCATAGACGTTCTTCATGGACCATTTAAGGGCCACTGCATGGCCGCCGTTGTCGCGCACCACGCCCTTGGGCTGGCCCGTGGTGCCCGAGGTGTAGAGGATGTAGAGCGGGTCCGTCGCCGCGACGGGCACGCAGTCGTGGGGCACCGCCTTGGCCGCTTCCGCGGCCCAGTCCAGGTAGCCCTCGGCGGCGAGGTCGACCTCGCACTCGGGGCGCGACAGGACGATCACCGTGTCCGGCTTGTGCCGGGCGATGCCGATGGCGCCTTTCAGGAGCGGCAGGTACTCGATGACGCGGTTGACCTCGATCCCGCAGGTCGCGCTGACCACGGCCTTGGGCTTGGCGTCGTCGACGCGCACGGCCAGTTCGTTGGCGGCGAAGCCGCCGAACACCACGGAATGAATGGCCCCCAGGCGCGCGCAGGCCAGCATGGCGATGGCCGCTTCCGGCACCATGGGCATGTAGATGATGACCCGGTCGCCCTTGCCCACGCCCTGGGCCGCCAAGACACCCGCGAACCGGGCGACGTCGTCGCGCAGCTGCAGGTACGAATACTTGCGCTGCGTGCCGCCGGTGACCGGGCTGTCATAGATCAGCGCCGTGCGGGCGCCGTTGCCCTCGTCCACATGGCGGTCCAGGCAGTTGTAGCAGGTGTTCAGTTCTCCGCCCGTGAACCAGCGGTAGATGGGGGCGGCACTGTCGTCCAGCACCTTGTCCCACTTCTTCGTCCAGACGATGGCTTCGGCGGCCTCGCCCCAGAAACCGTCGGGGTCGTCGATGGAGCGCCGATAGGCGACGTCATAAGCATTGGTCATCAGTGGAACCTCCCAATCGTTCGGCCCTTGGGCCATTATGCCGCCCTTGCCCTGCTCCCCGGGAACGCTGGAAATCGGCGGCGTTTATCAGGTCAGTTTGGGCCAAAACAGCGTTTTTTGCCAAGGCGCTTTGTGGCATTCTCCCGGCAACGGACGCGACCCGAAACCAGCGTCACGAATCGCGCCATGACCCGCGCAAAAATAACCGTTCGCCAAGGAGGCCGACTTGAGCCAGATCAACATGTACGAACAGGCGCTGGACGCGGTCCGCGCCAACTACACGCCGCTGTCGCCCAACACGTTCCTGAAGCGCGCCGCCCACGTCTATCCCGATCATGTCGCGGTAATCCACGGCGCCAAACGCTTCACCTGGAAGGAAACCTACGGGCGGGCGAAACGCCTCGCCTCGGCGCTCTCGAAACGCGGGATCAAACGGCTTGAGACCGTGGCGATCATGGGCTCCAACACGCCCGAGATGTACGAGGCCACCTTCGCCGTGCCCATGCTGGGGGCCGTCATCAACACGCTCAACGTGCGGCTCGACGCCGAGGCCATCGCCTTCTGCCTCAACCACGGCGAGGCCAAGCTGCTGCTGACCGACACGGAGTTCGCGCCGACGGTGAAGGCGGCGCTCGCCCTCGTCGGCCGCGACATTCCGGTGATCGACATCGTCGACAGCGAGGCCGCGCACGAGCACGTGCGGCTCGGCGAAACGGACTACGAAAGCCTGCTCAAGGAAGGCGACGAGAATTTCGAATGGGAGCTTCCCAAGGACGAATGGCAGGCGATCTCCCTCAACTACACCTCGGGCACCACGGGCGACCCCAAGGGCGTCGTCTATCATCACCGGGGCGCCTATCTGAACGCCGTGTCGAACGCGGTGGGCTGGAACATGGACCACCACCCCGTCTACCTGTGGACCCTGCCGATGTTCCATTGCAACGGCTGGTGCTTTCCCTGGACCATCGCGGCGCTGGCGGGCACCAACATCTGCCTGCGCCGGGTCAGCGCCGAAACCATCTACGCCGCCATCGCCACGCACAAGGTCACCCATATGTGCGGCGCCCCCATCGTCATGAGCTTCCTGATCAACGCCACCGAAGACGAGAAGAAACCCTTCGACCACAAGGTCAAGTTCATGGCCGCCGCCGCCCCGCCGCCGGCGGCGACCCTGGAGGCCATGCAGCGCGAGGGCATCGAGGTCACCCATGCCTACGGCCTGACGGAAACCTACGGGCCCGCCGTGATGTGCGCCTGGCATCCGGAATGGGACGCCCTGCCGATCGAAGAACAGGCCCAGAAAAAATCCCGCCAGGGCGTGCCCTATCACGCGCTCAACGACCTGCAGATCATCGATCCGGAGACCATGCGGCCCGTGCCCGCCGACGGCGAGACCATGGGCGAGGCCATGTTCCAGGGCAACATCGTCATGAAGGGCTACCTGAAGAACGCGGCGACGACGGAAAAATCGCTGGCGGGCGGCTGGTTCCATTCGGGCGACCTGGGCGTCATGCACCCCGACGGCTACATCCAGCTCAAGGACCGCTCCAAGGACATCATCATCTCGGGCGGCGAGAACATTTCGTCCATCGAGGTCGAGAGCGTGCTCTACAAGCACCCGGCGGTGCTGACCGCCGCCGTGGTCGCCAAGCCCGACGACAAGTGGGGCGAGACGCCCTGCGCCTTCATCGAGCTGAAATCCGGCGTGCCGGCCCCCAGCGCCGAAGACATCATCAAGTTCTGCCGCGACAACCTGGCCCACTACAAATGCCCGCGCCACGTGGTGTTCGGCGAACTGCCGAAGACGTCGACGGGCAAGATCCAGAAGTTCAAGCTGCGGGAGGCCGCCGCGGAGGTTTGACGCCCTCACGGGCGGCTTGGGGACGGCGGGGGTCGGCCAAGCCGCCCCTGCGCCATCAGGGGATGGCATGGTTGGCTTGCGGGCGTATACTCTCCCTATAGATGTACTAAAAACATGAATTGCATGCCGGTGATTCATTTTTGGGAGGATGGCATGGTCAGCTACACCAAGTTCGAACCTGTAAGTTTGAAAGACCATCCCGTTCTTACTGAAAAGTGGGTCCAGGAGAGAATTGCTGAGGATCCATCAATTTTGGGCCTTGGTGACCTCGAACTAAAGGACAAGGAGCGCCCTCAGCCGAAGGCAGGACGGTTGGACCTGCTTCTGCAAGATCCTGACACGCTACGTAGGTATGAAGTTGAAGTTCAGTTAGGCAAAACTGACGAAAGCCACATCATTCGCACGCTCGAATACTGGGATATCGAAAAAAAGCGCTATCCAAACTATGACCACTGCGCAGTCATTGTCGCAGAGGACATAAACTCTAGATTTTTGAACGTTATTAGCTTGTTCAATGGCACGATTCCTCTGATCGCGGTCCAGATGAATGCGTTTAAGTCGGGTGACGGAATTGGACTTCTCTTCACGACCATTCTCGACGAAATCCAGCGTGGGTTGGTGGATGACGACGAAGAGATTCAGGAACCAGCAGACCGTGACTACTGGTTAAAAAAGGCTACGCCAAAAATGATCGCGTTTGTTGACAGCATTCTGGGTGATGTTCAACAGGGCGCACCTGGTTACGAACTCAACTACAACAAGCATTACATCGGCCTTAGAAAAGATGGCCGATCAAACAACTTTGTTTGGTTCCGCCCGAAGAAAAAGTGGGTTCACCTGAATATCAAAGTGAAACGGAACACTGCCACTGATGAGTTTTTGAGCCAAGCCGGTTTCGACAGCGTGGAATACGACAATCGAAATTCCGGATATCGCGTTACGATCACTGAAGAAGATTACAAGAGCAATCCAGAAGCCTTAATTAAGCTAATGAATGAAGCCCATGACGCGCGTGAGCAATAAGTGATTCGCCCGCCGCAATAATCTCCTCCGTGTCGATTGGGCTCTGCGCCGCCGGCCATACCAGGCGCGGCGCGAGGCCAACCCAGCCATCCCCTCGCGCCTTGAGATCGGATCGACCACAAAAATTTCGCGGCGGCCACCGTTCAGTGACCGCCGCGGTCTTCACCCCGGATATTTGAAACCGCTTCGCGGCGGGAGACGGCCCGGCTCCCTAACCCCAGCGGGCCGTCCGCGCGGAAGCGCCGCCGCCCCTAATGCCGGGTGGCGATACCTGCCATTTCGTCTTTGATCCTGAGTTTTTCCTTCTTGAGGGCGTGTATTTCAATTTCGTCGGGGAGAGGTCTTGAGAGTTCCTGTTGGATCATGTCTTCAAGTGTCGAGTGACGAACCTTCAAAGCTTCCAACCGTTCTTCAAGACTCATGGCGACGAACTCCTTCCTCAATGGCGGGGCCGCCGGACCGTCGACGGCCCTTTCAAGCACGATTGTCACAACACCGTCATGATAATCGAATCTGGAACAAAAAGAAACCTGCGGGCCTGAAAACGACAGATTGTTACGCGGGATCACCCCCCGATTTCCGCGACTTTCGCCATATTCGGCGGATATTCCTAGAGGGCCGGCGCCCCGCCGGCGCGGCCGCGAACGCGGCCTCAGCGGTCGCCCAGGCTGATGCCGAGCCCCCGCGCCGTGCGCGCCTGCGAGCCCTCAAGGTCGACGCAACGCGGCCCCGGACCAAGATCCTCGAACGCCGTGTCGAAAGTGTCGCCGCCGCGCCAGCCGACCATGCGCCCGGTCCGCTTCGCCGCCGCCAGGTCCACTGCATGGACGCCGAAGGCCGAGGCCAGCAGCCGGTCGATGCTGGTCGGCATGCCGCCCCGCTGCACGTGGCCGAGGACCGTCACGCGCACGTCGGCGCCCGTGGCCTCGGCGATCTCGGCGCCCACCACCTGGCCCGCGCCGCCGTAATGGACCGTACCGCCGGGATCGGGTCGGGTCGTGACCGCACCGCCCCGGGGGCGCGCGGCCTCGGCGCAGACCACCAGCGCGTGGTTGCGGCCTTCCCCGGCGACGGAGGCCAGCTTGGCCGCGACCGCGCCCGTGTCATAGGGAACTTCGGGGATCAGGATCACGTCGGCGCCGCCGGCGATCCCGGCGGCGAGCGCGATGTGCCCCGCGTCGCGCCCCATCACCTCCAGCACCATGACGCGCTGGTGGCTGGCCGCCGTCGGCTGCAGGCGGTCGAGCGCCTCCACCGCCGTCGCCACGGCCGTATGGTAGCCGATGCACATCTCCGTGCCGGGCACGTCGTTGTCGATCGTCTTGGGGATGCCGACGAAGGGGATGCCGCCCTGGTCGGCGAGGCGCCGGAGGATGCGCATGGAGCCGTCGCCGCCGATGCCGATCAGGGCGTCGATGTCGAGGCCGCGGATACCCTCAAGGACCTCCGCCGAGCGGTCGGTGACGCCGCCCCGGCCGTCGGGAAAGGCGAAGGGGTCGCCCGTGTTGACGGTGCCCAGCATGGTGCCGCCCTGGCGCAGGATGTCGCCGGTGAAGATGGAGAGGTCGAGCGGCCGTGTCCGCACGGGCCGTTCCATCAGGCCCTTGGTGCCCTGGAGAATGCCCACGACCTCGGCCCCGTGGCCGGTCACGGCGCGCTTGACGACGGCGCGGATGGCGGCGTTGAGTCCGGCGCAGTCACCGCCGCTGGTTAGCACGCCCAGGCGTTTCATGGCGTCGGCCCCCCTTGGACCCTATCACCCCCCTTGGAATCTTCGGGAGTCGCGTCTATAGGAACGATCGCCATTCTGGTATCATGAAACACGGGTAACGGAAACGGGCGTCGCGGCAGGGGCAGCCCCCGGCCGTCCGCCACACGGAGCGCCATGGACGAGCAGGACGCGTTACGCCGCAAGCTTGAGGAATTGAAGGTCGAACATCGCGACCTGGACGACGCCATCGGCCGCCTCGCCGAGTCCCTTCCGTTCGACCAGATCAAGCTGCAGCGCATGAAGAAGCGCAAGCTGATCCTGAAGGACGAGATCGCGGTTCTCGAGGATCAATTGCTGCCGGATATCATCGCCTGAACGGGTCCCAGCTTTTATTTGGGAAGCGCCGCTTCCACCGCCTTCAGGACGCGCGGCGCGGTGGGCGAGGTCGGTGTCGAGAACCAATCGGCCAACCGCCCGTCGGGGCCTATCAGGTACTTGTGGAAATTCCAGCGCGGCTTGGCCAGCGCGCCCAATTCCCTGCCCGCCCATTCATAGAATGGATGGGCGCCGTCGCCCGCGACCTTGACCTTCATGGTCAGCGGGAAATCCACGTTGAAGGTGACCTCGCAGAATTCCTTGATTTCCGCCTCCGTGCCCGGCTCCTGCCCGCCGAAATCGTTGGACGGCACGCCGACAAGCACGAAACCCCGGTCGCGATAGCGGGTCCACAGGTCCTGTAGCGCCGCGTACTGGGGCGTGAACCCGCATTGCGAGGCCGTGTTGACGACCAACACCGCCTTGCCGGCGAAGGACTTCATCGGCAACGGCGTGCCGTCGATGGCGGTGAAGGAGAAATCATGGGCGGTGGTCCCGTCGGCCATGACCTTGCCGTTCCAGAGCAACAGGGCGCAGAACGCCACGAAAAGTGCCAAGGGTTTCAATGGGCGCATGTCCTCGGTCCTATCACGGCCGGCTGGCGCCCGGCAACGGTTGAGAGGAGGGAAGGAACGTCGCCGCCGCCTCAGTCCGCGTGCTTTTTCGACTTCTTGCGCTTTTTGACGGCCGGGTCCGCGGCCTTCGGACGGACGGCCCCTTGGCCGCGATGGGCGAACGTCCCTTTGTGGGGCTTCTTGCCCGTGGGCCTGTCGCTCTTGGACTTTTCACCGGAATGCCCGCCGGGCGGTGGCCGGTCGTCGTTGAAGGCATCGTCCCGCGTTTCCTGCCGACGCGTGAACTTGCGCTTGGGCGCACTTTGACCGCGCGCGGCCGCCTGCGGGTCCCAGCCCGGCTTCTTGCCTCGATGAACGCTGCCACGGGCCTCGCGTGGACCGTCGTCGGGCATCTCGGGCAGGCCGTCGACCCGCGCCACGCGGATCGTCTTTTCCATCGTCAGGTCGGGCCCCAGGACCTCAAGAAAACGCTCGGCGCAATCGGCGTTCAGTTCGACGAAGGTTTGCGTGTTGAAGATGCGGATGGCGCCGATCTCGTTCTTGGTGACATGGCCGGCGCGGCACAGCATCGGCAGCAGCCAGCGCGGCTCGGCGTTGTGCTTGTGGCCGACGGACAACGAGAACCACACGCCGCCCTTGAATGCATCGCGGCGGGCTTCCTTGCGGTCGGCCGGGCGGCCCGCCGGGCCCGTATCCAGCAGTTCCTCCGGCGCCGACATCCCGGCCATCCGCTGACGCAGGAAGGCGCCAGCTATCTGCTCGGCGCTGTAGCGGTCGAGAAGCTCGGCGGCGAAGGCCCGTTCCTCGGCGTTGAGGGGCCCGCTCAGGGACGGGTCCGCCAGGATACGCTCGCGGTCGCGGGTCAGAATCTCATCGGCCGAGGGCGCCTTGGCCCAGGTTGCCTCGACATTGGCGCTGTCCAACAGCCGCTCCGTGCGATAGCGCAGGTTGTGCGGCACGATCAGGGCGCTCACGCCCTTGCGTCCGGCGCGGCCGGTCCTGCCGCTTCGATGCAACAGGGTCTCCCGGGTTTTCGGGATGTCGGCGTGGATCACCAGTTCCAGGTCCGGCAGGTCGATGCCGCGCGCCGCCACGTCGGTGGCGATGCAGACCCGGGCCCGCCCGTCGCGCATGGCCTGCAGGGCGTGGGTGCGTTCGTTCTGGCTCAGCTCGCCCGACAGGGCGACAACGGCGAAGCCCCGGTTGGCGAAGCGGCTGGTCATGTGGTTGACGGTCGCGCGGGTGGCACAGAAGACCAGCGCGCTTTTGGCGTCGTAATAACGCAGCACGTTGATGATGGCGTTTTCCCGGTCATTCGGCGCGACCGCCAAGGCCCGGTACTCGATGTCGAGGTGCTGTTTCTGCTCCTCGGCGGTGCTGACCCGCACCGCGTTGCGCTGATAACGCTTGGCCAGGGTGGCGATGGTGCGCGGCACGGTGGCCGAGAACATCAGTGTGCGTCGGTCGGTCGGCGCCGCGTCGAGAATGAACTCGAGGTCCTCGCGAAAACCCAGGTCGAGCATCTCGTCGGCCTCGTCCAGGACCACGGCCCGCAGCCCGGCGACGTTCAGGGAGCCGCGCTCTATGTGATCGCGCAACCGGCCCGGCGTGCCGACGACGATGTGCGCACCCCGGCCGAGCGCCCGGCGCTCGTTCCCCATGTCCATGCCGCCGATACAGGACGCCGTGACGGCGCCGGTCATCTCGTACAGCCAATCCAGTTCGCGTTTGACCTGCAGCGCCAGTTCCCGCGTCGGCGCCACGGCCAGGGCCAGCGGCTCCGCCGCGCGGCCGAAGCGTTCTTCGCCCGCCAACAGGGTCGGCGCCAGCGCCAGGCCGAAGGCAACGGTCTTGCCGGAGCCCGTCTGGGCGGAGACCAGAACGTCGCCATCCGCAAGCTCGGGCGCGAGGATTGCCGTCTGCACGGGGGTCAGGACGGAATACCCGCGTTTGCCCAAGGCGCGGCCAAGCGCCGGCGCGACGCCTTTGAAATCTGTCATGTCACATCTTTCGGAATGCGGGTTTCGTGCGCCCGCCGCAAGTCACTGCACTGTCGGCGCACACGCGCCGCCGCCCAATGCGCGACGATACCTGCGTGATGACGGGAGTTGTAGATCGTGCGGAGGGGACTGTAAAGCCCGCACCTGCCCCTATCGCAGGTCGCGGTCGGCGGCGCTGATCGCCGCCTCGGCGGTCATGCCCGGCTCCAGCAAGGCGACGCCCGTGCGCGCCTCTAGAAACAGGCCCTGCACCGTGTGCGTGGCGCGCAGCGCCGCCTCCAGTTCGCCGGCCTTGCGGCGGGCGCCCTCGATCCCGTCCTCCAGCACGACCAGGGCGAAATCGCAGCCGCCCAGGCAGCCCATGACCATGGCCTGGTGGCTGTCCGCCCCCAGGACGTCGTTGGTCAGGCGCAAGGCGGCGTCGAGCGCGCCCAGGCCGTGGGCACGGCGGATGTCGTCACCGTTGGCCAGGTGGACCAGGATCAGCGCCGGCCGCGCCTCGATATGGCCCAGACGATGGATCAGCTTCTCCAGCTCGGCCAGAAAGCCGCGGCGGTTCAGGGCCGGCACCACAGGGTCGCGGTAGGCATCCTCACGCGCCTGGGCCAATTCCTCCTGTGCATGGATAAGCTGGCGGCGCAGGGGCTCCACCTCGGCCGCCATGCGTTCGAGGGCATGCTGGGCCTCCGGCGACAGGCCTTCCATGGACAGAAGCCCCGACACGTTGATGGCCGGTTCCGGATGGCCGTTCTTGGCCTGCTCTTCCTGGTGTTCCTGTTTCTTGCCGCCGCCCGGGCCGGCGCCACCGCCGTGCCCACCGCCAGGTCCTATTGGCTGGACGGGCGCAGCCTGGTTCACATCCATGACCGGGTCTCCCTTCCAGGTCGCCTTTGTTAGCTGTCAAACGGACCGATATCACATTAGATTAGTTTCATGTGGTTAATAAAGCCTTACGTTTCAACGATATTTTGAACGCTTGCGGTGACAGCGGCGGGCCATATAATGGCGCGCTTCCCGTCACGCGAAGGCCCGTCTGGGGGCCTTTACAGGAAGCGAGGTCTCACCATGCCGGAACCGGCCGCCGACAGTCCCCTGATCGGCATCATCATGGGCAGTCAGTCGGACTGGGACACCATGCGCCACGCGGCGGATGTGCTGGCCGAACTCGGCGTGCCGTTCGAGACCCGCGTCGTCTCCGCCCACCGGACCCCGGACCGTCTTTACGAATACGCCAAGTCGGCGCGCGGCCGCGGCCTCAAGGCGATCGTCGCCGGCGCCGGCGGCGCGGCCCACCTGCCCGGCATGGCGGCGGCGCTGACGCCGCTGCCGGTGTTCGGCGTGCCGGTGGAAAGCAACGCCATGAAGGGCATGGACTCGCTGCTGTCCATCGTGCAGATGCCGGGCGGCGTGCCCGTCGGCACCCTCGCCGTCGGCAAGGCGGGCGCCAAGAACGCCGGCCTCCTGGCCGCCGCGGTCGTCGCGCTGATGGACGAAGGCGTCGCCAAGGCGCTCGACGACTTCCGCGCACGGCAAACCGCCGCCGTCGCCGAAGTGCCGACGGACGATCCCAAGGGCAACTGACCATGGCCTCCGGTTCGGTGCATCCGCTGCCCCCCGGCAGCACCATCGGCATCATGGGCGGCGGCCAGCTCGGTCGCATGACGTCCCTGGCGGCGGCGCGGCTGGGCTACAAGTGCCACATCTTCACGCCGGAAGCCGATGCGCCGGCGAGCCAGGTCGCGGCGGCGACGACCATCGCCGACTACGAAGACCGTGAGGCGCTCAGGCGCTTCGCCGAGGCCGTCGCCGTTGTCACCTTCGAGTTCGAGAACGTGCCCGCGGAAAGCGCCGAATACCTTGCCGAGCACGCCCTGGTGCGGCCCGGGCCCAACTGCCTGGCGATCGCCCAGGACAGGCTGAAGGAAAAGGAATTCATCAACACGGTCGCCCCGACCACGCCCTACCGTCGCGTGACCTCGGCCGACGATCTGGCCAAGGCGGCGGACGAGATCGGCCGCCCGGCGGTGCTGAAGACATCGCGCATGGGCTATGACGGCAAGGGCCAGGTGCTGATCGCGCCCGATTGCGACTACGCCGCCGCCTGGGCCGAGATGGGCGGCGAGGTCGGCATCCTGGAGGCTTTCGTCGACCTGGACCGCGAGATTTCGGTGATCACCGCGCGCTCGCCCCATGGCGGCTGGGCTACCTATCCGGCGGTCGAGAACCGGCACGTGAACCACATCCTGGACACCACGATCGCCCCCGCGCGCCTGTCCAGGGAACTCTCGGACAAGGCCGTCGCCATCGCCCACGACCTGGCCGACGCGCTCGATCTCGTGGGCCTGTTGGCGGTCGAGATGTTCGTGACCCGCGGCGGGCGTATCCTGGTCAACGAGATGGCGCCGCGCCCCCACAATTCGGGCCATTGGACGATGGACGCCTGCGCCACCAGCCAGTTCGAACAGCTGGTGCGTGCCGTCTGCGGCCTGCCCCTGGGCTCCGTCGACTGCCACCACGACGCGGTGATGACGAACCTGATCGGCGACGACGTCAACGGCTGGCCCGACCTGCTGGCCGACCCGGGCGCGCGCCTGCACCTCTACGGCAAGGCCGAGGCCCGCCCCGGCCGCAAGATGGGCCACGTCAACCGCCTGTATCCCAAGGGGCAATTGCCCGGCAGTTGACGGCCGCGCCGCCGCCGTGGCCTCCTTGCACAAGCGACTGCTGCCCTGAAGGAGGCCGGCCATGCTGCTTGAAGGATCCTGCGCCTGCGGCGCCGTGACGTTCACCGTCGAAACCCCCGCCCCCTACCCCTACTGCCGCTGCTACTGCCCCGACTGCCGCAAGACGACCGGATCGGGCGGTTTCGCGTCCTGGATGGTGGCGAATGCCGACAGCTTGCAGGTGACGGGCGACGACCAACTGGCCAAATACCACGGCGAATGCCCGGATGGTCACGAAACCCCGGGAGCCCGCCACTTCTGCCGGAAATGCGGCTCGCACCTTTGGTTTTTCGACCCGCGCTGGCCTGATGACCTACACCCCTTCGCGTCGGCCATCGACACGCCGCTGCCCCTGCCGCCCAAATACGTGGAGTACAATCTGGCCCATATCGCGCCCTGGGTGCCCAGGCCGGAAGCGGGCCCCGCCCATGAACTGTGCGACGGCTCCTATACGGTCGGCATGAAGGAATGGCACCGGCGCAACGGCCTGGCCGAGGATTGAGCGCATACGGACCGCGATAAGATGGCTTGGCGGCGGATCAGGCGGCGCCGGCTAGGTCGTCCAGGGTGATGCGGCGCAGCTTGTAGGCTTCCAGAAGCTCGACCTCCACGGCAACGGAGCGGCCGAGTTCGGCCAGCACCGTGTTGCGCACGAAGCGCTTCAGGTCCTCGGTCTGGCCGGGAAACACCAGGATGTTGGTCAGAAGCTCGCGGCGCACCAGGGGCGGAAAGGCCAGCAGTTCGCCGACCAGAAGCTGCTTCACCGCCGTCGGGATGCGCAGACTGCCGAACAGGCGGTCGAGGCAGAAGCTGTAGATGCCGAAATCCAGGCGCCCGGCCACGTCGGCGGTGAACGCCTTGAACTCCTCGACGAAGGCGGGCGGGGTCATGGCGCCGTCCATCATGCGGCGGACGACCTCCAGGAACTGGCGATAGCGCGCCCGCGCGGGGCTCAGCTGGTCGTTCAGTTCCGCCTCGAGGGATCTGATCTCGGCCTCGCGAAAGCCGCGCTCCAGCAGCGCACGGGCGTTGTCGCGCACGCGGTCGTCCAGAGCCTGTTCCTCGATCAACTGGAACAGACGCTCGTAGGCGTCACGGTCGCGCCGCGCCCTCAGCTTCTTGGCATGCTGGCCCAGAGGCAGGATCGCCGCCTGGGCGACCAGCTTGTCGCGCGAATAGATCGCCGCCATGGCGGCCGCGTCGGCGGGGATGGCGGCGTTGCGCTCGAAATCCTCGGTGATCACGAAGCGGTGGCCGTCGGCCACCGTGAGATAGCGGTTGAGCTTGCAGCATTCCAGGAAATGATCGGCCAGATTGACCGGAGCGACGGCGGTTCTTGGCGGAAAGGCCCGACCGTTGACCGGCTTGGCGGCGGCGGATGTGCCGGATTGCGCAGGGCTCACGGGCCGCGTCTCCTTCGTCTCAATATCTCAACCTTCCCGGGGAAAAGCATAGCCGACCCGGCCGCCCTCCGAAAGGTTTCCATAATCCGGGAACACCGGGGCGGGATCAGGCCGCGCGGCCCGTACCGGGCCGCGACGCCGCCCTCAGGCGTTTCAGCAGGCCGAACGGCGACGGCAGACGGTCCAGCGCCTGCTGCGCCTTGGCCGTATACATGGGAATCTTCAGAACGCCGGCGATGCGGCGGTCCAGGAATCCCCAGGTATCTTCGAATCCATCGGACGAATCGGCGAGCCAGTAGAGGATGGTGGAGGTATAGACCGGCGCCAGCAAGGCGCGCTTCGTATAGTGGTTGAAGTCGGCCGCCCGGTCGCCCGCCGCGTACCAGACGTGGTCGCAGGTACGCCAGGTCATGCGCGCGGCAAGCGGCCCGTTCTGCGGCAGGGCCAGGAACGACAGCAGGCGGCGGATGGCCTCGCGGTAGGGCGCGTTCAGCTCCAGCCGCACCCGCACGCAGGCGGCCACGCGCGCGCGCACCTTCATGGCGTCCAGGTCCATCTTGTCCAGCTCGGCCAGCATCCGCCGGTCGGACCAGTCGGCGAAATGGTCGGCCGCGTCGGCGGGCCCGCCAGGGAAGGCGCGCCGCACGTCAGCCGCGCCAAGACCCAGGTCCCCTGCCCCCGTTTCCAGGGATTTCCGTGACCAGCCGTCGAACGGCACGTGTTCGAGCATCGCCGCGATCAGGCGGTCGCGCAGGTCCCGATGGCGGGCCCGGGCCTCGTCGGCGGTCATGCGTTTGCGGGTCGCGGTCATGCGGCTTCTCCGTCCTCGTTTGCGTCGTCGGCCGCCGGGTCCATGGCCGTGCGGGAGGCCCGCGCCATCTCCTCGACGAAGCCGAAAGTGGAAAGTTCCGTCATCCGCATGGGATAGAGGATGCCGTCCAGATGGTCGCATTCGTGCTGTACCACGCGGGCGTGATAGCCCTTGGCCTCACGCTCGAAGGACTTGCCGTTCAGGCCATGGGCGCGATAGCGGATATGCGTGTGGCGCGGCACGCGGCCGGTCATCTCCGGCAGCGACAGGCAGCCCTCCCAGCCTTCCTCGGTCGCGTCGCCGACAAGCTCGATCACCGGATTGACCAACACGGTCAGCGGCACTTCCTTCTTGTCCTCGGTGCGTTCGCCCGGCACGCGGAACACGACGACGCGCAGCGGCACATGGACCTGGGGCGCGGCCAGCCCGATGCCCGGCGCGTCAGCCATGGTTTCGACCATGTCGGCGACCAGGCCGTGGATCCGCCGGTCGGTAGGGTCCTGGACCGGCTGGGCCGTGCCCATCAGCACCGGATGCCCCATGCGCGCGATCTTCAGTATGGCCATGGCCGATGTCCTCTTGGTCCGGGCCTCTCCGCGTCGATCCGACGCCGAAGATACCCGCGGAAAATAACACGTTTGCTCCTTCACAACGCGGTTTCGATGTGATAGAAGCCCGTCTTCCCGAACCGGTGATAACACAGGTTCGGCTGGTTTTGTTGACTTTAAGATTAGGAGCGTGACCTTACCGTGCAAGTCATTGTCCGAGACAACAACGTCGATCAGGCCCTTAAGGCCCTGAAAAAGAAGATGCAGCGCGAAGGCATCTTCCGCGAGATGAAACTGCGCCGCTCCTACGAAAAGCCCTCCGAACGCCGGGCCCGTGAAAAGGCCGAGGCCGTGCGCCGCGCCCGCAAGCTCGAGCGCAAGCGCCTGGAGCGCGAGGGCTTCTAGGCAAGCCGGCCAGGCGGGGTGTCCCGCCCATCCGATTTTCCGTAATTGCCAGCGCCCGCTTCCCTGGTGAGGCGGGTGTTTGCATTGCCCGGCCTTGACAGGCGGCCCGACAGGACCTACGCGGAAACAGCGTGGCGTCCTTGAAACGGGTACCGATGGCTAACTCCGAGCTGCGACAGTACAACCTTGATTTCCTGAAGCAAGCGGCGCCGACCTTGCACGGCGTTCTTGCGGCGGCCGAAGGGCCCGCCGCCGGTCAATCCCCGGCCGCCCTCCAGAACCCCACCTTCGTCGCCCGCGTTTCCATCGACCCGCCGCGCCCGGACGGCCGCGATCCGTACCTGGGCAGGTTCATCGGCGGCCTGATCGAGCGCGCATGCGAGGAAGACACCCCGTTCTTCGACGAACCCGCCTTCACCCTGTCCACCGCCCTGGCGGTCGTCGGCGACCCGGCCCCCGACGCCCTGGCGGACATGGTCGGCCGCACGCGCTGCATCTACCTGTTCGTCGTCGTCGATGACACCGGCCGGTTCGCAGCACAACTGGACCGCCAGGACTGGCCGGCGGTCGCCGACCGGGTGCGGCGCCGCGGCGGCCAGATATTCTTCATTCTCGGCGGCGACGCCGTCCAGATCAGCGGGGAAATCTGCTCGACGCTGGCCTCGACCGCACCCGCCGCCATCGACGGATTGGCACTGACGGCGTTCGGCCAGGGCACCCTGGCGAAGGAACTTGCCGATACCCTGGGCCGGCTGGGATTTCGCGCGCTCGCGACCCTGGGCACCTTCTATGACGAATGCCTGATGCTGCGGAATTCGGAGCAGAACCTGCGCCGTCCCAATATCCTGCTCTACCGCAACCGAACGCGGCTGCGACCCGGCATCGCGGCGCTGATCGTCGGCAGCGGGCCCTCGCTCGACGCCGACCTCCCCTTCCTCGCCGGACACCAGGACAAGGCGGTCATCATCAGTTGCGGTTCGGCCCTGGCGGCTTTGCTGGCGGCGGGGATACGGCCGGATTTTCACGTCGAACTGGAAAACATTGACGTCATGCCGACCCTGCGGCCGGCGGCGGAGCGCCATGACCTTTCCGGCATTCCCCTGATCGCGCCGGCCTCGGTCGATCCAGAGGCAGCGCGCCATTTCGACCGCATCGTCTTCGGTTTCCGGCCCAACCTGTGCAACCAGCCGCTCTACGGCCTGGACGACGGCAGCCAGCCCATCCTCTGCGAACCGACGGTGGTCAACCTGGCGCTGGCTTTCGCCCGCGAACGAAATTTCCCGGAGATCTGCTTCTTCGGCGTCGACATGGGCACCAGGGCGCAGCAGGCCGACCACGACCACGCCAAGGGAACCTGGCACCGGGACACCGCCAGCGGCTACCGGGCCGTCGCCTACGACATCGCCGTTCCGGCCAATTTCGGCGGCACCAGCTATACCTCGACCGGGCTGTACCAGGCGCTCCACGCCCTGTCCCTCGCGGTCTCGCGGGACGCCAGCGGCCGCCACTACTTCAACTACAGCGACGGGGCGGAGATCGCAGGCGCCCGGCCGCTCCGCGCCGCCGACATGCGGCCGACGCCGCCCGGGCGGCCGAAGGCGAAGATCGTGCAGGACATCCTCGCCGACTTCCCGCCCTGGGACCCGACGCGCCTGCCCGACCCCTGGCCGGGAGCCGAGATGTGCCGGGTGATCGAAGACAGACTGGCGGCCACGCGCGGCCTGCTGAAAGGCATCCGCGATTTCTCCGACAAGGCCTATCTGCCCGCCATCGGCCAGTTGTTCCGCTATGGCGCGGGGCACCTGGCGCCGGCGCCGCCGGGCCCGGAAAGCTCCGCCAACATCCTGATCCGCGGCGCGGTCGGGGCGATGATGCTGTTCATGGAATACTACCTGAACCGCGTGACCACCCCGGCCGACCAGGCCAAGGTGGGACAGGCATGCGTCGCACTGATCGACGCGGCGCTGGACGACCTGATGGCCGACGTGCGCGACCGTATCGGAGGCGACGGTGTGCGAAACGTGCCGGAGTTCAACGATATCAGGCTACCGGCGGACGCGCGCTTTCCGGCGCATCCGACCGTGCCGCGCAACGCGCCCTGCCCCTGCGGATCGGGAAAACGTTACAAGGCCTGCCACGGGGTGGTTTAGCTCAACGCCCCGTCGCCCATGAAGAACCGGACAACATCGACATAGTCGATTGCAAGAGATGTCAAGTCCGTCGCCATGACGGCCCACAACCATTTGCCGTAGACGGTCGACGTGTCGAAACCGCGCCGCCGCCGCCACAGATAAATGACGACAGGCGTCCAGAAAACGACATGGGCGAGGCCGAGAATCCGGGTATAGCCGTAGGTCTGGAACAAATACTCAATCATGATCCAGGCACCAGCCATGCTGGCCAGCACCCATCTTGCCTCGACATGCCGGATAAACGCGAGGCACAACAAATTGATCAGCCCCATCCACATGACCCAGACCGTGACCCACGGCGGGCCGGCCATGATGTGACCCATCATTTCCAAAGCAGCCTCCAAAATGAACGGCGGTGCGCCGGAGGCGTTCCCCGTCCTATCCCAGCGCCTGGACGATCTCTTCCGTCATCTTCTTGGCGTCGCCGAACAGCATCATGGTGTTGTCGGCAAAGAACAGCGGGTTGTCGACTCCCGCATAGCCCGACGACATGGAGCGCTTGACGAACAGCACCGTGGCGGCCTTCTCCACGTCCAGGATGGGCATCCCGGCGATGGGGCTTTGCGGGTCGGTCTTGGCGGTCGGGTTGGTCACATCGTTGGCGCCGATCACGTAGGCGACATCGGCGGTGGCGAATTCGTGGTTGATCTCTTCCAACTCGAACACTTCGTCATAGGGCACGTTGGCTTCGGCCAAGAGCACGTTCATATGCCCCGGCATGCGCCCGGCGACGGGATGGATCGCGTATTTTACCTCGACCCCCTCGGCCTTCAGCAAGTCGGCCATTTCGCGCACGGCATGCTGGGCCTGGGCCACGGCCATGCCGTAGCCGGGTACGATGATGACCTTGGACGCGTTCTTCATGATGAAGGCCGCGTCGTCGGCCGCCCCCGATTTCACCGACCTGCCTTCGCTCGACGTCGCGGCGGCGCCGGACGAGGACTCGCCGCCGAAGCCGCCCAGCAGCACGTTGATGATCGAGCGGTTCATGCCCTTGCACATGATGTAGGACAGGATCGCGCCCGACGAGCCGACCAGTGCGCCGGTGATGATCAGTGCCGGGTTCGACAGGGTAAAGCCGATGCCGGCCGCCGCCCAACCCGAATAGGAGTTGAGCATCGACACCACGACGGGCATGTCGGCACCGCCGATGGGGATGATCAGCAAGAAGCCGATGGCGAACGACAGCGCGACGATGCCCCAGTAGACGGAGTGCGATTCCGAGCCGACGAAGGTGATGATCAGGGCCAGGATGGTGAACCCGACGAGGGCGTTCAGCTTGTGCTGCCCCGGAAAGGTGATGGGCGCGCCCGACATGATGCCCTGCAGCTTGGCGAAGGCGATGACCGAGCCCGAGAAGGTGACGGCCCCGATCGCCGTGCCCAGCGACATCTCGACCAGGGACGCCGCCGGAATCTCGCCGACGGCACCAAGCCCGTAGGCCTTGGGATTGAACAGCGCCGCCGTCGCCACGAACACCGCCGCCATGCCGACCAGGGAATGGAAGGCGGCGACGAGCTGCGGCAAGGCGGTCATCTGGATCCTCAGCGCCACGACGGTGCCGATCGACCCGCCGATGAGGATGGCCAGGACGATCATGCCGAAGGACATGACGCCCGGATCCATGAGCGTGGTAACCACGGCGATGGTCATGCCGACGATGCCCATCAGGTTGCCGCGCCGCGCCGTCACCGGCGACGACAAACCCCGGAGGGCCAGGATGAACAGTACCGAGGAGATAAGGTAGGCGTACCCCGTCCAGCTTGCGGTCATCGGTCAGGCCTCCCCTATTTCTTCTCTTTTTTCTTGAACATGGACAGCATGCGCTGCGTCACGATGAAGCCGCCGAAGATGTTCACCGATGCCAGCGTGATGGCCAGGAAACCCATCCACGACGAGAAGTCCATGCCCTTTGGCCCGGCCGCCAGGATGCCGCCGACGATGATCACCGACGAGATGGCGTTGGTCACGCCCATGAGCGGCGAATGCAGCGCCGGGGTGACCGACCACACCACATAGTAGCCGACGAAGCAGGCCAGCACGAACACGGTGAACAGGCCGAGGAAGCTGTCGTGCCCTCCCATGGCGGGGGCCTGTTGGGCGACGACGGCGGCGGCGTCCGCCGCCAACTTCTGCGTCTGCTCCAGAAGCTGCGCGGCGCCGGCCGCAAGGGCTTCCGCCTGCTTGGCGATCGTTGCGGTATCCATCGTCAGTTCCCCTTGTCCTGGGCCGCGTCATCGGAGGTCCCAGCCGGCTTGTCGTCGGCCTTCTTGGCGGCTGCTTTCTTGGCCGGCGCCTTCTTCTCGGCCGGCGCCTTGGCGCCCATGGCCTCCTTGACCCGCGCGTTCACGACCTCTCCGTCGCGGGTGACGCAGCAGCCCTTGACGATCTCGTCATCCCAGTCGATGGCCAGCGTGCCCTTCTTCTCCTTGTCCGTAAGCGGCGTCAGGAAGTTCAGAAGGTTTTTGGCGTACAGGTCCGACGCGGTCTGAGCCAGGCGTCCGGGCAGGTTGAACCGGCCGACGATCTTCACGCCGTTCGCCGTGGTGACGATCTCGCCCGGCTTCGACATTTCGCAGTTGCCGCCCGCCTCGACCGCCAGGTCGACGATCACCGCGCCCGCCTGCATGCTGGAGACCATCTCCTTGGTGATCACCTTGGGCGCCGGGCGCCCGGGAATCAGCGCCGTGGTGACGACGATGTCCTGCTTCTTGATGTGCTCGGCCACCACCTGCTTCTGCTTGTCGTAGTATTCCTTGGGCATCTCCTTGGCGTAGCCGCCTTCGGTCTGGGCGTCCTTCTCCATCTCGGGATCGACGACCAGGAACTTGCCGCCCAGGCTTTCCACCTGTTCCTTGGTGGCGGGTCGCACGTCCGTGGCGGTGACCACGGCGCCCAGCCGCTTGGCCGTGGCGATGGCCTGCAGGCCGGCGACGCCGACCCCCATGATGAAGGCCTTGGCCGGCGGCACGGTGCCCGCCGCCGTCATCATCATGGGAATCCCGCGGCCGAATTCGGCGGCGGCTTCCAGAATCGCGCGATAGCCCGCAAGGTTGGCCTGCGAGGAAAGCACATCCATGCTCTGGGCCCGGGAAATCCGGGGCACCAGTTCCATGGCGAAGGTGGTGATCCCGGCCTTGGCGTAGGCGGCGACGTCGTCGGGCGAGGTCAGGGCCGCAAGCTGCGAGATCAGCACGGCGCCCTTTTTCATCTGGCCAGGCAGCGCGCCCGAGCCCGAGGTCGCCGGCGGGTTGACCATCAGGACGATGTCGGCGGTCTTCACCGCCGTGGCGGCGCCGGCGGCGATATGGGCGCCCGCGTCCTTGAAGGTGTCGTCGGAAAGGCTGGCGGCCTCGCCCGCGCCCTTCTCGACCGTGACCTCGTAGCCCAGGCCGATCAGTTTCTGCACCACCTGGGGAGAAACGGCGACGCGGGTTTCACCGGCGCGGGTTTCCTTCGGAATTGCAATCTTCATGGTTCTGATCCCCTGGCGCTTGGGCCTTTTATTCAGCTAGCCCCGCTATATGACCTGTCTGCCGCGCTTGCACAAGTGCCGCACAGCCTTTAAATCCTGCGTCGGAATGCTTTTCCATGAAATGAAAATATAGTGGAAATATTTCCGTATCATGGAAACTTCATCCTCCCGATCGCTCCGCCCACTTAGGAAACCGTCGTAATGCTGCATACCCCGACAGCCCGCCGCGGCATGGTCACCGCCCCCCACCACCTGGCATCCCAGGCCGGCCTGCGCGTGCTTCGCGACGGCGGCAACGCCATCGAGGCCATGGTCGCCACTGCCGCCACCATCGCCGTCGTCTATCCGCACATGAACGGCCTGGGCGGCGACAACTTCTGGCTGATCGCCCGGCCCGGCCAGGCGCCCGTGGGCATCGACGCCTGCGGCGCCGCCGCGGAACGGGCAGACGCCGGGTTCTACGCCAAGGCGGGACACGCAAAGGCGATTCCGCATCGCGGCCCGCTGGCGGCGCTCACCGTAGCCGGCGCCGTGTCCGGCTGGGCCGAGGCGCTGCGCATCTCCGAGACCTGGGGCGGGGCGATGCCGCTCGACCGCCTGCTGGAGGACGCCCGCCATTACGCCACCGAGGGCGCGCCGGTGACGCCGTCGCTGCACCACAACACCCTGGCCAAGAAGGGCGAGATGACGGGCGTGCCCGGCTTCGCCCAGACCTTCCTTCCCGGCGGCGCGGGCCATACCGCGCCCAATGTCGGCGATACCCTGAAACTTCCGGCCCTGGCCGAGACCTTGAAGCGCCTGGGCGAGGACGGGCTCGACAGCTTCTACCGCGGCCCGCTTGCCAAGGTGATCGCGGCCGATCTGGAACGCGCGGGCAGCCCGGTTTCCCAGGCCGACCTGGAACGTCACAAGGCTTTGGAGCTGGCGCCGCTCTCCGTCGGCGTCGGCCCGCACACCATCTACAACATGCCGCCGCCGACCCAGGGCCTGGCCTCGCTCATCATCCTGGCGCTGTACGGACGCCTGGGCGTCGAACAGGCGGAAGGCTTCGACTTCGTGCATGGCCTCGTGGAGGCGACCAAGCAGGCATTTCGCGTGCGCGACCGCCATGTGACCGATCCGGCCTACATGACCGTCGACCCGCATGACTTCCTGCGCAAGGACAGCCTGGACGAGATGGCGAACAACATCGACCGCCGCCGCGCCGCCCCCTGGCCTGACGCCGACCCCAACGGCGATACGGTCTGGTTCGGCTGCATCGACGGCGAAGGCCGGGCGGTGTCGATGATCCAGAGCCTTTACTGGGAGTTCGGCTCCGGCACGGTGCTGGAGGAAACGGGAATCACCTGGCAGAACCGGGGCACCTCGTTCGCCCTCGATCCGGCCGCCCTCAACACGCTCAAGCCCCACCGCCGCCCGTTCCACACCATCCAGCCGGCCATGGGCCGGCTGGCCGACGGACGCACCATGGTCTACGGCACCATGGGCGGCGAGGGCCAGCCGCAGACCCAGGCCATGGTGTTCGCGCGCCACGTGCTGCACGGCATGGACCTGCAGGCCGCCGTGACGGCCCCGCGCTGGCTGCTGGGCCGCACCTGGGGAGCGGAGACGACCAATCTGCGCATCGAGAACCGGTTCGACCCGGCGGTGCTGGAGGCTCTGAAGACCGCCGGCCACGACGTCGAGGTCGTCGGCCCGTTCGAGGAGTTCATGGGCCACGCGGGGGCCATCGTCCATCACCCGGGCGGGTTGTTGGAAGGGGCGGCCGATCCGCGCTCGGACGGCTGCGTGGCGGCGTTTTAACCGGGCCGCTTCGCCACCATGTCGATCTCGACCAGCGCACCCCGCGCCAGGCCGGTGACGCCGACGGTCGTGCGAGCCGGCAGGCGGTCGGCCGGGAAATAGGACTTGTAGGTCGCGTTCATCAGCTCGTAGTCCTGCTCGAACCGGGTCAGGTAGATGCGGCAGGACAGCACGTGGGAGAGGTCGAGCCCCAGTTCGTCCAGCACGATGATGAGGTTGTCCATGACGCGCCGCGTCTGGGCCTCGATCCCGTCGGGCAGCGGCGCCGTGTCGTCATCGGGATCGGTCGGCATCTGGCCCGTCAGCTGCACCCAGCCGTCACATTCCACGGCATGGCTGAACGGCGCCACCGGCACGGCGGCGCGGTCGAAGAAATGGAACACTGGCCCCGCCATCAGACGTACTCCTCGGACTCGTAGACGAAACCGTTCAGGTCATTGGACTGGAAGCCCAGGTAGATGGGACTGCCGCCCGATCGGTAGATGTTGACCTTGGCGTTGTAGACCTTGCGGCGCAGGCCGTGCTTGTCGCGCAGGATGTAGCGCTTGATCCCGAACTTTCCGGAATCCAGGCGGTCGCCGGTCAGGTAGCACTGGATCGATTCGACGTTCTCGCCGGACAGCACCATGCCTTCCAGATTCGACAATGACTGCCGCGTGCGTTCGATGAATTCAGGGGTCCCGATGGGCTTGATCTCGCCGGTGTCGGCCTCGCGCATGTCGACGTGGAAATCGCCGACCAGAATTTGCCCGGGCAATGCCTGGTCGATCATGCGCGCAAGCTCGATCGTCACGTCGCCGACGATGTAGCTGTAGACGGTGGGGCTGAGGCCCTCGGACTGAAAGAACTCGTAATGCGGGCCGACATGAAAACAGGAGCGCAGGCGCGGGGTCGTGTTGGCCTTTCCCTTTGACCGCGCGATGGCGTTGTCGGCCAGCACCAGGTGCATCAGATGGTACAGGTTGACGTTCGACTCGATGCTGCGGTCGCGGTTCCAGATGTAGAAGCCGTCGCCCGTGGTCGAGCGCGCGAACTGGATGTCCAGGTCCTTGGCCAGCATCTTGGAAAAGGACGCATTGACGGAATAGGCAAGGCTGTTCAACTGCGTCACCTGCTCCAGCGGCGAATACAGAGAGAACCCGACGATGTCGAACAGCGCCACGGCGCCGTTGCGGATATAGGAAATGCTGTAGCGGCGGACGACCGCCTCCACCAGGTCGGCGCGCAGGTCGATGCATGGGGTGAAGCCGAGTTCGATCAGCCGCGGCTCATAGCCGAAATACTTGGCGATGGTATCGAAGCCTTCCTCGTCGGTCAGCGTATGACCGGCGATGACTTCGTCGACGAACTGCAGGCTGTCCGGGCTCTCGCCCTTCGTGCGGGCCGCCATCTCGCCCAGGATGTAATGGGGAATGACCAGGACCCGCACGCCCTTCCCGGCCGGCGTCCAGGCCAGGATGATATTGCGCCCCAGACCCCACAGGCGGTGGAGTTCGGCATCCAGTTCGCCCACGTGCTCCCGGTTGGCCTCGGACAGCTGTTCAAGCCGGGTTTGATCCAGGACCGGTGGACTGACGAAGTCAGTGTCTGAATACGTATCGTCCATCGATCGAATCCCCCCCGGCCGAAAGCACCGGCCGGGTGCCGCGCGAATACCGCCGGCGCCCCCCGGCGCCCGTTCGCCGGGCGCCGCCGCCCGGCCAGTCCGGGCACGGTAGTGTAACGAGCGCGCCCCCGGGCACACAAGTCGTTGAATTTACTTAGGTGAGCATGATCGAATTTACGCAATCACGCCAGTTTTACAGCCGTGCCGTTGGCGCTGACCATCAGCATGCAGGTCTTGTCGGAGGCGATGGATTCGTAATCCAGGTCCACGGCGATGATCGCGTCGGCGCCCAGTTCGGCGGCCTGCGCCTGCATGTCCTCGATGGCGAAAGCCTTTGCCTTCTGCAGTTCCTTCTCGTAGGCGCCGGAGCGCCCGCCGACGATGTCGCGGATGCCGGCGAAGAAATCCTTGAAGATGTTGGTGCCCATGACCGCGTCGCCGGACACGATGCCCAGATAGGCGGTTATCTGGCGGCCTTCGACGGACTCCGTGGTGGTGATGATCATCGCGCGTATCTCCTTCGCTGCTCTGCACCGGACGTCAGGTGCCCTAGTGTCGTGATTCCGAAGTTCGCATCATATCTGGAGCAGGCGATTGGCGACCTTCGGAATCAGGCCGACACTAGCCAATATAATGATTCTAGCGTGGCACTGGTTTTGAAGTTCGTTTCGGAGAGCGCTCCGGATAATGCGACGAGCTTCAAAACCGCCACACTAGTAAGCCAGCGGCACGTCGGCCTGCGCAAGGGCTTCCGCCTGCCGGGCCTTGAGGCTCGACAGATCGAACCGGTCGATCAGGTCATGGAACTGGCGGTGCCAGTTGATCTCGGCATTCAGGTGGGTGAACACGCTGCCCAGGCCGATGGCCGCCCGGTCCATGAGCACGAATTCCCGGGGCGGCATGACGCCGCCCAGTTCGCGCAGCTTCTTGTGCACCCGCGCCGCGACCCCGGCGCCGTAGGCGGTGCCGCCCGTGTCCTGGATGGTCTGCACCTTGTCCGACAGCAGGGGCCCGTAAAGGAAGCGCGCCCATTCGCTCAGCACGGCGATCATCTCCTTCGACGGGTTGTGGAACCCCCAGGTCTCGTAGGCGTGCACCGCAAGCGCCTCGTCGTCATCGCGCAGCGCCCGGTAAAGGTCGATGACGGCGCCGACGAATTCGGGGCGGAACACGCGGATGCAGCCGAAGTCGAGCAGATTCACCGTAGCGTCGGGACAGACGGAGTAGTTGCCCAGGTGGGGGTCGCCGTGGATCACGCCATGGAAATAGAACGGCACGTACCACGCCCGGAACATGTTGAGCGCGATGGCGTTGCGGCGTTCCAGATCGGCACCGATCTGGTCCATCAGGGGTGCGCCCGACAGCCAGGTCATGGTCAGGAGCCGGTCCGTCGACAGCTCCGCCAGCACCTCGGGCACATGCACGCCGGTCTGATCCGCCAGCATGGCGCGATACAGCGCCATGTTGCGGGCCTCGCGGTCGTAGTCCAGTTCCTCGCGCAGGCGTTCCGAGAGTTCCAGGTGGATTTGCGTCGGGTCGATCGCGCGGTCGTAGCGCCGGTAGATCGCGAACACGGCCTTCAGCTGCTTGAGGTCGGCCTCCACCGCGGACGCCATGTCCGGGTACTGGATCTTGCACGCGAGGTCGCGCCCGTCGAGCGACACCGCCCGATGCACCTGGCCGAGCGAGGCCGCCGCCGCGGCCTCGCGCTCGAAGGATTTGAAGTGGGACTGCCAGCCCGGGCCCAGTTCCGACGTCATGCGCCGGCGCACGAAGGCCCAGCCCATGGGCGGCGCCGAGGTCTGCAGCTTGCGCAGTTCCGTGACGTATTCGTTGGGCAGCAGGTCCGGCACCGTGGCGAGGATCTGCGCCACCTTCATCAGCGGCCCCTTGAGCCCGCCCAGCGCGGCCTGCAGGTCGGCGGCATGGACGCCCTTGTCCAGTTGCAGCCCGAACAGGCGGTTGCCCGCCAGCCGAGCCGCCAGGCCGCCGACGGTGCCGCCGACCCGGGCGTAGCGCCGCATGCGGCCGCCGACCGTGTTCTTGTCCGAGGACATGCGCTCGGCAGGTGGGCGCTCGGAAGGGGGGCGTTCAGACATCGATTTCCCTCAACCAGTCGACGATGGCGTCGGCGACCTCGACCCAATCGGCCTCGAGCATCACCGCATGGCCCATGTCCTCGAAGATATGCGCCTGGGTGCCGAGGAACGCCGCCGTGCCGTAGACGAAGGCGGGCGGAATCAGATTGTCGCGTCCGGCCCCCAGCACCAGGACGGGCTTGCCGCGCAGTCCCGCCAGGGGTGGGACGACGACGGCGTGCAGCTCAATCACCGCGCGGCGGCTTTCCATCTGGAACCTGGGCATCAGGCGGGCCGAGACGTCGCGCGGCATGTGGTCGTTGAAGATCGCCTGGTGCAGGGTATCCAGACCGTTCAAGGGGGCGCCGAAGGATTCGATGCGCGCGATCTCCCAGACCAGCATGGGCCGGGAAAGCGCAAGGGCGACAGACGGTCCCGCCAATCCCGTGGGCGGGACCGAAGACATCAACACGGCCGCCGCCACCTCTCGTTCCAAGGCCACACGCTGGGCGACGAAGCCCCCCATGGAATGGCCGATCAGGACCGGCGGGCGCGTCAGGGAATCGACGACCTGGACCACCGCGTCGACGAAATCCTGGATGCCGACTTCGTGAAGCCGCGCATGGTCGGGCATGCCCTTGCGCCCGGGCAGGTTCACCGCCTGGCAGGAAAAGCCCTGATCGGCGAAGTAGTCCAGGAAATGCTCGGCCCAGGTCCAGGCTCCCGCGAAGGCGCCGTGGATGAAGACGAGCGGAGCATGTTCGGATTCCTCGGGGACCGGCCCCACCCGCAGAACGCGTTGGCCGGCACCGGGCGCATGTGCCATTGCCTAGAGTTCCCGCTCCAGTTCGTCGACGAAGCCAGACAGCATGGACAGCCCGCGATGCCAAAAGTCCGGGTCAGACGCGTCGAGCCCGAAGGGTGCCAGCAGTTCCTTGTGCCGCAGCGTGCCGCCGGCCCGCAGCATATCCAGGTACTTGGCCTGGAACCCCGGATGGCCGCCCTGGAACACGTCATAGAGCGAGTTCACCAGGCAGTCACCAAAGGCATAGGCATAGACGTAGAACGGCACGTGGACGAAGTGGGAGATGTAGGCCCAATAATGCTGGTACTCCGCGTCGAAATGGAAGGCCGGGCCCAGGCTTTCCGATTGCACCTCCAGCCATATCTCGCCCAGCCGTTCGGGCGACAGTTCGCCCCGGGCGCGCTCGGCGTGGACCTTGGTCTCGAACATGTGGAAGGCGACCTGGCGGACCACCGTGTTGACCATGTCCTCGACCTTGCCGGCCAGCATCACGCGGCGCCGCGCCGGGTCCGTTTCCGCCGCCAGCATGGCGCGGAAGGTGAGCATCTCGCCGAACACCGACGCGGTCTCGGCCAGGGTCAAGGGCGTGTCGGCCAGCAGGTTGCCCTGGGGCGCGGCCAGCACCTGGTGTACGCCGTGCCCCAATTCGTGCGCCAGCGTCATGACGTCGCGCGCGCGGCCATGGAAGTTCATCAGGATGTACGGATGCGCCGACGGCACCGTGGGATGGGCGAAGGCGCCCGAGTCCTTGCCCGCTGTCGGCGGCGCGTCGATCCAGCGCCTGTCGAAGAACCGTCTTGCGATGTCGGCCATGTCGGGGGCGAAGCCGCCATAGGCCGTGAGCACGGTATCCCGCGCCTCGTCCCAGGTGTACTTGCGGTCGGCGGCTTCGGGCAGCGGCGCGTTGCGGTCCCAGTATTCCAGCCTGTCGACCCCGAACCACCTGGCCTTCAGCGCGTAATAGCGGTGCGACAGCTTGGGAAAGCTTTCGCGCACGGCGGTTACGAGCGCGTCGACGACCTCGTCCTCCACCTGATTGGCCAGATTGCGGTAGGACACGGGGCGCTTGTAGCCGCGCGACTTGTCGTCGATGGCCTTGTCCTTGACCAGGGTGTTGTAGGTCAGGGAGAACAGCTTGATGTTGTCGCCAAGGCCCTTGCCGACGGCCTTGGCGGCACGCATGCGCAGTTCGCGATCCGGCTCGTTCAGCTTGTTGAGCGCGCCCGACAGCGTCAGGTCCTCGCCGTCCACGGGGAACCGCATGCCCGCCAGCGTCTCCTCGAACAGGCGGTTCCAGGCGGCGGCCCCGGTGACGTGGCGTTCGTGAAGCGCCTGTTCCAGTTCGTCGGAAAGCTGATAGGGCCGGAAGGCGCGCAGGTCGCGCAGCCAGGGTGCATATCGGGAAAGCGCGGCGCTTTCCGTCTTCTGAGCCTCCAGGCGCGCGTCGTCGATGCGGTTGAGTTCCAGCGTGAAGAACAGGGTCAGGGTCGAGATGTCGGTGACCCGTTCCTGCATGGACTGCTGGAAGCGCGCACTGGCGCCGTCCTCCATGTTCTCGGCGAATTTCAGGCCGGCGAAGCTCATGATCCGGCCCAGGCGTTCGCCGATCTCCTCGTATTCCTGGATCGCCTTGCCCAGATCCTCGCCCGGCAGTTCCGCCAGGCGGCCCTTGTAGGCCGCGGAAAAGGCCACCGCCCGTTCCTGGGCCCAGGCCAGGTCCGCCTCGACGGCGGGATCGCCGGTCCCCTTGTAGAGGTCGGCCAGGTTCCAGCGCGGCAAGTCGCCCGCCTGGACCGCCCCGGCGGCCCCGGTGTCGGGGGCGCGGGGGACGGCGGGCTCGGCGGGGCGGGTATCGGTCATGGCTTGCATCCCTTCGGGGCATCCGTAATGTTCTCCCAGGATATAGAGTGGTTGCGGGTCAACGACAACCTGGGGGAACGATCAGCGATGACCAGTTATGCTTGGCCGAACTTGGCCGCCATGTTCTACGCCCAGGCCGGTGAACTGGGCGACCGGCCATTCCTGTGGGAGAAGTCGGGCGGCGCCTACTGGCCGCTGACCTGGGGCGAGACGGCGACGCGGGTCTCGCGCCTTGCGCGCGGGCTGCAGGGGCTGGGGGTCAAGCCCGGCGATCGGGTCGTCCTGGTTTCGGAAAACCGCGCCAACTGGCTGATCGCCGACGTCGCCATCATGACCGCGGGCGCCATCACCACGCCGGCCTATGTCACGAATACCGAGGCCGACCACCTGCACATCCTGGAGGATTCGGACGCCGTCGGAGTCATCGTCTCGACCAAGCGCCTGGCCGACCGCCTGTTCCCAGCCGCGCATCGGGCGGATTCCTGCAAGTTCGTAATCACCATGGAGCCGGTGACGATCTCCCAGGCGCTCAGCTTCGACCTGCATAATTGGGATGACGTGCTGGTCAACGGCCGGGACGGCCATGACAATCTGGTGGAAACGGCGAATCGCTGGAGCCCCGACGACACCGCCTGCATCATCTATACCTCCGGCACGGGCGGAAAACCCAAGGGCGTGATGCTGTCGCACAAGGCGATCCTGCACAATGTCGAAGGGGCGACGGACGCGCTCCGCGAATTGGGGCTGGGGGCCGAGGTGTTCCTGTCGTTCCTGCCGCTCAGCCATTCCTATGAGCACACGGCCGGCCAGTTCTTCCCCATGTCCATAGGCGCCGAGATTTATTACGCCGAGGGAGTCGAGCACCTGGTCACCAACATGGCCGAGGTCCGGCCCACCATCATGACCGCAGTACCGCGGCTTTACGAAAGCATGCGCGCGCGGATCGAGCGCGGCGTCGAGACCGCCGGCGGCACCAAGGCGAAACTGTTCCGCAAGGCTCTGGAGCTGGGCACCAAGCGCTATCGCGCGCCGGCGAGCCTGTCCCTTTTCGAGCGCATCGCGGACGCCGTTCTGGACCGCCTGGTGCGTTCCAAGGTCAAGGCCCGGTTCGGCGGGCGGCTGAAGGCGCTGGTGTCCGGCGGCGCGCCCCTGAACCCGGACGTCGGCATCTATTTCACGGCGCTGGGGCTGCGCATCCTGCAGGGCTACGGCCAGACGGAATCGGCCCCGGTGATCAGCGTCAACAGGCCGCGCAAGGTGAAGATGCACACAGTGGGCCCGCCCGTGAAGAACACGAAGGTCAGGATCGCCGGCGACGGCGAGATCCTGGTGCAGGGCGACCTGGTCATGCAGGGCTACTGGCGCAACGAGGACGCGACCAACGATGCGATCAAGGGCGGCTGGCTGCACACGGGCGACGTCGGCCACCTGGACGAGGACGGCTGTCTGGTCATCACCGACCGCAAGAAGGACATCATCGTCAATTCGGGCGGCGACAACATCGCGCCGCAGCGGGTCGAGGGCGTCATCATCCTGGAACCCGAGTTCGCCCAGGCCATGGTCCACGGCGACAAGCGCCCGCACCTGGTGGCCTTGGTGGTGCCCGACCTGGACTGGCTGAAGGACTGGGCGGCCGACAACGGCAAGGCGGCCTCCCTTAAGGAACTTGCCGGCGATGCGGACCTCCACAAGGCTCTGGCGGCAGCCATCGAACGCATCAACGGCAGGCTGAACACCATCGAGAAGGTGCGCCGGTTCATCGTCGCCGACGAGCCGTTCACGGTCGACAACGAGCAGATGACGCCGACGCTCAAGGTAAGGCGGCACGTCATCCGGCGGGTCTACGGCGAGCGTCTGGAACGGCTGTACGGCTAGGCGGACAGTCCGCCCGACTGCGGCCACAGCGACGCCGGGTCGAAGATCGCCGGGAACCAGGCCTTGCCGTCCTCCACCGCCTCTTCCAGGAGCGAGAAATAGCTCGGCCAGGTCGGCAGGATGCGGGCCTCGACCTCGCCCGCCTCGAAGCTCATCTGGGCTTCGAACTTGGCCGCGACCTTCTGCATCTTCCGGTTTTCCGCCAGGCACAGCATGTACACCCGGTCGATGCAGCGGTTGCGCGCGATGGTGAGGACGCGGCGCAGCAGTTCCGTGCCGACGCCCGCGTTCTGCCACGGCCCTTCGACGGAGAACGCGACCTCGGCCATGATGCGGGGCACCATGCGCACACGGACCAGCTCGCCGACACCCCGCAGTTCGCCGTCGATGAAGGCGCCGACGACCACGGCGGCCGACCAGTCCAGCCGCCCGCAGTAATCGTCGATCGCCGCCTCCGTCACGCCGCCCCAGAACCGCAGGTGGCGGTCATGGGGCTCCAGCCGTTTGAGGTGCCCGGCCAGAAGTTCCGTGTCGGCCGCCGTCAGCTTGCGATAGACGGGCGGCGCGGCGAACGGCGCAGGCGCCGTCATGCCGGCGGGCTTGGCGTCTTCTATGTTGGTGGTCATGGAAGACCTTCCTTTCAGCCGGGCCACCCATGTGGCCCGCGCAAAAGCGTCTTCCCCCTGAAACTCAAACAAGTGAGCACAGGGAAACATATGGGCGCACGATGCTGCACTGCAATATCGATTGCGTTAAATTCTTCAAACGGTTGGAACAGGCCCTTTGCGTCGCGGTATAAAATCCGCCGAACCCGGCCGCATTCCTATTCCAGGTCGAACCCGTGGGCGCGGATGAAATCCCCGAAATCCGCCCGTTCCCGCTTGGCGAGGCGGCGCGCCGTGTTCTCGGTCCAGCCGTAGTCGTCGGAGATGCCGAAATCGTCCTTGTGCATCTGCCTTTCCGGTGGGATGGGCTGGAGCCGGTTGCGCCGGGCGTCATAGGCGCGCAGGTCCTCCTCCAGGTTCGCATCGTCGTAGGTCCCATGATGAACCACCACCGAGGGCGGCAGGCGCAGCGTGAAGCGGCCGTCGTCCGTGGGATAGCCCAGCGTCAGCCCGGACACGGGAAACACGCCCTTGGGCAGGCCGAGAAGGCTGCAGACCTCGGCCGTGTGGGCCCGCACGGCCGAGATGGGACAGCTGCCCAGCCCCTTGAAGTCGGCCGCCGTGATAAAGGCCATCATGGCGAGGGCCGCGTCCACCGCGGCGTTCATGAAGGTGTCGAGGGTGTTGTTGACGTGCTCCTTGCCGCGCAGCTCGGCGATGCGCTGGCCCCGGTGCATGTCGGCGCAGAACACCAGAAAGCGAGACGCATCGGCGATCCAGGGCATGGAGCCAATCATGTCCGAGAGGGCGCGCTGCTGGTCCTTGTCCGTGACGACGATGGAATACTGCTGCAGGTCCGACTTGGCCGGCGCCGACTGGGCCGCCGCCAGCAGGGTCTCCAGCAGGCCGTCGGAAACCTCTTCCCGTCCGTAGCGGCGGCACACCCGGCGTCCGATCATGCGCGCCACGGGTTCGTCCAGCAGAAGGTCCGTATCCTCGAACCGGGGGTTGAGGCCGAACCGGCCGAGGAACAGGTCGTTTCTGAACGGCATGATGCGTCTCCTTCTTAAATCCTCAGGCGTCCACGCCCAGGAACGGCGCCAGTCCGGCCCAGACGGCGTCGGGCGCCTCCTCGGCCAGGAAATGGCCGCAGTTGAGCGGCCCGCCCCGCACGTCGTCGGCCCATTCGCGCCAGATATCGAGGGCCGAAGTCGCCCCGTCGGTAGTCGGCCCACCCGATTTCCGGGCGCTGCCCCAAAGGGCGAGCACCGGGCATTGCAGCTTGCGGCCCGCCGTCAGGTCGGCGCGGTCCAGGTCGTCGTCGACGGTGGCGCCGGCGCGGTAGTCCTCGCAGTTGGCGCGGATCACCTCGGGCCTGCGGTGGGCGCGCTTGTAGTCCTCGAGCGCCCCGTCGGCGAAAGCCGACATGTCCGCCGACCAGCTTTCCAGCAGCCAGGTCAGCCAGAAATCGGGATCGTGGCCGATCAGGGATTCCGGCCGGGGCGCCGGCTGCGCCAGGAACAGCCAGTGGAACGAGCCCATGGCCCAGGTCCTGTTGGCGCGCTGCCACACGCTGCCCGTGGGCACCACATCGAGAGAGCACAGCCGTTCGACCTTGTCCGGGAAGTCCATGGCCATGCGGTGGCCGACGCGCGCACCCCGGTCGTGGCCGACCACGGCGAAGCCGTCGTACCCCAGGTCCGCCATGACCTTGACCAGGTCGCGGGCCATGGCGCGCTTGGAATAGGGGGCGTGGCTGTCGTCCGACGGCGGGCAGGAACTGTCGCCGTAACCGCGCAGGTCCGGGCAGATGACGCGGTGCGTCCTGGCCAGCCGCGGCGCCAGGTGGCGCCAGATGATGTGGGTCTGGGGATAGCCGTGGACCATCAGCACGGCAGGCGCGCCGTCGGGGCCTCCAGCCCGCAGGTTGATCTCGGCCCCGTCGCCCGCCATGCGTGTCTGCGTGAAGCCCTCGAACACGGCCCGGCCTCCTAGCTCAAACCCCGTGATAGTCCTTGTACCAGTCGACGAAGCGGGGAATGCCCTGGTCGATGGGGGTGACGGGATTGAACCCGAAGTCGCGGATCGAGGCGTCGATGTCCGCATAGGTTTCCGGCACGTCGCCCGTCTGCAGGGGCTGGAAGTCGATCGTCGCCCTGCGCTGCAGGGCCTCCTCCAGCACCTGGATGAAGCGCATGAGTTGTTCCGAGCGGTTGTTGCCCAGGTTGTAAAGCCGGTGCGGCGTGCCGTCGGGACCGCTCGGCGCGGTGCCCAGCACGCCCAGGACGCCGCCGACGATGTCGTCGATGAAGGTGAAGTCGCGGCGCATCTCGCCGTTGTTGAACACGGGGATCGGCTCGCCGGCGATGATCTTCTTGGTGAAGATGTAGGCCGCCATGTCGGGCCGGCCCCAGGGCCCGTAGACCGTGAAGAAGCGCAGCCCCGTCAGCGGCAGGCCGTACATGCGGGCATAGCTCTCCGACAACAGCTCCATGGACCGCTTGGTCGCGGCATAGAGCGATACCGGATGGTCTACCGGGTCCTCGACCGAGAACGGCAGCTTGGTATTGGCGCCGTAGACCGAGGACGAGGACGCATAGACGAAATGCTTCAGGTTCTTGAGCCTGCGCGCGGCCTCCATCAGCACCAGGTGGCCGTCCACGTTGGACCGCGTATAGGCATAGGGATTGATCAGCGAGTAGCGCACGCCCGCCTGCGCCGCCAGATGGATGACCCGGTCGATGTCGCCGTGGCGGGCGAAGGTCTGCTCCACGGCATCGCGGTCGGCGATGTCGGCACGCACCATGGAGAACCCTTCGTGGGCCAGAAGGCGCGCGGCCCGGTTCTCCTTCAGGGTCACGTCGTAATAGTCGTTGAAGTTGTCGACGCCGATCACCCGCTCGCCCCGCGCCAGCAGCGCCTGCGCGGTATGGAAGCCGATGAAGCCGGCCGCGCCGGTAACCAGAATGCTCATGAACGGACCGTTCCCTGACCTTGACCGCAGCCGGTATAGCCGCTTGGGAATCAAAAATCACGGGCCAATCGCCGCCCGGCGGCAGAAACCGGTTCCGCGGCAAAGAATATTTCCGCGCCCTCGTCCGGGCGCGCCAGGGCATGACGCGCAAGCGCCGTTTCGCGCCACAAAATTACGATTTTCGCCCGCCGGATTGCAGGCGCACCCGCCATCCCGTAACGTTGTTCGAGAATGCCGCCCGGTCCGGCCCGGACCGAAAACCGGTGGCGCAATGGGAAGAAACCGGTGAAGCTTCGCAGCGTCAGCCTGGATGACAAGTACGGCCTTTCCGAGGGCCGCGTGTTCCTGACCGGGACGCAGGCCCTGGTGCGCCTCAACCTGATGCAGCGCCAACGCGACCTGGCGGCCGGCCTGAACACGGCGGGCTACGTCACCGGCTATCGCGGCTCGCCGCTCGGCGGCATCGACCGCGAGTTCGGCCGCGCCAAGCGCTTCCTCGACGGCCACCACGTGAAGTTCCATCCCGCCGTCAACGAGGACCTGGCCGCCACGGCGATCTGGGGCACGCAGCAGGTGGGCCTGTTCGAGCGCGCGAAATACGACGGCGTGTTCGGCATGTGGTACGGCAAAGGGCCCGGCGTCGACCGCTCGGGCGACGTGTTCCGCCACGCCAACATGGCCGGCACCGCGCCGAACGGCGGCGTGCTGGTGATGGCCGGGGACGACCCGGCCTGCAAGTCCTCGACCGTGCCGAGCCAGTCCGAGCACGCCCTGATGGACGCCAACATCCCGATCCTCAACCCCATCGACGTGCAGGACCTGCTCGACCTCGGGCTCTACGGCTGGGCCATGTCGCGCTTTGCCGGCGTCTGGGTCGGCGTCAAGTGCATCACCGACAACGTCGACACCTCGGCCAGCATCGACGTCTCGCCCGACCGGGTGAGGATCGTCCTGCCGGAATTCGAGATGCCGCCGGGCGGCCTGCACATCCGCTGGCCCGATCCGCCCCTGGAGCAGGAAGAGCGCCTGCACCGCCACAAGCTCTACGCCGCCCTCGCCTTCGCGCGGGCCAACAGGCTGGACCGCGTGATGCTGGATTCGAGCAAGCCGCGCTTCGGCATCGTCTCCACCGGCAAGGCCTATCTCGACACCCTGCAGGCGCTGGAGGACCTGGGCATCGGCACGGCCGAGGCCGAAGCGATCGGCCTGCGTCTCTACCGCGTCGCCATGCCCTGGCCGCTGGAACGCGAGGGGGCGCGCCATTTCGCCGAGGGGTTGGAAGAGATTTTGGTCGTCGAGGAGAAGCGCGCGGTCATCGAGAACCAGCTGAAGGAACAGCTCTACAACTGGCGGGCCGACGTGCGGCCCCGGGTGGTCGGCAAGTTCGACGAAAAGGGCGAGTGGATCCTGCCCTCGGCGGGTGAACTGACGCCCGCGCGCATCGCCCGCGTGA
>Ga0210019_1000568_pt1 | contig 45885 bp, 41 predicted proteins | sample CryGeyCG2114_020_2_FD_183969 | JGI IMG/M metagenome (GOLD analysis project Ga0210019, IMG submission 183969) | Groundwater microbial communities from aquifer - Crystal Geyser CG11_big_fil_rev_8/21/14_0.20 (SPAdes) (version 2) | ecosystem: Environmental > Aquatic > Deep subsurface > Groundwater ...
TCGCTCGGCATTCGAGCTGTTCAGGAAGCATCCGAACATGAGGAAGCGCTATTGGAAAGGGCACTTCTGGAGCAGAGGAAGCTTCTGCAGAAACATCGGCGTAGATATCGAAACAGAACGCAGGTATGTAAGAGCGCAAGGCGACATCCATCAGATGACGCTACAAAAGTGGGCTGCCTAAAGGGAAGCCCACGCCTTCAGGCGTGGGTAATTCACTTATATTTTAGTATGGCTTCTGGAACTATCATTATTTCAAAGGAAAAATATTCTGCCATGGAAAATGAATTAAAGACACTTAGGAACTCCGCAATTCACAAAAGGCTTTTGTATTTTGAGAAAAACATTTCACCCAAAAAATTTTCACGTGCTGATTTAGGTTTTTGATTTTTCTTTTATTCTGTTGATTGTTTTTTGCTGCTTTTTTGGGTTTGTTTTCATTTCATGCTCAAAAACATAAGCTTCGGCTGAATTTTTAACTATTTTAAAATAAAGTCTTATTGGAGGTCTTTTTAATTTTATTTCATAAAGCGATAATTTTGAATCCAATAATTTTCCTGCAGCTGACCCTAAAAACTCAATTTTGTCCAGCATTCTGGAGAGCAGGACTTTAATTTATTGGTTTTTGCCAGCGTTCTTTAATTGTTTTAAAATTATTCCATCAAAAATAAGTTTGTAATTATTCCTCATGGAATTATTTTTTTTAATATATCCAAATGTATTTTTTTAGCAGGTATCCGGGTCTATGCCATTATCCACAAGGCACTGGAAAAGCTCATCATTCCTTGAATCAAGCCTGTTATTGAGTTCGATTGTAGCGTTTGCATCGCTTAATTGTCCTGAATTTAAAAAAGGATCAACAAACTGGTTTACAATAAGACCACCTATAATGATGCCTGCAATAAAAACAATCAGCAGTATTTTCCTTTCATTTGTAAAAACACCTTCATTTTCTGCCATAGCAATAATCAATGGTTTTTCCTTATTTAATGCTTTCCGATAGCAAAAAAATATTTGCGGGGCTTTCATTCGCGCCTTAAAAGGCGCGGGTTTCCCGCCCGCCCCTAAAAAGTAAGACCGCTACGACATCGCTTTATTGGCATCCGGAGACGCTGATTTTGTTCCAGCAGTTGAATTGGCTCAAACTCCCAAAATGTAGCCTGGATCCCCCAAAATGTATCCAATCGTCAAAAAACGTAACTCCTAATGTAGCCTAAAAAACAGCATAATCTAACCGATTGCGATTAGGCGGATAACCTCAAACAATTATCTCCACCTAATTAGGGCCTAGTTAGGCTAAGAACTTTCAAACGCTTTATCAACCTAATTCAATCCGGCTTGAGAATGACTTTTTTGTACTGGTTGATGTAAACTTGGTACAAATATTTGACAAAAGGTCGCTCCTTTTTTTTAAAATCGACCTCTTTTAGAGCTAGGTAATACAACATTTTTTCCGCGTTAAAAATGTTAAGTAACGGATAATTGTTCTTGAGTAACACATAGTTCATTAATAGTCGGGACAATCGGCCATTCCCTTCCATAAACGGATGAATGCGGACAAACTTCAAGTGCGTTAATGCGGCTAATTCCAGCGGGTGAAGTACTTTTTCGGCTCGGTTAAACCATAAAAAGAATTGATCGAGTTCTCCCGGAATGCTTTCCGGTTTTGGCGGCAGGTAGTTTCCAACCATGTTCTGATGAATTCGAATATGCCCCGCTTCCGCATGAACATCTTTCAATTCCATAGCATGCACTTTTAGAATCAATTCCAAGTGGATAGGGCCATCATAATCGAATAAAAATTCAATGCAATTTTTCATGTTTTCGACTTCGCAAACATCTCGCTTAGCTTTTTTAACGGTTAATTTCTTTCCTTCCAAAACTGCCTTTGTTTCCTCATAACTTAATGAATTTCCTTCAATTGCGTTCGTGTTGTAAATGAAACTAACGATTTGCTCTTTTTCTGCTTTCCAAAACCCTTTCTTTATTTTGTGCGTTTTGGAGTAATTTTCTTTTAACAGTTCAATGACGTTGATTTGTTTGTAGGTCAACAACCGCTTGATAGGCATTACCTGTTCAAGCTCCTTTTCAGCCAGACCAAGATTGGAAAGGTCGGTTCCAATATATTTACGGTATTTTTTCCACTTGTTGCCGGAAATGCGGACGTTATTAGACAAATAAAAGTAGTCTTTGCCGTCTACTTTCTTCTTTTCCAGATAGCTCACATAATATCTAGGGAGCACAAAGAATAAAAGCTTAATTAGGGAGCACAATTCAGTATTTTTTAAATTGTGCCTCCAGACGATTACTAAAAAGTAGTGGTGTGGCCACCCATTCAGTAATGGCAATCCAGACGACAGGTATTTGTACCAGTTAGCCCGTACATGGCTCGCTGAATACCACACCTGCTCACACACCGAATCATTCCACTCCTGCCTCAAACGCATTTTTGGTATTGTCACCAAACGACTCAACATCACAGTTTACACACAAATTTTAGCCAGAATCATCCACAACAACCGAAGAAAAACCAACTATCACCAACTCAAACAAACACAACCACGAATTAATACGCAAAGCCGGGTTCAGATAATAACAATGTTAATTATACGTCAATTGACGTAATATTTAAGTTCTTTTTGTGTGTATTTTTAGTATGAAAAAAATTCTTGCAATAATTTCATTTATAGTATTGTTCCTTGTTTCGGGCTGTTTGCAGGAAGCAAGTCCTCAAGACCGGCTTGCTTGCATGGAATTAACATCCTATTCTTTCATAACTATTCCTGAATGCGATTCACAGGATTCTTGTTTCATTGAGCTTGAAAAGAATTTTCCAATAAATGAAAGCCTTTTTTCATCTGAAGTAAAAGCAGCTGTGTTTGATTCAAAAAATCATGCAGCAAGAGCTTGGCTTTTCATGAATGCTGCAAGAGAAAATCTAAATGCAATTCATGATGTCTGTGCTTCACAGAAAAACATTTCATCACTTTCTAAAGAAACAAACAATCTGAGGAACAACCTGCTTATTGTTGTGGAAGAAATCGATCGTTTCAATGAGTTTGCTTCAACTGCAATAGTCCTTGAAACAAACCGCCTTGAGGTTGATGACGTTAACTTAATGAAAGAAGAATTTCTTTTTGATGATTACATTATTATGAACCAGAATATCCTTGATTTTTCGCAGGGAAATTCCGGTTCAAATACCTATGCTTCAAGGTTTCTTTTCGAAGCCAAAAAATTCGATGTAATTGCATCCTCGCTTGATTTACAGCCTGTGTTGAGGGAATCAACCATTTTTGATTTGCTTGAAGGAAATGACAAATTGTTTGTGGCTTTTCTAAAGGAAAAGGATTTTCCGCTTGTTTCCCTTTCTCCGTTTTTCTTTTCAATATCCGAATTCCTGAAAAATCTTTTTGTAATGTCAGATTCGCTTGGTATACTCAATGCACTTCCTTCGTTCGAGGTATTTTCTTCTGTTGAAAAAATTATTGGGGCAAGAGATTCTGCACTAAGTTCGTTTTTCATTTTGTTTGAATCAGATTCTATTAACCGAAAAGAACTTACCGAGCGCAATGCAGTTTATTTACAGGAAATAACAGATTCGTTAAACAAATCTTCATCAGACATTGATTTCATTTCAAAGAATTATTCTGAACAGGATGTTGTACTTGTTTCTTCTCTTCTTTCAGATGGCACAGAAACACTGGTTTCTGCTTCTTTTGTTTTTGATTCATTCAAAAGCCTGAAAGCGCATCTTTCAGAGCGGGAATCCGAACTGAGTTCAGGTTTACATTCTATTCAAGAATCAGAAATACTTGGTTCGGTGAGTCTCGGAAAAAAAACCCTTTCGCTAAAGAACCTCCTTTCTTCTGCAAGTGATTTTGAAGAAGAAATAACGTATTTTTCCGGTCTTCTCAATAACCTTTCAGGTAGTTGCAGTTCAAAAATTGCGGAAATAAAATCTATTTCAGGCAATTATAATTCACAAACAAGCCCTGTTGTTGTTTCATTGCGCTCAAGGCTTAAATCTGAGATGTTGTTTTATGAAAAATCCGAGCCAAAGAGCATTGAATCTTGTATTCGTGTAATAACTTTGCATAATGATCTTGTCGCTTCCCTTAGTGATTCATTGGGCGAAAAATATTCTGATTCTTCAATAGATTCCTGTTTTGCTGCCGCCCAAAAATCAATTGAGCTTTCCGGCGATTCTACGCTTTTAGAACAACTTGATTCTTTGAGACTTATTCAAAAACCTTACAATAACCCGGATTTGGTCAAAACAGCATGTGTAGAACTTAACCAAAGAGCTGATTTGAGAACAAAAGATTTTTCCAATGCCAAATCAGCAGAACAAAGTTTTTCCAATGTATTGGAAAATATTTCTGTTAGTTATTCGCTTTTGAGTGAATATCCTTCGGGTTCTTTGTTAAAAAAAGTTGATACGTTAAAATCAAAATCTGACGCGCTTAACACTTTTTTTATTAGGGGTTTTTTAAATCTTGAAGAATTTTCTTCTTTTGATGAAATAAATTCTTTTGCTTCCGAGGTTGCCGCACTTCAGAAACAATCCGAATCATTGCTTTCGGAAATTGCAAAAGCAAGTTTTGAAAATTATTCTTTGTTGGAAACCTTTGATAATTCGGGAAAGTCACTTTTCAGGGCGTCGTTTTCAAATACTGCCGCGCAAGCTAATGTTCCATTCAATGTTGTTATTTCAGTTCCTGTCAAAAATCCTGAAGAAATTTTTTCTACAGGAAATATTACTTCAATTACTTCTGACGGGAAAACAACTTTGCGGTTTTCAGGGCTTTTGAAAGGCCTTAATTCAATAATATTTGATTTGAATTCGCTTTCAGAAAAACCAGCTGAATTGCCTGTTGTGGTTCAAAATAATAATGATAAAGAAAAAATTATCGCAGAAAAAAATAAAATTCTTGAAAAAACAGGAACTCTTGATGTTGATGAAAAAGAAAAAGTGGACTTTTTGGATGCTAAAATAGATTTCCTTGCCGAAACAGGAGACTACCAAAATGCTTTTGCCGAACTTGAAAATCTTAAATCTGAGTTAGCTTTATTCGAATCCAAGGGAAAAGCTAATGAATCTGCTGCACTTGCCTTTATGGATTCTTTTGGCAAAATTCCTGCTGCAAGAAAACAATTATCGGAAAAAATTGTAGGTGTTGAAAAAATCTTTGCAGGTATAACTGAAGAAGAATTTGCAGGGATTAGTGCATTTTCTCCGATAACTCTGCAAAGGATACAGGAAATCAAAGCGCTCTTAAATGAAAAATTACCTATTTCTAAGGAAAAAGCGGATGCGCTTTTTAATGCAAAAGAATTCACTTTGCTTTTGGACTCTGTTGGTTTGTTTGAGGCTGAAAAATATCTATTTGATTTAGATTCTGCTGATGCCGAGATTTCTGCCGCAATAGAAAAAATAAAACAAAATGCATTGTCCTCTTATAATGTGGCAGTTTCCAAGAGAAAAATTTCAGGTAATGCTAATGGGGATGAACTTCTTCTTTCTGCGAAACAGGCACTCGAACAAAAAAATTATTTCAAGGCAATGACTGATTCATCAAAAGCGGCATCAGCTATACCTTCAATTGATGGATCCGGATTTGAATTGCCTTTACAGGTCTATCCTCTACTTTTAGTGGTTATTGCTGCAGTTGCATTCGTTTTCTTAAAATCCCGCAAAAAAGAGCCATTAGAACCAAAAAAAATCAGAAAAGCAGAATAAATTGGTTTTTTTATTTTTTAAAGTAGAAATAAACAAATACGCCAAGTGCAATAAGCAGGAAGCCCGTTCCTGCAATTAGGTCTGTGCTTAAATCGTTTTTTTCAACCAGTAATTCTGCTTCCTGGCATTGTATGCTTGTTTCTTCAAAAATCATGTCACAACCAACAAAGTATTTTCCTGGTGCAATTCCTTTGACGATGAAAGAAAAGTGCGCTTCCTGCCCTGGAGAAATAGCAAATGTTTCAGAATCATTTCCTATTATTTCAAGTCCTGTTCTTAGGTTTAATAGGATATTTTTTATTTCCCTTTTGCCATAATTTTTGACTTCTACTTCTATTGGATTATTGTTGCCGGCTTTTGTTGTATCGCTTTCAAGTTTTACTTGGACTGATAACTCATTTTTCATTGGAATTGATTCGAATGTTGGTCTGTTTGAAAGCAAGCCCACGCTTTCGCCAAAGACATTTTCAAATTCCATAAATGCAGGTAGTAATGTCATTGGAGTTTCTTTGGTGGCTACTGCGGTAAATCCAATCCTGAATTCTCCAGGGATTACACATTCAGTATTTTCATCTCTTTTCTGGCACTTTTCAACGGTTCCTGTTTTTGAAGTTTCTCCTTTAAGAACCTGAATCCAGGGCAAAGCTTCCTCAAGTTCATCTTTTCTCCAGCTTAACTTTATTGCCTGATCTTCGCTTCCATAATTTCTGGCAACCGCATCAATTTTGAAAGGCACATCAACCTGGGGCCTGTAAGTTTCAAGTTCCAATCGTAACCCTGTTTCTTTCGGGAAATAGCTTGTTTTATAGACTCCAAAGGTTGATTCATTGCTTACCTTTATCTGGCTTGTTGAAAAGGATGTTTTTCCGCAAATCCTTAACTGGTTGTCTGCGCGGATTTTCTCCCTCGGAACAAGAATTCTTGCAAATCCGTTATAAAATTCATCTGCCTTGATTTCGGCAACTGCGTTATCATCATTCAGGAAAACAATGATTTTTGCTCCGTTCTTTTGCTCCGGCAAAAACTCAGCCTTAACTGAAAGAATTGGAAAAGCAAGCGCATTAAGATCCTGGTGGAAAGTAAAATCATACTTATTGCACTCAAAAACATTAACATCTTTTATGTAGTAATCATTATATCCTTGGTCTGCAAAGGAGAATTCGGAAAGCACTGCAGCGCTTGTTATGTAGCTGAGTAAAATCAGAGTTGTAAGTAAAATTAAGCGTTTCATTTGTTTTCCCTTTTGTTAAGCTCAATAATAATTGCCTCGAATGTTTCTTTTATACTTTTCCTGCTTTCCACTTCAATTCTCTTCTTTTTAGGGTATTTTCTTGCCGCGTGCTTCCTGCAATACTCTATTCCTTCACAGAAAACATTGTCCTGCACCTTTTCTGCTTTATATCCGCGCATTTCAAGCCTTGCTTCAAGTATTTCCGGATCGCAGGTTATTACAATAATGTAATCAAAATCTGCCTTTATTTCGCATATAAGGTGGCCTTCAATAATCGCATTTTTTTGCTTTTTAAGGTATTTATTGAGGCTTTCCTCGAGTTTTTTCAGAGGCACAACAAGCTCGTTCTCTTCCTTATCAAACTCCCCTATTCCTTCTTTCAGGGCAAATTCTTTCTCATTTAATGGCTGTATTTTGATAAATTCGCCAAGCATCTTCGCAATCGCGGTTTTTCCAACACCCGGAGTACCTGTAATGCCTATTTTCATGTATTATTCTTTTGCAGAAAGAGAATTAAAGGGGTGGTTTGGAGAGAGAGGATAAGGGGTGAAACAACATTAAATGCTAGTTGAACGATTCCTGTTCAAGCCAATAGCGTCGTCTTTTAGCCTCTCTCCCCCTTGTTCTAGGGCTTCCAGTAATTTAGAAACCTTGTCTTTTTCTGTGGACTCTCCCAATGTATTTGCCACGTTAATCACATTTTCCCCCTAGAACTAGAGTAGTATAAACTAACTCATATAAATACTTTTCCCAAAAGAACGCTAAATTGAGCTTCTTTTGCTTTTTTATGTAATTTTCTCCAGTTATTCTGGAAATGGAGGCTAAATAAGCTTTTTTTAGGTTTTTTTTATGTATATTTATGTTTTTTTTGATTTTTTTTCTTGTTGAAAAATTCTTAAAAAAACCAGTTATGTATATGTCTAGTTAAACAACGAATTCGGTGTTTTAAAGCCTAGAAGAATGTATTCTAAAAGATTTTTAGATTTAGAAAAAGTTTATTTGAGTCTTACTGAGTCGATGTTTCTTATTGATTGTGATGAAATCCCGTATTTTGCTGACAAGTATTTTGCAAGTTCGATTGTTTTGGATGCTTCTCCGTGGTCAGTAAGTATTCTTTTTGGTCTTGGTTTGAGGTTCCTTACATAAGCATTCAACTGGTTTCTGTCCGAGTGCCCTGAAAAACCATCAAGTGTTTCCTGTCTTAGATTTATGTTTATTTTCCTTGTCCTGCCTGAACTGTCTGTCATAGGCAATGTTTTGAGTCCTGCCTGTATTTTTCTTCCTAATGATCCTTCACCCTGATATCCAACATATACAAGACAGTTTTTTGGGTCTTCAGCCATTTTGTAAAAGTATTGCACAGAAGCTCCACCTGTTAGCATTCCGCTTGAAGCAAGTATAATTGCGCTTCCTTTTTCAACAATTTCATCCCGCATTTCAGGTCCTGCAAGTGTAAATAAATCTGAAGTAAAAGGTGAATCATTCTGCAAAATTCTCTTTTGCACTGAATTTCTCAAATATTCAGGGTATGCAGTGTGTATCGCAGAACTTTCTTTAGTCATTCCATCTATGTAGACTTTAGTATCTGGACTTATCAGGCCTCTCCTGTAAAAATTTTCAATTACTAATTGTATTTCCTGTGCCCTTCCAACAGCAAAACTAGGTATCAGGATGTTTCCCCCCTGATTTATGGTTTCCTGAATTATTTTCAGAAAAGCGGCTTCAGTTTCTTCTCTTGAGGTTTGAATATCATCTTTTGAACCATAAGTGCTTTCAACAATAAGAGTTTCAAGTCTTGGATAATTACTGTCTACATTATTGAATAATCTTGTGAAACCATATTTTATGTCCGCACTGTAAACTAAGTTATGTGCCCCTTCTCCAATATTTAGGTGCACTGAGCTTGATCCAAGGATGTGTGATGCATTATGGAAAGTGAGCCTCATGTCAGGTGCAATATCCGTAACTTCCCTGTATTCGCGCGTAATGCAGTATTTTAGCATTTCCTTTACATCCCTTTCGGAGTAAGGCGCATCTCGGTTGTCTTTTGCCATTATGTCAATATAGTCAAAATTAAGGAGTGCCGATAAATCTCTTGTTGGTTCTGTACAATACACAGGTCCTCTGTAACCGACTTTGAATAAATAAGGTATGAATCCTGAGTGATCCATGTGTGCGTGGCTTAAAACAACTGCATCAAGCTCATTAATTGGGAATCTTATTACGTCAAGGTAAGGGAAAGCATCTTCATTGGTTTGTGCAGCAACATTGATTCCGCAGTCCAAAAGAACCTTTGTTTTTCTTGTTTCAAGAAGCATACAGCTCCTTCCAACTTGCCTGAAACCGCCCAATGCCGTTAGCCTTACCCAGCTTGGCTGTGCCTTTTCAGAGTAAATCTTTTTGGCTGTTTCTTCAAGAATTTTTTTCCTTTCTGAGCTGTACTTTATCAAATGGCTTCTTATGCCTCTTAATATTTCACTCGGATTTGTAGGCGACCTGAGTATTTTTGGTGTCCAACCGGTTTTGAGTATAATTTCCTTGCTTGTCATTCCGCCTTTGCCAATAACAAGTCCAGGTTTCATTGATTCAATCCAAACTTCGTGGAAAGCATCGCTGAATTGAATATCGCTTATTTCAGCATCCTGTGGAACAATTTTCATTATTTTTTCTTTTGCTTCCTTCGGGTCAATTAGTAAACTTTTGTCCGCCCTGATATTTACCTTTTTCTTGAGCTGGTATGCAACATTCTTCACGTAATCCTCATTTTCGTGAAAAACAGCTGGTTTTTTGGTGTAAATTGCCACTTCAGGGCCTTCAAGCTCAACACCCGTTACTTGCGCATCGCTGTTAACGATTGCTTTTACAACTTCCTTTACATCTTTCAAATAATCCATTTAATTCACTTGTACTTAAAAAAAAATTTGCCGAGAAAAAACTATTGGTTAAAAAACCGCTTTTATTTCATTGTTGTTTCTTGTGCAGCAACTTTTGCGACATCTTCGAATGCAAGCTGCTTCACGCCTTTTGCGTCAACAACAAAAACAGTTGCCGCTTTTCCACCACTGTACACGTCTCTTCTTTTTCCTGATTCAATTGCCCTTACTGCAAGTGCAACAGCATCCTTTTCGCTCAAACCTGTTTTATATCCAAGGTCAATTGTGTTCAATGCAGGTTCGGTTCCTGAGCCTGATACTGCATACTGGGTTCTCTGCAATACTCCGCCGTAAGGTGTGAGATCGTAGAGTTCAGGTTTTTCGCTAAAACCGCCTATAATGAACTGCGAAATGTAAGGGAAATACCTGTTGGAATTCAGAACATTTGAAAGCATTGTTGATGCTGCCCTTGCTGACATTTGTTCTCCTCTTTCAAGCTCGTAAATTTTTGCCTGGCTCTTTAGAAACCTGACAATTGCCTGACTATCTCCAACATTGCCTGCGTTTGTAAGTGCCATTTTGTCATTAATCTGGTAAATTTTCTCAGAATCTTCCTCGTAAACAATGTGCCCCATACTAGCTCTTTTATCAGCAGCAAGTACTACGCCGTCCTTGTAAATGATTCCTACTGTGGTAGTGCCTGTTTTGAGATCTTTGGTCTCCATTAATATCACAAAAATAGTGGGTTTCTAACCTATAAGCTATACTATTAGCAAACCTTTATAAGGGTAAGCAAAAGGGGTGTTAATTGGCTTTTATAGAGGTTTTTATTAGATTTCCAGCTCAAATTGCCCTGCAATAATCCTTGTGGCTTCTGTTGGGTGATGACCTTTATTTACAAGTTCGGCAACTTTTTTGTGGAATTCTTTTTCGCTTATTTTTGGTCTTGCGTGTGCCATTGCACCGCCACGGTTTTCCTTGCGCCTCTGTTTGGCATTTTCACGATCCAGTTTTCTGCCTTCACTGTGTCCTTGGTGCATACTAAAAAAATAGTTCTTTCTGATATTTATTCTTTCTTTTCAGGCGCTTTTGCCTTTTTTTCTTTGGAGTCCACTACATCAATTTTGTTGATTTCTGGAATTATTTCCTTAATCATTTTTGTGAACTGCGCTATAAGCGGTTTAAGATTTTCACCGATTTCTTTTGGGAGTTCAATTGTTAGTATGCCATCAGAAAATTTTGATTTCGGAGTTGCCTCTTTCAACGGAAAGAATTTTTCAACAAGAACCCCTGCCTTCTCATCTGCCTTTGTGTATTCATCAACAATTTTCAAATCATATTTAACGGTTTTTCCCGCAAGGTCATTGTTCAAATCAACCCTTACCCTGCCACCTGAAACTGTCTGTACCCTTCCGTACTGCCCATTCAGATCAACTATAAGTCCCGGGAACGGCTGTAATTTCCTTTTCTGGAATTCTTTAATCGGTATTACAACAACAAGCTCTTTTCTTCTTTCTCCAAATGCCTTTTCAGGTGCAAGTGTAATTGTTTTTGATTCGCCCTTTTTCATTCCTTTAAGCGCTTCATCCATTCCATGGAGAACATCGCCTTTACCAATAATTGTTGCAACAGGCCTATAAATGCCGCCTTCACGGTAAATGCCATTTTGCTTTGCAATTGCTTCATTAGTAGTGTCAAATATCTTTCCGGATTCCGTTTCTGTGCCGGTAAAATCAATTGTAATGACCCTATGTCCACTCATAAAAATTCACTTTTTCAGAATTAATTTTTCCTAGGCAAGGATTTTTAAGGCTCTTGGTTGTTCCTTTCAAAATTGATTTTTAATGCCTTGTTCTGCTTCTGCTCCCCTGCAATGGTCTTCCAGCAGGGGGATTTGTGCCGAAGTTAGCTTGGTGTTCAGCGCGCTTTAGTTTAAGTGCCTGTATTGCAGTTGAAATGGCACTGTTCCATTCAGGGTGATTCGTGGTTCTTGTCAGTTCCCTTTTAAGTGCCGCGTCAATATACCTGAATCTTGGATCCGATGCATGATATAATGCATCTATCACAATTTCTCTTTCGGCTTCTTTTCCATGTTCCAGCATTGTAAACCAGGGTTTAAGTGCAGTATCAATTAAAGGATCCTTAATCTGCTGGCCTTTATCCATTTTTTTTATTTCTGAAATTCTTTCGGCAAGTCGTGTTTTTGAATCTTTCTTTTTAATTGTCAAATTTCTTGCCTGTGCAACAAGTTCCGCTTCTTTCATTCCAGCTTTGGATGCTTTTCTTAAGAGTTCAGCATTTTCCCTTGTTCTTGTTTCATCTTTTCTGCGGTTTTCTTTTCCTGCTCTGTTTAATGTTCTTTTTCCAATCGGTCCTGTCATATACCATTTTACTTTTCCCATCAATTTAAACTTAACTTAAGTTGCCTAATCAAAAATATTTCATTTAAAAGCCTTTTCGGGCTTGAATTAATCCATATTATATAAGAGGTTTTTTTTGATGTTGAATAAGCAGCAGTTCTGGAGTATTTTCATGGCTATTATAATGGTTGGTTCAATTATTGGTTTTGTTGGTTTAAGCGGTTTATCTGATGCTAGTGGAAATGCAACTCCGCCTGAAGGTGTAGTTCCTGATAATGTTCCTTCGCAAACAACATCTGTTACAATGCAGGCTCATAGTGTTCAGGTTACTGTCGAGCAGATTTTTCCTACTGCGATTCTTGTAGGGGAAACAACAGCGTTTAATGTTTCTGAAATAAATGCCAGTCTTTTGAAAATCGACGGGGTGGTTTCAGCTGATACTTCTTTCAATTCAAATACCGGCAATAGCATTATTTCAAACCTGAGGCTTTCTGATTCAAGTAATGGTAAGGCTGTTCTTGTTGCTGCTCAGGGCATCGAGTCACTTTCTAATGTGCAGCTTTTTCCAAGGGCGCTTATAGTGCTTCCTGAAAAAACCGAGTTTTCAAATCAGGATCTTGGCGTAACTCAAGATTATAGATTTCCTGATCATAAAGCTGAGGCAATAGTTCTTCTTGAAACAATGGCAGGTGATTTACTCAATGTATCTATTGAAGCAAATTTCCAGAATGAAACAATAATCGGAAAACCATTTATTGTTGAACAAAACAATCTGACTGCTTCCCCTGCTTATTATTCTGTTGACGACACTTTCACAATTTCAAGTGTTGATAATCAATTTTATTTAATTGCTGATGCAAATCTTTCGCAAAAAGCAACTCTTGAAGAAATACAGGCTTCATTTGAATCGGCATTTGATGAATCCAATCTTTCAATAAGAGATGGTTCAAATGTGCTTATAATAAATTTCAAAAACCCCGAAACGATTTTTGAAGGCGATTTGAATACTTTCTTTTCTTCTTTTGATGGAATAGATTCATTCGACATACAGCTTGATTCAGGTTATGCGTCAGTAAATTTTACCGTTGATGATTACTCTGCATTTGTTGCTTTGCTTGAATCTGAATTAAATGCAACAAGTTTTGAGGTTGATAATTTCAACGAACCAATTTCAAGTTTCAATGGAACAGTAACTGCGGACAAAGAAGCATTGATTTCCCTTGCTTCTTCTCTTTCAGAAAAAAACAATATTGGCATAAGTCCAATGCAAAAAATTACTGTTAATCAGAATGAAATGTTCATTCCTGATGCAAATGAAACATTTGCAATCAACAAGGGTTATTTTGAGGCGTTTGTTGAGCCTGGGCATGTTGCGGATGAACAGATTGCTTTGAATTTGTTTGTGATTGCAAATTCAAGAACAGGTCTTGAGGTAGTGCAGGCGACTGAATCAGTTCCTGGCTTGGGTAATTCAGATGGTTTGGAAGTAACAACTAATTAGTGCTTTATTACCTTTGTATTTGGGGTTTTTAAAAAATCATAATCTGCAGTTATAAATTCCAGTTTTGATTTTATTGCAGTAGTGTATATTAAACTGTCCAGTGTATGCAAGCCATATTTCCTGCAGTTTTTTGCTGCGGCTATGGCAATATTTTTGTCCAAATTAAGGATTGTGCAATTGTTTTCAATATAATCAATTGCTTTTTCTCCAGCAGTAGAATTAACTAATTTTTCTATTCTTTTATAAATTTCATGCAACGAAATTATTGAGACATATAAAATGTCTTCCGAATCAACTATTTTTTTGCTTTCCGGAAGATTTCCGAGGAAATAACCTATCCATATGCTGGAATCCAACAGTTTTTTAGATGCGCTCACTTTTATCACGTAATCCTTCAATTGCTTTTGCAAACGTGATCTTTTTTCTGCCCGCCAATTTTCTGTACATTGAATTAGTTTTTTTTCTAACTAATTGTTGAATTACTTCATCATAAGTTTTTGATTTGAAATTTTTCTTCAGTTCTGTAAGCAATTCTTTTGTAGGCTTTTCTATTTGTATTGTGGTAGTAGCCATAATAACTATAGGGCTATAGTTATTAATAATTCTTTCTAATTTCTACTGTTGGGGGTTTGGATTCTATGGGGCTTATTCTTTCAGTTTTGATATTGCTTCAGCAATGTCACCGTCATTTTCCTCAAGCGCTTTCAGTGCTTTTGATTTTGAGACGCCTGCCTGCTCCGCAACCATTTCCACATCCTCATCAGGGTAACCTTTCTCTTCCTTTATTTCACCCATTACAGTGTAAGTTTTTTTCCCTTGTATGTCCATTGCAGTAACCTGCGGGTTTTCAATTACAAGTTTTCCTTCATCTAATTCGAAAATAACTTTTCTTGCATTAATGTCTTCGCTTTTAATGCCCATTTGTTTCATAAGCATTTTCATTTTTCTTGGATCCATTCCGCCTAATCCTGGGAACATTTCAACATCACCAAACTAAATTTTGAGGTAAAAGGTTTTTATTATTAGGGTTCTTCGCTAAGCTATTCTTTTAGTTTTCCTATCCTAATCGGAGGTTCTATAAAAAGTCTTTGCTTTGTGAATTCCTTTTCTTTTTATTTTGACTGATAACTTTATTAACTCACGAATCTTTCTCTTTTCTTATGGCGTCCAATATAATTAGCTCTTTTACGGTTTTTTCGCAGAAATTCAATGTTCCGGTCGATGATGAAAGGACAGTTGCTTTGAAAAGGTATTTTGCAAGAGGCGGAGTCATTTCTGCTGTTAAAAGCAAGGGTGTTTGGCCTAAAATAGTTTACCCTACTCCTGCACGCATTAAGAGCCAGACGAAGGAACTTGAAAGTCTCAGAGTTGCTTATGATGAAAGAAATAAAGGTTGGAAGAAGCGCCTTAAGGATGCGCAGACTTATCATTCAAGGCATCAGTTAAAAAAATTTTCAGAGCCTCTTTACTGGAAGCATGTTTCCAAAACACTTGTTGATTCTGATTACAGGGCTGATTTTAACTCAGTAAAACTTCCTGTGCATCTTGTTTCTGATTCAAAATGGAAACCGATGGTGAAAATGTTTATTGAGGATTTAGAGTATAGAAAAAATCTCACTGAGACGGTTCAGCAGAGCATTGTTTACAAGAATGACAATAAGGTCGCAAAGTATGCTGATCAGCTTCAGGCTCTGAGGAGCGAGGTTTCCGAGGCAAAGATAACCGAGCTGGACAAAAAGCTTGCCAACATTAATGCTGAACTTGATGCTTTGAAAATAATTGAAAAATGGGCTTCTGAATAATTGTTAAATCAAATTATAAAATCCGCACCGGCAATCTACCCCTTCCTGTTCTTTATAAATGAAAAAAACAAAGCTTGTACAGGTGATGTAAAATGTATGAGTTTAGAATGGTAAGATTTGTTGAAACAAGAGAAAGCAATAGAAGCGCAAGATCTAAAGTATGGAAAACATTTTGAGGGATAAAATGGTTGAAACAGTTCAAAAGTCACCCGAAGCAAAATTCAGCGTTGGGGCAGTGCATGTAGCAGTCTGGAAAAATGAATCTAAAGAAGGCAACCAATTCAGCACTGTTTCCCTTAACCGCGTTTACAAACAAGGAGATGAGTGGAAGCAAGCCAATTCCCTTAAGGAAAGTGATATCCCTAAAGCAATCCTCGCACTCCAGAAAGCGTATGAACATATTTCCTTAAAGGAACAGTGAAAAGGTCCCCATAAATAGTTTTCCGAAGAAGCTGTTCCTATGGAAATATTTAATTTGGTTAAAAAATTGAATTCTTTTGAAGAATTCAACCCAATGCAACAAAAAGCAATTAGTGCAGGGTTACTTGAAAAAAGTATTGTGGTTTCTTCCCCAACTGCTTCAGGAAAAACTCTTGTTGCAGAAATTGCTTCATTAAATTCTATTTTAAATAGGAAGAAAAAAGTTGTTTACACCTGTCCTTTGCGTGCGCTTGCTTCCGAGCATTTTAATGAATTTAAAAAAAATTATTCAAAAGAGCTTTCAATTAAATGTACTATGAGTATTGGTGATTTTGATTCTTCGGGAAAGCATTTGCAGCATAATGATGTGATTTTTACTACTTATGAAAAGCTGAATTCCCTTCTGAACCATAAAACCGATTGGCTTTCAGAAATAGGTTTGCTTGTTATTGACGAAATTCATTCCCTTGGTTCTGATAGAGGCCCTGCACTTGAAATGCTTATTACTAAATTGAGGTTTTTGAACAAGCATTTGCAGGTGCTTGGTTTAAGTGCCACTATTCCAAATGCAAGGCAATTATCGGATTGGCTTGGTGCTGAGCTTGTTGAATCAAATTATAGGCCAATTGAGTTAAAGGAAGGAATTTATCTTGATTCTGAAATAGATTTTGGTTCTTCTAAAATAGGTGTTACTGATAATTCTGATGCGGTTTCAGCAATTGCAATTGATACTCTTGGGAAGGGCAAGCAGGCGCTTGTTTTTGTGAACACAAGAAAGAGGAGCGAAAGCACTGCAAAAAAGCTTGCTGATTTAACTTCCAAAAAGCTTTCTGAAACTGAAAAAGCCCATTTAGCAAAGGCTTCGGAGAAAATATTAAGTGTCCTTGAGCAGCCTACTTTGCAGTGCAAAACAATTTCCTCTTTAGTTAAGGATGGTGTGTGTTTTCATAATGCTGGGATTTTGCAGCAGCAGCGCACCATTATTGAGGATCTTTTCAAAGGGAATTATTTGAAATTTATCTGCTCTACACCTACTCTTTGTGTGGTTCCGGAGACTAAACTTTGGCATGGGGTAGATGATATTCAAGTTAATTCTTTTGGATTCAATAAAAGATTATTGGCTTTGAAGGGCGAAAAGTTAGTTAGTATTAGGCCTCAAGAAATCCAAAAAATTGAAAATACTAAAGATATTATCAGATTAAAAACAGTTTCTGGTTTTGAAATAAAGGTTACTGAAAATCATAACATGTATATAAAAAGAAAAGGAAAAAAATTATTTTTGGATGCTTCTCGCTGTGAAGTTGGAGATAAGATTGCTACCATTAGCAATCTTTGGGGTGCCAGGTCTAAGAAAATTAAGTTTGGGTTTTTAACTGTCGATTCTCCCTTTAACGACATTGAGTTTGATGAAGATTTTTCTTATTTTGTCGGAGCAATGTTAGGGAATGGTTATTCAGGAGTTAATATTAAGGATGGGAATTTGCTTTTGAAAGCAACGCCTTGTTTAACCGGGGTAGATTTAGAAAATTTTAAAGTTGCTAAAAAAGTTTGTGAAAAATATAAAATTAATTTTAGAGAAAGATTGAATTCTTATGGCATTCCTGCAATATATTTTTCAAAATCGAAATGGTTTAGGTTATTATTGGCTAATTGCGGGGTCATAAAAGGAGAGCATAAATTTATTGCTAATGAACTTAAACAAATGTCTAAATCTAATCTGGTTTCGCTAATTCAAGGTTTATTTGATTCTGATGGGTGGGTTCAAAGAAAAAAAATTATTGGATATTCTAGCATCTCTATTCAATTAATCAAGGATTTGCAAAGACTTCTTTTATTGTTTGGCGTGGTTTCTAGAATAAGAGAAAGACCACCAGGCAGTATTAAAGTTAAAAACAATAATTATTTTACAACGAAAAGTTATGAATTAACTATCGCCCAAAAAGAAAGTATATTTAAGTTTCAAGAAAAAATCGGGTTTAGAATTAAGCGAAAGCAAGAATTTTTAGATGAATTGGCAGATTCTATTTTTTCTAATAAACATTTTATTTATTGTTCGGCTTGTGATTATAAATTATTTCAAGATGTTTTTGAAGGCAGATCCAAAGAACATATTTTGTGGGGTAAACAGAAGTTAGAAATAATTAATTTTTTGGGGAAAAACAAAAAAGCGTATTCTTCTGAATTGTCTGATTTTTTAGGATTCCCCCCTTATAAAAAAGAAAGAAGGTTAAATCATCATTTTGAACTTATTAAACGAAAAAAAATTGGCGTTAAATCCGAATGGCGGTTAAATGAAATCGGAGAATATGTTTACCGAAACGTGGTTGTTAAAAAGAAATCAATAAGTAACGTTTTGAATTTAGATCAATGTCCTATTTGCAGAAAGAAATTAGATAAAAAATTGAAGAATGGATGGAGAAGCAAAGATTTTGAAGGGGATATTTTTTGGGATTATGTTAATTTAATTAAAACTGAATCCAAAGAAAATCATCCTTATGTTTTCAATGTTGTTTTGCCTTCAAATGGTTCTAATGATCATCTTTTTGTCGCAGAAGGTTTTTTGGTTCACAATTCAGCAGGGGTCAATCTTCCTGCTTTCCGAGTAATTATCCCTTCTCCTTACAGATATTCAGGTTATGGCATGGTCAGGATTCCGGTTTCTGAATTCAAACAGATGTGTCTTCCTTACTATGTAGAAATTGTTACTAAAGAGAAAGGTTTAATGAAAATAGGTGAGATTGTTGAGAATGACTTAAAATTAAATGTTTTATCTTTTGATCTAGAAAAACAAGCTGTAGAGTTTAAACCAATAAAAAATTTTTTTAAAAGGCGTGCAAAAGGTTTGGTTAAATTAATCTTTGAGGATGGAAACCATTTAACTTTAACTAAAAACCACGAAGTTCTTGTTTTCAAAAACAATCTTCCGATTTGGATGCCTGCAAGTAAAGTTAATATAGAAGATTTGGTTTTAAGTGCAAAAAATAAATCTATTGTAAATAAACTTCCTTTTTTTTATGAACAATTTCCAATTGATGGGACTTTTGTTCTAAATTGTGGGAATCTATTTAACAAAGCTAAATCTTTGGGATTCACTGAAAAAGAATTAGCTAAAAAAGTAGATATCTCAGAAAAAAGAATTTATTGTATAAAAAATAATCTGAGGGCAATGCCCTTATCAGTAGCATTTAGATTATGTGATTTGTTGGGGTATCCTAAAAAACAAAAAGCTTCTATTTTTAGGTTGGTTAAAAGTAGATATGGGAATCCAATAAAAATTTCTGTTTATCCCTCAAAAGACTTTTTTTGGTTAGTGGGTTTTATTGCTTCTGACGGTAACCTTAATAGGACAATTGATAAGAGAACAAATTCTGAGTACATAACTTTAAGGGTATCTAATAAGAATAAAAAATTAATCAAAAAAGCTGAAAATTGTTTCTTAAGTCTAAATTTGACTCCTTATAGGAATGTCAGAGATGACGGTTCTATCGATTTAGAAGTTGGTGCTACTCTTTTAGCAAAACTTCTTGTAAATTATTATGGTTTAAAGTATAATAATAAAACTACTACTGTTTCTGTTCCTGATTTTTTAAAAAATTTATCTCCTGAATTCATTGGAGCTTATTTGGGAGGTGTTTTTGACGGAGATGGAAATTTTAATCGAAGTAAAACAAAAAGAGGAAAAAACTCAAATAATTATAGGATTTTATTTTCAACAGGGTCTAAAAAGTTTGCTTTAGGTATTCAAATGTTACTTAGAAAAATGGGCATAGTTTCTTCCTTTAGTGTTGATAAAAAAGTGCATAAAAAAATTTTGAGAAATAAAGAGGTGCTTTTTTCAAAACCTGATTATTATGTTATTTTTAGAAAAATAGAATTTATAAAAACTTTCTCAAAGTTTGCACAAATATATAAAACTAGAATAAATGCCGAATATTCAAATTATAATAATGTTAACAAGAGAGACAATTCACAGTTGGATTATTCGAAATTAAAGATAAAGAAAATAACGCAATTGAAATCAGAAAAGAATGTTTATAATATTGCTGTTCAAAAAAACGAGAATTATTTTGCAAATAACTGTTTAGTCCATAATTGCGGAAGAGCAGGCAGGCCTGCTTATGATGATTCTGGTGAAGCAATTTTAATTGCAAAAACAGAGTTTGAGAAGGATGATTATTTTGATTATTTCATTAATGGTGATGTTGAAATTGTTGAATCAAAGCTTGCTTCGGATTCCCAATTAAGATTCCATTTGCTTTCTTCGATTGCAACGGGTTTTGTTTTTGACCTTGCTTCTGCTGAAAAATTCTTTTCTGGAACATTTTATGCTTCGCAGACAAAGGATCTTACACGACTTTTTGTAAATATTACAAATATTATTTCAGAGCTTGAGGAAATGAAGTTTGTTGTTTCCACAAATAAACGAATTGATGCAACTCCTGTGGGGAGGCGTGTTGCTGAACTATATCTTGATCCTGAGTCAGCTTTCCAGCTCATAGCTTCTTTGAATAAGAAAAATTTTGCGGATTTTGCTTATTTGTTTTCAATTGTCAGTACAAGCGAATTCCACCCTTATTTGAGTGTTTCAAAAGGTAAAGAAGCTGAGATGTGGGAAGAAATCCAGAAAAACAAAGCCATGATTCCTGTTGATGTTGAAGCTGAAATGTTTTTTGACAATGAATTGATTTACAAGTATTGGACAACACAGATGCTTAATGAGTGGATTTCGGAAATAAAAGAGCAGGCTCTTGTCGACACCTATAATATCCAGCCTGGCATAATAAGGGCAAAGCTTTCGAATGCAGATTGGCTTCTTTATTCCTGCGTTGAATTGTCAAAACTCTTGGATTTGAATGATCATGTGCTTCCTTTGAATAGAATGAGGAAACGTGTTCAGTATGGTATAAAGGAAGAGCTTGTTTATTTGTGTGAGCTCCGTGGAATCGGAAGGGTCAGGGCAAGAAGACTATTTAATGCAGGTATTAAAGGAATTTCCGATTTGAAGAAAGCAGATGTAAAAGACATTGAAAAAATAATTAATTCCCAAAGAGTCGCAATAAGCATAAAGCAGCAGCTTTCTGCAAAAAAGTGAACTTTAATAAATTAGTGATTTTTTTTTGATTGTCACCCTGCAAGTTCTCTTTCAATAAGATTTTTGATTTTATGTGCTTCAAATCCAAGTTTAATGAGCCTTGTTTGCCCTTTGAATCCTTTACCTGAAGTTGTTGAATAAATTAGGCCGTACATTTCAAGTTCGTTGATGTATTGCCTGTACCAGCGTGCGCTTATTGTTGTTTCTTTTAATCCTTTTGAAATTTTACAATACTCATCATAAATTTCTCCCGAAAAAAGTATTCCTTCTTCTGTTTCCCCTGTGATTTTTTGCATTGGTTTTTTTTCAAGTGAGAGTTTTGCTATTGCATAAAGAACCAATTGTTGTTGTTCAGGGAGCGTGGAAACCATGTTGAAAATAATTTCTTCCTCAACAATCTTTTTCGCTTTTTTAACATCAACATCGTTCACAATTTTTGAATCTTTTGTATCGGCAATTTCTCCTGCGCGAAGCAATAACATTACTGCTGTTCTTGCATCTCCTGATTCCTGTGCTGCAATCGCGGCGGCAACATTTATTGCAGAAACATCTACAGTTCCTGGTTTGAATGCTATTGTGCTTCTTTGTTGCAGTATCTCTGTGAGCTCCGATGCATTGTATGGCGGAAAAACAAGTTCTTGTTCGCACAAAGAGCTTTTTGTTCTTGGGTCAAGGCGGTCCTTGAACATTAAGTTGTTTGAAATTCCTATTATTGATATTCCACCTGTTTGCAATTCGTCGTTGCTTCTTGTTAAACCATAAATGAGTTCATCAAGATCTTTTACTTTGTCAATTTCATCCAGTACAAAAACAAGTTGTTTTCCTTTGCGTGCAAAATCAACTATTTTTTCATAAACAAATGCGGCAGAAAAACCAAGAAAATTTTCTTCGGGGTAAATGTCTTTTGCAATTTTTATAAGGACTCTGTATTTGCTGTTGTGGTTTCTACAATTCACATAATTTCCTAATACAGGAATGTTTTTTCCTGATGCAAAATTAAGAAGCTGTTCCATTACATGTTTTGTTACTGATGTTTTTCCGGTTCCTGTTTTTCCATAAATGAAAATGTTATCTGCTTTTTGTCCTTTTAGGGTATTTGCAAGAATCCCAGTTACTTGCTTTATATGGGCGTCTCTGAAAGGAAGTACTTTTGGAGTATAATGCGGCGTTATGAGGTTTCTATCAAGAAAAATAGTGTCTCTGGTGAATTCTTTTTCAAAAATATTATCCAATTAGAAAAACCCCTATTCCAATAGGCTGTAAAAAGTTAAAAGAACTCTGAGTTGTGGAAGCAAACCACTTCCGGTAATGTTGGTTTGGTTTTCAAACAACAGTTTCGTCTGTTGGGTGCGACCACTATTTTCGTTTGGACTCAATAGTGAGTTCGGCGGTAGGGCACCCCCTATCTTCGTTTTCGCAGAAGACTCGATAGGCCATAGTCGTGGCGGTTGAGCGTACCATCCTTTCCTGAGTTCAATTGAACTTACAACTGCCAAGTTTAGAACTCTCAATTGGCACTTTATGTAGCTTTTTAGCAATAGTATTAAAATATACATTAGGACCTATATTACTTAAACGGCTTTTAATTAGGGGTGATAATTGAATGGCTTTTATGGAGAAGCTAATTGGAAAGAGCGAAGAAGTAGATATTGAGGATTTTCTCAACAACCTTGATAGTGAAGTTGAGGATCCTTATGAAAATGCTGATGCATTTGTCAAACCGATAATGCTTCAGGAAGATTCAGACAGGGCAAGGATTCTTGCAGAGGCAAAAGAAGGAAATATTCTTCTTGTAAACATCAGTGCTCTTGCAAAGAGGAACGCAATAAAACTCAAGGAACTCATAAATGGAATCAGGGCTGACATTTCCGGCATTGATGGAGATATTGCAAGGATTTCACAGGATAGGGTTCTTGTTACTCCTAGCAGGGTAAAGATAATTAAAAGAAGAGACGCATAGTTGGCAGTGAACAACAATGTTTTTATCGAAACCAGCATTCAAGGTTTCAGTTGACCAAGGGGTTGCTGAAGAAAAGGCTGGTTCTCTGATAAAAAAAAGGGGTTGGAAGGGGAATTCGTTTTCCTCTTCGCTTCTTTACATTCCTTTCTGGTTTTTTTCATTTGATGTTTTTGAGGAAACTGATTCAAAAAAAGTTTCCTCTCATAAAAAAGGGTCTAATGCATTGAATGCTTTTTTCAATAATTTTGATGAGCATACAGCTGAACTTGTTTTTAGAGAAAAGCAGGAAAAAGAAAAAAGTCCTTCGCATTCTTTTACTTTTGAAATTCTTGAGCCAAAATTTTCTTTTGATGATGCTTTGAAGGTTATTACTGGGCGTATTGCTTCTGAACAAAAAGTTGTAAAGGATTCTGTTGTTATTTCAGGGCTTGAAATGGTTTTTGTTCCTGTTTGGGTTCTTGTTACCGAGCTTAATGGCAAATCAATTGAATTAAGGGTGAATGCAGTTACTGGCGAAATGACGAATACTGCTGCAATTCCTATTAGGGAAAAGGATTTTTCAGAATTATTTTCTGAGGCTGTTGTTGATCTTACCAATCCTGCATCTTGGACAGAAAATCTTGCGGGTTTGTTTAGTGCGAATGTTTCTTTGCCTTCTTCAAATGAAACTCCTGTATTGAAGCAATTGAAATCAGATTCTGATTTGCAGCTTATTATCCTTGGAATAATTGCAATAATAGTAATTCTTATAGTAGTTTATGTTATTTAGAACCCCCCATTATCCCTTCGGGGACAAGTCGTTTACCAACCGCGTTCGGTTGGGGAACGCACTGCCTCTTTGAGGCAGGGCATGCGTGTCGCCGGCGCCCCGGTGAGGGGAACAGAAACTCGGTGGCTTTAGCCCACCGTAGTTTAATTCAATTTTTTCAAATAAATTCAAAAAGGCTTTTTTGCTGAACCTTTTCGTTTGCAAAAACCGAGTTTATTTCCTTTTCAATAAGCGTTATTCTCTGCTTTAAATAATTGCTTAGCTGGTAGTCATCAATAAGGTTTTTTGCAATTTCAAGGTATTTTCTAACAGACCCCTGTGCTATTGTTAGGATTATTTTTTCTTCGCCACAGGTTGTACATTTCCCTACTAGAGGAATTCTCCTGAATTTGGTGTTGCATTTGGTGCATCTAAATGTCTGTTTTGAGAATGATCTTGCATTTCCTATTATATCCGGAAGGAAGTGGCTCATAAGCACTCTTTCAAGTGCATCTTTTTTGTTTACTGCCCTGATTTTGTTTTGAAGTTTTGCCTGTGCGTCCATTTTTTCCTGCATTGATTGAAGATTCACATATGTTGATGTTTTCGGTCCTTCATCAAAGGTTGTTGTATCATGTGTAAATCCGAATCCACTGTACTGGCTTTGTTTTCCTATGCGGTTTTTTATTATTGGAATAGTATTTATTTCAGGATCTGAAAAAGTCAAACTTTTTTCGTATAATTCAATTGGGTATTCTCTACAGGTTTCAACTTCATAAACCTCATCATCAATTTCTGACGGATTTATTCTTGTGGTGAAAACAAGAGGCGCATCCATTCTCCCTCCTCTTGATCCTGGCAAATATTTTTTTGAAAAATTAAGCAAACCATCCATTAGGAGCATTATGGAATCTTGATCGCCATCAACGTTTCTTCTTTTTGCAAGGTGAAAGTAAGGGTGCGCAAAGTTGAGCTTTGCTTTTGTATAACCGATTATTCTGCAGACAACTGCCGCGGATGTGTGTGGCGCAAGACCCATGAATAATTCGCCTATTAGTTGGTCTTTTGTTTCAAAATTATAAAATTTTTCCAACCCATAAAATTTTTCAAGTTCTTCGTCGATGAATTTTGTAACTCGTATATAAAAATCCCCCGCAGTTTCATTCACTACTATATCTTGCACAAAAAGTTCGCATAACTGCTCATCGCTGAGAAGCTCTCTTCCCTCAAAATCATGCATATATCCGAGTTCTTTTGCTTTTTCAACAGTAAGACCCAGTTCTCTTGGTTTGAAGTGTGTGAGTGGTGCATTAAGGAGTTCAAATCTTATTGTACCGTCCCTAAATATGTGTAAATCTTGCCTTGCCCTTAACACTCCTTTTTCAAGTGGTTCAGGAACCTTTTCAGTATTAATCAATCCTTTTACTCCTTTGATGAGTTTTGGCGTGTGTACTGCAAGATTTTTTGTCGCCTCCCCAAGTCTTTTTGCAAGATCTATCTGCCTTTTACTTGACACAATTAATCCATCAGCATTTGTTTTTGCGCGGTTTCTTGTTCCTGTTACAAAAGAATATGGCTGTTCTTCAATTTCGTGTGTTTTTTCGTTTATGAATTCTGCAATTTCAGCATCAATTTTTCCATATGTTTCCGCTGCTTTGTTTACTGATCTTGTGCTTCCTCCGTAAGTGCCTATTGGAAAAAGGCACATTGGATCTCCAACCATTTTTCTCGGTTTTGCCGCTTCAGGTCTTCCCATTCTGCAACCAATGAACGTTCCTGCTTTGTCATTTATTTTTAATCCAGATACTTTTGAAAGCAGGTCAAAAATATCTGTACTTTCAGGCAATTGATTTGTCGTGCCTCCGAATGTTTTGAAAAACGAGTAAGCATATTCCCTTTTGATTACAACTGTATTTTCAATTGCTTTGTGAGGCAACCCGATTTTTTCAAACAATGGTTTTATTTCTTTAGGGTAAATAAGTTCTTCTATTTCAGTTCCATTGAAAGTTTTTTCTGCGCTTCGTGTTTCGGTTATAATCTGTTTTGTTTCTTCAATGGTAAGTGCCTTGTAATAATGCAGGAAATTCGGGTGCAATGGCAAACCTGTTTGTATGGAAATTTCTATTGCAGTATTCTGATCAACCAAATCAGGATTTTTAAGTATTGCTTCGACATCGATTGATTCAAGTTGGGTTTCTTTTTTTATTTGCTCCAATTGTAATTTCCACCATTCCTGACAATAACCTGCAGGCATGAGCGGATGTGCAGTTTTTCTGAAATCTCCTAATGTTATGAGGCAGTCGCCCAGGTAAATTATTTCCTCAACCTTTTCCCTTACTGCTTTTGCCTGTTCTGCTGAATTAACTTTTATTACCTCGCCACTTTTAAGTTTCACAATAGGCCCTTCAATAGAATCCACTGGAAACATTTCCGCACTTTTTCCAGGTCTTTCCATTTTTGTCTGTGTTCCAACAGCAAGGAAATCATCAAGCATGTACATTGTTGCAGGATGTACCCCTTTTCCCATTACACATGTGTTCCTTGCCCTGCCATAACGGAGCCTTAACCCACCTATTTCTCCAGGGTATGCAAAAATCGGTCTTCCTGCTGCCAGTCTGGATAGGTATGCGAAGTTCGGTTTCACTTCAACAGTATTTCCTGTGCCTTTACCGACTTTAATTATCTCCTCAAGCCAGTTCCAGTTAAGACCAAGCATTTTTGCAAGACTCATTATTTTCATTGCTTTAAGTCCAACACCTTCAGATATCACAAGGCACATTCCGCCCCTTACCCTGTTGTTCGGTATCCTAGGCAGGTCTTTATGCGTTGAGACCTCCCTTTCTTCGGTTGGTTCTCCGTTTACACATACAGGACAACCTTTGATTATTTTTCTTACTTCATCATCTTTGAGTTTGTACTGCCTTGTTACAATTTCATCATAAATATTGATTTCTTCAACATACCTTTCAATTTCATCATTTGTTGGCTTGTACCTGTCAAGGCCCATTAGTTGTCTCGCATAATCTCCAAGAATGAGAGGAAAAACAGTTGCAGTTCCTCCTGCCGCCCTTATTGGTCCTGCAAAGTAAATGTCAACATATTTGCTTCCGTCATGATTTGCACTTATCTTGATTTTTGGCACTCCATCCAGCGGTGCAACTACAACGCCCTCAGTTACAAGTACAAGTGCAGTTTTCACTGCTTGCTCGAGTCTTTTTTCTTTATCAGGAATGTTCCCAAGTTGACCTTCAATTATTTCCTTGAACAATTGGAAAATTGCTTTGTTCCTATCTCCCTTATGCTCATCATAAAGCTCTCTGTATCTTTTTGCAACGCCTTTCGGACCAATAATGTTTTCTGTCCTGTCCGCAAGATCAACAGTAGGCGGGCACTCTACTTCCATTTCAATATCCCTTCCCATTGATCTTGCTTTTACCGCAAGTTCGTATTGGGTATTTACTTTTTTTTCAAGAAGACTGAAATAGTTTTTTGTAGCTTCGTCTGCAATCAGTTCCATTGTCACACTTCTTTTTGGTAAAAATTATTTTCCGTGATTTTTCTTGTTTTAAGATTGATATCAATTGCTATTCCTGGTGTCGGTATATGCCCCTCTTTTACTTGGAAATCTGTTCGCTCCTGCCACGTTCCCGCATTGACGCATGTACAGCCCCTGTAATTTGCATAACCTTTGTGGTGCATGTCTCCAGCAAAATAAAAATCAGGCTCTTCTCTTATAAGCATGTAATCAATTTTTTCAGGAACATAAGGTTGGTTCAATCCGAATCCTGTTGAAAGATCCCTTTTTTTCAAAAGCTCAATCATTGCAAGTTCAGGTTGTTTGGCATCAAGGTGCTTTGTTGCCATGTACATATCATGATGTGATGCGCCGTGGTATATCATTGCTTTGAGACCTTCAATTTCAACCCAGCTTGGACTGCCAACAAAATGCACGTTGCTTAAATCATAAAGATCCTTTACATATTCTCTTGCTATTGCGGGTTGCGGATCGGCTCTCCTTACTGCATCATGTTGCCCTGGACAAATAAATATTTCAATGTGCTCGGGTATTTTTTTCACAAATTCTGAAAATTTGTTGTACTGTTCATAAAGATCCTTTATTTCTAATTCATCAATCTGTCCAGGGTAAACACCTATTCCGTCAACATTATCTCCTGCAATCACCAAATATTTTATTTTGCCTAATCTTTCTTTTTCCTTTTCAGAATATGTGCCTCCGTTAATCCACGAAATGAATTTGTTGAATTCTTTTTCCATGAAAAGTTTCGAACCAACATGGGTATCTGAGATAAGCATTACACTCAAATCTCTCTCCGCTTTCTTTGGTGGTCTTTGCGGCAAATCAGGTCTTATTATGCTTTTTATTATTATGACTTCATCCGCAAATTTTTTTCCCTTTAAACCAATCACATCATCAAGCAGAATTTTGTCTGCCTCTCGGTTTGTTTCAAAGTCATCTTTGCTGACTATTGCAATGCATCTTCCTTCCGGGCTGTCAAGTTCTATTGTGGTGTTTCCGTTTTTGCTCACCCATTTTTTGACAACCATGCCAATGATGTCAAGCTCAGCGTATTTGTCCATGCGCCCTATTTTTGTGAATGCAACAGGGCTGAATCCTGTTCTGTTTTCAAGCAAGTGTGAAAGGAATTCGTATTTGTCGCGGAAGTATTTCAGAAAATCCCCGATTTTTCCCTCGCTTAAACTTTGGTTTGTAACTTCATATTCTTCCATTATCCTAAAATCAGGGTCAACGTCTTTTGCATGCGCAATGAACGAGCCTTTTTTTATTTCAACTTCCTCATTTGTCTGTGCCACTTTAGAACCATGCTTTGCAAGTTTTTCAGTTATTTTTCTGTAAGCAACAATTGGTTCAGTAATGCCTTCAAGAATTTCCTGCCAATGTTCTTCCTGTTCCAGAAGCTCAATGGATTTTTTGTCAATAATCTGCTGTCTGTTATTACAGTATTCAACTATCTGCTTTCTTCTCTCGGATTGAATTGTAGTTTCCAAGCCTCATCCCTTGGTTTGTTCCCTTACCGATTCTAACTCGCTTATAATTGTCCAGATTTCGGTTCGTGTATGGGAGGGCATGTTTATGTCATTACTAATATCATCCATTATGTAGATTGCACTTGTTACGTTGACATCCATGCTGTTTTCTTTTGACAGGATTTTTTCCCTTGCCTCGTCAATCGCTTTCCTTATGTTTCTTGGTACTGTTGTATCCTCAATAATGTTTTCCATTAATTCAACAACATATTCTGTCTGTTCGTTTGTTTTAGAATCCAAAGAATTCACCTCTTAATGTTTTTGCCCGTAAGCATGCAAAAGTAGCCATTTTTGTTCAACCCCCAGCTAATTCAAGCTGATTGAATAAATTAAATCCAGAAATTAATATAAACAAGACTATTTCTGCCAAAAAATGCCTTTTTTTTCAGGTTTCTGCGTGTTTGCCTTTCATTGCCTTTTCAAGGCATTCTTTGAGTTCGCTTGTATTTTCCCCTTCATGGATTGCTTTTCCAAGCGCTTTTTCCGCTGCCTCAATGTCTTTTTCGGTTGCAAGGTCGCATTTGTTCAGTACAATAATTATTTCTTTTCCATCAAATTTCTTTTTTGTTGATTCTAGGAGCTTTTGCTGCTGCTCCAATGTATACCCTGAGGTTAATGTCGGATCTACAATAAATACAATTACTGATGAAAGATGTCTTAGTGCGGCTATTGCTTTTTCTTCAATAAGGTTTGTGATTTCCCTATCCAGCAAACCTGGGGTATCAAGTACCTGTGTTTTGAAATAATTAAGTTCAAAATACCCTGAATTTATTTCCTTGGTTGTAAAAGGGTATTCCGATATTTTTGCGTTTGCTCCTGTGAGCCTTTTTAACATTGTCGATTTTCCAACATTAGGGTAACCCGCCAGGACTATTGTAGGCAGTTTAAAATCAATGTGCGGAATTTCCTTGAGTTTTTTTGATTCTATTTTCAATTCCTTTAATGTCGGGTCAAGTTTTTTCAATACTGATATTAACCTGCCCTGCATTTCACGGAAAGCCCTTGCAGCATCTTCTCCGTTTGCGGCGCCATATATTCTTCTTCCGTACTGGCCTCGTATTTTTTTTATTATTTGAGATGATGCCCTGAGCTGTGCAAGATGTTGTTTGAGCCTGTCAGTATCAAGAATCACTTTCATTAAATCAAGGTAAAACGGATTCATGTTGTCAATATCTGGGAATTGCTTTGAAAGCTCAGAAATTCGTTTTTGAAGAAATTCTCCAAAAAATTTTGCCTTACTGTACATTATGTTCTTTTTGGTAGTCAAAGCGGATTTTTTACTCTGCTTTGGCTTCCTTAAATTGTCCATTTTGCTCATTGCTTGGTCAATAAGCTCTTTTGAACCGGGAAAGAAGCCATCCACGGGATTCCGTTTGCTATTTAAATGTTTTCTGGCTTTTTTCATTCTGTTTGACCCCACGGGTTTTTTTATGATAAACTTTTACTCCTCGGATTATAAAAAGTATTTGCCAATCGCAATAGTCATATTTCTGGTTTTTTTGGCACTTGCTTTTGTTTATCCTGGCGTAAAGTACGGAATTGACCTTAAAGGCGGTACAAATATTATAATTAAAAGCAAGATTCCGCTTGAAGCAAACAAAATAGAGGGAATTCTTAAAGAAAAATATCCTTTAACTGAATTACAGGTTGCATCAGTTTCTTCGCCTCTTGATAACGGTCTTATGATTCAGTTTTCGGAAAATACTGATATTGCTGCAGCAAGAGCCCTTGTTGCTTCTGCAAAAGCGTCATTGGAATCAAATCCAAATGGCGCAAAACAGCAGGCGCTTGAGGCGATTGAAATTTCATCAAAGTATGCGCAGGCTCCTGAAGTAACTGGTCTTGATGCGGAATCAACCGTTCAGGTCGCTGAAGCATTTTTCATTGAAGCTGAAAGTGAATTCAAAATCGGTTTGCAGAACACTATAAAATCAACTTATGGTCTTGGCGATGACCTTGCAATAAGTGTCGGAGAAATAGGCCCTTCGCTTGGTGAAAGATTTTTTGCTCTTGCTATTCAGGCTTCGCTTGTGGCTTTTATTCTAATAATTATAGTAATTTTCCTTTTCTTCAGGGAGATTGTTCCATCTATTGCAATTGTTGCTGCTGCAGTTTTCGATATTGCGGGTTCGCTTGCACTAATGGCTGTGTTCCAGATTCCAATTTCGCTTGCAACAATCCCTGCTTTGCTAATGCTTATTGGTTACAGTGTTGACACTGATGTTATGCTAACTACGAGGGTTCTTAAAAGAAGAGAAAAAACTCCTGTTGAAAGGGCAAACGATTCAATGATAACAGGTCTTACAATGACAATGACAACGCTTGCGGCACTTACTGCAATGCTTGTGCTTTCATATTTTGTTCAGATTCAGGTTGTATTTGAAATCTCAGCAGTCTTGTTTTTCGGATTGCTTGCGGATCTTATTTCAACATGGTTCATGAACGGGCCCGTTCTTATTAGTTATGCCGAAAAAAAGGAGGCTAAAAGATGAGTGGACTTTCGGATATTATAAAAAAGCCTAGAATGATTATCTGGCTTGCTTTGCTTTTGCTTTCACTGTCAGCACTTCTTTTCAATGGTCTGCTTTTTGGAGTGGATTTTGAAGGAGGGACAATTTTCCAAATTGAACTTGAGGAATCTGTTTCGACAACCCAAATGGATACAATTACTTCGATTGTTTCACAAAGGCTTGATGCATTCGGATTGAGCGATACAAAAGTAAATCCTCTAGGGGATGATTTGATTGCCGCGCAAATTGCCGAAACTGATGTGAAAAAAATAGAGCAGCTTGAAAACATTCTCAAAACACAAGCTAGGTTTGAAGCGCTTATTGATGGTCAGCTTCTTTTCAAAGGTTCTGACATTAAACAGATTTTCCAGGATGGTGCCAATGGTTTTGGAGTCAGTCAGGAAGGGGACGCAAGATTTACTTGGAGATTACCTTTCCTTTTGAGCCAGGAAGCTGCTGCAAGTTTTTCAAAAGGTGTTTTCCACAGGTGCACATCAATTGGTTTTGATCCAAGCACAGGCTCATCCTATGATTGCGATTCAACTTATTTTTTCATTGACAGACCTGATGACGGAGTAATCATTCTACCTACTGCGGTTTACACTGTCGATAATGAGCTTCTTTTCAAAGGTAATCCTTCTGAAAATATTCCTGTTCAACTTGATGTTGAAACCTTAATGGGCAATTCTGATGTTCCTTATTTAATTGCAGATTCAAACTTTACTGCTACACAGCTTGATAATCTTGCGGAATTGAAAAAAACAAAGAAAAAGGCGCTTGTGCATTCAAGTGCTCCTGCTGAACTAAGAACACAGCTTGAATCACTCGGTTTTAAAGTAGTTGAAATAAAATCAGATAAAGATGAAGTTCCTTGGATTTGGAGTGCTGTAGGCGCAAGACAAGTTATTTCAATAACGCCTGGAATCGCAAACCTTGAGCCTTATGTGGAGAATGTGCAGAATGCAGCAATCTTCTCACAGTTGAATATAACTGGTTCGAGTACAAGTGCGGAAGAAGCTACACAGGAACTTAAATCATTACAGATTCTTCTTGAAACAGGTTCATTGCCAATAGGAATAAAGAGCATTTCAAAACAAACAATATCCCCTTTGCTTGGAAGCGAATTCCTTTCAACTACTTTGCTAATTGGGTTCATTGCACTCATAATAGTTTCACTTGTGCTTTTCCTAAGGTACAGAAAAATAAAACTTGCTGCGCCAATGGTTATAGTTGCACTAAGTGAAATAGTAATTATTGCAGGCACCTTATCATTCATGAGTTACAGGCTTGACCTTGCGGCAGTTACCGGTATTTTGGCTGTTGTCGGAACAGGAGTTGATGATCAGATAGTTATCACCGATGAGCTCCTCAGGGGAGAAGCATCCGCAGGAGGCAGTTTTGTCAACAGGGTGAAAAAGGCATTTTTCATTATCTTTGCCGCTGCTGCAACAACAATTGTGACAATGCTTCCTATAATATTATTCGGATTCGGTTTCGGAAAACTTGTAGGGTTTGCGCTTACAACAATTCTTGGTGTTTTAATCGGGGTATTTGTAACAAGGCCTGCATTTTCAATCATTGCAGAATACTTGCTTAAAGATGAAAACTGATTTTTTTATTTTTTAATTTCAGTAACTTCTATTGCCTGTTTTAAATAAATCCTGAAAAGTTCTTTTCTCCAGTAATTTTTTTTGTAAATAAATACCATATCCCTATTATGAATGCCGCGCTTGTGAACCAGGTAATCACATGCAGAATGCCGGCAAATTCAATGCCGAATTCTTTTCCCGCTCCTATTACAAGGGCAATTCTGAAATAGTTTAATACAAGAAGCAGTACAAATCCTGCGAGAAAAATCATCATTTTTTCTTTTATTTTTGGCTTTTTGAGCGAAAAAATTATTGACGCAAGCACTCCTCCGCTGACAAGTCCTGTACATGAAGGCACTATTTGGAATGCACCATCTTTAACAAAAATAAGATTTTCATATGTGGAAAGCCCGAACAATGCTGCTTGATTTGATGCAATTGCATTCATAAAAAAATTTAAAGGTAAAACATGAATTAGAATTTCTGCTGCTGCAAATATAACAAAAAATTTTACAAGAAAAATTTTCTCTTTTTCTGAAAGTTTCACCATGGCACCTGTTTTAGTTTAATTTTATACGCAAGGTAATTTGAGAATTTGTGCACTACAAGGGTAATTGCACTTACATACAATACCTCATAAAAATTAGGTGTGTAAATAATGCTTCCGAGTATCATTCCCCCAAAAACAAAATCCAATTGATCCAAAAAAAGCACTTCTGTGCCGGAATCCAGGCTGTTCCTTCTTTTAAAAAAACTTGCAACACTATCCCCGATTATTGCGCCAAATGAAAGAAGAATCCCGAGTGAAATGTAATCCCTTGTAAGTAATTGTACTGCATCCGGAAAAAGCCAATTTATCGTGCCTGCAACCGCTATTCCTGATGCAATTCCAAAAAAAGTTCCCTTGAATGTTTTCCCTTTTCCGAATATTCTGCGTCCGTCAAAAAAATTCCTGCCGAAATCCAATGGGGTTTTTCCGCCAAAAACCATTGCCGTGCTGTTTGCAAAGTACATTGGGGCAAGGTAAATGAGGATTTTGATTGCGGTAGTTTCAATAGCTGCCATTACGTTTCACGCAAACCTATTTATTGATTAAGCACTATTAGGTTTTAATATTGGTGTTATTTATGGTTGAAAAAAAATTACCTGAAGATCTCTTAATTGTAGGTATTGTCGGAATGGGGCTCATTTTCCTTGCTTTGGTTATTGTTATTGTAGTGCTTTTTCCTGTTGGTAATGGGATTGGAGCTTCAGGCGTTGGGGTTATCCCATTGAAGGGTGAAATAAGTAATCAGGGAAGTGGTTCAATTTTTGAACAAAGTTATACTGCAAATGATATTGTTGATTTGATTGATGACGCTGAAAATGACTCTTCTGTTGGTGTCATTTTCTTGGATATTGACAGCCCTGGTGGAGAAGTTGTTGCTTCAAAACAAATAGTGTACAAATTAAGGTCTGTTGAAAAACCTACTTTTGCTTACATCGGGTCTGTGGGTGCATCAGGCGCTTATTATGTTGCTGCTGCAACTGATTATATTGTTGCGGATGAGGATTCAATTACAGGAAGCATTGGAGTTATTTCTACTGTAATGAATTTTGAGGAACTTTTTGATAATCTTGGAATTAAAGTTACTTTGATTAAAGAAGGAAAATTCAAGGCAATAGGAAGTCCTTTCAAAGAGTTTACCAAAGAAGAGCAGAAACTTATACAAGATATTTTACAGGAAACTGCAATCGGTTTCAAGGCTGATGTGTTTGAATTCAGAAAGGACAAAATGGAAAGAAGCGAACTTGACGCTGTTGCTGATGGAAGAATTATGAGCGGCAGACAGGCACTTAAAAGTCATCTTGTTGACGAGCTTCTCACAAAAGAAGAAGCATTACAAAAGGCAGCAGAACTCAATAACCTAAAAAATTCACATATAGTTTATTTTGGTTTGAAAGAACCTGGTTTTTTTGATTTGATTTTTGCAAGTGGAAGTGCTTTTGGGCAAGGTTTTATGAGTGAACTCAAGCCAACAAGTTCATCGCAGGTTGAATTAAAATAACCGGATTAAAATAAAATCAGATAAAAAATTTGAATGCAATAAAAACGATTATTGCCCCTGATGCGCTTGCAAGAAAATTAACTTGGGTATTATTCAACAATTTTCTTGATTCAAGTGTTGCGCCAAGGACACTATCAATCATGCTTCCTAAAAAACCTGCTGCTATTATTATTGCTGCTTGTTTTACTGAAGGATTGACCATAAAATAAAACAGTAAACCCATTATTGTTGCTGCTAAAAGTGCAGCAGCAAACCCGAGTAATGTAACTCCGCCGTCTGTTCCTTTTTTTACTTTTTTAAAAGTGGTTATCATTACTGGTTCTTCTTTTGAACTCATGCCTATTTCTGATGAAACAGTATCCGCAAGAGCTGCTGACATTGAACCAAAAAAAGCAGGTACGTTTCCTAACAATAATGCTATTATTCCTGCACCGGCATTTCCAATTACGTTTGAAATCCCCCTTCTTTCATGCTGTTCTTTATTTTTGCCAACAAGCCTTGTACTTGCTTCTCCAATCACATAGAAAATGCTCAGTGCTGCAAATCCTGGCATTCCTGCAAGAACATAAATGCTGCCTGCTGCAATATCGGCAAAAAATATTCCTCTTACATTAATGAGTTTTTTAAAATAAGATGCGGCTGAAAACAAAGCCAAGGTTAAAATTATAAAAATAATTTCCTCGGGCTGAGCCATTGGCTTCACTTCCCGATTTGGATTGCTGATTTAGTGATTTCAAGCCTTTTTAGAGGCACGATTTTTTTAGCATCAGTATAAATTTTGTTTGAAACCTGTCCGAAAACTATCGAATCAACTATTTTTGCTGAATCTATTTCTCCGAAGTATTTTTTTGCAGCTTCTGTCATAAGCCTTCTTATTGCAGTTTTTTGAGTTCTTGATGCCTTTCTATCGGTTATTGCAATAATCTGGATTTTCCAGTTTTTGTTGTCTTTTGAATTAAAATTGCTTACAATTGCCACTTTGCTTGCCCTTCTCCTCACTGTTCTTTTGAGGTAAGATTCCTTTATTTCATGGCCAATTGATTCTGTATTTGCTTTGCTTGCAGTAACATCAGTTATCTTGAATTTAAGTATAAAATGCTGTTTCTTTGGCTGGTTTGCGAGTTCCCTTCCTGAAATAAGTATTACTCTATTTACTAAGTTTTCAGGTTTTTCTACAATTGTATGTCCAAGCTCTGTTCTTTCGAACTCTGCAGGGGCAATAATCGTATACCATGCCTTTTTCTTCCACTTGTCAGTAGTTTTTCTCTTTGTTTTTGGCTTGGTTGCCTGTTTCTTCTCAGCTGCCTTCTTGTCTTTCTTTTCGCCTTTATCTTTAGCCATAAAACATCAAACCGTTTATTTCACCAAAAGTGCAGCTTTTTCAGGGGTGTATCTCCAGCCCTTCTCAAGCTTGCCTTTTTCAATATAATATTTTGTAAGTCTTCTAATTTTGCTTACTGTTAATTGATAGCCTCTTTTTGCAGTCATGTCTTTTTTGTTTTCCTTCATGTGCTTTTGTAATTGCACTGATTTGCTTATAAGGTTAAGAAGGTCCCTTGGAATGTCTGACAATAATTTGTGCTTTGAAAGAATTTTTTCAATTGTAACTCCGGTAAGTTTTTTTACATTGGGGACGCCATGCTGATCTCTTAAATTAAGGCCGATTTCGCTTGGGGTCATTCCGGCGTTTGTGAGATTAACAATAATGCCCTCTACTTCATCTGGTTTGTATTCAACCCAGTTCTGTGGTTTTGAATCTTTTGTAGTCATTTAAAATCAATTTTTTTTGTTCTGGTTTGCTTTTCCTCCCTAACGGTAAGGGCAAGCTAATTCAAAGAATTATTATTTAATTCTCGTAAGAAACCTATATAAAGCAACCGTTTCGGCGGTTGGGTACGACAGTTATTCCATCTTACAATGGGATAAGCTACTACAATGCATTTTTGTATGTTCAGTAATACCTTGCTCTTGCCTCTATTTTCTGAATCTGACTTAAAACAGCATTTCCCTGAGAAAAAGCCTTTATATATGCATTTTCAAGTGCTTTCCATGCTGCAGGTATTTCAAAATGTGTTGCCATGAAAGTTTTTTTGAAAACAAGCAGATCAACCGCATAATCTTCCATTTTTTGAGCATGTTTTCCTAGACCGAAATCCAACAAAACCAACCCCTCATTATGTAGCATAATATTGCTTGTTGTTAAATCTCCGTGAATTATTCCTGCAGAATGCAGTTTTGCAACAATTTTTCCTGCTTCTTCGCAAAACTTTTTTGCCTTGGTTTTTTCAGAAAGTGTTTTCTTCAGACTTTTCCCTTCAATGAATTCAAACCAGATTTTATTTTCTTTGGGTTCTGCTTTGAGTATTAAAGGTGTCCTTATCCCTGCTTTCTGCGCCGCTCTTATAAGCGAGCATTCTGTTTTTGTTCTTTCGGCAATTATTCTTGAATCAAGTTTCGGATTCCTGTATTTTTTGGGTTGCCTTTCCTTTACAATAACAGCATTTCCCAAATATTCTGTTTTGAAAAGCTTTGCTTCTGCCCCCTGGCTTATAAGCTGCATTAGAAGTTTGTTCAGCAAAGCGAATTTAATAGTTGCTTGTCCTGTCCAATTGTACTTTTTATGTTATTAATGCTTATAACAAACGAAGAATCGCTTAGGTATTCAAACCCAGTTATTTCTGCAAGTCCTTTCTGAATTTCAAGCGCATTTGCAATCGAAATTTCAGTTTCTTTAATTGCATCCTTTGCCTTGAATACAGGGTCTCCGAAAGTGCAGTTCGGGTTTTGAACATCAATCTGTGAAGTCTGTTCTGACAATAAAATCAAGTTTTTCTGCATTTCAACAAGTGCAAGTTTCAATTTCACAACTTTTGCCTTTGCACCGCTTTCATTCAGTGAATTGAGTTCAGTTTCATATGAAATTAATTCTTCCTGTGTTCCAGGCACCATTTTTTCTTCGCCTAGATTATACTTTTCATCAAGTCCTGCAACATTATTTCCAGTAATTCCGATGTATCCGAATGCATTCAGAAGAAAAACAGCAATTGCGATTAAAATAATTAGCAAAACAATTTTTTTCATTCTCATTTTAATCAACTCAGATAATTCAAGGTAGATTCAAAAATCCCCCTTGTTTTTCCAGGATTATAATTGAAGTAAATAACCTTTCCAAGAACAAGATTCTTTTCAACTATTCCAGGATAACTTTTTTTATCAATGCCTTCGCTTTGAATGTAAGCAATTTCTTTTCCTGCTACTGCAACATCGAATAACTCAAAGCTTGCATTAAGGTTAGGGTCTGCTGGGAAGAAATCAATTCCCTGCATTATTGGGTGGGTTTTTTCTTCAGCGTATAATTTTCCCCTTACAAGGAGTCTGTTTGTACAAGTAGGCTGATTATTGATTGTTCTATCGCAAGTTACAGGAACTATTTCCCCAAAGGTACTTCCCCAACCTATAATATCATAAGTGTCAGGTCTTCTTATTCCTGAATCTTTTACCATTATGAGGCTTCCGCCCTTTTTAACAAATTGCTGAGCAGCTTCACCTATTTTTAGTGAAACTTCTTTATTTGATTCTTCGCTCTGGTCAAATATTATTATTTTGTACTTTTCAAATTCAGTTGCAGAATCAACTGAAAGAGCGCTTGTTGTTTTCAAATCATAATCAAAAATATCTCTATTATCATTAAGAATGTCAATTACTTCCTGACTACTTGACCCGATTATAAGAATTTTTGTTTTTGAATTTCCATCTAATTGTGGTTGAAGAAAATAAGCTCCTGCAAGTATAAGTACTATAATTGCTGCAACACCTATGCCTGCTGCAATGTAAATAAGTTTGTCTTTTTTGTTTTCTGTTCCGGATTCAAATTCTTCTTCAGCCATTGCAGAAATAGGGTTCTTTTATTTATAAAATTTACTGGATGTCCAAAGAAAGGGTTTCATTGACTTCAATGCCGCCTTTTCCATCTTTTATGGAGATTTCTTTGACATTCATAATATTTTTAACATCCTCAATTACTTGTTCAATGCTCCTTTCTCCATAAACAACAACCTTTGCAATTTCCGCATTCATCGCCAAACTATTCGTGCTTTTGTGTTTTCTTATTTCAGCAATAATTATTTTTGCAGTTTCCCCCAGTTTTTCTGATTCCTCATCAATCAATTCTGCATCAGCAGAAGGCCACTTTTCAGTATGAATTGATTTTGTTTTCATCATTGGTTTAAAATTTTCCTGATAAATTTCTTCAGTAACGTGAGGTGCAAAAGGCGCAAACAATTTCAAAATTGTTGTAATGACTTCCAAAAGAACTTTTTTTGCTGTTTCAGAATCCTTTCCCTCAGAATAAACCCTATACTTAACTTCCTCAATGTAATAATCCGCAAATTCTAACCAGAAAAAGTTTCTTGCAGATGCAAGCGCCTTTGAGTACTCATACTTTTCAAATGCATTAGTTGACTCTTTTACAACCTTTGCAAGCTTGCTTAAAATCCATTTATCAACAACCCTCAAATCAGCCCTATCAATGCCTGGTTTAATTCCCTCAGATTTCATTGCAACAAAGCGCGAGGCATTCATTAATTTCATCAAGAATTTTTTTCCTGTAATAAATTCTTTTTCCTGAAAAGGCAAATCATCACCAAGGTTTCCTGTTGCCGCCCAGTACCTAAGCATATCAGCAGAGTACTTTTCAACCATTTCAACAGGATTCACAACATTTCCAAGGCTTTTGGACATTTTTCTTCCTTTTGAATCAAGTGCATGCCCGGAAATCATTATGTCATTCCATGGCAGACTTTTTTCGTGCAAATAAGCCTTTACAACAGTATTGAATGCCCATAATGTTATGATGTCATGTGCCTGTGGTCTCACACTCATTGGGAAAAGTTTTTTATGGAATTTTTTATCCGAAGCCCATTTTGAGTTAATCTGCGGAGTAAGCGATGAAGTCATCCAAGTGTCAAGTACGTCCTTTTCAGGAATAAATTCAGTGCAACCGCATTTATTGCATTTTCCTGCTGCTGGTTTATCTTCAATTGGATCAACTGGCAATTGCTCTTCAGAAGCAATTATCTCTGCGTTACATTCCTTGCAGTACCACACAGGAAAAGGTACTCCGAAAAATCTTTGCCTTGAAAGGCTCCAGTCCCACTGTAATCCTTTAATCCAGTTGTCAAAACGAACCCTCATGTGCTTTGGATACCATTTTAATTCATTGCCTTGTTTCAAAAATTCTTCCTTTAAATCAAGATACTTAAGGAACCATTGCTTTGTATGCAGAATCTCTATTTCTGTTTTGCACCTTTCATGGACATTAACCGCATGCTTTATTGGTTTCTGGTTGATAAGCAAACCTGCGCTTTTCAAATCTTCAATAATTTCTTTCCTCGCTTCCTTAATTTTTTTCCCTTCATATTTTTGAGCAAGGTTTGTCATTCTGCCATCCGGAGAAATGCTCATTTTCAAAGGCAAATTGTGTGCAAAATACCATTCCATATCAGTTTGATCGCCGAAAGTACAGCACATCACAATTCCCGAACCTTTTTCAGGATCAACTCTTACATCCTCAAGAATTGGCACCTCATAATTGAAAAGTGGAACAACCGCTTTTTTTCCAAGCAAATCATTTTTCCTTTTGTCGCTTGGGTGTATAAAAACAGCAACACAACTTGACAATAATTCAGGTCTTGTTGTTGCAATAATCATGTCTTTTCCATCAACTTTGAAAATAATGTCATTAAATGTCGAATCAAGTTTAACATCCTCAAGTTCGGCTTGAGCAATTGCGGTTTCACATGTAGGGCACCACATTGAAGGTGCCTCTTTTCTGTAAGCCCTTTGCATATTATAAATTTCTATAAAACTTAGTTGGCTTGTTTTTCTTGAATGCTCATCAATTGTCCTGTAAAGCGTAGTCCAGTCAACGCTCAAACCAAGTGCTTTGAAATCAGCCAGCATTATGTCCTCATGTTTTTTTGTTTCTTCAAGGCAGATTTTTATGAATTCATCTCTTGTAAAATCCTTAGCTCTTATTTTCCTTGATTTTTCAACAAGCCTCTCTGTTGCCAATCCATTATCATCAAGTCCAAAAGGATAGAATACATTAAATCCTTGCATTCTTTTGTAGCGGGCAATAAAATCAGCCTGCGAGTAAGAAAAAGCATGTCCGAGGTGCATTCTTCCTGATACTGTTGGTGGAGGAGTATCGATACTGTAAATAGGTCCGTCTCGTTTATGATCAAAATCACAGGTCTTTTGCTCGACCCAGTATTTTTGCCATTTTGCTTCTATTCCTTTAAAATCCGGTCCTTCTCCTTTACCCATTATAAACACCTTTTATTCTGTCCTTTAGCAATTTCAATAGAATCAGGTTTAAAATGCTTTCCTGAGGACGATATGAATCACTTAGAGAAAAAAGGCTGAAAAATTATTTAAATGCAACTATTCCCCTTGTTCGGGGATAAGTGATTCAATTTCCTTTAATTTCTCTTCGCATCCAGGAAAAGTAATTTCTTTTTTGCCATTAAGGTGTATTTTTGTGGTTGCCCCGTAATCCACAACCACTTGGTCAGTTTCACAATCAGCATGCATTATTCCAGTTTCTTGTATTTTTTTGATTATTTTATCTACTTGGTCACTATACACTTGCACTCCTTCAGTTCCGTTATAAGTAATTTTTCCTGATCTGTAAAGTACGGTTTCAGAATGGCATGCTCCTTCGTATTGGCAAGGCCCCCAGCTTTCGTATTTTTCAAAAAGCAAATCCTCTCCTGCATCAGGAAAAACTTTTTTTTCGGGCGCACAGCCAGCTGCAAAAATTAATGTTAATAAAATTATTGCTAAAAAATATTTCATTTTTCTATTATTATTTTTTACAAATAATAATGTTTGTGTTTAAGTTAATCAAAAATTCCTTTTAGTTTTCCGAAAATTCCTTTTCTTTCCTTTGCAAGTTTCTCTTCTTTCTCAAGCTTTTCAAATATTTCTTTTTGTTTTTTGTTAAGCTTTTCTGGCGTTTTTACAATTGCTTTTACAAACTGATCTCCATAGCTTGAACCGTTTACTGATTTGATTCCTTTTCCTTTCATTTTGAATAAGGTAGCTGATTGTGTTCCTGAAGGCACCTTTAATTTTGCCCTTCCTTTAAGTGTAGGAATTTCTATTTCTGCGCCAAGTGCAGATTCTGAAAACGAAACAGGAACTTCCATAAAAATATCATTTCCATCTCTTTTGAAAATTTCGTGAGGTTCAACATAAATGACTGCAATAAGATCGCCTTTTCCCGCACCCATTTCACCCACATTTCCCTGACCTTTTACTCTCAAATGATTTCCTGTGTCAATGCCTTCAGGAATTTTAACTTTAATTTTTTTTCTTTTGTGTGCTCTTCCATGCCCATCGCAAACAGGACAAGGGTCATCCGCAAATTCTCCCGCACCGTGACATTTTGAACAAGTTCCTTGTGTTTGAATTACTCCTAAAAAAGTTTTCCTGATTTTTCTTTCAACGCCGGAGCCATTGCATGCTGTGCATGTATTGATTTTTGTTCCAGGTCTTGCTCCGCTTCCTTTGCAATTATCACATTCCTCTATTCTGTCAAGTTCAATTTCTTTTTCGGTTCCAAAAGCAGCTTCTTCAAAAGTAATGTTCATTCTTATTGCAATATCCTCTCCGCGTGCAGGCCCTCTTTTTCCACCGCCAAAAGCGCTTCCGAAAATATCTGAAAAGCCTCCGCTGAATCCGCTTCCAAAAGCGGATTCAAAAATATCCTCAAAACCCGTGCCTGAAAACCCCTGAAAACCAGGTCCGCCCTGACCGCCGAACTTTTCTCCTTGCTCGCCAAACTGATTATAACTTCTTCTTTTTTGATCATCACCAAGAATATGGTATGCGTGCTGAACGTCCTTGAATTTTGCCTCAGCATCAGCCTCTTTGTTGATATCCGGATGATATTTTTTTGCGAGTTTTTTGTAGGCGCTCTTAATATCAGCCTGGGATGCATCCCTGTTTATTCCCAGTATTGAGTAGTAATCTTTCGCCATTCAAAAACTCCGTTTAAAAGTGTTTAAGAAAGAAGGTGCAGCAAGAATTTTACTTCTTGCTCTTGTCCTTATCCTTATCATCTTCAACTGTGTAGTCTGCATCCACTACTTTTTCATCTTTTTTCTTAGATTCACTTTTGCCTTTTGCATCAACGTCTTGCTGGGCTTCTTGTGCCTGCTTGTAGAGCTCTGTAGATGCTTCCTGTACAATCTTGTTGAGTTCCTCAAGTTTTTCCTTTATCTTGGCAATATCCTTTTTTTCCGCCGAGATAAGCTTCTTGAGCTCATCATTTTTTTCTGTAATTGCTTTAACTGCATTTTCAGGAATTTTTCCTTTTGTTTCCTCAATCATTTTTTCGGTTGAGTAAACAACAGAATCCGCGTTGTTGAGTGTTTCAACTTCGTCCCTTTTTTTCTTATCTTCCTCAGAGTGAGCTTCAGCATCTTTTTTCATTTTTTCAATTTCTTCTTCGCTGAGTTTTTGTGAAGCAGTAATTTTTACGCTCTGCTCCTTTCCTGTTCCAATGTCCTTTGCAGTTACATGCACAATTCCATTTGCATCAATGTCAAAGGTTACTTCAATTTGAGGTATTCCCCTTGGTGCTGGAGGTATACCTGCAAGTTGGAATCTCCCAAGTGTTTTGTTGTCATGGGCCATCTGCCTTTCTCCCTGCAATACATGTATATCCACCGCAGGTTGATTATCTGAGGCTGTTGAAAACACTTGGCTCTTTTTTGTTGGTATTGTTGTGTTTCTTTCAATGAGCTTTGTGAATACGCTTCCAAGAGTTTCAATTCCAAGGCTCAAAGGGGTAACGTCAAGCAAAAGAACATCTTTCACTTCGCCAGAAAGAACGCCTGCCTGTATGACAGCGCCCATTGCAACACACTCCATTGGGTCAACGCCCCTTTCAGGCTTCGTGCCGATTTCCTTCTCCACAAATTTCTGCACAATCGGCATCCTTGTAGGCCCTCCAACAAGAATTACTTTTGTAACCTCTCCTGGAGTCAATTTTGCATCTGCAATTGCCTGGTGCATTGGCTTTGCACACTTCTTAATTATTGGCTCAATTAATTCCTCAAGTTTTGCCCTATTCATTTTCAGGTTAAGGTGCTTTGGCCCGTCCTGTGTTGCCGTAATGTAAGGCAGATTGATTTCTGTTTCAAGGGTTGTTGAAAGCTCAATTTTTGCTTTCTCCGCAGCTTCTGTAAGCCTTTGCATTGCCGCCTTATCCTTTGAAAGGTCAAAGTTTTCCTGCTTCTTGAATTCATGCATAAGGTAATTCACAATTGCCTCATCCATATCCCTTCCGCCTAATTGTGTGTCACCTGAAGTACTTTTTACTTCAAAGACTCCTTCTTCATAATCCATTAGTGTAACATCAAGTGTTCCGCCACCAAGATCGAAAACAAGAATCTTGAATTTCTGCTCCTTTTTGTCAAGGCCATAAGCAAGTGATGCTGATGTAGGCTCATTGACAATTCTGACAACTTCAAGGCCAGCGATTGAGCCTGCATCTTTGGTTGCCTGCCTTTGATTATCATCAAAGTATGCAGGAACAGTTATAACTGCCTTTTCGATTTTTTCTCCGAGGAACTCTTCTGCATCCTTCTTTATTTTCTGCAGAACAAATGCAGAGAGCTGCTGCGGAGTGTATTCTTTTCCATTTATTTTATATTTATGTGAGGTGCCCATTTTTCTTTTGAAACCTGAGACAGTATTATCCGGATTTGTAACAGCCTGCCTTCTTGCAGGTTCGCCGACAAGCATTTCGCCATCCTTTGTAAATGCAACTACACTCGGAAATGCCTTTCCGTAAACTGTGTTACCTTCAGCTGAAGGGACTATTTTTGGTTTTCCTCCTTCTAATACAGCTGCTGCGCTGTTACTTGTTCCAAGATCAATTCCTAATATTTTTGCCATTCCAAATCATCTCCTTTAAATTTAATTTTTTTATTTTTTTCACTCTTTTTTGTTCACCTTTACTTTTGCAGGTCTAAGAACCTTGCCGTTAAGTAAATATCCTTTCTGGAATTCCTCCAAAATCAATTCATCTGCCTTATCCTTTTCGTGTACGGTCATCATACATTCATGCAAATTGTAATCAAATTTTTCTCCATGCGTTTCAATTTCTTTTACTCCTTGGGTTTCAAATATTTTTGCTAATTGTGTCCTTATTTGCGAAAAACCATTTTCCATTTCTTTGTTTCCTGATTTTTTCGCCTGCTTTATTCCTTCGCTTACGGAATCCATTAATGGAAGAAAACTTTCAATTGTTCTGGCGCTTGCGAATTTCTGGAAATCAATTTTTTCTCTGTCAATTCTTTTCTGGAAATTTTCAAATTCTGCCTGCAACCTCTGCAAAGTATCTTTGTATTCAGTTGCTTCTTTTTCAAGGTGCTCTATACGCTCCTCATGCTTGCTTTTCCCATGTTTTTCTTTATCTTTGCTTTCTTCATGCTTTGTCACAAAATCACCAAAAATGACTAAAAAATCTAATCTTATCTAGATTTTTTTAATCAAAAGGTTTTTAAATAAATCTCCTGCTTGTAGTGTTATGGCTGAACAACCAAGAAAAGCGGCTTTCAAAATTGTTGTAAGGCATGTTGAAAGACCTTTCTCCAATGAACCTGCCGAGGAACTGGAATGGATTTGCCGTACTCTTGGTTTTTTCGATTCTGACGGTGAAAGTCCTGCTTCAGTTGTTTTTAAGGAAATTGTCCGCGCCAATGAATCCGGTGAAGGTTTAACATCAACCGCGCTTGCAAGGCACCTTGACATGAGCAGAGGCGCTCTAATAAACCACCTTAACAACCTCATGCGTTCAGGGCTTATTGTTAGGGAAGGCCGCTACTATGAGCCGAGGTCAAGGTCATTATTCAGGACAATTGAGGAAAT
>Ga0210019_1000577_pt1 | contig 45621 bp, 58 predicted proteins | sample CryGeyCG2114_020_2_FD_183969 | JGI IMG/M metagenome (GOLD analysis project Ga0210019, IMG submission 183969) | Groundwater microbial communities from aquifer - Crystal Geyser CG11_big_fil_rev_8/21/14_0.20 (SPAdes) (version 2) | ecosystem: Environmental > Aquatic > Deep subsurface > Groundwater ...
CAGCAAAAATTAACGGAGTGAATTTTTAATGCATTGCATAGGAGGAGTACACCAACCGCCGGCTGTATCGTTCTATCTCAAGATGACTTGCTCGAAATACTTAGTGCTGTCAATTCTTCAACTAAGGTTTATATTAAAGAGAATGAGGTGCAGGTGGAAGTGTTATAGAGAAATTATGGAAAACAAAAAATGACCAAGCTCCATGAAGCTTGGTCATTGTGGTGTCTTGTCAGACATGTGTCTCTGGGAGAAAATCATTTTTGGTTTCCTCCCACAGCGTGAGCCACTCATCACGAAAGACAGCGAGCTGTATTTCGTCCCAGTATTTGCCTTTGGCAAAAATATGATCTTTGAGGACAGCCTCTACTTTGTAGCCACACTTTTCGCTATACCTTTTACTCCTGCCGTTAAACCCAATGACAGAAGAGCAGATTTTGCGAAGGTTGAGTGTGTTGAAGATATAGTCGAGAAGGATCATTTTGGTCTCGGTTCCGTAGCCCTGACTCCAGAGAGTTTTCTCTCCGAGCAGGGCTCCTGTTGTTGCTTGTCGATTCTTCCAGTTGATGTCGTGGATACCTATAATGCCAATAGGATTACTATTGAGCATGATAGTGAGCACGATATCGGTCTCCTTTCTTTCATCGAGTGAGTCATACCACTTTTTTTCGGATGCTTCTGTGATAGGAAATATCCAATTCATGAATTGACCCACTTCCGGATCATTGATCCAGCGAAGGAAATATGGGATATCGCTTTCGGCGACAGGACGAAGGACGATTCTTTTGCCACAAAGGAATACAATCGGGGGTTGTGTTGTGTGAGACATGGCTTTGTCCGTGTGTGTGAAAGAACTATGATACTAAACAAAAATCGGCTTTTATTTAGCCGAGAGTGTTTAAAATGGTTTTGGTATAAGGAGTAGGGGGGTAATGTGTTTAAACCATCGCGGCTGAATAAAATGTATTGTGCACGGCAAAAATGCCAAGGTCTCGGACCCGTGCAGATTTTTTATTCATTTCGCGATACTGTATTACAGTGATAGGTATATAATGACACTTTCTCTACAAATGTCAATAATCTTTCTTTTTCATAGATTTTTCTCTGTAAAGTATACTTTACAAGCTACATCAAGGTACTATAATCAAATACATGAAGGAACAGATAGACAACAATGTGTCCAAGTATAGGACAGAGAGAGGTGCAACACAGGAGGAGCTGGCGTCTGCCACCGGTGTGAGTAGGCAGACTATCAGCGCTCTTGAGAAGGGGAACTACACCCCCTCTATATTACTCGCGTTAAAAATCGCTGGCTTTTTTAAGATGCCTGTCGAGAATATATTTACAATATCGTATGAAAAATAACATAAAGGAAACACTTATTACAATAGCTTTGATAGTAACGGCAGTACTACTACTTAATCCTTTTGATTTTTGGATGCCTGACATGATGGTGATATCCATGCTTGCTATTGCCCTTGTGCTCTTTGGGATATTTGCAAGTTTTGTACTAAGAGAAAAGTCGGTTGATGAGCGTGCAGAACAACACAAAGGTTTGGCAGGAAGGAATGCATTTCTCGCAGGTGCAGGGGTCCTCATGCTCGGGGTGGTGGTGCAAGGATATACTCATGTCGTAGATCCGTGGCTTGTCATCACACTGATCGTGATGGTGGTGGTAAAAATCGGCACTCGTATATGGAGTGACAAGAATCTCTAAAAGAGACTCCGACTTATCCACTTACAGAGATGTAAAGTAAACTTTACATCTCTGTAAGTATTTACTACACTTGTATAGTATGAATAGAGAAAAAGGGATTATAATCGTATCTCTCACCCTCGCACTTATTGTTGGTGGTGGTGTGATCGTCTATGAGAAAAAAGACATGAAAGAGGATCAGCAGATGGTATTAGAGAGTCTAGTATTTCAGAATGAAAACTATGAGACTATCACCCTTGCGGGTGGATGCTTTTGGTGTACGGAGGCGTATTTACAGGAGGCAGAGGGGGTAGTGGATGCAGTCTCTGGATATGCGGGAGGTGAGGAGGCGACTGCTTCGTATCTCAAGGTATCAGAGGGTACCACCTCACACCGCGAAGCGGTACAGGTCACCTATGATCCTCGTATTATATCTGAGGAGGAGATACTTGATACTTATTGGTCTCATATAGATCCGACTGATACAGGTGGGCAGTTTGCGGATAGAGGGTTTCAATACACAACAGCTATCTTTTATCACAATGAGGTACAGAAAGAGGCAGCACTTGACTCTAAGAAGCGTCTCGAGGCGAGCATGCTTTTCGAAAAACCTATCGCAACAGAGATTTTACCATTGAGTAGTTTTTTCAAAGCAGAAGAATATCATCAAGATTATTACAAAAAAGCCAAGGACTATTACGAGCGCTATAAAGAGAGGTCTGGGAGAGCAGGCTTCGTAGAGGAGACTTGGGCAAAGGATGCAGCGATTCAGTTTTTAGAAGGGACACAAACACAGGTGATGAAAAAAGACTATGACTATACTGACGAAGAGATAGCTCTCATGCTCGAAAATCTAGATCCTCTCGCATACCATGTGGTCGCAGAGGGTGGTACTGAGTCTCCTTTTAACAACAAATATTGGGACAATAAGGCGGAGGGGATTTATGTCGATGTGGTGACGGGGGAGCCACTTTTTTCGAGCACTCACAAATATGACTCAGGCACGGGGTGGCCAAGTTTTTGGAGGACTATAGACGATGACTCAGTGACGCTTCACGAGGACAACTCTCTCTCGACAACTCGTACAGAAGTACGAAGTGCTACAGGACATGTGGGACATGTCTTCAATGACGGACCTGTTGAGGAGGGTGGGCGTCGTTTTTGCACCAACTCAGCGTCGCTCCTCTTTGTCGCAAAGGAGGATATGGAAAAGGAAGGGTACGGAGACTACCTCTATTTATTCAATTCTTCTCTTTAAATCTCTAAAATAAAGTAAAATAATTTTTTAAAATATTTTTTGGAGAACAAAATTCTTCAAAATTTCAGCGAGCCATAATATTTTCAAAAACCATATAAGGTCGTATACTATATCTGTATCAATAAATCACTTACAATCACATTGGTAGCATTGATCGTTTTAGTTGGTGGGTTTTTTGTCTTGAATTCCTACATCTATAACGAAAAGCAGGCAGAGGTATTTGCTGACTACAAAGACGCAGAGTACATGATAGAAGGAGAGAAGGTGCCTCTGGAGGGAGAGTTTGCATATTTTGGAAATAAACTTATCGCTGATCTCAATGATGATGGGCGTGATGATGTAGTATTTCTCATCACTCATACACCCGGCGGTAGTGGAACATTTTACTACGCGGTATCGGCACTCAATATGCCAGCTGGTGATGATGGAGAGGGTACTACCTACATAGGATCAGATGGCTATTTCCTCGGAGATCGCATAGCTCCGCAGACTACAGAGCTCAGTCAAAATCCAAGACACAAATGTCGTAGTAGTAAACTATGCTGATAGGGCTCCTGGAGAGCCTATGACGAATCCTCCTTCTATAGGTAAGAGTTGTATATCTAAAGCTAGATCTGGAAAGCATGCAGTGGGGTATCGTGGTGCCTGACTTTGAAGGAGAGTCGAGGTAGGAAGGGGATTATAATTATAGGGTATAGGGTATAGGGTATAGGGTATAGGGTATAGGGTATAGGGTATAGGGTATAGGGTATATATGATTAATTTTAAATTTTATTCGATAAAAGCCTCTTGTTTGAATACTTTATAAGTAAATATATAATAGATATATTATGAAAATACAAAATATTTTAGTGACACTTTTAGCCGTGGGAGTCATAGGGACTCTTGCCTATAGTGCATTTACAAGGGATCAAGCAGTAGATCAAAATAATTCACAAGAGACCGTGTATGATGAGAGCGTGGGGCTTGCATTCTCATATACAGAGGGGGAGGATGGATATGTACTCACTAGTCATAGTAAGGACGAGTATGCGCCTGAGGCATTTGTAAAGCTCTACACCTTGATACAGAAAGAGGATTATGACTTCATGAAGACACAGACAGAAGCTACCGAAGGACCTGCTTCACTTGGTATTGCTATATTTACAAATACAGAAGGTCTAAGTGCGAATATGTGGGTGGATGGAAATCCTTCTCTATCTAACACTGGACTCCTTGTGGGAGACATAGAGCGAGACGCAGTCGTGGGAGGTGAAGATGCAGTGCGCTATATGATAGACGGACTCTATATGACACAGATGGCGGTCGTGGCACATGGTGGATATGTGTATGTAGTCTCTGGTGCATTTATAGACCAAGACTCTCGTATTTATAGAGACTTCGAGACACTTCTCGACTCTATAGAGTTTATCCCTACAGAAAGCGTAGATACTGCACAAAAAATAGATCCACAAGTCGCATGTGAGAATGCTCTCATATATATGACATTTGAAAGTGGGGAAGCGGCAGACCTCTTCGTTGCTGAGTGTGTAGCGGGCGAGCATCTGGAAGTGATTGAGCGTTATATTTCTGATATAGGTCTAGACGGTGCTTCTATATAAAAATAGTATGTAAGGCTTGCCCTGCCTGCATCAGCTATACTGAAAGCATTGTGCCTGCCAGAAAAAGCTTTTCTTTAGCTAGTGCGGGGGCTGGCGCGCAGGAATTTCAAATTTTAAATTTCAAAACAATTTTTAAATGATTTAATGATCAAGGATTCAAGATATTAAATCCTAAATAAAAAGTGGCAAGACCTAGTCTTGCCACTTTTTTGTGTGGGGAAAAGTGTCTTGTATATATACCCTATGGGGGTATAATGTGTAGTATGAAAAAAGATACTAAAATAGGAGTGACAAATCGTCTTCGGCGAATAGAGGGGCAGGTGAGAGGGTTGCAAAGGATGGTAGATGAGGATAGGTACTGCATAGACATCATCACTCAGTCATCTGCTATTAGGAGTGCGCTTTCTGCAGTGGAGGATGTGATGCTTGAAAACCACTTATCCGAGCATGTGATTCATCAGATGAAGCAAGGACAAGAGAAAAAAGCAGTACAAGAGATTATAAGCGTCTTTAAAAAATCTAAGAAAAAATAATATGGACAAAAACAATAATATACTCACAGTTGCATTACTTGCTTTGATAGCGGGACTTATCATTGGCTATTTCTTTGGTGGAAATGGAATGATGAGAGGCTCTGGATTTTACTCAAATAACCATATGTACGAGGAGATGGGGGAGCATATGTATGGTGATGATATTATAGATAGAGATGGGGCGATGATACACGCAATGGATGAGATGATGCTCGGCTTTCGGGGAAAGACAGGTGGAGAGTATGAAGAGATGTTTCTAAGGAGTATGATCGTACATCATCTCGGTGCTGTAAATATGTCTAGAGATCTTTTGGAAAATACAGACCGTCCTGAGCTCGTTCAATTTGCACAAAATGTCATAGAGGTGCAGTCACAGGAGGTAGAGACGATGAAGGGGTGGCTTGATGCTTGGTTTGCTAATGAAAACTAATATGAATAATAAATCACTCACTGTATTTTTGGTAATCGTAGTTATAGGTCTTGTAGGGTTTATGGCGACTCGTCCAGAGCTTGGCGAGCCAAAGAATGATGTGATATCTACGAAGACTGATGCCCTCCTTGCAACGGTGTACAAGTCACCCTCATGTGGGTGTTGTGGTGTCTATGCATCATATATGCAAAAAGAAGGATACGAGGTCATGATTGAAAATAGTAACGATATGTCCAGCGTAAAGCACGAGCTCGGTGTACCTCATGAACTTGAGAGTTGTCATACTACGGAGGTCGGAGGATATGTGGTGGAGGGACATATGCCAAATGAGGCAATAGAAAAGCTCCTTTCTGAAAAGCCTGATATAAAAGGGATAGGAATGCCCGGCATGCCTTCAGGGTCACCTGGAATGCCTGGCCCTAAAAACGAAGACTTCGTGATCTATGAGATCACACACAGTGGCGAGAAGGGTGGTGTATTTATGACAATATAGCTATGAAAAAATACTTCTCACCATTTGCGCTCTTTGCACTTATTCCAAACGTTACGTACGCACACTGCCCTCTCTGTACAGTAGGCGCTGGTGCACTCGCGGTACTTGCTGCCTCAATAGGGGTTTCCTCTGTAGTGGTCGGTGTATTGATAGGAGCGTTTTCTCTTGCGCTAGGGTTTTGGCTCTCGGGGATGGTAAAGAGAGAGTACATTGCCTTTCAAAAACACATACTCACTACACTCATATTCTTGGGTACTGTGGTGCCTATCGCCCCCTTTATTAGGGAGTATGGACCACTCTATATTTCCTTTATTGGTGAGTATGGCACGACCTATGCGGTCAACCTCTATGTGGTAGGTGTGATCATCGGAGCGATTCTGATGTTTTCTTCTCCTTATATAAGCGCGTATGTGACAAAGGTGCGTGATAAAAAAGTGCCGTTTCAGGGTGTGGTGATTACAGGGGCATTGCTCATAGTCACTTCCCTCATTATCCAAATACTTTCATGATTGGTATAGAGATTGTTTTTATCGGAATAGTCGTTTTGTTTGCACTATTTACTCTGCTTCGGTCTGTATCTTTTTTGAAGGTGTGTGCTCTCTGTGCGTCTGTCTTTACTTCATGGGTTTTACTTCTCGCACTTTATTATATCTATGTGAAATACCAAGTAGATGGAGTGCTCGTGGGAATACTCATGGGAGGAAGTATTGTGGGGAGTATGTATCTCCTCGAGGAAAAAATGAAAGAGAGGTATACGCTCTTTAAACTGCCGTACTTTCTTACACTTGTGTTAGGAGGATATGTCTTGCTCACGGGCACTTTATCACTCCAAGCGCTTGGTGTTGTTGCTCTTCTTTGGCTTGCGATGGTCCTCATAGACTTCGGAAAGAAAAGGAAAGGGGTAGGAGTCATGTGGAGAAAAATAATAGAGTGTTGTAAAAATTGGTAACTTAATTATATATACTATGGATTGCTGTACTACAAAAGAACATACAACTCATCATGACCATCACGACCATCACGCTCATCATGAAGGGCATGGTCACGGGGGAGGTCATGGCATGAGTCATGGCGATGCGTCCACATATCTCAGGAGGTTTTGGATTGTCACATTTCTTCTTCTACCTCTTGTGCTGGTGCATCCTAAAATATCAGAAATGATGGGGATTGGATTTGGATTGGATAGGTGGATACAGTTTGGTATCGCTACTATTATTTTTGGTTTTTCGCTCGTCTTTTTCCAACATGCGTGGCATGAGATAAAGGCACGTGCCTATGGCATGATGACGCTCGTCTCCCTTGCGGTGGGTAGTGGGTATTTGTTTTCTGTGGCATCTACTTTTATCCCATCTCTTGAGGTGGAGTTTTATTTGGAAATCTCCACTCTCGTGTGGGTGCTCCTCTTTGGACATTACCTAGAGGCAAAATCAAGCAGTGCAGCGGGAGATGCATTGCAGGAGGTGGCGAAGCTTCTCCCTAAAGCAGCACATAGACTAGAGGACGGAGAAGAGGTGGATGTAGATATTGTGGAGCTTAGGGAGGGTGATATCATCCTCGTAAAGCCTGGAGAAAAAGTGCCCGCAGACGGTGTAGTCATGAAAGGGTCAGCACATGTAGATGAGTCACTTATAAGCGGTGAGTCAAAACCTATTAAAAAAGAAGAGGGTATGGAGATGGTTGCAGGGTCTATTTGTCTTGATGGGTCACTTACGATAAAGCTCTCTCGTGTGGGGGAGCACTCTACTGTGGGGCAAATACAGGTGCTCATTAAAGAAGCGGGAAAGACAAAGCCACGCTCACAAAAAATAGCAGACAAAGCTTCTGCGGTACTGACATTTGTTGCAGGTATTACCGCTCTCCTAACACTCCTCGTCTGGATTCTAGTAATCGGTGAGTCATTTGTCTTTGCGATTACCCTTGCCATCACAGTGCTCGTGATAGCGTGTCCGCATGCACTCGGACTTGCGATACCTACAGTTACTACTATCACTACATCTCTTGCGGTAAAAAATGGTTTTTTCATAAAGGATCTTTCAAAAATTGAAACGATACGAAAGGCAGACTATGTGGTCTTTGATAAGACAGGGACTCTTACTAAAGGAGAGTTTGGCGTCACTGATGTCGTCATTCTAAAGGGGGAGGATAAAGAAAGAATGCTCTCTCTAGTGGCGTCTCTCGAAAAGCATTCTTCTCACATTATTGGATTATCAATACTAAAGTACGTACGCGCTCTCGATATACCACTCTTTGATATAAGTAATTTCCAAAATATAGCAGGGCAAGGTATAAAAGCGCAGATTGATGGCAAGGAATATTTTGTGGGTAATCGGAGACTATTGAAGGATCTCGATGTAGAGTTTGAAGATCCTGAAGATATTTCTGGGACTATTGTGTTTGTGGCAAGTAAAGAAAAAGTATTTGGATATATTGTGCTTTCTGATGCTATAAAGCCATCTTCATATGTGGCAGTGAAGGATCTACATGCCATGGGTGTGAAAGTTGCAATGCTTACGGGCGATAATGAGCAAGTGGCACAGTCGGTGTCAAAAGAGCTCGGCATTGATACTTATTTTGCAAATGTGTTACCAGAAGACAAGTATAGGCATATAAAGGATTTACAAGAGAAGGGGAATACAGTGCTCATGGTGGGTGATGGAGTAAATGATGCACCCGCGCTCACACAAGCGGATGCCGGTGTGGCAATAGGTGCTGGTACTGATGTAGCGGTAGAGTCTGGAGACGTGGTGCTTACCAATAGTGATCCAGAAGATATTGTCCGTCTTTTAAAGCTTTCCAAAGCGGTCTATGTAAAAATGATTCAGAACCTTGTGTGGGCACTGGGTTACAACGTCATTGCCATTCCTGCGGCGGCAGGTGTGTTTGCACTGTGGGGATTCTTTTTACGACCTGAGATTGGCGCGCTTGTGATGAGCCTCTCCACTGTGATAGTGGTCCTCAATGCAATGACCTTGAAAAGAATGGAGCTGTAGATTTTTATTATATTTCTCACCCTTAATGTCAAACATCCGATGTTTGACATTTGGTGGCTATAAGGTGCATCAGGAATGTCCCGAAGACAAAGCCCAAGACAAACCAGATGAGAAATCGCCTGTGCCTGACAACGAATCGCCAGAGTGCGCGTATCGCTGAATGAGAGGCGCGACGAAGGGAGTCTATATATACTCGGTGTACTCCGAGTATCATAGAAAATCCGTATCCGAGTATATAGGATTAGTTAATAGATTGGATAGGTAGCATTTTTGTCTTAGTTTTGTATAGTCTTGTGCTTTTAAACACTTTTTTATAAAGAAGTTGTTGACAGGTTCATTTTGTTGTTCAATAGAATATTCTATGAGAAGGCTATCGTAAGGGTTATTTCTAAAAATTCGCTCAACAAAGGGATTTTTTGCGTTAAATATCTGGACAAAAAATATGTTTGTGATATAATCAAAATACGTAAAAAGCCTCTTAATGTAGCTGAATTTATCAATAGATAAGAGTTTGGATTCAGGGTCACTACATTTTACACATTACCTGTGTACAGAACTCTTTCTAATAAACTATCTTATGGAGGGATTTTTTTAGTATTTCCTAAGATTAAACACATTAACAGATTAATATAATATTTATGACTACAAAAACAATTTTACTTAAACAAGAGACGACTCTCCTTTTGGTAGCTTTTGCAGCGGTGGTATTTGCTCTTGCATTAATACTTCCTTCTTATGCAAATGCGGCACTTACACAAACATTAGATTTTGGAGACTCTAATGGAGAAGTAACAGAGCTACAGACATACCTTTCTACGAATAGTGCGTATTATCCATCAGGACTTGTGACTGGATATTTTGGTCAGCTTACAAAAGCTGGAGTTGAGAGATTTCAAACATCACAAGGAATAGTAACGAGTGGTACACCTGCAACTACAGGTTATGGACGAGTTGGTCCAATTACACTTACGAGAATAAATGCACTCATGAGTTCATCAGGAAATGCAGGTAGCAATATCTCATGGGATACAAGCCCTGTATTGAGTAATCCAACCGTAACAGTTGGTAGCACATCAGCTACATTTTATTGGACAACCAATGAAGCAACCGTTGGGCATGTATATTGGAGTACAGGACCACTTACTATGAATGAAGCAACAGGGCCAAGACAAACACCTTATGTAAGCGGCACACTTGCAGTTGATTCAGGCAACTTGCAAACAATTCATTCAGTAACTGTATCAAACCTTCAACCAAATACTACATATTATTATCTTGTTAGAAGCGTTGATAGTGCTGGAAATATGAGTATGATATGGCCACGAACATTAACAACAAGTAACTAATACATAGTTATTTAGTAAAAAAACACCATTGTAATGGTGGTTTTTTACACTTTTTAAAGAAATTATATTAATATTATTAAAAAAGTAAGCATTTGGGGTGTCGTACCCTAGGAGTTATTAATGTTTCATTATAAAAATAGAGCCTATTTCAAGTAATATATTTTGTTTTTAAAAAATAGCCACAAGTCCTACGGACTTGTGGCTATAAGGTGCATCAGGAATGTCCCGAAGACAAAGCCCAAGACAAACCAGATGAGAAATCGCCTGTGCCTGACAACGAATCGCCAGAGTGCGCGTATCGCTGAATGAGAGGCGCGACGAAGGGAGTCTATATATACTCGGTGTACTCCGAGTATCATAGAAAATCCGTATCCGGCGAAGAAAACAGCAACGACAAGAAAAAGGAACTCAGTCACAGTAGATACCTCTTCGTGTATGTAATACTTTCTAAATATATTAGATCATCTTATATTAAAAATGTCAATTTTGAGTATAAATTTCTTTTTTAATAAAAAACATACATGCTACAATGAACTATATATGGAAGACTTTAAAACTTTTTTTATATTTTTTCACATACTGGGGGCGGTTATAGGAGCAGGAGGTGCATATGTCTCTGATGCGATGTTTTTTAGCGCCGTAAAAGATAAAATTATCAGCAAGACAGAATTAAGGTTTTTGAAAATAGGAAGCATGTTTGTATGGGTGGGGCTTGCAGTACTGTTTATAAGTGGGTTTTTTATTTTTTTGACCAATCCGTCGGGGTATCTCGCATCCTCTAAGTTTTTGATCAAGATGTTTATTGTAGGGATGATTGCCCTCAATGGGTTCATCTTTCATTTTAGACACATAGGCATACTCCATCGTCATGCGGGACATCACTATCCTTCGTCAGATGAGTTTGTGAGGAATAAAAATCTCCTTATCGCAAGTGGGGTAGTGTCGGTGACCTCTTGGACACTTGCGCTTATCTTGGGGAGTATTGGCTCTATCCCCATCTCCTTTTTCCAGGCGCTCCTAGGGTACTTCGTCATAGAGGTGGCGGCAATTTCTTTTGGAATCTTTTTCTTTAGAAAAAAGATTTAGAGTTGAGGGGATTGTGTGGTATTGTATACCTCACTGGGGCACTTTGTGCTCTTTTGTTTTTGAAAAAATATGTCACAAAAAGGAGAAGTAATAGTACGATTTAATGACGTGGTTTTTGAGCACGGTCCAAGAAAACCTATCTTAGATGAGGTAAGTTTTTCTGTGCGCAGAAGATCAAAAATAACTCTTATGGGTCAAAATGGGGCAGGAAAGAGTACACTCTTTGGACTGATTACAGGAGCTCTCAAGCATGAAGAAGGGGATGTCCATATTGCACATGGGCTCTCTATAGCACTCTCACAGCAGGTGATACCTCGTGATGAGTTAGGGTTTTCGGTGCGTGAATTTTTCGAGAAGCGCTTTAACGAAAAGGTATATAACATAGAGCCGCGTATTGATGAGGTGTTGGAGGTGGTACACCTAAAAGCTCCTTATGATAAGAAAATAAAAGATTTTTCTGGTGGACAGCAGGCACGACTCCTTTTGGCATCAGCCCTCATCCAAAATCCTGACCTCCTCCTTCTTGATGAGCCGACCAACAACCTTGATAAAGAAGGTATCGCACACCTTACCGACTTTCTCATAAATTATAAAAAGACAGTGATTGTGATATCCCATGATGCTGAGTTTCTCAACGCATTTACGGAAGGGGTGTTGTATCTCGATGTCTTTACAAGAAAGATAGAGCAGTATGTTGGTAACTACAATGATGTACTCCGAGAGATTACGGTGCGTGTAGAGAAGGAAAGGCGAAAGAACGCACAGTATGAAAAACATATCCAAGAAAAAAAAGACAAAGCAAATTACTTTGCAAACAAAGGAGGACGGATGAGAGTGCTCGCAAAGAAAATGCGTGAATCTGCCCAAGAGGCAGAAGAAGCAAAGGTAGATGTGCGTAGGGAAGACAAGACAATACGCAAGTTTACAATCGAGGCTACAGGAGGTCTTTCTGGTGAGATAGTACGCATAGAGTCACTCTCTATTATGAAAGAACATAAGGTAAAGAGTTGTAAGGTGAAGGTATCTCTTTTAAAGAACCAGCACCTACTTCTCACTGGCCCAAACGGCATAGGTAAAAGTACGCTTCTCGAGCATCTTGCAAACAATACAGAGAAAGGTGTGGTGATGAGTGAGGGAGTCCGTGTGGGTTACTATAGACAGGATTTTTCTACGCTTGATTTTAATGAGACAGTCTACAAAACTCTCGAGTCTGTCATGGAAAAGCCTGACGAACACTATATGAGAAGTGTGGCAGCAGGATTTCTCATACATGGAGATATGATGTACTCAAAGGTGGGAGATCTCTCGGAAGGGCAAAAGGGACTTGTGGCGTTTGCACAGCTCGTGTTGCTCAAGCCTAACCTCCTCATCCTCGATGAGCCCACCAACCATATCAATTTTCGTCATATACCAGTCATTGCAAAGGCTCTCGATGTCTATGAAGGAGCGATGATACTCGTCTCCCATGTGCCTGATTTTGTTAAAAAGATACGAATAGATGAGACACTTGATCTTGAAAAATTTATAAAGTAATACCTACACAAGTAGCTTTTTTAGGTTTAAAACAAAGCATATATTTACTAAGAAATACATAGTAAACTAAGACATATTCAACAAATTGTGATATAATGTATATAGATATAAATAATGTATCTCCATATGATCCTGTTCTTATTAGAATGGGAGCTTGACGGTGGTCTGTTTTTATATAGACTATGGAATTTTACATGAATAAATATCCTGACGATGTAGTCGTTAGCTGGGAGTGATAAAGTTTTATTAACTTAATAATAAATAATATGAAAAAAATAACACATATTACAATAGGCACATTAGTATTATCTCTTTTTGCATTTGCATCAGTAGCATTTGCTCAAATCAATGCAAATGCAAATGTGACAGGAAATGTAGATGATATTGTAACAACAAAAGTAGAGACTAATACAGACCTTGATACATCTACAACCAATGATGTATTTATTCCAGAAGAAGCAAGAGTAAATGCAGAAGCAGTTGCAAATAGTGAGGTGAATTTTGTAGTAGATACAGAAGAGAATAATGAAGACTATGAAGTTGCTGAAAATAGTTCAAGGGTAGAGGCATTGCTTAAGACAAATGCAAACGGAATTGCTGTTATAGCATCATCGCAAGTTGATTCAGAAGAAGATTTGGAAGTTTTTGAATCAAATATACCTTCTCAGAACAAGGCAGTAGTTAAGGTTAATGTTGATTCAGAAGAAGATGGTTCTTCAGAAATAACTGTTGTATATAGACATAAGGGTAAGTTTCTTGGATTTCTTCCTATTACAATTAAATCAACAACAGTAGTAGAGGCTGGTGCAGATTCACGAGTAAAAGTTCGTTCATCTGCACCTTGGTGGGGATTTCTAGTTTCGAGTAAGGCTTATTCAAACGCTAATGTAGAGTCAAGGTTAGAGAATAATGCAACATTAAATTCTAATTTAGATTCAAATATTAAGGTACGAGCACAAGCAGAAATGGTAGAGGCTATTATTGCAGAACTGACGGCAGAAGCAGAAGCTAATATAGAAACAGATACTTCAATATAATAAGCATAGAAGAGTAAATGTTTTTTATTTGACGCGGATAATATTTTGTTGTTTGTATATGAATATATGAAGATTTCTTCATATTCTTTTGCTATACTTGTGGCATGAAAAAAGAAGAAGAGGCACTTATTTTAATTAAGACACTTTCAAATCCACACAGGCTAGCCATCATGTCTCTTTTAGGGAAAAGCAAAAAGGATATGTGTGTGAATGAGATAGCAGACTATATTGGCATATCACAATCACTCACTTCTCATCAGCTGGCATATTTAGAAGCTCGTGAGGTGGTAAGGGGACATAGGATGGGACAGATTACATGTTATAAACCAGCAAAGAATACTAGAACAAAAAAATTATTAGACATTATTAAAAAATTAATAACATAATAAAAATAATATGAAAAATGTAATAATATACTCAACACCAACATGTCATTTTTGCCACATGGCAAAAGATTTCTTTAAAGAAAATGATATAGAGTTTACTGACTATGATGTATCTGTTGATACTCTAAAAAGACAAGAGATGGTTGAAAAAACAGGTCAAATGGGTGTTCCTGTGATTCAGATAGGGGACAGTCTTGTAGTGGGCTTTGACCAGGGGCATATTCGACAATTACTAGAATTATAAAAATAACCTCTTTATGAATAAAAAAACAATCATTTGGCTTATTGTAGTTTTAGGAGTTGCCGTAGGACTTATTCTTATAAGTGATAAACCTAATAGTTCATCTTTTTCAAGCCCTCACTCTTCTGTTTCTAACTCTAATACAGAGAGGGTGGTAGAGGATGCTGGAGGTGATGATTCTTCCATCTCTACTACCCCAGGATCGTTCGAGGCATATTCACCAGAAAAGCTGGCTCGAGCAGATGAAGGTGATGTGGTGCTTTTCTTCCATGCGTCGTGGTGTCCTAGCTGTAGGGTGTTGAATAAAGATATAGAAAATAATCTTTCTAATATTCCAAGCGACCTTTCTATTTTAAAGCTTGATTACGATACAGAGACAGAGCTTAAAAAGAAATATGGAGTGACATATCAACATACTCTCGTACAAGTAGATTCAAGTGGTGAGATGATCCAAAAATGGAGTGGTGGTTCAAATCTAGATTCTATTATATCAAAACTATAATATGATATTTCTTTCCATTTCAATTTTAGCCGGTGTACTCACGATACTTGCACCATGCGTTTTACCCCTTCTTCCTGTAATAGTAGGCACATCTGACGGAAGTAAAAGAAAGGTCTCAAGACAATCTATTACTGTAATTCTTTCACTTTCTGTATCGGTAATATTATTTACGCTTCTAATAAAAGCAACAACACTTTTTTTTACAATTCCAGAAAGTTTTTGGCAATGGTTTTCGGGTAGCGTATTGATAATTCTTGGTATAGTCACAATTTTTCCAAAACTTTGGAGTAATATTGCTTTTATTCAATCCATACACAAGGTTTCAAATAAGAGTTTGGGATCAGGATATCAAAAGAAGAGTATATATGGAGATATTGTAGTGGGAGCATCACTTGGTCCAGTATTTACTACATGTAGTCCTACATATTTTTTCATTCTTGCAACTGTTTTACCGGCAAGTCTGCTTACAGGAATGATATATCTTTTTGGATTTACTTTTGGAATGGCTCTATCTCTATTGTTTGTTGCATATCTTGGTCAAAAGATGACTCAAAAGATTGTGGCAAAAGAAAAAACAATAGATGTTGTAAAAAAGGGTTTTGGAATACTTTTTATCATTATGGGCTTAGTGTTCATTACTGGATATGATAAGAAGCTATCAACTTTGATACTTGATTCTGGATATGGTGCAACAATAAATCTAGAAGAAAGACTTATTGAACAATCAAATAAAGAATCTTTTTTAGAAGAAAAGAATACTGATACTTACTCGTCTCACCAATCATCATCTATGATTCCTTCATTTTTAACTCGTTCATTTACATCTACGGACTGGAGTAAGTATGATCCTTCTCTGGAGGATGCTCTTAGTGGGGGACCTTCAAAAGATGGTATTCCAGCAATTGATAATCCTCAATTTGAGAAGGTTTCGGATTTTACTAGATCAGGTGATATACAGGCAATAGTCCTGAAAGGAGATCGTGAAATAAAGGTATATCCTTATAATATTTTGACATGGCATGAGATTGTAAATGATGTTGTGGATGATATACCCGTTGCGGTCACTTTTTGCCCTCTTTGTGGAAGTGCTATTGTATACGACAGGAGACTTTCAGGAGGGGTTTCTACATTTGGGGTGAGTGGAGGATTGCTTGAAAGCAATATGATTATGTATGACAGAGAGACTGAGAGTTTATGGCAACAGAGTACAGGAAAATCTCTTGCGGGATTTTATTTTGGTGAAACTTTAAAGTTTGTGGAGTTTCAACTTATGAGCATGAAGGATGTAATAGAGAAGTTTCCGAATGCTTTAGTTTTGAGTGAAAAAACAGGTCATATAAGAGCATATGGAAGTAATCCTTATTCAGGATATGAAGAAAACGAAGGATTCTTTTTTGCACCATCTTTTGAAGACAGTCGTTATCCGTCAAAAGAAATTTTTGTTGCATTTTATTTAGGTGGCACACCTGTCGCAGTACCTTGGCTTTCTCTTATAGATGGAAATACATATACAACAAAAGCAGAGAATTCATCTGTTGTAATAACAAAAGAAGGTGGGGAGCTCTCTATTACTAGTGAAAGAGGAGAAAAAATACCATTTTATTTTGAAATGTGGTTTAGCTGGGCAGTACAGAACCAAGATAATGGGATTGTTTTTGATCCAAAATTTTAGAATCCATTTATTTTTAGAATATAATAGAGTTTTATGAAAAATACACCATTTAAGGATTATACAAATAGGATAATTTTTATTGCCAAAACGCTTGGATTTTCTAAACAAGAAGTAAAATATCTTACAACTCCACAATCTATTATTAAAAAAACACTTACTATTCCAGGAAGTAAGAAAAAATTTCCAGCATATCGAGTCCAGTTTAATAACGCACGAGGTCCTTATAAAGGAGGGATTCGATTTCATCAAGACGCCAATATTGATGAAGTCAAAACTCTTGCGGCAAATATGGCCATCAAGACGGCGGTTGTGGGTATACCTCTAGGAGGGGGAAAGGGAGGTGTAGAGTTTAATCCAAAAGATTATTCCAAGAAACAAATTGAACAAATAGCACGAGCATGGTCTCGTGTGATGAGTCCTTACATCGGCGTGGATAGAGATATTCCTGCACCTGATGTGTATACTACGTCGGAGATTATGGGGTATATTCTTGATGAGTATGAAAAAAAGATAAGGCATAGTGAGCCAGGAATGATTACAGGTAAGCCCCTCGCACTAGGGGGATCTCTTGGGAGAGATACTGCGACAGCACAGGGGGGAGTGTTCGTGTTAAAGGATCTCTTGAAAGCGCTTGGGAAAAAAGCTCCAGGCAAAAAGGTAATAGTACAAGGTTTTGGTAATGCAGGAGCTCATGCAGCAAGAATCCTTTCGAAAGAAGGTTTTGTGATAGTGGGGGTTTCTGATAGTAGAGGAGCTCTTTACTCCAAGAAAGGCTTAGAGGTGGATGAGATAGCACGGATGAAGGAGCAAGGTAGCTCAATCGAAAATATTTATGATATGTGGAAGAAAGATATAAAAAAGAAAGATATAGAGTTTTTTTCTAATGATGATATTTTAGTGGCTTCATGTGACATCTTGGTGCTTGCCGCACTCGATAATCAGCTTCGCGAAGACAATGCGGGAGGAGTGCAAGCGCAAATAGTCGTAGAGATTGCAAATAGTCCAACCACCCCTGAGGCAGATGTTATTTTAAGAGATAAGGGTGTGTTAGTACTGCCAGACATACTCGCAAATGCAGGAGGGGTGGTGGTATCATACTTTGAGTGGGTACAAAATAGGATGCAGATGTATTGGAGTAAGGAAGAAGTCAATAATAAACTTAAAACTATTATGGAAAATAGTTTTAAAGATGTTTGGGAGTATCATACGAAACAGGATATGGTATTACGAAATGCAGCTCTTAGTATTGCGGTATTAAGAATTATTGAAGCAGGAAGAGCAAGGGGGCATATTTAATAGATTAAAAATAATACAATGGGTAAAAAAACAAAAAATACACAGACATCGTCACAGAATAAAATAATAAAAAGGAGTATATGGATTGTAGTTATCGCACTCGCTCTTTATGGGGTCTTTTATTTTGCACAAATAACAGGTCCACAAGGAGAAGACTTTAGCATATCCTATGAGATACAAGGTAGAGAGCATATTGCTGATGGCTCGTCGCATCCAGAATATAACTCAAACCCACCTTCATCCGGATGGCATTATGAATCTCCTGCAGAGGGAGGGTTTTATAGTGAGGCTCTTGTGGATGAGACAGTGATTCACAACCTAGAGCATGGAGATATATGGATAGCATATCAAGAGGATATTAACGAGGAAGTAGTAGAAATACTCAAATCATTTGCAGGTCCGTATATAGTAGTCTCTCCACGAGAGGCAAATACGCATGATATCGCCCTTGTGGCATGGGGCAGAGTGGATGCCTTTGATCTCGATGAAACTGGTACTCTTGAGCAAAGGATTAGTGACTTTATCAAGCGCTATGACAATAGGGGTCCTGAAAAGGTTCGTGCAGTGCAGGCCGGACATATTTAAGCGTACTGATCTTTCTTTCAATAAAGGTTTCTAATAAAAGTATGCAAGAAAAGAAATACACATTTTCTTCTAAGGTGTGGCTTTATCCTGGGCATGTGGGGTGGCATTTTGCCAATGTTCCCAAGGAAAATAGCAGAGAGATCCGGATAAAGTTTCGAGGGCTTCAGCGTGGCTGGAGCTCTTTTCCTGTAGAAGTGAAGGTAGGGAAAAGTGTATGGCAGACTTCTATCTTTTTTGATAAAAAGTCAGACACTTTTTTACTTCCTTTAAAAAAAGAGATTAGAGTAAAAGAGGAAATCCTTTGTGATGATGTGTTGAAAATCTCTATAACCCTTTTGATATGAAGTGAGGGGAGGTCGGACTTTACTCAGAGTATGATGGGTCGTAAAAGGAATAGAGGTGGTGGATGGGGGAGTATTTTTGTATACTATTAATATGAAAGAATGTATTTTTTGTAAGATTGTAGAAGGGACTGCTCCTTCTCATAAAGTATGGGAGAGTGATACTCATCTTGCGTTTCTGACTATTTTTCCTAACACAGAAGGTGTCACTGTGGTAATACCAAAGAAGCACCACGAGAGTTATCTTTTCAACCTAGACGATCATGTGATAACAGATCTTATGAAAGCCACAAAGACCGTTGCACAATTGCTTGATGTAAAATTAGCAGATGTGGGGAGGACGGGTATGATATTTGAAGGCTTTGGAGTGGATCATCTTCATGCAAAGCTCTATCCAATGCATGGTACCGCTGATATGGAAGAGTGGCGACCTATAGAGTCTGCTCGCAACGAATATTACATGACATATCCAGGGTATCTTTCTTCGCATGATGCAGACAGGGCAGATGATGTACGGCTTGCGGAACTCGCGAAATACCTTAGGGAAGAATAGTCACAATAGCTCTGTGGAAAAGAAAAATAACGCTTTATTTAAAGCGTTATTTTTCTTTTATTTTCTATTGCATTTTTTTACTTTATGAATACAATGTGGGTACCGTTTCATACGGTTGGTCGGTTTTTACAGATTATCGTAAGGCGGATAATCGCAAAAACTATTTCTCTTGCAAAAAAGAGAGATGACTGTATAGTCTTACTATTATAAATTAAATTGTTTTTACATGAGCAATTTTGATGACGATGATTTCGTTGATGATCTAGATGCAGATCTAGAAGATGACGAAGTTGAATCTCTAGACAATGAGGATGACTCAGATGACTGGGGAGATGACGAAGACGAAGACGAAGAAGAAGAAGAAGGAGAAGATTGGTAAATAAAAAAACACCCGTCATATATGGCGGGTGTTTTTTGGTATACTTATTGTATATGGAATTCATATATTCTGAGTTTTTTGGACTTCTCGCAATACTTTTTGGTTTTATTGTGGGACTTGGTGCTGTCACAGTAATAGATATTCACGGGTTTCTTGGTCGCACCTCCTCATATTGGACCGTAGCGACCACACGCACACACAAGGTGACCAAGCCCCTTATATGGATAGGCACACTCTCTTCTCTGGTAGGGGCATATTTTTGGTATGTACCTGAAAATGGTTTTAATGACACATTTCAGATTCACTTACTGGTGAGTATTATTTTGATTTTAAACGGCCTCTTTTTGAGTTTTGTAGTGAGTCCCTTTTTAATACAAAAAGAAAAGAAAGGTCGTGACAAGGAGCTTCTGCCCACATCTATACAGATTAAAATACTAGCGAGTTTCCTTGTCTCTTTTGTGGGATGGTGGTTTTTGGTGTTTCTTTTTGCCTATACTACCTATGAGGGATATATTGCGATCTTTATAGAGTAAGTATGACTCTAAAAAAACCAATACAAATAACAATCAATAACATTATGCAGAAAGGCTATGTGTATTACCGGACAGAGCCTGAAGGGAAGAATTTTGATAAAGAGTTTACGCCAAGCCTCACTCCCAAGGAAATGCTTGCGCTCGGTGTGTTTGGGGGAAAATATATGACAGATACGAGAGATGAGTATCCAAAAGCGTGGTTTGTAGATGCGAAACTTTCACCATTGAAACATGATAAAGAGCTTAATTTTTTTAAGGTACATGCGAGTCAACCTCTTTCTGTCTGGAGAAAGAAAGGTTGGATCCATGAAGAGTATGATCCAAGAGGGTGGTTTGAGTGGTACTGTAGATACTATATGGGTAGGAGGATTCCCGAAGAAGATCGTCTCCAAATAAAAAGATGGAAAGCCATGAGGCGACACATGGCTCAGATAGAAAAAAATTGCAGGAAGGGAGATATGTTTTGTAGACCAAAGCAAAGACAAGCCCTCATGCACTGGGCGTATGATAGTCGGATGATATGAAATAGAATGAATGTATAACAAATGCAAAAAGCGCTATCGTAAGAGGCCACTCTATCATTGTATGTAGATGTTGTACCTCTCTTGAAGGAGCATACTTTTCGATGATGAGTAGCGAGGATTTTTTGTTCTAGGTGTTCCTAGTAAAAATACCACCACTATTATCATAGAAAAAAGGAATAGACTCTGGAGTATCCACAGAGAATCGAATGGATTCGCGTGGTTTTGCATACCATAGAAGTGTGCAATACCAAGTAATATAATTACTCCTACAAGGTAGATGCGACCGTCTCCCAATCTTTCATCATCATTAAAAAATAGCTTGATCCAGAAGCTGACTGCGAGCAACAGAAAGAGAATCTCAAGCATATGAGTGTACCGGGAAGGTGAACAGGACAGTGTCTAGACATATTATACAATATTTTTTGAGAGAGAGTTTTTAGTGTATAGAAAAGCCCATCCTAAGTATTCTTAGGATGGGCTTCGAGGATTGTGTACTAATGTAGTGAAATCGCAGTCATAAGCACAAGTCCTAGAGCAAACGCAACGATGTGATGTGCGTGTCTTTTCTTCTGAAGAGCGCTTTTATAGGAGCTCGGTATCATATCCGCAAGTACAATATAGAGAAAGACTCCTGCCGAAAGAGCAAGAAGTATCCCAAGTATTGACTCTACATTTGATATATAGAGACCTATCATAGCACCTATGAGAATAGTGCTTGCAGAGAGTGCGTTGAGTCCGAGTGCTCGTGCATTAGAGTACCCAGCTTTTTTGTATATAAAAAACTCTCCTATTTCTTGGACCACTTCATGAGCAAGAATACCCAAAGTGGTGGTGATACCAAGAAGAGGGCTTATTGCAAATGCTGGGGCAATAAAAATACCATCAGCAATGTTGTGTATAGAATCTCCTATGAGCATTCTCTTTGCTCCTGATCGAGAATGTTCCTCATGGCAATTTTCTGGCTCATGGTGGTGAGCTTCTGGAAATATCTTGGTGATAAGGTACATCACAAGAGACCCTATTCCTATGTAGAGAATGATTTCCTCCACAGAACCAAGTATCTCAAAAGATTCTTCTATAAGGTGTAGTACGACCACTGAAAAAATACCAGCGGACATGGTGGCAAGATAGGGGAGATTCCTCTCCATAAAACCTCGAAGTACTTTCCATGCAAACAGTACACCAGCAAGTGAAGCGAGTATGATGAGCAAGGATGCTCCTAGTGTATAGAGTAGTGTATGATCCATAAAAAGTGTGAGTGTTATGTATAAATAAGTCTTCCCTTTCTTCCCCTTTTCCTAAATGCAACTAAGTTGCATTGAGTAAATAGTAAGTGTACTATAGGGATAAATCTATGTCAAAGGATACTATCAAAGAACCAAAGGAGTCTATAGGGAAAGAAATGATTGCGTTGAAGAGTATTGGTATGAAGCCAACTTTTTTGCGTGAAAATATTCTTCGATTTGCAATGCATCACCGAGGTCCTTTTAGTGCGGATATGGTAATTGATTTTTTGCTCGATACAGGTATTCACAAAACTACCGTTTACAGAAACTTGGAGCTCTTTAAGCAAAAAGGTTTGTTGCGAGAAGTAGATATGCGTCGTGAAAGTGTCTATTTTGAATATGCACCAAATGAGCATCACCACCATCTCATTTGTACACAGTGTGGTTTTGTGGAAGCTTTTTATTCATGTGGCTCAGAGACTCTTGTTGCAGGCGTGTTGAAAGATTCAAAATCTTTTATAAGTATAGAAGATCATTCCTTTGAAATGTTTGGGACATGTAATGGTTGTTCGTGTTAAAATATTTTTTGTATGAATAATGGTATTTCAAAATTATGGTGGTGGGTTTTTACAATACTTTCATTTCTTGGTGTTGCTGATGCTCTTTATCTTACCGTATCATATTTCACCAATACAGAAGTCCTCTGCTCTCTTTTGGAAGGCTGTGATGTGGTGCTTTCGGGTCCCTATGCCACATTCTTCGGAGTCCCCGTCTCTCTTATTGGGGTTTTGTACTATATATTCCTTTTCTTTGGAGGTCTCTTTATTTTGAGTTCTCTAAAAACTCATCTTCACAAATACATTCTCTTAGTTCCTCTTTTCGGCTTTGTTGCAACACTTTATTTTGTGTATCTTCAACTTTTTGTTATAGGAGAGATTTGTCTTTATTGTATGATCTCTGCCTTTATTACCACTGTATTCTCTTTTATTGCTGGTTTCGCCCTCTACCACTTGCATTCCAAGAAGGATTAGAGGTATAGTAAAGGTGCCTCTCTGACAAACCTGTGGTGGGTGGAACTCGGGACGCACGCTCTCTCTTCGGATATGTCGTGTATTGTATAGAAGGATTCGTCTACTATACGATTCGGCATATCCGAGAGATGAGCACCTTTGTTCTTTTGCACTTCCTTTGTGGGTACACACAGTCTTTTTCTTAAAAGGCTGTTTTTTAATGTAGAATACTTTATATGAGAGAAAAAAAGATAAGAAAAGAAAGAGCACTTTTATTTTTGGAAGAGTTTAAGAGGATCTTCCCCGGTAAAAGAAAAATATTTTTGAATTATTCCAACCCCCTTGAGATGCTCATTGCTGTCATTCTTTCTGCTCAGTGTACTGATGAGAGAGTCAACATGGTGACAGAAAGTTTGTTTAGGAAATATAAAACTCTTGATGCGTATATGAAGGTATCGCAAAAAGAGCTGGAGAAAGATATTTTTTCGACAGGTTTTTATAAAAATAAAGCAAAAAATATTAAAGCAATGGTCTCTATGCTCAAAGAAGAGTATCAGAGTGTAGTACCAGCTACTCTTGATGAGCTGATACGCTTACCCGGTGTAGGTCGTAAGACTGCACATGTGGTACTTGGGAATATACACGGAGTGACGGAAGGTATTGCCGTTGATACTCATGTGAGACGGTTTGCACTCAAGTGTGACCTTACTGATGCGACGACTCCTGAAGGCATAGAAAAAGATCTTATGGAACTTTTTCCAAAAAAGGAATGGCAGAACCTTACCTACTATTGTATTCGATATGGCCGAGAGATCTGTCCTGCAAGGAAGCATGAGTGTCGAGAGCACCCCCTCTCGCTTCTCTACCCTTCGGCAGCTACAAGATGGCCACGAGCACGATAGGTGAGAAATACTTGACAAAACAATATAAGGATATTATACTATTCGGGAAGTTCTTTTGAGTATTCTTCACATATAGGTGCAGAGATTGTGTGGCTACTTTATGGTGGGTGAGTGTCACACAGAGTGGATTTCATTACTTTGTTTCGTTTTTTCTTCGTATGTCCCGTCCAAGGTTATTGTTTCATATGAAGAGTTTCGAAGCGTTGTGGTGTATATAGTTTCCACATCCCTGATCTATATGATGAAGATAGGTTGTCCGATAGTTTTTTGGCGTACGCGCTGAGTATTTTTTCTCAGTCTGCGTTGTCTGGTGCCAAGAGTGGTGGGGTGTTGTGACTCTTGTCATACCTGCCCTATCGAGACAACCATCAGCCACAGAAAAGGGGTCACTGACCTCCCGAGCCGTTTCTGTGGCGGGGCCGATGATGCAATTGCCAGTGCATCTCGGCCCCCTTTTTTATATTTATTTAAAGGTGAGAGGTTCATGTGGAAGAGACACATGAGAGTAACTATTTTTTAGATTCGTATATTAGTATATACTGGGGTATATGAGTACTATTCAAGAGGAAGGAAATGGCAAAAAAAGAATCGTTATAGTAGGTGCTGGATTTGCAGGTCTTTATACTTACATGGAGCTTCACAATCAGTTTCATGGAAGAGATGATATTTTTATTACAGTTATAAATAAGAGTGATTATTTTCTCTTTGTACCTATGGTCCATGAAGTAGCGGTAGGTAACCTTATGCCAGGAAGTATTACCCAGTCTCTGAGAGTGCTTCCACAGTGTTGTCTCAATGACTTTATTGAGGCGGAGGTAGAAAGCGTTGACTTTGATACTCAAAAAATAGTGTATCAGGCATCTCACAAGGGGTATGGAGATGAAAATACCACTGCCAAGAAGGTATTGGAATATGATTATTTGGTACTTTCTCCCGGAGCTCAAACAAATTATTTTGGTGTAGAAGGTGCTCCAGAACACACCATTACATTGCAAAATCTCAACGACGCAAAGCAAATAAAAAATACTATTCTTCACAGATTTGAGGAGGCACAGACAGTCTCAGATGATGAGAAAAAAAGAGAGCTCCTTCGTTTTATTGTGATTGGTGGAGGTGCGACAGGTGTGGAACTTGTAGGTGAAATGGCTGATATCTTCCAAAAAGAACTTCAAGGTGTCTACCCTTCACTCTATCCTCACTCTTCTATTGTGCTTGTACATGGAGGTGCTCAGTTGCTTTCCGACAAGTTTCCTTTAATGGCCAAGCGAGCAAAAAATATTTTGGAAAAGAAAGGTAAGGTAGAGATAATGCTTTCTACTCGTGCAACCAAAATAGAAAAAGGTGTTGTATGGATGGGTGATAAAAAAATACAAGGCTCTACTATAGTATGGGCAGGTGGTGTCGTGGCATCTTCTCTTACACTCGTTGGATCTAGAGATATACAAAGAAATGAGAGAGATAATCGTCTCATTACCACAAGGACACTCAATCTTTCCTCATACCCTAATATATTTGCGCTCGGGGATTTTGCGTGGGTTCCCCAAAAAAATAATGAAAAAGAATCATATCCTACGCGTGCTCAGTTTGCGACACGGGAGGGGTATATTGCTGGACGAAATATAAAGAAAATGATCGACGGAGAGGCAAAGTCTCTTGAGGAATTTGATTGGAGTGATCAAGGGTTTATCGTCTCCCTAGGAAGAGGAGGTGCGCTTGCAAAAATAGGCGGAATACACTTTTCGGGCTTTATTGCGTGGTGGCTCTATCGTACAATATATCTTTTCAAGATGTTTGGAGCGCGCGCAAAGTTTCGAACTGCATTTGAGTGGACGATGAATCTTTTCTTGCCTCGTGATCTTTCTGAGCTTTAGTAGGGTAGATAAAAAATATAAATAATTTTATACTATAGATATGAAAAGAGTCTTAAAAGAATGGTATGCGGATAAGCCTACACGAATCGCGCTTATCACTGGTTTTTTTAGTACACTCATTACTGTAATAAATGCATTCAGAGGCTAAGTAAGAGAAAGATGTGCAAGAAGTCTCGTGCGCTCATCTTCTGTGAGAGTGCTATATTCCCCTGCTTTTAATGTTCCGAGTTTGATATTCATTATTCTGACACGCTTGAGTTCAAGTGTGGTGTAGCCGAGTGCAGCAAGCATCCTTCGTATCTGATGCTTCTTTCCTTCGGTGAGGATAATCGTAAATGTTTTTTGCCCCGTGATTTTTATTTTTGCAGGTTTTGTAATATATCCTTCAATATCAACACCATTTTCCATTTTCTTTTTAAAACTTGGTGTGAGATCTTTGTCTACTCTTACTCGATACTCTTTTTCGTGATCGTATTTAGGGTTGAGCATTTTGTCTACAATACGACCATCATTGGTGAGAAGTACAAGCCCATGAGAGGCTTTATCAAGTCTTCCTACGATGGCAACATCGGGTCTGAGACTAAGCTGTGAGACAATATCATTTCCCTCCTCGCCATTGTGACTTTCTACACCTTTTGGCTTGTTGGCTTTGTAGTAGAGGTAGTGTGAGACTTTGCGTTTTGCTTTTTGTGAAAGTTCCACTATGTCATCTTTTTGTATTTTTTGACCAAGTACAGCTTTTTGTCCATTGACAAAAACCTGGCCCGCTTCAATGAGTCGGTCAGCTTCTCTTCTGCTCGATATATTCGTAAGATAGAGATAGCGGTTGAGTCGTATTGGGTATGGTATTTCTTCTTTCATTCTTGTTACAATAGCACCTGGACTAGGTTTTTCCAAGTTTGTCAAAAAAGAGTGGATAACCAGATTATTTTTAAGTAATATCTTTTATACTTTAGATATGTTCTCATGTAGCTTAAGAGACGCGTTCGACTCTTCTTTGGAAGGGTAGTGTGTCGTGTTAAATGGGCACTCGGTCTCGGTGTACAAGCACCGAGGCCGTTTTTATTTAGGAGATAAATAATGGTAGTATTAGGTATATATGACAGGAGGCGAAGTTGTATTGGGACACTCACTATTCGAATGGATTTCTCTCTATGGATACTATGTGTTTCCCCTACTGATAATCTTTTTAGGACCTTTGGCTGGTTTTGCGGGAGGGTTTTTTGCATCTCTTGGAATCATGAATCCTTTTGCGGTATTTGCTATTTGGGTTGTGGTAACGACTACTACCGATAGTCTCTTTTTTGTACTTGGTAAGTTTGGAAGAAAAATTCTAAACAAGTTTAAGCGTTCAAGAGAGATTGTGGAGCGTATTCATCAGGCCGAAGAGGTAAATGATGATAACTGGGTGAGAGTATTTCGCACACATTTTATAAAAATTTTCTTTTTTGTAAAAATATCCCCCACGGTGACTATTACGGATGTGCTTGCGATAATCGGAGGTCTTTTGGATATACGGTTTCGTAGGCTCTATATCGCATCCTTTTTAGGTCAGCTTATTTGGAGTGGTATGTTTGTTGCGATGGGGTTTTATTTTGGTGGTGCGGTACAGGATATTTCGTTTCTCATAAACACGAGTGGGCTTGTGTTTGCCGGGATTTTTATTCTTGGATTTTTATATGTGCGTTATGCACACCAGTATTTTGCATCAAAAATGTCTTCAACAATGCTTGCGATAAAAGATGTTATAGGTATTAAGAAATAGTATAAAATGCTTGTTTTGTTTTGTTTTTATTCATTATTTTCTTTTTCTTTGTGATATACTTTGGGTAATTAGTAATTAATTTTTTAATATATGGTACGAGTAGCTATTAATGGTTTTGGAAGAATCGGGAGGGCATTTCTTCGTCTTGCAATAGAAAATAAAGATATAGAGATTGTTGCAATCAATGATCTTGCGGAGCTTCCTAATCTTGCATACTTATTAAAACACGATAGTGCATATGGACTTTTTCCTCATACAGTAGAGCACGAAGAGGATGTCCTGATTATAGGAAGAAAGAAGATACAATTTTTTCAACAAAAAGATCCTTCTCTTCTTCCGTGGGGAGAGGTGGGCGTGGATGTGGTGATTGAGTCAACTGGTTTTTTTGCAGAGTACGAAAGGGCACATGTACACATAGAAGCCGGAGCAAAGAAGGTGGTGATATCATCTCCCGTAAAAGATGCCCCAGAGGGAGGTGTGCCTGGCGCTACAGTACTCATGGGTGTGAATACTGAGACTCTCAAGACATGTGATGTATCTGCAAATGCATCATGTACCACCAATGCAGCGAGCCCCGTGGTTTCTATTATGGAGGAGGCACTTGATATACAAAAAGCAATTCTCAATACCATTCATGGCATTACTTCTACACAAAGTCTCGTGGATTCTCCAAGTAAAAAAGATTTTCGAAAAGGAAGGTCTGGTATGGTAAATATTATTCCGACCACGACTGGTGCAGCAGAAGCTACCACAAAAGCAGTGAAGGGTATAGAATTTTTCGATGGTATCTCAATACGAGTTCCTGTATTGGTTGGTTCTTTGGTGGATATTACCTTTGTCGCAGGAAGAGACACTAGCGTAGAAGAGGTAAATGATATATTTCGTAAGGCAGCAGAAGAGGAAAGATGGAAGGGTATTTTTACAGTTTCTGAAGAGGCGCTCGTCTCATCAGACATAGTAGGGAATCCTCATGCGTCTATCGTTGATTTGGCGATGACTCGAGTGGTGGGGGGAAATTTGGTCAAAGTACTTTCATGGTATGACAATGAAATGGGGTATACGAATACCTTAGTGCAACATGTGTTGGAGACGGCGAAGAATATTTAAATGGATTTTAGCCACCAGGGTTTAGGGTATAGTTGTAAATATATATTTATTAACAATATAATCAAATTATAAATTTTAATTAAGTCAGGAAATCGCGGTGACTGCGACATGACACTAGCGAGATGAAATTATATATCGGCACAGATCATGCAGGGTTTGAACTTAAGGAGATCTTAATCCCCTTTCTTATTGAACTTAGATATGAGGTGGTGGATAAGGGCGCATTTACCTATGATGAGAATGATGATTATCCCGATTTCATCAAGGCTGTTGCAAAGGAGGTGAGTGAACACCCTCTTCATACAAGAGGAATTATTCTCGGTGGCTCTGGTCAGGGAGAGGCTATTGTTGCTAATCGTTTTAAGGGTGTGCGTACTACTCTTTATTATGGAGGTAGTGAAGAGATTGTAAAACTAGGAAGAGAACACAATGACGCAAATATACTCGCTCTTGGTGCGCGATTTCTCACAGAGGATGAAGCGAAGCGTGCTGTAGAGTTGTGGCTCACTACAGAGTTTGCAGAAGAAGACCGCCACCTACGAAGAATTGGTCAGATAGATGAAAAGTAATATGGCCACTATTGTTCCAGCTATCATTGAAGCAACACGAAAGGATATTATGTCTGAAGTTGCAAAAGTAAAATTTTTTGTAGAGAGGGTGCAGATTGATGTATTAGATGGGGTACACGCTCACACTAAGTCCTGGCCTTTTAGTAGTGTGAGAGCTCGTGATGAGCTCGAGATACTACGATCAGGAAAGATGAAGCTTGTTGACGGGGTATCTTTTGAACTTGACCTTATGGTGGATAGACCGGAATATTTTCTTGATCTATTTCTTGGTACCGGTGCGTCTATGCTGATTTTTCATATAGACAGTACCGATATGCTTTCTGAGCTTATAGAAAAAACGAAGGCTTCAGGAATAGATGTGGGCATAGCCTTAAGACCTGTGCATACTTTGGATATACTACTTCCCTACCTTTCTATGGTAGATAGCGTGCAGTTTATGGGGAGTGACAAAATTGGATACCATGGAGTGTCTTTGGATGAGGGTGTGTATCAGAGGATAAGTGATTTAAGAAAAAGGTGGGCGGATGGTATAATAGCAGTTGATATTGGAGTCAATAAAGAGACCGCACCTTATTTGGTAGATGCTGGTGCAAATAAGCTTGTATCTGGCTCTGCTATTTTTGAAAGTGAAGATATCGAAGAGTCGGTGCAGTATTTTTCTTCTTTATAACTATGCATTTAGATGACACTAAAATAAAAGAATTATCCAAAATGGCAAATGAGATACGCATCTCTATCATAGAGATGCTCCTCGAGGCCGGCTCTGGGCATACTGCTGGCCCCCTTGGCATGGCGGATATCTTCACATATTTATATTTTCACGAACTCAAACACAATCCAAAAGACCCACAGTGGAAAGAGAGAGATAGAGTGATACTTTCTAATGGACATATTTGTCCTGTGCTCTATGCGACCATGGCACACTCAGGATATTTTCCTCTTGAGGAATTAAGTACGCTTCGTAAATTTGGGTCACGACTTCAAGGACATCCTCATAGAGAGTTTCTTCCTTCTCTAGAGACGAGCTCTGGGCCACTTGGATCGGGTCTTTCACAGGCCGTGGGTATGGCGATTGCAGACAGAATCGATAATGGTCGTTCTTCTGATAAGTTCTTTTACTGTCTCTTGGGAGATGGTGAGCTCAACGAAGGTCAGAATTGGGAGGCTCTCATGCTTGCAGGAAAACTTGAGCTTCATAACCTTGTTGCTATTATAGACAGGAATAATATACAAATAGATGGATATACCGAAGATGTAATGCCTCTCGAATCTTTGGAAGCAAAGTTTGAATCATTTGGATGGCATGTAGTGGAGATAGATGGACACAACTTCGAAGCAATTGCAGAAGGTATAGGTGAGGCAAAGGTGATGTTTTCAAAACCTTCTGTAGTGATAGCACATACTATTCCTGGTAAAGGGGTAAAAGAGTTTATGCGTAAAGCAGAATGGCACGGTAAACCTCCACAAGAAGAAGAGGCAAAGATGGCTATTAATGAACTCCGTACATTGAGGGGACATATAGAAGGAGGTCATATAAGTTAGATAATATGTTAGCAGATCATATAGATAAAAAAATATTCGATGGTGATGTGGGCCAGGTACCCATTCGAGAAGGTTTTGGTGAAGGGCTTTTAGAAGTGGGACAGAAGAATTCCGAGGTAGTGGGACTCTGTGCTGATCTGACGGATTCTACAAAAATGAATTTATTTCGTGACGCATTTCCTGACAGGTATATAGAGATTGGTGTTGCTGAACAAAATCTTGCATCTGTCGCTTCAGGGATGGCTGCAATGGGAAAGATTCCTTTTATTACTTCCTACGCAATGTTTTCTCCTGGTAGAAACTGGGAACAAATACGAACGACTGTGTGTTATAACAATGTTCCAGTAAAAATAGCAGGTTCTCATGCCGGGGTATCTGTGGGTCCTGACGGAGGTACACACCAGGCTATTGAGGATATTGCGATTACGAGGGTTATTCCTAGGATGGTAGTACTCTCTCCTTGTGATGCAATAGAGGCAAAAAAGGCAACTCTCCTTTCTGCAGAGACACAAGATCCAACATACATTAGACTCGCACGAGAAAAGACTCCTCTTATTACTACAGAAAAATCTCCTTTCCAAATAGGTAAGGCAGAGGTATTTTGGGAGTCGGAAGGTACGCCGGAAGTCGGTATTGTCGCAACAGGGGCTCTCGTGCACAAAGCTCTTATGGTCGCAGAAGAGTTGAAGGATACAATAGCTATTACAGTTCTTAACCTTTCTACTATTAAGCCACTTGATGAAAAGGCGATTATAGACCTTGCGAAGAGTGCCGGAGCGCTAGTAACAGTAGAAGAACATCAGATTGCGGGCGGTATGGGTTCAGCAGTTGCAGAATGTCTCGCACGACACAACCCAGTGCCCATTGAATTTGTGGGGGTCGATGATTTCTTTGGACAATCAGGTACACCCGAAGAGCTCATTGAACACTATGGTATGGGGGAGGTTCATATAAAGGAGGCTATAGAAAAAGTGTCGAAAAGAAAATAATATGAAAATTGGATTATATAGACACTCTAAGTCAGGGAGGATGTATAAAGTGATAGGTGTTGCGAAGCACTCTGAGACCCTTGAAGATATGGTGATATATGAAGCACTTTATGATAATGAGGTGTCCAAGTTGTGGGCAAGACCTTTGGCGATGTTTGAGGAGATGGTGGAGATAGAGGGGTTACAAAAACCACGATTTGAATATGTCGGAGAATAGAACCCAAAAAAGTAATGACTATCGTACACCATTGAAGAATTATGGATTAACAGGCTCAAGGAGCGTGTTGATGCTTTAGAGCCTGAAAAAATAAAAGCACAAAAGAAAGTATTTCTCCAAGTAGCATCTTTTTTCTCTAGCTTTTTAGGGCTTGGTGTTGTGTTGTATTTGTATCTTTCTACCCGAAATATTTTTTTAGTAGCGATAGTATTTACTATAATTTTTATAGGTATATTAAAACTTTTTCGACTTTCTCGTAGGTATAAAAATGCATATAAAGAGAGATATAAAAAAGAAATTTTCGCTGCACTATTTCATGAAGTATCATTTGACTGGAGTTTTATAGAAGGAGACACTTCTTTTGTTGAATCACTATTCAAGTCCAGCGGTCTCTATCGTCGGTATGAGACTTTAAAGGCGGACGATGTGATAATGGCAAAAAAAGATACTACAAAAGTATGTATGTCAGAGATTTCGGCAACATACACAGTGAAGACAAAAGATTCTTCCTATACAAAAATAATTTTTCAAGGTTTTTTTATTGAGATTGAGTTTGAGAAGGTGTTTGAGTGTACCACCTATGTACTAGGGGAAGCGGAGTCGGTTTCTTTATCGGGATATGATAAAAAAGGAAGACGAATAGAGGAGACAGAATTAGAGTGGAATGATTTTGAGAAATTTTTGAAAGTAGAAAGTAGCCACCCTCGAGAAGCTCGAGAAATACTTACGCCTGATTTTATGGGTGTACTCTATGACTGGTGGAGTAATCACAAAAAAGATTTACGATTTGTTTTTAAGGATAATAATATGTGTATTGCGATACCTTCTACGCTTACCTTTGAAGGACACCTTATTGGATCAAAAGAACAAGAAAAGAATATTATTAAAGAGCATTTAGAGTTACTACATTTCGTGGAAGAAACTGTTGATATTCTTATGTATCACAATAGGTTAAAAAGCTAACTATATTTTATAGTAAAGAAAAGAATAGGCATAAAAAAAGCGGGTACGCACATGAGTGCGTACCCGTATATTAAGAGACTATGAGAATCTCATCGACTGAAGGCAATTCTTCAAGTGCTTTTTTTGCGATTGCACCTAGGAAGGGGTTGTCTTTGTACGCGATCCAGTAATGGTGGGCCAGCACACGAAAACCTTCAGGGTTTACAACTTTTGTTTCCCTGTGCCAGTGTAGCCACTGTTTATCAAGGTCAGCAAAAGTATCTATAAAGATATCAAGAGCCCCTCCTTCACCTGCTTCAGAAGCATTTTTGACGCGATTGATCATATCTCGACAAATTTCTTGTATCACCAAGTCTCTCGCATTCTCAACAGAATACTCTTTTTTAAGCTCGATGAAGCGCTTCGTTCTGGCATCTTGTTCGGCCATATAGTCCTCTCTCTGTAAGGTGGTTTCTATGTGTTAAAATAACATAAAATAGACTCTTGTCAACAATAGATTGACACTGATTCTTTAAGAGTGTTTACTACCCTTAGGTTCTTTCATTAAACACATGAGGATATCTTTATGGTTGATAGTAAAAAAATGACAAGGCTTTTTCGTGCATTAAAAGCAGAAGAAAGTAATGCAAGAGCTCGACTTTATATCAAACGATATATGATTGAGAAAATAGAGTCTTTACTCTCTTGTGTTCAAGATTCGGAGACAGCCTTCATGATGACCATTGCTTTTTATGATAGGTGGGTTGAGTTTAGTACTCTTAACACCGAATTTGAAGAAGGGGAATGTGTTAGCCTGTTTGTATCTCTTTTGAAAAATGGCGCTATTCCTGGGAGAGAGTGTGAAAAGGGCGTGAGTTCTGCCATTGCTCTTTTACTCAGTAAGAGTTGAGTAGGTAGTAAAGTGCGGATATGTATCAGATACATATCCGCACTATTTTTTTAGACCGTATGTAATTTTTTTTGAACAGAGGTTATTTCTTCCATCAGTGACCCTATTTCTTCTGGCGAGAGAATTTTTCGCTCACCTCCATCGTGTGTGTGACTTCCTATATGTATGTTTGGTATGAGGTGATAGTGTAGGTGATCAATACTTTTTCCTATACTGGCAGAAGAGCCGTTTCTAATAAGAATAGAGTAGTCTTTATAGCCAAGTCCTTCGAGGAGAGAGGCTCCATAGTCTATGAGGTCAGAGATATCACTGTCCTCTATGTCATTGAGTTGTAAAAAATGCAGGGTGTGTTTTTTTGGTATTACAAGGAGGTGATGTGGATGATAAGGAGCAAGTGCGTAGGTGAGGTAGGCACTTTCATTTTCTTCGATTATTCTATTTTCCCCTTTGCAAAAGGGACACTTTTCTATTGTTTCGAGAAATTTTTTGTAGTTCATGGTGTGTATTTTTTAGATATACCCTAAAAATTTTTAAAAGATTTTGGTAGGGGTGTAGTCTGCGGGGGCACTTGCAAGGTGTGAAAGAAGCTCATCTCGAGTGAGTAGTCCTTTTTGTGCTCCTATATGTTGTACCACAGACATTGAGTTTATTGGTCCCCATGAAAGTGCTTCAGGAATTGATTTTCCGAGCACAATAGCAGAAGTAAATGTTGATGAAAATGAGTCCCCTGCGCCCGTTCTGTCGACGGGAGGTGCTGGGTCTGGATACATGGGGTGGTGCCATCCTTCTTTTCCGTCATATGCATATGCACCTCCAGGACCATCAGTAATGATGCTTATTTTTGGACCAAGGGCGTGAATTCCTTTTAGAAGTTCCTCGACAGAGTCTGTGGTAGTGGAAAGGATTTGTCCAGCCTCTTCTTTGTTGCAAAAGAAGAGTTCTGAGTTTTGATATATTCTCTTTAATGTCTCTGATCCAAGCTTGATTTGGAATGTGCCTGGTTGGAATGCGAGTTTGGTATCGTGTGTCTCTATAAAATCTGCTATTTCTTCATGAAAGGGAAGAGAGTTTTCTCCAAAAGAAGAAAGGTACATCCATCGGGGTGCCTCACTAAAGGGAGGCATGTGGTATTCATATTCTTCGTGTTTTACGAGTATTGTTCTTTCTGCACGAACTCTCAGCACATAGTGGTAATTTGTCTTTTTGTTTTTATGGATTGTAATATAGTCTGTGTTGATTTGTTCTTTCTCTAGCTGTGTCAGACAGTCTTTTCCATTTTGATCATCCCCCATGTGTGTTGCGAGTGCTGAATGAAGACCAAGTCTATGTGCCGACACTGCAGCATTTGGACTGTTGCCTACGGCAGGTACTACATCTACAGATTTGTACTCTATTTTATCTCCAAAGTTAATAGAGAGTTGTGCCGGTCTCCCGCCCTTACCTTCTGTGATACGAGTATTTTTTTCACTCATTTCTATGAAGGCATCTGTAGTAATGTCGCCCATTGCAATAAAATCTAGTCTCGTCATAAGAAAATGTATTTAAGTTTTTATATTTCCTCTAGTGTATCATATTGTTTTTTGTGTATATATGAAAAGCCGGTGTATTTCAGGAAATACACCGGCTACAAGAGAGTTTTTCTTTTATTGTGTGGGAGAATAGTCGTATTTCTCATCCCAAGATACATTGGCGATTATCCTTCCAGACTGCATACTTTTTTTGCTACTTACCGTGTTGTCGGGGTAAATAACCCATCTTCCAGGACTTATTTCGTTTGCAGGATAAAAGAAGATGGAAAGCACAGAGCGACGAACCCCATGAGTGCGTGGATCGTATTCTACAACTCCAAGCGCTCCCGCCCCGTTCGATCGTACGACGAGTACTTTTATAGTACGGACCATGCCTCGGGCTTGAATATAGCTAATCGTGTATACTTCTCCTACATGAGGAGTACGAGGTATAGACACTGTTGTGTGATTCATATCCTTTGTTTTTTTGGTGTAACAATCCAGTCGCAGTAAATCATATTTTTTATTTTTTGGCAAAATGTGTTAAGAAAGTGTTATAATTAAGCACATGAATATAAGTACATATATAAAGAAGGCAAAAGAGGATAAAAGTGCCATTGGTCATTTTAATATTTCAAATATAGAAATGTTTAATGCCGTAGTGTCTGCTGTAAGAGAAATGCAGGTTCCTGTATTTATTGGTGTCTCTGAAGGTGAGCGTAATTATATAGGACTTAATCAGGTTGTTTCACTTGTTCAGTCTGTTAAGAATGAGGGTCTGCCAATTTTTCTAAACGCAGACCATACTTATTCATTTGAGGCTGTAAAGAGTGCTGTTGATGCAGGTTTTGATACCGTGATCTTTGATGGTGCAGGCCTTCCAATAGAGGAAAATATTGAGATAACAAAAAAATGTGTAGATTATGCACATGATAGAGAAGTTCTTGTAGAGGGTGAGCTTGGGTATATTGGAAAGTCTTCAAAAATGCTTGATGAGGTTCCGGATGGTATAGAAATGACAAGTGTTGGAGACGCACTTTATTATGTGAAAGAAACGGGCGTAGATTTTCTCGCACCTGCAGTAGGAAATATTCACGGTATGCTTAAGGGTGCTAATAATCCAGGTCTTGATATAGAAAGAATAAAGTCTATAAAAGAAGCAGTTGGCATACCTCTTGTACTCCATGGTGGGTCAGGTACAAGCGATGAAGATTTTAGATCTGCAATAGATGCTGGTATAGATATAATTCATGTGAGTACAGAGATGCGCGTTGCATATAGAAAAGCACTTGAAGAGACGCTTTTAGAAAACCCTGATGATCTTGCACCCTATAGACTTGGTGCACAATCCCTGCTTGCGGTTCAGGATGTGGTTATGCGCAGGATGAAGCTTTTTAATAATATATAGGATAGTTTTTATGTCTGTAGAATTTAATGAAATAAATATATCAGAATATAGATATAAAGATTCCGCACAGACTGGTATTATAGGTTGGATTATTAGAAGGGGTATTGCATCGAGCAAGAAACAGGCTCAAATGATACTTATTGGTATTTTATTTCTAACCCTATTTGTAATTGTTCTGTCTTTTATTTTTTCATCAGGTGAAGATGATTTACCACCAGAGACATATTATCCAGCAGAATTGTAATGAAAAACAATAGAGGATTTACATTAATAGAACTTCTTGTTGTGATCGCTATCATTGGCATGCTTTCAAGTGTTGTTCTTGCGAGTTTGAATGTTGCTAGAGAAAAGGGTCGTGACGCTCGTAGGTTGTCAGACATGAATTCTGCAGTCAAGGCTTTGGCACTTTATTATGATGAAAATGGTAGATATCCTAATTCAGATTATGATGGTTGTGGAGGGTGGGATGTAGGAAATCAGACATATAATTTTATGGGAAATATGGACACCAAGTTTTGGTCTAGTACACCAGAGGACCCAAAAGGTACCAGTAATTGTGATGGATATAGATATTATCGCTATAGTCCTGGCTCATACGGATGTCCCGCGAGTAAAGGTGCATTTTATGTTTTGGGCGTAACAGATATGGAAACTAGCGGTAGACCCCATTCAGAAAGTCCTGGCTGGAGCTGTCCAAGCAGAAACTGGCAAGGTGAAATGGATTGGGTGACTGGTCAATTTGAAAAATAGATCATTATTATATTTGGTATAATAAGATTGTTTAGAATGGTAATATGAGAGATACATATTTATAATTCTTAATTCCCACCTACGCTAAAGCTTTGGACGGGCAAGCATAATTCTGAATAAAAGGTTGCTTTTTTTATTATAAATACGTATAATCCCCGCTATGTTGAATTTAAACTTTAAAGACAGAACAAATAAGGAAAATACTGATTTTTTAAGAGAATCAGGAGTTGTCCCCGCTGTGATGTATGGTAAAAAAACAGAATCCACTCCTATTTCTGTTGCCCTTAATGATTTTCAGAGAGTGTGGCATGAGGTGGGTGAGTCTTCAGTAATCTCTCTTGTAAAAGATGGAGAGACCTATGATGTGTTGATACACGATGTGGAGGTGCATCCTGTGACAGAACTTCCTCTTCATATTGATTTTTATACTCTTGAAAAAGGTCAGAAGGTAGAGGTTTCTATTCCTCTTAGTTATGTAGGAGAATCACCTGCAGTAAAAAACTTGGGAGGTCTTCTTATTAAGGTAATGCATGAGCTTGAGGTAGAGGCAGAAGCAGCACAGCTCCCAAATGAAATAGAGGTAGACATTTCTACACTCGTTGATTTTGATTCTCGTATTACAGTTGGTGATCTGAAACTTCCTACGGGGGTTATTGCAAAAGTAGATAAAGATGAGGTGATTGTTATTGCAGAAGAAGCAAAAGAGATGGAAGAGGAAGATACTCCTACTGAGGTTGATATCTCAAGTATTGAGGTGGAAAAGAAAGGTAAGGAAGAGTCAGAGGATTCATCTGAAGAGTAGAAAAACAAGAGCAAAAATACATTACTATATAAAGATAAAATCAGCATATACACATGCTGATTTTTTAGACTCTTTTTTGTAGTATACTAATAAGATATGAGGTATCAAAAACAGACCACCATAAGTCTTGTATTTTTTTTCATCTTTACACTCCTTTTTATAGGGGGTGATGTGTTTGCACAAACTGCAAATGTGGTCAATGAGAGGAGGCAGACGCTTGAGAGAGAGCTTGTAAAAATTGAAGAAGAGATAAAAGCACAGCAGGTGATTCTTGATTCAAAAAGAGATGAAACACGAAGCCTTGAAAGAGATGTGGCGATTTTGAACGCTGAGATTAGAAAATCACAGCTCGCAATACAGGCACGAGACCTCGAGATTCGTAGACTTTCTGATGATATTGTGGGTAAGCAAGGAACAATAGAGTCTCTTACTAATGAATTAAGTAGAGAAAAAAGTTCTCTTGCGCAGATTATTAGAAAGCGTTATCAAAACGACGCATTTACTATAGCTGAGATTATGCTTGGTAATACTAATATTTCTGATTTTTTTCAAGACTATGATTCTTTTAGTGCAATAGAGAGAAATCTCAAGGATTCTTTTAAAGAAATCGAGGTTGCAAAAGTAACTACTGTCACACAAAAAGCATCACTTGAAACAAAAAGAGAGGAAGAAAGAGAGCTGAGAGAAATTCAAGCCCGTGAAAAAAGAAAGATTGAAGAAAAAGAGAATGAGAAGAAAGAACTTTTACGAGTCACGAAAGGAGTAGAGGCAGCATACCAGGCAGTCCTTCGTGATAAAGAAAAAACAGCAGCACAGATTCGTACAGAACTCTTCTCTCTTCGAGGATCTACCGCTATACCGTTTGAGCAAGCACTTGAATTTGCAAATTTTGCCTCAAAACAGACAGGTGTACGACCAGCATTTATTTTAGGGGTGATTGCTGAGGAATCTAATCTCGGTGCAAATGTGGGTACAGGAAATTGGCGAGAAGATATGCACCCTACAAGAGATCGTCCGGTCTTTGAGGTGATTACAGCGACACTTGGCCTTGATCCAGATCAAATGCCCGTTTCTAAAAAGCCATGGTATGGATGGGGTGGTGCAATGGGTCCGGCTCAGTTCATCCCTTCTACTTGGGTAATGTATGGTGGATATGCAAAAAATTCATCTGGAGAATGGGAATACAAGGAGAGCAAAGATACAATTCGAAAATTACTTGGAAATAATAGCCCTTCTAATCCATGGGATCCCCAAACAGCCTTTGTTGCATCATCAAAACTCCTTGCTGATAACGGTGCAGATAAGGGAACCCGCTATGCTGAAAACCTTGCCGCACTTAGATATTTTGCAGGATGGGCAAATGCATCCAAGCCAGCATATTCTTTCTACGGAGAGGAGGTTATGGCTCTTGCTGATAAGTACCAAGGACTTATTGATATACTTAACAATAGTTAGGGTAGGAAAAGAAAAAAGCATTTACATGGTTGCATTTTTCTCAATGTATAGTATTTTATACAAGTTATGAAAAAGGATATTCATCCAGATAATTATAGAAAAGTTATTTTCCTCGACACCTCTAATGAGGCGCGTTTTCTCATATATTCAACTGTAGAAACTACTGAAACCGCAACATGGGAAGATGGTAAAGAATATCCACTCTTTAAGGTGGAGATATCAAGTGCATCCCATCCTTTTTATACAGGAAAGGAGTCTATCGTTGATACTGCAGGGCGAGTTGAGAAATTTAAGGCTCGAATGCAGAGAGCACAAAAAAGTACTGATAAAAAAACAACAGACGCGCTATAATAATGTATAGATACAGAGGTCAATGTCACTCATTGACCTCTGTCATTTTACATATGCTCTATGTTGTACGATTATGAGAACTCCTGAAGAAATAATTGAATTAAAACAAAATCCTAAAGTCGCTTTTCTTGCGAGTGAGCTTGATCGTTTACTTAAAGAAAGAGAAGAAGCTCATTCCGTTTTTGAAGATGACAATGATCTTCGCGTCCTTGTTGAAGAGGAAAAGAAAACGATTGATGAGCAAATTTCTCTTGTAGAATCACAGATTGAAGATATTCTGAAATCAGAGGAAGAGGAAGAAGAGTTTCCTAATCATATTATACTTGAGATTCGTGCGGGTGCGGGGGGTGATGAGGCTTCACTTTTTGCTCAAGACCTAGGACTGATGTATGAAAAATATGCCGACTCTATGGGGTGGAGTTTTCAACATACTACTGATTCTTCAAGTGCAGGTGGTGGTTATAAAGAGGGGGTTTTTGAAATAAAAGGACAAGGAGTCTATAAAAGACTTCGTTTTGAAACGGGGGTACATCGCGTACAGAGAGTGCCTCTCACAGAAAAATCAGGCCGTATACACACCTCTACCGCATCTGTTGCCATAATGCCTATTCGAAAGAAAGTGACGGTGGAAATAAATGATGCTGATCTTGAAGTAGAATTTTCTCGTGCTGGTGGAAAAGGTGGTCAAAATGTAAATAAGGTCGAAACTGCGGTGCGTCTTACTCACAAACCTTCAGGACTTACGGTGCGTGTTACTGCAGAAAGAAGTCAACAAAAAAACAGAGAACGAGCGATGAGTATCATTGCTGCTCGTTTACAGAGTATGAAAGAAGAGGAGGAGGCAAGGAAATATAGTGAAAAAAGAAAACAACAGGTAGGGACAGGGGATAGAAGTGAAAAAATAAGAACGTACAATTTTTTGCAGGATAGAGTTACTGATCATAGGATTAAAAAATCGTGGCACAATATAGAGGCTATCCTTGGAGGTGATCTTGATGATATTCTAGATTCTCTTGATGAGGCTAATGATGGAGTAAGAGAAGAATCATAAGAGGGTATTGCAAAAAGCCCTTCTTTTTGGTATGCTCTCGGGGTATATATGATGAATACAATAGAAAACACAAAAGAATTAAAAGAGTCTCCGCGTGTATCAACGACTCCTGATAAAAATCTTATAGAAAAGATGTTTAATGTGGGTGCACATTATGGATATGCAAAAGCGCGAAGACATCCAAGCACAAAAAAGTATGTGTTTGGTATTAAAAATAAAACAGAAATTTTTGACTTGGAAAAAACAAGTGTAGAGCTTGAAAAAGCAAAAGCATTTGTTACTGAACTTTCAAAGGCAGGTAAAGTAATACTTTTTGTATCAAGTAAACCTGAGGCAAAGAAAATAATCAAAGAGGCTGCAGAATCACTAGACATGCCTTATGTTGCTGGACGATGGATTGGGGGTACTTTGACAAACTTTGATTCTATAAAGAAACGTGCAGAAAAATTTGTTGATCTCTTTGAAAAAACAGAAAAAGGATTACTTGATAAGTACACCAAAAAGGAAAAGCTTCTCATCTCTAGAGATATGGATGCATTGGAGGCAAAGTTTGGTGGTATTACCACAATGACACAGCTTCCCCACGCACTCTTTGTAGTTGATTTGAAGAAAGAAAATATTGCAGTAAAAGAAGCGCAGTCAAAAAATATACCAGTTATCTCTATTTCTAGTACTGATTGTGATATCTCATCTGTGGAATATGCTATTCCTGGAAATGATGCGACATTAAAAAGTATAGAATTTTTTGTGAATGAAATTCGCGATGCGTATCGCGCAGGTAAAAAGTAAAAACCTTTTATAGGTTTCTAGTACAGAGCACATCTTTCTTTTGTACTCTATAATTATTTATCATTAATTTTTGAATATTATGGAAATCACTACAGAGACCATCAAAGCCCTTAGAGATAAGACAGGAGTGTCTATTATGCAATGTAAAAAAGCTCTCGAAGAGGCTGGGGGTGATTTTGATCAGGCGCTTGTGATTCTACAAAAGAAAAGTGGAGCAACTGCAGAAAAAAAATCTGATAGAGATCTTGGTGCAGGTACCATTGCATCATACCTTCATGCGGGAGGTAGTGTGGGTGCTCTCGTAGAAATCGCCTGTGAAACAGACTTTGTGGCACGCAATGAAGATTTTCAAAAATTTGCATATGATATTGCAATGCATGTGGCAGCAATGAACCCTCTTTTTCTCTCTGTTGATGAGGTAGGAGAATCTGATAAAGCAGCCGCACTTGAAGTGTTTAAAAAAGAAGTAGAAGATAAGCCAGCAGATATGCAGGAGAAGATTCTTGAAGGAAAGATGAACTCATATCTTCAAGACAAGGTGTTGTTGACACAAACATACATTAAAGACTCATCACTTTCTGTAGATGATTTGGTAAAAGCTGCTGTCCAAAAATTTGGTGAAAATGTGCGTATCATACGATATGCTCGATTTTCTGTCGGATCTTAATCCATGATACTACCTCTTACATTATTTATTATTTCTCTTGTAGGCATAAGTACAATGCTTTTTTTGAAGGCGAGAATGATATCAAAAGGAGGTACTTCTTCTTTGGGCGGTATATTTTTGCGATTTGACGCCTTTATAGAAGAGAGTATTGAGTATATATATACGACTTTTGAAAAACTTAACCATATTTCATTTGGAGCACTTCTTACAAGAACAATGAGGATGATTACACTTTCCTCTCGAGTGCTTTATAAAACGGCGATACAAAGTGAAAATAAGATTCTTAATGTTATAAAAGGAAAGAGAACTCTTGAGCGTAACGGAAGAAGATCAGATTTCTTAGGGAGCATAGAGGAGCACAAGAGAGATGCGGTCTATAGCGAAGATACAGAAAAAGAAAATGAAAACCACAATACTACATCTTCTTAAATAAAAAACACTTCATATAATGAGGTGTTTTTTATTTCAACCCCACCTCGGGTTCGAATCCTTGGAAGATGAAAAGTAGATGTAAAAATAAAAAACACCCTACTTGAAGGTGTTTTATACTCTGAGCCATCTGTCGGATTCGAACCGACGACCTACGCATTACAAGTGCGTTGCTCTACCAACTGAGCTAAGATGGCGTGTAAACAGAAGAAATAATATCATATTCATCTCGAAAGACAACCCATATCTTTGTTTGTATTTAGGCTTTTTTTCGTTACAATGATGTGGTATGAATGACAAAAAGAAAGAGACAAAAGGACACTACCACCCCGTTACTATTGCAATACGAAAGATTAATGAGATTTTTGGAGATTTGGGATTTGACATAGTTGATGGTCCAGAAATAGAAACAGAATATTATAATTTTGATGCACTCAATGTGCCAGCAGATCATCCTGCAAGAGATATGTGGGATACTTTCTGGTTGAAAGACAACAAGAAAGAAAGCCGAAATACAAAATCCGAAGCACGAAGATTGTTGAGGACTCATACTTCACCGGTGCAGATTCGTTTTATGGAGACACATACACCTCCTTTTGCGATTATTGTGCCAGGTAAAACATTTCGTTATGAAGCAACAGATGCAACTCATGAAGCCCAGTTTCATCAGCTTGAGGGTCTGATGGTGGGAGAGAATGTTACTCTCGCAACAATGCGTGGCGTGCTTACTCATTTTCTTAGTGCGTTTTTTGATGATGGATCTGGGGGTGAAATGGATATACGAATGAGACCAGGATACTTTCCTTTTGTGGAGCCGGGCGTAGAAGTGGATATGAGACGCCCAGAAGGTCAGAAGGGGTCAAGTGGAGATAATCTATGGATTGAGGTCATGGGTGCTGGAATGGTACACCCTAAGGTGCTTGAGGGTTTGGGGATAGATTCACGAAAATTTCAAGGATTTGCCTTTGGTGTGGGTATTGATAGACTTATTATGCTTAAAACTGGAATACCCGATGTAAGAATGCTCTACAGTGGAGATATAAGAGTAGTAAATCAATTTTAAATTTAAAAGTATTATGTTATTTTCACGCGCCTGGTTACAGGATTATATAGAAGAAGAACTACCTCCCGCAGATGAGCTTGCTCTAAAGCTTGGACTGCACTCTTTTGAAGTGGAGGGTGTGGAGGTGCTGGATGACGATACCATTCTTAATATTGATGTGCTCCCAAATAGAGCACATGATGCGTTGTCGTATATTGGTATGGCACGGGAAATAGCGACTGTTTTTAGTTTCACCTTTAAGATGCCCGAGATGTCTTTTGATGTCAGTGATTTTAGTACTAGCGATTACATCACTCTTGATGTAGAAAATCCGCCCTTGGTACCGAGAGCATTAAAAAAAATTGTTCGGGGTGTACAAGTAGAACCATCACCAACATGGCTACAAGAGAGACTCCGTGCAATAGGTCAGAAGCCCATCAACAACATTGTTGATATAACTAATTTTGTTATGTACGAATTTGGGCAGCCCGTCCATGCATTTGATTTTGAAAAACTTACGAAAGATAAAGACGGAATTGCTCATATTCATATACGAGGAGCACAGAGAGGTGAAAGTATCACCATGCTTGATGGTAGTCAGTATGAGCTCGAAGAAGGAATGCTTGTGATTGCCGATGATGAAAAAGCACTTGATATTGGTGGAGTAAAGGGAGGTATTATTTCAGGTATTGATGAAAATACGAAAACTATCATGCTTTCCGTATGTACATTTAATGCGTCTCATATTCGACGAACTTCAAAGTCACTTGGTTTGAGAACAGATGCATCGAGTCGTTTTGAGAAGGAGCTTGCACCTGAGATGCCTCCAGAGGCTATGCACCGACTTTGTCATCTTATCGGTGAGTTTGTAGAAGGAGAAGAGATTTCAAAGGATTTTCTCGACCTCTACCCTCGGCCGCTTGCTCCTTATAAAGTGGGGGTAACAAGAGATCGTCTACATAAGGTCCTTGGTGCTGATATCAACAATGAAGAAATAGAAAGTATTTTACAACGACTTGGTTTTGTATATGACAAAGTGATCCCTAAAGATATGGTGGTTGATGAAGCGGTAAAGCATAATGGGGCTACATATATGTATGGAGCATCTGTACGGGGCGATGCCCCAAGGAGTTTTGATTGTTCATCTTTTGTTGCATATGTGTATGCAAGTGCTGGAGTCTCTATTCCTCGTATAAGTATCGATCAATATGTCTACGGTGAAAGTATTTCAAAGGATGAGTTGCAGGCTGGCGATTTGGTGTTTTCGAATAGCGGAAATGGCGCTATTCGTTATGAGACAGTTGAGT
>Ga0210019_1000578_pt1 | contig 45615 bp, 44 predicted proteins | sample CryGeyCG2114_020_2_FD_183969 | JGI IMG/M metagenome (GOLD analysis project Ga0210019, IMG submission 183969) | Groundwater microbial communities from aquifer - Crystal Geyser CG11_big_fil_rev_8/21/14_0.20 (SPAdes) (version 2) | ecosystem: Environmental > Aquatic > Deep subsurface > Groundwater ...
AGGTAAATATCGTCGGAATGTGCCCTGATTGCGGAGGCACTTTGCGTCATGAAGAAGGTTGTGTTAAATGTCACGGCTGCGGTTATTCTAAGTGCTAAATCCAGGGGGACGTCCTAAAAAGGGACACCCTTAAACAGGGTGTCCCCTAATAGGACGTCCCCTAATTCTATCCCCATGAAAAAATTTGATGTAATTATTATCGGTGCCGGCCATGCCGGTATTGAGGCAAGCTTGGCGTGCGCCCGGCTTGGCGCAAAAACCCTTATGCTTACCTTAAATATTAAATCTATCGGCAGGATGAGCTGTAATCCGGCTATCGGAGGAGTAGGAAAAGGACAATTAGTAAAAGAGATCGATGCTTTGGGCGGAGAAATGGGCCACGCTGCGGATGCCTGCGCAATTCAGTTACGTATTCTTAATTCTTCCAAAGGAGCGGCGGCGCAGTCATCGCGGGCTCAGATCGATATGCATAAATACAGCCGCTATATGCAGAAATTTATTTTACATCAGAAAAATTTAGCCGTAAAAGAGGCAGAGGTAAAAAAATTAATTGTTGAGGATGGTTTGGTTTCAGGCGTAGTTACGGAAAAAGAAGAGATTCGTGCCAAATGTGTAGTAATTTGTCCGGGAACTTTTCTGGACGGAGTAATTCATATTGGCCTAAAGCACCATAGTGGTGGACGCATTAATGAGCGTGCCTCTATTGGCCTGACGGATAATCTAAAAAGATTAGGTTTTAATCTCCTGCGTTTTAAAACCGGGACCTGTCCCCGTTTAGATAGAAATACGATTGATTTTTCCAATCTAATTATACAAAACGGCGATTTAATTCCCAAACCGTTTTCATTTTCAACCCGCCGGCTAAAACAAAAACAAGTTTGTTGCCATATCACTTATACTAATAAAAATACTCACGAATTAATCCGCGCAAATCTCGATCGTTCGCCGCTTTATGCCGGGATAATCAAGGCTACGGGGGTCAGGTATTGCCCGTCTATTGAGGATAAAATCGTTAAATTTGCGGATAAAGAACGGCATCAGGTGTTTCTTGAGCCGGAAGGCCTGGGGGTAGATGAAATTTATCCTAACGGCATATCAACCAGTCTGCCGGAAGATGTGCAGCTTAAACTCCTGCATTCTATCGCCGGGTTAGAAAAAACTAAAGTTATCCGTTTTGGCTATGGGATCGAGCACACGGTCGTTGACCCGACGCAACTCCACCCTTCCTTAGAGACAAAATTAATCAAAAATCTTTTTTTAGCCGGGCAGATCAATGGAACAACCGGTTATGAAGAGGCAGCTGCCCAAGGTTTAGTTGCCGGAATTAATGCAGCGCTGCGTATAAAAAATAAGGAACTCCTTATTTTAGATCGGGCCAGCAGCTATATCGGCGTATTAATTGATGATTTGACCACTAAAGGCACAGCTGAACCGTACCGGATGTTTACTTCACGCGTTGAATACCGCCTGATTATCCGTGAAGATAACGCGGACCTGCGTTTGGCAAAAATAGGTTTTGATCTAGGTTTAGTAAAGAAGAGTTTTTATCGTAAAGCAGAAAAGAAAGCAGAAGGTATGAAAGAAGGCCTGGTTTTTTTAAGGAAAAATCATCTGGAGAAATTGTTAAAGAGACCGGAGATAACCATTCAAGATCTAAAGAAAACCCATCAACTACCGTCAAGGATACCTGAATCTGCTTGGCAGCAGCTTGAGATCGAGGTAAAATATTCCGGCTACCTCCTGCGCCAGCAGAAAGATGTAGAACGGTTTAAACATATTGAAAAAATTAAACTTCCGGCGGATTTTGATTATAGTAATTTATCCGGGATATCCCGGGAGATTAGAGAGAAATTGGCTAGATTTAAGCCGCTTAATTTAGGCCAGGCATCGCGCATCTCGGGGGTGACCCCGGTAGCCATATCTTTACTGATGGTTTATTTGAGGAAATCACATGGATAAAGAGGAAAATTATCTGGAGTTAAAGAAATTCTGCGTTGATGAAGGTATTGATCTTTTCGGCGTGGCCGATATAAGTCAGGTCAGAGATGAATTTAAGATCGCTCCTAAAGTCGCGCAAAAACTAGACAAGGCGATTTGTTTAGGAGTGATGCTTTCGGCAGCGGTATTATCTGAAATCGATATCGTACCGACTAAATTATATTTCCACCATTATAAAATCGTAAATTCTTTTCTGGATCATATCGCCTTGAGATTATGTAATATAATCCAGAAAAAAGGATATCTAGCGCTTGCTGTCCCGGCCACCCAGATTATTGACTGGGAGAAAAATGTCGGCCATCTCTCGCATCGAAAATTAGGTGTTCTAGCGGGTTTAGGTTGGATCGGCAGGAATAACCTTTTAGTAAATGAAAAATTAGGCAGTCAATTCCGTATCGTTTCGGTATTGACGGATATTTCGTTAAAAACCGATGAGCTAAGTAAAAAAGATTGTGGAGAGTGCAAGGCCTGTGTTAAGATATGCCCGTCAGGAGCAGTTCAGGACAATCCTGCGGATTTTGACCATGTTAAATGCTTTGAGAAGCTTAAGAGTTTTCAAAAGCAGCGTCAAGCTGAGCAGTTTGTCTGCGGGATCTGCGTGAATGTTTGTAGGGGTAATAAAAAATGAAAGAAAAAATTCTCATTGTTGAAGATGAGAAAGATATTGTTAAGATGCTCCGATATAACCTTGAAAAAGAAGGGTTTAAGGTTATTGATGCTAGTGACGGAGAGGATGCAATGGACGCGGCTGTGCGCCAGCATCCGGATCTCATTTTACTGGATTTAATGCTTCCGGGTATGGATGGCTTGGAAGTTTGCAAGGCCTTAAAAAAAGAAAGTAAAACCTCATCTATCCCGATAATTATGCTTACTGCTAAAAGCCAGGAATCAGATAAAGTAGTGGGATTAGAGTTAGGTGCGGATGACTATATTACCAAGCCATTTAGCCCGCGCGAGTTGATTGCCCGGATTAAAGCGGTTCTGCGCCGGGTAAATGAAAAAGAAAAGATTCCGGAAATATTTCAGGCAGGTGATTTAAAAATTGATTTCTCTAAGATTTCCGTAAGTGTCAAGGACAAGCCGGTTGAGTTAACCTCTAAAGAATTTGAGCTTTTAAAAACTCTGCTTAAAGCAAGGGGAAGGGTTTTATCGCGCGATTTTTTATTGGATACCATTTGGGGTTTTGATCATGCCATGGAGATTCAGACGCGCACAGTGGATGTGCATATTCGTACTTTGCGTAAAAAAATAAAAAATGCATCTAAATATATTATAACCGTGAAGAATTACGGTTACCGTTTTGAAACCGAGGATTAAAATTTGTTTAATTCCCACCTCAAGAATAAAATCTCCGAATTAGATTCTCAGCTGGAAGCCTTCAAAAAAAGTATTCATATTCTAGAAAATGAAAATAACCGTGTACATGCCATACTCAACAGCATGGTTGAGGGGGTGGTGGCGGTAGATAAAGATACGCGTGTCCTCTGGCTTAATCCTACCGCGGAGAAGATTTTTAATATCTCCGAAAGTAGCACACAAGGTAGGATTTTCCTTGAGGTATTTCCTAACAATGATATTGCTGAAATTATCGCCTTAGTTTTAAAAAACGGAGAAGTTATTTCCCAAGAATTATCCCTTATCTGGCCGGTACAGAAAATATTCCAGGTGAATGCTTCGGCTATCTTTGAATCCAAAGTAACCAACGGATGCCTTCTGGTCATACATGATATTACCGAGATGAGGCGCCTGGAGACTATGCGCCGGGATTTTGTGGCCAATGTTTCGCATGAATTAAAAACTCCGCTTACTTCCATCAAGGGTTTTGTAGAGACTCTTTTAGAGGGCGCGCTTGAGGATAAAGAAAATAGCGTTAATTTTCTTAAAATAATCAATGACCACGCGGATAGGCTAAATACCCTGATTGATGATCTGCTTGACCTTTCGCATATTGAATCAAAAGAGGTTGTGCTAAGAAAAGATAAATTCAGTTTAGCCGGCTTGGTTGATGAGGTTATTTTGGGATTCAAGTCTCAAGCAAAAAAGAAGCAAATCGAGGTTAGCTCGGCGTTGCCGCAAGGCTTGGAGATTATTGCTGATAAAAGTAAGATCGAACAGGTCTTAGTCAATCTGATCAATAATGCGATTAAATACAATAAGGATAAGGGTTTTGTACGGATTTATTCCGGAGAGCTTACTGATAAAATAAAGATTATTGTGGAAGATTCCGGTTCCGGGATATCGGCAAGAGATATCCCGCGTATTTTTGAGCGTTTCTACCGTGTAGATAAAGCGCGCTCCCGTGAGCTTGGCGGCACCGGCCTGGGGCTCTCCATTGTTAAGCATATTATCGAGTTGCACGGCGGTAATGTTGGAGTGGAGAGCACCGAGGGATTGGGCTCGAAATTTTGGTTTATTCTCCCTGGATAAAACTTTACCTACATTTTATCTAGCTTTGAAGTGGATTTAACCGACTCCTCTTATACTCTGTTTAGGGCTAAAGAGAGAGGAGGTGAGATGCGTAGTGAGTTAGTATTATGGGGAATATTCTGTAGCTTAACAGAATTTAAAAATAACCGATTATTTAAAAGGAGTAGAGATGAGAAGGATAGTTTTAGTTGCGATGGGAATGGTTTTGTTTATAGTCGTTAATGTCCATGCTTATGATGATGGTGATTTTCAGGTCTGGAATACCGAAGTTGAAGAAATCCAGCTTAAGAAAGATCTCAAGCTGGCGTTTGAGCAGGAATTCCGCTGGGGGGATAATGCCAGCGAGCTCTACTATCAGCATTATGATGCCGGGTTATTCTATAGCCTGAATAAACACTGGAGCGTAGGCGCAGGATACAGGCATATCCTTAATAAGAGTAAAGGGAAGTTTTTAGTGGAGAACCAGCCTTATGCCACTTTAACCTTTGCCAGTCAATTTGCGGGGTTCAAATATGATGATCGTTCGCGTTTCGAGTACAATCATTTTGATTATAAGGATGATACGGGAACATACCGTAATAAACTCACTGTAAAAGCTCCGTGGAAGTTTACCAAATTCGAAATCCAGCCGTATGTATCGGATGAGATTTTTATCCTTATTGACGACGGCCAGAGATTAAATAAAAACAGGGCATCTGCTGGCCTGATAATAAATATTACTAAGAATTTCAAAGGAGATATTTATTATATGTTGCAGAGCTCAAAAAGCACGCACTGGACGAAAGCTAATATACTGGGGACCAAGTTTAAGTTGAGTTTTTAATTTTACACAGATTTAACATCTGTAGCATTGCAAGTATAGTATAATACTACACATCAAGGGAGGTTCGAGATGTTTAAAAAATGCCTGTTTATTACAGCTGTACTTATGTTTACGGTTTCTGGCGCTATGGCTGCAGGAAATAAAAATTCCATTCAGATTAAAGGTTCTGATACCATGGTTAACCTTGGACAAGCTTGGGCGGAAAAATATATGGAGGAGAATAACGGAAATTTTGTGGCGGTAACCGGTGGCGGCTCAGGAACCGGGTTGTCCAGCTTAATCAGCGGAACTTGCGATATTGCGATGAGCTCAAGAAATATTAAAGATAAAGAGATTGCTTTGGCCAAACAAAAAGGGATCAATCCTTTTGAAATTAAGGTTGCTTTAGATGGCCTGGCGGTTGTGGTTAGCCCTCTTAATCCGGTAAGCAAGCTTACCTTGGATCAGCTGGCAGGAATTTTTACCGGCAATATCACTAATTGGAAAGAGGTGGGAGGCAAAGACGAGAAGATTGTGCTTTTGTCGCGGGAAGTTAACTCCGGGACACATGTCTATTTTAAAGAGCACGTGTTAAGGAAAGGCAATGCCAATGGTAAAGAGGAGTTTGCCCCCGGCGCCTTGCTACTATCTTCCTCACAGGCAATTGCCGATGAAGTTTCCGGGAACTCCTCGACTATCGGTTATTATGGAATGGGTTATATCTCAAATAAACAAAAGCCTATCGCTGTTGCCAAAGATGCTAATTCTGAGTATATTAATCCGAGTATTGATAATGTTTTAAGCGGTAAATATCCCATATCCCGGCCGCTTTTTCTCTATACTGACGGAGAGCCTCAGGGGTTAGTTAAAAAATTAGTTGATTATATCCTTTCTAAAGAAGGGCAGGATATTGTCGTGAAGACAGATTTTGTTCCGATCAAAAAATAATGAGAAAGTTCAGGGAATTTATTATTGAGAAGCTGATCCTGATCTGTGGGTTAGCTTCCATATTTTTCGTTGTTTTGATCTTTTTGTTTTTAACTAAGGAAGGCCTGTCAGTATTTAAATCGGTTACTCCGTTTAATTTTCTCTTCGGTAAAAGTTGGTATCCTATCTCTGAGCCTGCGCAACTAGGGATCCTGCCGCTGATTTTCGGTTCATTATTGGTAACTTTGGGTGCGGCAATTATTTCTATTCCTATCGGCGTAGCTTGCGCGGTTTATATCGCCGAAATCGCCCCCTTAAAAATTAAAGAAGCGCTTAAGGCCGGAATCGAATTGCTGGCTGCTATCCCTAGCGTAGTTTTGGGTTTTATCGGCATGGTAACCTTGGTCCCGTGGATAAAATCAGTGTTTCATTTGCCGACAGGGCTTACCGCTTTATCCGGGTCGATAATTTTAGCTTTTATGGCCATGCCGACGATAGTTTCGATTGCCGAAGACGCGCTTTATTCTGTACCCAAGAGTTATAAAGAAGGAGCGTTTGCTTTAGGAGCAACACATTGGCAAACAATTTACCGGGTCCTGCTTCCGGCGGCATCGAGCGGGATCGTTGCGGCAGTGATGCTGGGTATCGGACGTGTCATCGGCGAGACGATGGCGGTGATGATGATTACCGGAAACGCTGCGGTCATCCCCCAGAGTATTCTTGTTCCGGTGCGCACCCTAACCGCGACTATTGCTGCTGAAATGGGGGAGGCAGTTGTGGGCAGTGAACATTATTTTGCTTTGTTTGCTATCGGCATAGTTTTGTTTATTATGAGTTTTATTATCAATATTACCGCAGATCTATTCTTGCATAAGAGGAACCGTTAATGCATAATCCGCAAAGGTCACAAAAAATCGCCTTCTTTCTTCTTTTTCTGGCGACGCTTTTAATTGTTATTCCGGTTGGCTTGATCGTGGTAATTATTATCCAAAAGGGCCTACCGGCGATTAACTGGCAGTTTTTATCGGATATCCCACGCCAGGGGATGCGCGCCGGAGGTATTTTTCCGGCGATCATCGGAACTTTGTATCTTGTGATCGGTGCGATAATTTTTGCTTTACCCATTGGCTTGCTGGCGGCAATCTATTTAAGTGAATACGCAAAAGATAATATCATTAATCGCATAATCAGGCTGGCGATAGTTAATCTTTCCGGAGTGCCTTCGGTCGTTTACGGTTTATTCGGTTTGGCGCTTTTTGTCGTATTCTTAAAATTCGGGGCATCAATTTTATCCGGCTCCCTTACCTTAGGGATAATGATTCTGCCGATAATTATTACTACCTCGCGCGAGGCATTAGAAAGTGTGCCGCAGTCATTTCGTGAGGTAAGTTTATCATTAGGTGCAAGTAAATGGCAGACCATCAGGCATATCGTTTTGCCTAACGCCATACCCGGAATTTTAACCGGTACTATCCTGGGATTGGGACGGGCAGCAGGAGAGACTGCTCCGATTCTTTTTACTGTTGCTGCTTTTTATCTACCGCGGTTGCCTAAATCTATTTTTGATCAGGCGATGGCGTTGCCGTATCATTTATATGTAATTTCGACCCAAGTTCCTAATGTAGATGAAAAGGTGCGTTATGGTACAGCTTTGGTTTTATTATTCCTAGTTTTATTCATGAACTTAATAGCGATAATTATCCGTTATAATTTTAGAAAGAAGAAAAAATGGTAAAATTCAGCGTTAAGGATTTGAATATTTGGTTTGGCCAGATCCACGCTTTAAAAAGTGTGAATATTGAAGTGGAGGCTAACGAGATTTTAAGTGTGATTGGTCCGTCTAATAGCGGAAAGACCAGCTTTTTACGTATGCTTAATCGTTTGAATGATCTGTATCCAAATTTTAAAATGAGTGGTAGTCTAGAGTTTGATAACAAAGATATAAGGAAAATAGATATTGAAAGTTTACGTAAAAGAGTGGGGATGGTTTTTGCTTTGCCCTTGCCTTTACCTTTATCAATTTTTGAAAATGTGAGCTATGGTGTTAAGATGCACGGAATCAAAAATCGTAATAAAATTTCTGAAATTGTGGAGCGCTCTTTAAAGCAGGCTTATCTTTGGGATGAAGTTAAGGATAGGTTGAGTGTAACGGCATTTAAATTATCCGGCGGACAACAGCAACGGCTTTGCATTGCCCGGACTCTGGCAGTTGAGCCGGAGGTTATTTTATTTGATGAGCCTTGCTCCGGGCTTGATCCGATCTCAACTGCTAAAGTTGAGGAGGCGATGTTAAAGTTAAAAAAAGATTACACGATAGTTTTGGTAACCAACAATGTCAAACAGGCAGCTAGGGTCGGTGACCGTACGGCTTTTTTTCTATCAGGGGAGCTGGTGGAATTAGATAAGACAGAAAAAATATTTACGGCGCCGAATGATCAGCGCACTGACGGTTATATCAGAGGGAAATTTGGATAATGGCGGATATTTCGGTAAATAATTTAAATTTATGGTATGGGGATTTTCAGGCGTTGATCAATGTGAACGTGCATTTTACCCAAAAACAGATTACCGCTATTATTGGTCCTTCGGGGTGCGGCAAATCAACTTTGTTGCGGGTATTTAACCGGATGAATGACCTGATCGAAGGCGTGCGTACAACCGGTGAAGTAATGATTGACGCAGAGAATATTGTTTCAGAGAAAACCGATCTGGTTAGTTTACGTAAAAAAGTAGGCATGGTATTTCAGCGGCCTAATCCGTTTCCTTTATCTATTTATGAGAATATTGTTTTTGGCCAGAAGGTGCACGCTGAAGGATTAACCAAGCTAAAACTTAATGAGGTCGTTGAGGATAGTTTGAAATCCGTATTTTTGTGGGATGAGTTAAAAGATAAACTCAATAAATCGGCATTCACATTATCGCTTGAACAGAAGCAACGTCTTTGTATTGCCAGGTTAATTGTAGTTAAGCCTGAGATTTTATTAATGGATGAGCCTTGTTCGACCCTTGATCCGCAGGCAACCAGCCGCATTGAAGAATTAATGCGTGAATTGAAAAATAACTATACTACAATAATTGTGACACATAATATGCAACAGGCAGCGCGCGTTTCTGACCAAACAGGTTTTATGCTTTTAGGTGAATTGGTGGAATTCGGCAGGACAGAGGATATTTTTACTAAACCAAAAGATAAAAGAACAGAAGATTATATTACCGGCCGGTACGGTTAGGGGGGTGTTATCCCGACTCGTACGAGTCGGGATTTCGCTAGATAAAAACAGGAGGTGCTCAAGATGTTAAGACACTTAGATGAAGAGTTAAAGGAACTACACAAGGATATTTTGAGGATGGCGGTATTTGCCCAAGAATCGATATTTAAATCCATCGAGTCGCTAAAGAATCGCGATAAAAAACTGGCCCAGGATGTAATTGATACCGATAATACGATTGATGAGCTTGAATTGGCAATCGATGAGAAATGTATTGATCTTATCGCCCGCTATCAGCCGATGGCAGGAGACTTAAGGTATATTACAACCGGGATGAAGATAAATACGGAGCTTGAGCGTATTGCCGATATGGCGTTGGATATTTCACAAAAATCTTTAGGATTGATAGACAAACCTTTGCTTAAACCGCTAATCGATATTCCTAAGCTTTCCCAAGTTGCCCAGAATATGGTGCGTAATGCTATTGATGCTTTTGTCAAAAGAGATGCTCAGCTGGCCCGTCAGGTAGTTTTAGCGGATTCCGAGGCTGATAAACTGCGTAATCTGGTGCAGGATGAGTTGATTAATGAATACTTGGCGCGTGATGCTAAAACCGCAGAGCGCGCTGTGGCGTTGATCATTATCGCTCGGTATTTAGAGCGTATTTGCGACCAGGCTACTAATATTGCCGAAGATGTAATTTATATGGTTGAGGCAAAGGTAGTCAAGCATCATCATGAGGAGCTAGAATAGCCACTATATTCTGACAAAAAAAGCTTGCTTTTTTAGAGTTTTATAGTTAAATAGATACTTAATATATAGGTTTGTATTATTATAGTTGATACGCGTAAAAGGCAGTTTATCATGATTACAACCAGAAAGATCAGTAGTTTTATTACAGGATTATGCGGGGTAATCCTGTTTTTTTTATTCCTTACCGCTTCATATGCAGCGCGGGTAGATAAAATATACCCGGCTGCTATTCCCGGAGCTGAATTTGTAGACACAGATACCTGCGCGATGTGCCATCCGAAACAAGCGGCTGATTTTAAGAAGAGCCCGCATGGGCATTTTGCCATTAAGGAAAAGGAGCCTGCCGGAGAGGGTTGCGAGTCTTGCCACGGCGCCGGAAGCAAACATGTTGATGCCGGAGGGGGTAAAGGAGTTTTTATTATTGATCCGCGCAAGAATCCCCAGATGTGTTTTAATTGCCACTTAGATAAAAAAGCCCAGTTTAATCTGCAATACCATCATCCGGTGATTGAAGGAAAGATGAGCTGTTCAGATTGTCATAGCGCCCACGGCGAAGATGTAATACCCGGGAGTTTTACTTCTTTAGATGAGCATAATGAGGTTTGCTTTAAGTGCCACCCGGATAAAAAAGGCCCCTATGTTTTTGAGCATAGTGCCATGCGCGAGGGATGCGAGAGTTGCCATCAGGTGCACGGCTCGGTAAATAATAAGATGTTGCAGGCAAAAGATAATAACCTTTGTTTAAAATGTCATTATGAGCAAAGGTATAATACGTCTAATGTCGGAACTGGTGTAGGTATGTATATTGGAGCTTGGCCGCATTGGCATTCTTTGCCAGGTTTTGGGACAGTAATGGATGTGGCAACTTACGGCAAAACTAGCTGTATTAGCTGCCATATGGATATACACGGATCTAATTTTCACCCGCGGCTTATACAATTTAATACTCGCGGCGCCGGTGTTGCTAATTGCGGATGCCACTAGAGTTTATTCGGGGATAAGATAGTGATAAAAAGAAATTTTATTTTGCTTCTATTAAGCTGCGTAATTAATAGCTTTTTGATATCTTCAGCCCGGGCTGAGGGAAATCTGGTTATGATTGGAGGTAGTATTGCCACAGTCAGTGGCGACTGGAAGAGATTCCAAGAGGATAACTGGATGAAACGTAACGCAACTGCCGGCCTAGAAGAATTTTATCTGGATAAACATTTTAAAGACGGTAAGCATTTGATTTTAGAGACTAGCGGTAGTACTGACACCGACTATGATCTTTTGCTTGATCTTAGTAAGGAAGATTTCGGGTATGTGCATCTTAGTTATGATGCCTTCCGGAAATACTATGATGATTCCGGAGATTATTTTGAATTTCCTGCAGGTGACGGGATCCCAGCTTTTTATGAATTAGACAAAAATCTGCATACTGACCGCTCAAATATCTCACTTGAGCTTGCTTTAACTTTACCGGAGCAGCCCAGATACATCTTAAGCTATGATCATATGTCTCGTATCGGAGAGATGCCGCTGGCTACCCGAGGCATGGTAACCGATACTGTGCCTGCAACAGATATCTCCCAATATACCTATCCCTGGTCAAAGGATATTAATTGGACAACTGATACTTTTAAAGCGGGGACTGAATTTACGCTTAAGGGAATAAATTTTGCTCTTAGCCAGCAATATCAGATATTCAGTGATGATGAATCCGGTAACAATGTTTATGAGATGCGGGATAATGCTGTTTTACAGAGAATAGAAACTCAAAATGAGCCATCTTCACACACAGCTACGACGAATTTTACAGCAGACACTAAAATTAAAGATACCCTGCAGATGAAATTAGGGTATGCTTTAAATAAAAGTTCCAGCCGCGACCAGTATCGAACCCGGACATATGGATCTAACGGGACAATAACTAATACATTCGATTACTATAATGGAGAGGCCAATAGTGACCTGGGAGCTCAATCAGTAAATTGGGGAATGAACTTAAAGATTCTGGATGATCTGACATTCAGAGGGGCTTTGCGTTACCGGACGGCGAATATTTCCGGCTCTTCCGAATATATACGTGATAACAAAGCTGTTATTCCCGGGTCCGTGCTTCATAATCAGAATAGCGATATTGAAGAATCTAATACCGGAGAAACCGTTAATCTGACCTATAAGGGTATTCCCCGGACCAGCATTTATGCTGAGGCAAGCGCAGAGCAGTCTAGGGTAGACTATTCAATATTTGGTAGGGAATATGATGAGACCAGAAGTACTAATTTAAACTGGGAGAATAAGACGTTCTATTTTAAAGAAAATTACAGTTTAGGAATCAATACTCGTCCGATCAAGCAGCTGTTTATTTCAGCCCGCTATAAAAGAAAGAACAGGGATAATAGTTATAATAGTAAGGTTGATAATAAGGAGCGCACTCAACATCAACTCAGCGATCCAAAATCGTTTCAATATCCGGGCTATATCGGAGACAATACGCAGGTGACTGATGAGTATAGCCTAAGGACCAATATAACGTTAAATAAGTTTATTTCTTTTGGAGCAAAATACCAGGCAGCTAATACCAGTTATGATGTGATGAAGGAATCATATACGGAGATCGGTTCTTTAGATGACCACACGACCAGCGCTTCAGTTACGGTTACTCCTACAGATAAGCTTTATCTTAATTGTGTTTATTCGATAGAAAAGATGAAGTTAAGGACTCCTTCTGCGGATGCCAACGTTGCTCATACTCCTACGGATCAACCTTTTAACGGTGATTCTTCCAGCATCCTCGGCGCAGTTAATTATGCTTTAAATGAAAAAACTACCTTAAGCGGACAATTCCAGACTTGGCGTTCTGAAGCTGATAGATCTGTAAGCGGCATGGCAAGTATTGAACGTGAATTAATCAAAAATATCCTGCTTAAGATCGGCTACTCTTATTATGCCTACAACGAAGGATACCCTACCTCTTTTAATGATTACAAAGCCCATGTCGGCTCGGTCAGTATAACCGGTAAATTCTAACTAGGGACAGCGACTAGTTATCTCTTGACCCTCGGTATTTAGTGTTATATAATCCTTTCATCATCCCCTAAATAGTGACAATAATAACTGCGGAGTTTGGCGCATGAAGAATAGGATTGTTTCCTGGATTAAAAAACAAATTAAGGATTCCGGAGCCAAAGGTATTGTGATGGGTTTATCCGGAGGCATAGACTCTGCGGTTATCGCTGCTTTATGCAAAGAAGCAGTGAGCAGGAATAATCTATTAGTTCTGTTTATGCCTTGTAACAGCCATGCGCAAGACCTAAAAGATGCCAGGTTAGTTGCCAGAAAGCTTAAAGTTAGATCGAAGTTAGTAGATCTTTCGAGCGTATACAATGATTTCTTAAAGATCCTGCCTCAGGCAGGAGGCCTGGCCCGCAGCAATCTTAAGCCGCGCCTGCGCATGAGCACACTTTATTATTTTGCCAATAAGCTAAATTATCTTGTTTGCGGCACAGGTAATAAATCTGAGCTTTTAGTCGGTTATTTTACTAAATACGGCGACGGCGGAGTAGACATATTGCCGATTGCGGATTTATTTAAACGCCAGGTGCGAAAACTGGCGCAGGAGTTAAAGATTCCGGAGAATATAATTATTAAGCCTCCTACTGCCGGGTTATGGCAGGGCCAGACTGATGAAGGGGAGATGGGTATAACTTATAATGAATTAGATGATATTTTGGACAGATTATGCAATCATAGAAAACAGGTATCCAGCAGTAGCAAGGTTAACAAAGTAAAAAGGATGTTTAAAAATTCAGAGCATAAAAGAAAAGGCGCAGAGATCTGCCGCCTCTAGCAGAAGGAGCTAAAAGATGGATGAGATTTTAGAGATTTTAGAGAAAGACGGAAGGGCAAGCGTAGAAGACATTGCTAAGATGTTACGTAAGAAGCCGCAGGATGTAAAAAATGCGATTAAGAAATATGAAAAAGAAGGAGCAATCTTGAAATACAAAGCGGTAATTAATAAGGATTTGATCAAGGATAGTGAATCCGAGATCAGAGCATTGATCGAGGTAAATATCGTTCCGCAGAAGGACCTGGGTTTTGAAAAAATCGCCGAGAGAATCTATTCGTTTCCGGAGGTAACCAGCTGTTATCTGATCAGTGGAACATATGATTTATTAGTTGTAGTGGAGGGGAAGAATCTGCACACGGTTTCAAATTTTGTAGCGGAAAAACTTTCTTGTCTGGAAAATGTGCGTGGCACAGCCACCCACTTTTTACTGAAAAAATATAAAGAAGACGGAGTAATTTTAAAGCAGAAGCCAGAGAATAAAAGGATTGCGATATCCTATTAGGAAATAAATGAAAATATCAAAAATTGTAGAAAAAATGCAGCCATCCGGAATCCGGGCATTCTTTGATCTGGTGTTGGGAATGAAGGAGGTTATATCATTAGGCGTAGGTGAGCCGGATTTTGTCACTCCCTGGCAGATCCGTGAGGCAGGGATCTATTCTCTGGAGCAGGGTTTTACCAGCTATACCTCAAATAAGGGGCTCTATAAACTACGCCTAGGTATACACCGCCATTTAAAAAATAAATATGGCCTGGATTATTGTCCGGATGACGAGATCTTAATTACCGTAGGGGTCAGCGAGGGGTTAGATCTTATTTTACGGTCGATCATTAATCCGGGTGATAAAATATTGGTTCCTCAGCCTAGCTATGTTTCTTATGGGCCGGTTACCGAGCTTGCCGGAGGAACTTCCATTTATATCGATACCTCAAAAGACGGATTTAAGATTACTCCTAAGCTTTTAGAAAAGCATATTGATAAGAAGGCCAAGGCAATCATTTTAAATTATCCCACTAACCCTACGGGTGTTTCATACCGCCGCAAAGAGTTGGAAGCGATAAATAAAGTTTTATTAAAGCATAAAATACTTTGTATTAGTGATGAAGTCTACGGGGACCTAACCTATGATTTCAACCATATTGCTTTTCCAACTTTGCCGAAAGCAAAAAATAATACGGTTTATTTTAACGGATTCTCTAAAGCCTATGCCATGACCGGATGGCGCGTAGGTTTTGCTTGCGGGCCAAAAGAGATCATTGCAGCCATGACTAAGATTCATCAATATACGATCATGTGTGTGCCGATAACCAGCCAGATGGCTGCAGCAGAGGCTTTGGTCAGCGGCAGAAAATCAGTTGAGCAGATGAAACGCGAATATAACCGCAGGCGGTCGCTTATGGTGGAGGAGTTAAATTCATTAGGATTAAAGTGTTCGCGCCCGCAGGGGGCTTTTTATGTTTTTCCCTGCATAAAAAGCACAGGTTTATCTTCTATGGAATTTTCACGTAAACTATTGGAAGAGGAAAAAGTGGCGGTGGTCCCGGGAACTGCTTTTGGAGCTTGCGCAGAAGGCTATATCAGGATTTCTTATGCTTCCAGCATGGATAATTTAAAGGAAGCTTTGAATAGGATCAAAAGATTCTTAGAAAGAAGGAAGTAGTGTCTACTAAAAAAGATAATTTTAAGGTTTATGTAAAACAGATTGAAGCGATTTCTAAAGTAGCTAATTTGCTTACTTCAGGAATGTATCTGGAGGAGCTCTTGCGCCTGGTGGTGCAGGTTACCGCGGAAATTATGAATTCTAAAATATCTTCTTTAATGCTGCTTGACCCGGATAAAAAAGAATTAGTGGTTAAGGCCACCCAATCTATATCTGAGGCGTATAATAAAAAACCTAATGTCCCTTTAGGCCAAGGGATATCCGGGGTAGTGGCGCAAGAGAACAAACCGGTATGTGTTTTGGATGTTAAAACCGATTTGCGCTATTTGAATCGTGAGCTGGCAAAAAAAGAAGGCCTTTGTTCTTTGGCTTGCGTGCCATTGGCAGTAAAGGGCAGGGTTATCGGGGTGCTCAATTGCTATACCTCTAAAAAACATAAATTTTCTAAACATGAAGTAGATTTATTAACTGCTTTGGCTAATCAGGCAGCGATTGCGATTGAAAATGCCGAGCTTAATTTACGTGCGCGCTCGGCTGAGGATGCTTTGACTACGCGAAAATTGGTTGAGCGGGCAAAGGATATTCTTTCTCAAGAAGCCAATATTTTTCCTTCGGAGGCATACCGTTTGATCCAGAAGCAAAGTATGGATATGCGTAAGTCAATGCGCGAAGTCGCTGAAGCCATAATTTTAGCCAAAGATATTAGAGCTAAGAAGTAATCAGCTTTCTCTTGACAGCAGCAAAATAAATGATATACTCTAAATAGATTACAGCGTTGTAGTAAAAGACACAGAAGTCTTCTGGCCGGAAAAGTTGGCAGAAGGCTTTTTTATTTGTCCGGACTAAGGCGTCCTTACCCTAAAAGTGGGTGGGGGCGCTTTTTGTTTATAGGGGGTTAGATATGAGTTTTGAGGAGTTACATCGGAAGTTTTCTCCGACAATCAAGCGGATTGCCTATAAGTTAAACGGGCATTATCGCTCTTTTAGCCATGATGACCTGTATCAGGAGGCCTCCATCCACCTTTGGAGCAATTTTCTCAAAGGCACGCTGAGCGATAAAACCGATAGCTATATTCTACAAGGTTGTTATTTTCATCTGAAAAATTATATTCGCAAGGTAAATGAGCGTTCTAATGTTATTAGTATGGATGCAGTTTTAAGCACTAATGATGAGGCAACCTTAGAGGATGTTCTGGGTCAATATTGGTCTTCTCCTGATTGCCGGGGAGATTTACATAATAAGTTTTTGATGCAGAGTATTCAGGACAATGGTTTTAGCCCTAAAGAAAAAAGTTTGCTTGCTTATTTTAGCCAGGGTCTAACTACCAGAGATATAGGTAAGCGCATGGGGATATCTCATGTTAGCGTGGTTAAGCTAACGCAAAAGATTAGAGTTAAGGCCAAAAAACATTTAGATAAATAATAGAGATCCTTCGGCTTCGCCTCAGGACAAATCTCCAGTTAGGAATAATAAGGATATACCCCTCGCTAACGCTCGGGGTTAAATTTTCCAGTTAGGAATAATAAGGATATACCCCTCGCTAACGCTCGGGGTTAAATTTTCCAGTTAGGAATAATAAGGATATACCCCTCGCTAACGCTCGGGGTTAAATTTTCCAGTTAGGATACAGAAAATTTAAGTTACCAGATTAAAGCGTTCTTTACTTGTATTAATGTAAGACACATTGAAGTGTGAGATTTAAACAGCGGCGTTCTATGAAAATAGAGCGCTTTTTTATTTTAACCAGACACAGGCGTCTAAACCGTTTTTAAAAGAGCGGCTAAGGCGCCTTCTCTTTTTATAGGGAGGAATGATGATGAAAACGCTTAAAACAGGGTTAATCATAAGTTTGTTTTTAGCTACGTTGAGTTTAGGCCCGGTACGAGCAGCTGAAGATGGGTTGTTGGATGGTAATTTGTCAACCTCAGGTATTGAAGTGTCCGGGGAACTGGCCTTTAATTCCATTTATATGTGGAGAGGGATAATGTTGGATGGAGATGCTGTAGTGCAGCCGGGTTTTTATGTACGTAGCCCGGAATCAAAATTTGGCAGGGTAAAATTAGGAGTATGGTTTAATCACGACCTACAGAACCAGGATAGCCTAAGATCTAGTGAGACAGATTATATTTTTGATTATACTTATAGTTTTCCCAGCTTAGATCTTTCCACGGGGTTTACTTATTATGATTTTCCTGACGCTGTCCCTCCCGATGGTTCCTCAGGAGGTTTCAGTCGTGAAGCTTACGGCGGAATAACTTTCAACAAGCTACTGCTTTCTCCGGCGATCTACTATTATTATGATTTTGGTAGAAAAGAAGATGGCGGTGGCCAGGGTAGCTATACAGTGCTTAATTTATCCCACAGCATACCGTTTGTGGTAAGTAAGTATAATCTGAGCCTAGATCTGTCGGGCCATGTCGGTTATAACAATAAACAGTATTACCGCGGTAAAGGAGGCGATGCAGCTTTAGGCGCAGGGGTTACGGTACCTTTGTTAAAGAATCTAACCTGTAAGCCAAATATTAATTATTCTGTTCCCTGGGGTAATATTAGCGATAAGAATAATGGTAATCAGAAGAACAGGCTCTATGGTGGTGTTTATATGAGCTATATCTTTTAGGGTATCCATAATTTGGAAGCTATGAAATTAATTCAAATAGATCAACGACAGTAAGGAGGTTAACAATGGAAACGCAATTTGCAAGTATCAGGGGGATTGATACATTATGGGTTTTATTAGGTGCTTTTTTGGTATTTTTCATGCAGGCAGGATTCGGCATGGTTGAGGCAGGTTTTATCCGGGCTAAAAATACCTGTAATATACTTACAAAAAACTTTCTCGATTTTTGCATGGCTTCATTAGGATTCTTTATCTTTGGCTATGCGCTTATGTTCGGAGAAGGCAATATGTTTATGGGATTAAAAGGTTGGTTTCTGTCAGGCGCTCAATCAGGAGGCAATATTCCTCTTTATGCCTTTTGGTTATTTCAGGCAGCTTTTTGCGGAGCGGCTGCAACTATCGTTGCCGGGGGTATGGCGGAAAGAATGAAATTTCCGGCTTATCTGGTGTACTCTTTTATTATCTCCGCTTTTGTATATCCTATTGTCGGGCATTGGATTTGGGGAGGAGGCTGGTTGGCTAAATTTAATTTTGCCGATTTTGCCGGATCTACTGTTGTTCATACTGTAGGAGGGATTGCCGCCCTTGTCGGGACAATGATTCTGAAACCGCGGATAGGCAAATATAATCCGGATGGTTCTGCTAATGTTATAGCCGGCCATTCTATTCCTCTTGCTTCTCTAGGAGTATTTATTCTTTGGTTCGGCTGGTTTGGTTTTAATCCCGGATCTACCTTAAGCGTAGGAAACGGAGATTTAATCGCACGCATTGCACTAAATACAAATTTAGCGGCAGCCATCGGAGGCATATCTGCGATGCTGACAGTTTGGAAACTTTTTGGCAAGCCAGATCTTTCCATGGCGATGAATGGGGCCTTGGCAGGTTTAGTGGCGATTACTGCCGGATGCGCATATGTTGATCCCTGGGCAGCTATTATTATCGGAGCAGTGGGAGGAATTATTGTGGTCTTGGGTGTTATTGTTCTGGATAAGCTTAGGATTGATGATCCCGTGGGCGCGGTACCGGTACATGCGCTTAATGGAGTATGGGGTACTTTGGCTATAGGGTTATTCGGGCAAAAAGCTCTGGGTTTAGCCAATAACGGATTGTTTTACGGCGGAGGAATGCAGCAATTAGGGGTTCAGCTATTAGGGGTTGTCAGCGTTGTTGCGTTTATCGCCGTTACCATGGGGCTGCTTTTTAAAGTTATTAACGCAACAATAGGGTTAAGGGTCAGCCGAGATGAAGAGTTAAGAGGTCTAGATATAGGTGAGCATGGCATGGAGTCCTATGCTGGTTTCGAGATATTTACAACAGAATAAAATAATTATAAATAAATTTTAAAGGAGGGAAGAAAGATGAAGTTAATAATCGCTATGATTCAACCGCATAAATTACCTGATGTAAAAAAAGCGTTATTTGAGGCAGAAGTCCATAAGATGACCGTTAGTAATGTTCTTGGCTGTGGCCAACAGAAAGGGTATGCTGAAACTTACCGCGGAGTAATTCACCAGGCTAATCTCTTAAAAAAAGTAAGACTTGAAATTGCCGTTAATGATGATTTTGTTAAGCCAACCGTTGATGCAATTATTGAGGGAGCTAGAACCGGTAATATCGGAGATGGTAAGATATTAATACAGGATCTAAATGAATGTATACGTATTCGCACCCAAGAAAAGGGTCCGGTGGCGATCGGGTAAGAGAAAATTTAGATTACCAAAAACGCCAATTTTCTACTTGTAATAAGAGAACAGGGGCGTTCCGGTAGTTAAAGAATGCCTCTTTTATTTTTTGGCGATTGTGGTAAGATAAGTCCAGTATTCCTATAAAATGCAAGGGGGGTATAAATGAGCATAAGACAGAAAGTCCTATTTAAAATTAAGAGCACTGTATTAGAAAAAATCGCTACTCCGAAGAAGGTTTCTTCTTATTTTGGAGAGAATATTTTTAGTACGGAAACCATGCAGAAGAATATTTCCAAAGGGACCTTTGCAGCATTTAAGACCTGGATGTCTGAAGGCAAGACCATCTCTTTAGCGCAAGCAAACGAGATCGCCAATGCAATGAAAAACTGGGCGATTGCCAAAGGTGCCACTTACTATACGCATTGGTTCCAACCGATGACCGGACTTACTGCGGAAAAACATGATAGCTTTATTTCTATTGCCGCTGTGGGCAAAGTAATCGAGAAATTCTCCGGCAACAAGTTAATTCAGGGTGAACCGGACGCTTCTAGTTTTCCGTCAGGAGGAATCCGCGCAACCTTTGAGGCCCGGGGTTATACTGCCTGGGATCCTTCCAGCCCCGCCTTTATTATTGAAAGTAAACTCGGTAAAACCTTATGTATTCCTACGATATTTATTTCTTATCACGGCGAGGCCTTAGATAAGAAGTTACCGCTTTTACGTTCGGATGAAGCGTTAAACAACTCTGCTGTAGGCCTGCTTAAGCTTTTCGGACATAAGCATGTGAAAAAAATATTTTCTACCTGTGGGCCGGAGCAGGAGTATTTCTTAATCGATAAAAACTATTATAATTTGCGTCAGGATCTGATTATGACCGGGCGTACTTTGATCGGAGCGCCAAGCCCCAAAGGCCAGCAATTAGAGGATCAGTATTTTGGCACGATTAAAGAGCGGGTAGTTAATTTTATGTTTGAAGTTGCCGAAGAAGCCTATAAATTAGGTATTCCTCTGATGACTCGTCATAATGAAGTTGCTCCTCACCAATATGAATTTGCTCCGATATTTGAAGAGTCAAATATTGCCGCTGATCACAATCAGCTGCTGATGGAGCTGATGAAAAAGATTGCTTTAAGGCATGACATGGTCTGTCTTTTACATGAGAAGCCTTTTGCCGGAATCAACGGTAGCGGCAAACACTTAAATTGGTCGCTATCCGATGAACAAGGTAATAACTTACTTAATCCCGGAAAGACTCCGGAAGATAATCTGCAGTTTTTAGCAGTATTAGCTGCGGTTTTAAGAGCGGTCTATCTGCACGCCGACCTATTACGTGCTTCAATTGCTTTAGCCGGTAATGAACACCGCTTAGGAGCTAATGAGGCTCCGCCGGCAATCATTAGTGTTTTCCTGGGCGGACAGCTTACCTCTATTCTCAATATGATTGAGAAAGGGGTTAAGTCTAAAGTCTCTAAAGCCGATATTATGGATTTGGGTATTGGCCGTTTGCCTAAATTTAATAAAGATACAACTGACCGTAACCGCACTTCGCCTTTTGCTTTTACCGGGGCAAAGTTTGAATTCCGCGCGGTTGGTTCATCGCAAAATATTTCAACTCCGATTGCGGTAATTAACACAATTATCGCTGAAAGTCTTGATTATGTTAAAGATAATATTAAGCGGGCAATCTCTACCGGCAAAGATTTTAATGCCAGCGTTTTGATGGTAATTTCTAAAGTCGTTAAAGAAACTAAGGATATTCGTTTTGAAGGAAATAACTATTCTGAAGAGTGGAAGAAAGAAGCTAAAAAAAGAGCTCTGCCGAATGTTGCCGCAACCTATGAAGCGCTTGAGGCTTTAACGAAGAAAGAAAATATCGCTTTGTTTGAAAGGTATAAAGTTTTCTCAAAAGAAGAATTGGTTGCCCGTTACCATATTTGGATCCATATGTATAATTTAACTCTGGAAATCGAAGCCAATACCTTAAATGAGATGGTTAATGCCTCGGTTGTGCCTGCCGGATATGAATATGAAAGGTTATTGGCATCAACTTTGGATGAGCTAGTCAGGTTGCAGAAGGGGGCTGGTTTGAAAATAGATGCGGCAGCTTTGAGAGATAAAAAAGAACATTTAAGCGAGATAGTTTCAAAAATCTATTACGTGCGTAAAAATGTCGCTGAGATGGTTAAGCTTTTGGAAAAAGCTAAAAAGATAAGCAATGAAAAACGCGCAGAGCTTTATTTTGAAGAGCTTAAGCCTCTGATGGAGCACATTAGAAAGCACGTTGATCAGTTGGAATGTGTGGTTTCCGATGATGCCTGGGATCTTCCGAAGTATCGCGAGATGTTGTTTATAAAATAAGGTTACCAGAGTAACCTTATATTTACTTGTATAGATAGGCACATTGTAGTGTCTAGATATTAACGAAAAGAACATAGACGTTCATGATGGCGGAAAACTGTTTTTTTGCCAAAGTGAACGTCTTTTTTTATCGGTTCGATTGATTAAAGTTTAGGCATAAAATGATTACGATATTGATTACCGAGGATGAGTTAAAAGCTAAAGAGGCCCTGACTAAAATGTTAGAGCAAGAGGGGTATGCTTTATCCGCCGATGCCGAGCAGGGAAATGTGGTCCGGGTCGTAAAAAAAGATTGCATCAGGGATCTGGCTTTTATTAAAGATAAAGTTATCGAATTAGAAAATTCGTTGTTTACGGAAAAAAAAGGTGTATTATATAAATCCGTTTTAGAGGCAATTGAGAAACCTTTGCTTGAACAGACTTTGGAGCGTTGCGAAGGTAATCAGCTTAAAGCTGCCAGAATATTGGGGATTAATCGCAATACCATGCGGGCAAAAATAAATAAATTAGGGATTGATGTATCAAGATGGAAGATAAATTTATGAGCCAGGCGCATTTACCAAAAAAACAGGGTTTATACGACCCGCAGTTTGAACATGACGCCTGCGGGGTAGGATTTGTTTGCAATATCAAAGGCAGGAAAAGTAATGATATTGTCAGGCAAGGTTTAGAGGTTCTAAGACGGCTAGCTCATCGTGGCGCAACCGGTTCAGACCCGAAAACCGGCGATGGAGCGGGGATCCTTATTCAGTTCCCGCACGATTTTTTTGTTACTATCTGTAAAAAAGAAAAGATTAACCTGCCCCAGGAAGGCCAGTATGCCTCCGGGATGGTATTTCTGCCTCAAGATGCCCAGGAGCGCCGGTTCTGCAAAGAAGCATTTGAAAAAATCATTAATAATGAATCCCAGATATTTCTAGGTTGGCGTAACGTCCCTGTAAATAATCAGGATATCGGCCAAAGCGCCCGGGAGACCCAGCCTGAAGTTGAGCAGATCTTTATCGGCCGTAATAAAAAAATAAATGATGTTTTATCTTTTGAACGTAAACTTTATGTAATCCGCAAGCAGGTTGAAAATATTATCCGCGCCTCAATAATAAAACAAAAAACATTTTTTTATATTCCCAGTTTATCCAGCCGCACCTTTATTTATAAAGGCCTGCTCATGCCGCATCAGGTAGAGAATTTCTTTCTGGATTTAAATGCCAAAGAGATCAAAAGCGCTCTCGCCCTGGTGCATTCGCGTTACTCGACGAATACTTTTCCGACCTGGGATCTTTCTCAGCCGTTTAGATTTATCGCCCATAACGGAGAGATCAATACCTTAAGAGGCAATATTAACTGGATGCGCAGCCGCCAGAGCCTTCTGGAGAGTGAGCTCCTGGGCAAGGATTTAAAGAAGATTTTTCCGGTGATTGTTCCGGGGGGAAGCGATTCGGCAGTAATCGATAATGTTTTTGAACTTTTAATTTTATCCGGCCGTCCCCTGGCGCATGCAATTTCCATGCTCATCCCGGCGGCCTGGGAGCAGAATAAACTGCTGGCTCAAGGGGTCAGGGCTTTTCATCAATATCATGCCTGCCTTACTGAGCCTTGGGATGGGCCGGCGGCGGTTGCCTTTACCGACGGTGATTCGATCGGAGCAGTGCTTGACCGCAACGGATTGCGGCCGTGCCGTTATATTGTGACCAAAGATGATTTTGTAGTGATGGCTTCTGAGGTAGGGGTTTTGAATATTGATCCGGATAAGATTATCCACTCCGGACGGCTTGAACCGGGCAAGACTTTCTTTATCGATACCAAAGCCGGCTGCATCATTGAAGACAGCCAGATCAAAAAAGAACTGGCTCAGGCCAAGCCTTATGAACAATGGGTTAAGAAAAATATATTGAAGCTGGACAGCTTAAAAGATGAGGTTCCTAAAAAAGACCAGACCGATACTTTAACGCAGCTAAAAGCTTTTGATTATACGCGGGAAGATTTGAAAACAATTATTAAGCCAATGGCCGAAGGCGCCCAGGAGCCGATAGGCTCGATGGGCAATGATACCCCGCATGCCGTACTTTCAGAGAAGCCGCAGCTTCTGTTCTCATATTTTAAGCAATTATTTGCCCAGGTAACTAATCCTCCGATTGACCCTATCCGGGAAGAGCTGGTGATGAGTTTAGCCAGCTATTTAGGACCGGAAAAGAATATCTTAAGCGACACAGAAGGCCACTGCCATAAATTGTTAGTTGCCCGCCCGGTGCTTAGCGATATTGAAATTGCGAAAATCCGTAAAATTAAAAAAAATGGTTTTAAAACTAAAACCATCTCGTTGCTTTTTAGGACAGACGGAAAAATCGATTTTGCCAAAGAGCTTAAAAAAATATGCAGGGAAACGAAATCGGCAATTAAGGCAGGCTATATTTTTATTATTTTAAGCGACCGCGGAGTAGGAGAATACTGTGCCAGTATCCCCAGCCTTCTGGCGGTTTCCGCACTGCACCATTATTTGGTGCGGCGTTCTTTACGCACCCAGATCAGTATTATTTTAGAGAGCGCAGAGCCGCGTGAGGTGAATCATTTTGCCTTGCTCTTTGCCTACGGAGTTGATTGTGTTAATCCGTATCTTGTTTTTAGGGCCCTGTTGAAAATGGTTAACGAAAAAGAACTTAACCTCGATATCGAAAAAGCCGGGCATAATTATATTAAAGCGGTAGATAAAGGGATCTTAAAGATCCTTTCTAAAATGGGTATTTCAACTTTACAGAGTTATCGCGGCGCGCAGATCTTTGAAGCAGTAGGATTGAATCAAAACCTCATCGAAGAATATTTTACCGGAACTTCTTCCAGGATCAGCGGGGCATCTCTGGGCGTAATTGCTAAAGAGGCGGTTATGCGCCATCAGGAGGCTTTTCCGTCGAGCCCGTTTCAAACAGATCATCTGGCTAGCGGGGGGGCCTATCAATGGAAGCGCGACGGAGAATTTCATCTCTGGAATCCGGAAAGTATCGCGGCTTTGCAGGATGCCGCGCGTAATAATGACGCCAAAAAATATCAGGAGTTTTCCGGTTTAATCAATGATCAATCAAAAAATCCGACTACCTTAAGAAGTTTATTAAAGTTTAAAATACAAAAGACTATTCCGTTAGGTGAAGTTGAGCCGGTTGAAGAGATTGTCAAAAGATTTGCCACCGGGGCAATGAGCTTCGGCTCGATCAGCCGCTCCACACATGAAACCATCGCTATTGCGATGAATAGATTAAAGGGTAGGTCAAATACCGGAGAAGGGGGAGAGGACCCGGCGCGTTTTACTCCGCTAGCTAATGGTGATTCTGCCAGGAGCGCAATCAAACAGGTTGCCTCCGGAAGGTTCGGGGTAACCACAAATTATTTAATTAATGCCGATGAAATACAAATTAAAATGGCCCAAGGCGCAAAACCCGGAGAAGGAGGCCAGCTTCCCGGGCATAAGGTCAGTGCGATAATTGCTAAGACCCGTTATACTACGCCCGGGGTTACTTTGATTTCTCCTCCTCCGCACCACGATATTTATTCCATTGAGGATTTAGCGCAGCTTATTTTTGATCTAAAAAATGTAAATCCTCAAGCGCGCATCAGCGTTAAGTTAGTTTCTGAAATCGGCGTAGGAACTGTTGCTGCCGGAGTGGCCAAGGGGCATGCGGATATGATCCTTATTTCAGGACAAGACGGCGGTACCGGAGCATCTCCTTTGAGTTCGATTAAACACGCCGGGCTTCCCTGGGAGCTGGGGCTTTCCGAGACGCATCAGACTTTGGTCTTAAATGATTTAAGGAGCAGGGTACGCCTGCAAACCGACGGGCAAATGCGCACCGGCCGCGATGTCGCCATTGCCGCTTTATTGGGAGCCGAAGAGTTTGGGTTTTGTACCGCGGTATTAATCGTCTTGGGATGCGTGATGCTGCGCCATTGTAATTTAAATAATTGTTCGGTAGGCATTGCCACCCAGGATGAAGTTTTAGAAAAAAGATTTACCGGGCGTCCCGAATATATATTAAATTATTTTACTTTTATTGCCAATGAGCTGCGCCAGATCATGAGTTCCCTGGGTATTAAAAAATTAGAAGAGATGGTCGGTAGAGTAGACCTTTTGGAATTAAATCAAGAAATTCTACCTTGGAAGGCAAAAGAAATTGATTTCTCCAGGATTCTTTATAGACCGCTTGTTCCGGAATCGGTAATTACGCATTATTGCCAAAAACAGGACCACGGGATTGATAAAATCCTGGATTTAAAACTTATTGAGTTAGCTAAACCGGCATTGGATAAATCGCAGAATGTCCGGATTGATCTAGAGATTGAAAATGTAAACCGGGCTACCGGAGCAATGTTAAGCGGGGAGCTCTGCAGGCGATTTGGCGAGAGTGGATTGCCGGAAGATACGGTTAGATGTAATTTTAAAGGGATAGCCGGACAGAGTTTCGGAGCCTTTTTAGCCCAAGGGATAACTTTTACTCTTGAGGGCATGGCTAATGATTATGTGGGCAAAGGCATATCCGGAGGAAAAATCATAATTTACCCCGATCAGCAAGCCGACTATAGACCGGATGAAAATATTATTATCGGCAATACTACTTTTTACGGGGCAATTAACGGAGAGGCCTATATCAGAGGGGTTGCCGGAGAAAGGTTCTGTATCCGGAATTCCGGGTTAGACGCGGTGATTGAAGGCTTAGGGGATCATGGGTGCGAATATATGACCGGCGGCAGGATTGTTGTTCTGGGAAAAACCGGCAGAAATTTCGGGGCAGGGATGTCCGGCGGGATTGCTTATTGCCTGGATGAAAATTCAGAATTTAAGAAAAAATGTAATTTGGAAATGGTGGCACTGGAAAAAATTGATGATGCTGACGCGCAGATAATTAAAAATCTGCTGTTTAATCATCATAAATATACGCAGAGCCCTAAAGCCAGAGAGACCCTTGCTGATTTTAATAAGTATGCCAAATTTTTTGTTAAAGTCATACCCTTGGAATACAAACGTATATTAGAGGAGACTAGGGCCTCCAAGAAAACGGATTTAGGAGAATATAGCGATGGGTGATGTCAAAGGATTTTTGAAAGTCAAGAGGCAGCCCGGAACATACCGGGCAGTTTGTGAGCGTGTAAAAGATTTCGCCGAAGTTAATCTCTTACGCAGCGAATCTCAAAATAAAGAACAATCGTCTCGGTGCATGGATTGCGGCACGCCATTTTGCCATTCTGGTTGCCCCATCGGTAATTATATACCGGAATGGAATGATCTGGTTTTTCATGGCCAATGGGAAAAGGCTTTTAGTCTGCTCAGAGCGACAAATAATCTTCCTGAAGTCACCGGAAGGATCTGCCCGTCACTCTGCGAATATGCCTGTGTTTTAGGAATTAATGATGATCCGGTGACGATCCGGGAAAATGAATTAGGTATCATTGAATACGCTTTTAAACATGGATTAATTAAGCCCCGGGTTATTAAGAAGAGGACAGGAAAAAAAGTTGCGGTGGTCGGCTCCGGGCCGGCGGGCCTGGCTTGTGCGGATCAACTGAATTCTGTTGGCCATGCGGTGACAGTTTTTGAAAGAGATGATGCCATCGGCGGGATTTTGCGCTACGGTATTCCTGAATTTAAGCTGGAAAAAAAGATCATCGACCGTAGGATCAAGATTTTGGAAAAGGAGGGGATAAAATTTAAAACTAATTCAAATATCGGCGTTGATTATAAAATTAAAAAACTGCTTCGTGAGTTTGACGCGGTTTGTATTGCCTGCGGATCGCGTACTCCGCGGGATCTTAATGTTGAAGGTAGGAGTATGTCCGGAATTAACTTTGCCATGGATTACCTGATCCAGTCGAATAAACGGATTAAGGGAGAAAAAATTCCGGCGAATAAATTGATTGACGCTAAAAATAAGCGCGTGGTGGTTATCGGGGGCGGAGATACCGGAGCAGATTGTGTAGGGGTTGCGCATCGCCAGGGCGCATCCTGCGTTATGCAAATTGAGATCATGCCTAAGCCGTCAACAAGCCGCACCCAAGATTGTTCCTGGCCTAAATATCCTATTTTGTTTAAATCTTCTACCAGCCATGAAGAGGGTGGACAGAGAGATTGGTCGGTATTGACTAAGAAATTCATCGGTTCAAATGGAAAAGTAGAGAAACTTGCCTGCATAAGGGTTGAATTTAAGAAAGACGCTTCAGGTTGTCCGATTATACAGGAGGTAGCCGGATCAGAATTTGAAATCCAGACCGATCTGGTAATTTTAGCTCTAGGCTTCTTGCATCCTGAGAAAAAAGGAATAATCGGGGAGCTGAAATTAGACCTGGACCAGAGAGGAAATGTCAAAACTAATGATAATTATATGACTTCCAAGAAAGATGTGTTTGCTTGCGGAGATATGCGCCGCGGCCAATCCCTGATTGTCTGGGCAATCTCTGAAGGCCGGCGTGCCGCTCATCATATCGATAAACACCTCATGGGTAATTCAATCCTGCCAACGCTATAAAACCAAACTTTTTAAGGATTTTAAGCCGGAATATCGGAAGAGAAGGCATCTAAAAGGTAGAATTTAGGCCCCAGTTGTGCTATACTATTTTGATAACAAATCTTGAGGCTAAATATTAGTTGAAGAGGAGGATTTTGACATGAATATATGGCATTTAATTAAAATCGGTGGAGTTACCATGATTGTGCTTCTGATTATGTCAATAGTATCAGTAGCGATTATTTTAGAGAGATTTATCTATTACCGCAAAAAAGCTAAATTAAAGCGTAAAGATTTTATGTCGGCTATCCGGCAGGAGCTTAAGAGCAGAGACTTAAAGCGTGCAATAAAGGTATGCGAAAGCAGTAATGCGCCTTTTACCCAGGTAACTTATGCGGGTTTAAGTTTTTTTGATTGTAGTGAGAAAGAGATATCTAATAATATGGAGCGTCAAATTATTATTGAGACCATCAACCTTGAGCGCTTTACTTCAGGGATCGGTACGATCGGAAGTGTGGCTGTTTACATCGGGCTTCTGGGGACGATCTTGGGTATACTCAGAGCATTTCACGACGTATCGATCAGCGGCTCCAGCGGTATAGGCGTGATTATCGGCGGGATCTCGGAGGCATTATCTACTACTGCTGCTGGGCTTTGTGTGGCAGTTCCGGCGGTAGCCGCATATAATTATTTTATGAAAAAGATCGATGATTTTATCAAAGATATGGAGTTAGTTGCTTCTGAAACGATGGATCTGATCAGCTCGATAAAAAAATGAGGAATCCTACCAGGAGGCAGAAACCATTCACCGATATAAATACTACTCCGTTTACCGATATTATCCTGGTGCTGATGACTATATTTATGGTTATGACACCTCTGGTTATGCAATCAAACATTCAGGTAAATTTACCCAGCTCAACAACCGGTGAGCCGAATAAAGAGGCCAAGCAGATCAACATTACGATTACCAACGAAGGATTGATTTATTTGGATAATAAGTTAACTTTAAAGAAGTTGCTCAAAGCAGAGGTGGCTAGGTTACATCAGGCTAATCCCGGCCTAGAGGTTATTTTGCTTTCAGATAGAATGGTCAGGTTTAAAGACATTGTCGGCCTTCTGGACATCTTCAACGAATTGGGCATTAAAAATCTGAATATTGCCACCAAAACCGAATAAATCAATGACAAAAAAAACTATTCAAATTTTCAGCGTGATAATTTTGGTTGGTCTGGGATTTTGGGGTATCAAGCGGGCTAACTTAAGTATTCCCCCTGCCCGGACTGAAACCCGCCTGATGATGGGTACTTATGCTACGATTATTGCTTTAGGACCTAAGGAGATTACCACTAAGGCAATGAATTTAGCCTTTATGCGGATGCAGGAAATAGATGTAAAATTCAATCCGATTAATCCCCAAAGTCCGGTTTATGCTTTTAATCGCAATAATAAACCTATCTCTGACCCTGAGATTATTAGCCTGGTTAAGAGAGCTTTAGAAATTAGTAGGAAGTCTAACGGAGCTTTTGATATCACTGTGGCTCCATTATTAGAGCTTTGGGGTTTTTATGTGAAAGCTTCTTCTGTTCCTAAGGATAAGGAGATTAAATCCTGCTTGCGTAATGTTGGTTATCGGCATCTTTTGTTTAAAGGCGGAAAGTTGAATAAAGATAACCCGAAAGTCAAAATTGATTTTGGCGGGATTGCTAAAGGTTATGCCTTAGCTGAGGCAGCCAGAGTTTTAAAAAATAACGGCGTAACTTCTGTCTTGATTGATTTGGGAGGAGATATTTATGTTTTAGGGAAATACGGAGCAAGGCCTTGGAAGGTCGGGATCAGAAATCCCAGAGGCACGGATATCTTGGGATATCTTGAGGCAAAAGATCAATCGGTATCCAGCTCAGGAGATTATGAAAGATTTTTTGTTGAAAAGGGAAAGCGCTACCATCATATATTTAATCCGGTAACAGGATATCCTACAGAAGAAGTGGCTGAGGTAACGCTTATTCATCCTGATCCTGTTCTGGCGCAGGCTTGGGCAAAAATACCTTTTGTGATGGGCTCACAAAAAGGGCTGCAGGCATTGGACAGGATCAAAGGGATGCAGGCGATTGTCGTGACTAGTGATGGGGAAATTTTATATTCTGAAAATAAATTAATAATTCATAAATAAGCTTATAATTAACTATGAAATATTATCCGATAAATATTACTTTAGAAAATAAAAAATGTGTAGTGCTTGGCGCCGGGATTGTCGCGCTGCGTAAGATCAAGCGGCTGCTGGAGTGCGGCTCACGTGTTTCTGTAGTTGCCGAAGAGATCAGCCCTCAATTAAAAGAGTTGTTGAAGCAGAAAAAAAATATATTTATAAATAAAAAAGCTTCGCTTAATGATCTAAAAGGGGCATACTTAGTGGTTGCCGCAACCAATGACAGGAAATTAAATGCCCTTGTTTCTGCGTATTGCCTAAAAAAAAATATTTTAGTTAATGTGGTTGATTCTCCCGGGGAGTGCAGTTTTATCCTGCCGGCGGTCTTCAGAAGAGGTAATTTAGCTATCAGTGTATCTACCGACGGGCTAAGCCCGGCGTTGGCCAGGAAAATCCGCCGAGAGCTTCAGAAGAAATTTGGTTTTGAATATGCTAGGTTATTGCAGCTATTGAAAAAGATTCGTCCGCAGGCGTTAAAGAAAATAAAAAACTTAAGGCAAAGAAATATTTTTTTTCAGAAGATATTCCAGCCGGAAATACTTGATTTTCTTAAAAAGAACAAGCTTGTGCAGGCCAGAAAAAAAATCGGAGAGTATTTAAAAGATGCCCAGTGATAATTTTATTCCCTGTACCTTTAATTTATATTCTACGCTTCATATCGTAAGTATCTTTTTGAGCTATTTGGTCTTCTTGATTGCTACGGCTACGGCTGCGGCTTATCTGATCCAGGATGCCTTGATTAAAAGTAAGCGCACGGGAGTAGTTTTTAGCCGGCTGCCGGATTTATCATTTTTAGATAAACTTAATTACCGAAGTATCAGCCTGGGGTTTACTTTGCTTAGCTTAGCGATCATCAGCGGGTTTATCTGGGCTAGAAATATTCACGGCACTTATTGGGGTGTGTATAATTTACGCCAGATCTACTCTCTGGTGTTATGGTTAATTTATGCGGTTATTCTGCATGCGCGGTTATCCGCGAAATTACGAGGTAGAAAAGTGGCGCTGTTGTCTCTTTTTGCTTTTGGCGTGCTGGTGTTGAGCCTGCTGGCAACTTGTCGTTAAGATAATGGGGATATTCCTGGAGAAACAAGGATGAACTTAGTAGTTATCGGTATCAATCATAAGACAGCTCCGGTAAAGATAAGAGAAAAATTTTCATTTTCGCCTAAACAGATCCTTGAAGTTAATCAAATACTTAAGGAGAAGAGCGCTTTAGCGGAGAATCTGATTTTATCCACCTGTAACCGGATGGAGATCTATGCGGTAGAGACCCGGGGAGTCGATTGTATCGGTCCGATTAAAGAATTTTTAAGCCGGTTTCATAATTTAGGCCTTACTGATTATCAGAATATATTCTATGTTTATAGGGATAAAGAGGCAGTCGAGCACTTGTTCAAGGTTACCGCCGGACTTGATTCGATGATCATCGGAGAAATGGAGATATCCGGCCAGGTGAAGAAGGCCTATCAGGATGCCAGGGAAAGCCACTCTACAGGTAAGATTTTAAACCGGTTGTTTGAAAAGGCATTTAATAACGCAAAAAAAATACGTACGGATACTTTTATCGGACGCGGAGCTGTTTCGGTAAGCTCGGCAGCAATCAGGTTGGCAAAAAAAATATTAGGTGAGTTAGGCGATAAAGTTGCTTTGATTATCGGTGCCGGAATAATCGGAGAGCAATTGGCGATGTATTTGAAAAAAAACGGGGTCAAGGATATATTGGTTGCCAACCGCACGCTGGAAAAGGCCAAAATTTTAACTGAAAAATTTTCCGCTACTATAGTTACCTTTGATGAATTCAGGAATAGGCTAACGGATGTGGATATCGTGATTACCTCAACCGGTGCTCCACACTGCATTCTCCGTAAAGAGGATATACTTGAACTTATGCCCAGGAGAAAACAGAAGCCGCTTTTTATCATTGATCTTGCGGTGCCGCGCGATGTCGAAGAAGAGGTAAATAAAATAGATAATGTTTACCTTTACAACATCGACGATCTGCAGAAAATTATCGAGCAGAATATCTCCTTAAGAAAGAACGAGCTGGATACCTGCCGCAGGATTATTGCCGGCTCTCTGGAATCTTTTATGGGCTGGTGGGCCAAAGAAAAAAAACATGATGCTTAAAACTTTAATTATCGGCTCGCGCGCAAGTTCATTAGCGCTAGTGCAGGCAAATCTGATCAAGGATTTATTAAAAAAGAGATATCCGGGTTTAGCCATCGAGATTAAAACGATTAAAACAAGCGGCGATAAAATCCTGGATGTAGCTTTAGATAAGATTGGGGACAAGGGTTTATTTACGAAGGAGATCGAAGAGGCATTATTAGCAGGCCAAATCGATCTGGCAGTGCATAGCCTCAAGGATTTGCCTGTTGAGATAGCCACAGGATTAAAAATAGCAGCAGTGACCAAACGAGAGGACTTGCGCGATATTTTAGTTTCACCGCAAGGTTATGATCTTAAGTCGCTTACTCAAAAGAGTAGAGTTGGCACAAGTAGTTTACGCCGTAGGGCCCAGCTTTTGCATCTTAGGCCGGACTTACAGATTATGGATTTACGGGGAAATTTAGATACGCGTATTCAGAAATTAAATGACGGTTTGTATGATGCGATTGTTTTAGCTTTTGCCGGGGTAAAACGTTTAGGGTTTAAATTATCGATGTCGGTGATTCCTTTAGAAGAATTTTTACCCCAGGCTGCTCAGGGGGCTTTAGGAATTCAGATCCGGCAGGATGGAACCGATATTGAGGAGATGGCAAAAATACTGGATGATACCCCGACGCATCTTTGTTGCGATGCTGAACGGGCGGTGCTCTTTGGCTTAGGCGGAGGCTGCCATGCGCCGATAGGAGTATATGCGCAACTAGAAGATGATAAAATAATTATTAATGCCGGCGTGTTTTCGCTGAACGGAGGAGTTGCGGTGAAGGATAGTATCTCCGGGGACAAAAAAGACGTAAATAATTTAGGATTAACTCTAGCGGATAGGCTACTTAATCGCGGAGCAAAACAAATTCTTGAGGCAATAGAATAAACTATGACTAAACCAACAGTATATTTAACCGGGGCAGGCCCGGGTGATGCCAAATTGATCACTGTCAACGGCCTTGAGTTGATCAAGAAGGCCGGTTGTATTATTTATGATTATCTGGTTAATCCTGATTTGCTTAAATTTGCTAGAAGTGATTGTAAATTAATCTATGTCGGCAAGAAGGCAGGTTCGCATACCCTGTCGCAGGATAAAATAAACCGTTTACTTGTAAAACAGGCTCGGTTATATAGCGTAGTCGTACGGCTTAAGGGCGGAGACCCGTTTATTTTCGGCAGAGGGGCGGAAGAAGCGCTTTATCTGAAAAAGAATAAAATTGATTTTGAAATTGTGCCGGGGGTAACTAGCGCGATTGCGGTAGCCACCTATGCCGGAATTCCACTTACCGCCAGGAGCCAGAATTCCACGGTTGGTTTTATTACCGGTAATGAAGATCCGACAAAAAAAGATTCAAATATCAACTGGGATGCTTTATCAAAGTCGCTAGGCACAATGGTTTTTCTAATGGGCATTGGTAATTTAGAAAAAATTGTTCAGAAATTAATTTTAAGTGGGAAATCTCTCCAGACTCCTGTGGCAATCATCCGTTGGGGTACGACTGCAAAACAGCAAACCTTAACCGGTAATCTTAAAAACATTGTGCAGTTGGCTAAGAAAAATAAAATTACCCCGCCGGCAATCATCGTGGTGGGGGAGGTGGTTAAATTCAGAAAAGACTTAAACTGGTTTGAGAAAAAACCGCTTTTAGGCAAAAGAATTGTGGTTACGCGCACCAGAGAGCAGGCAAGTGTACTCTCGGAAAAATTGACAGATTTAGGCGCTCAAGCAATCGAGATCCCCACCATAAGAATTACACCGCTGTGTCAAGATCGCGAAATAAAAGATGCATTGAATAAAGAGTATGACTGGGTAATCTTTAGCAGCCAGAATGGAGTAAAAGAGTTTTTTGAATTTTTACAAAGGACTAATAAAGATAGTCGAGTCTTTTGCTGCACTAAGATTTGCGCGATTGGTTCAGAGACCCAAAAGGCGCTTAAAAAAATCAATATCAACGCTGATTATGTCCCCGCGGAATTTTGCGGGGAGGCAATTTTAGAACATTTCAGCAGGATGGATTTAAAACAAAAGAAGTTTTTAATTTTACGCGCCAAACAGGCGCGCGATATTCTGCCGCAAGGTCTTAAAAAATTAGGGGCGCAAGTTAGAATAATCGATTTATATGATACTTGCCTTGAAAAAGCAAGTGCGCCAAAATTGAGAAAATGTTTAAAACAGGGAGTAGATTTAATTACCTTTGCCAGCTCTTCAACGGTTAAGAATTTTGTGGCTTTACTGGGTAAGGATTACCGGCGCCTGCTTAAAAGCGTTGGGATTGTTTCTATTGGCCCGATTACCTCTGCGACCATTCAGGAATATGGTTTGCAAGTGTCTAAAGAAGCTAGGGTTTATACGATCGAAGGGATAGTAAAAGCTATTCTTAAAAAATAAATGATTAATTGTACGAGATTGCTTTGCGATAAGCCGGGGTTTTATGATGAGATCCGCTATCAGAAGGGGAAGCCTGCGGATACGAATCGTCCGATTGTGGTCTGGAACTCAACCCGCCGCTGCAATTTAAAATGCATTCATTGTTATATTGATGCTAAAAATACTCAGGATACCGGCGAGCTTACGACTCAGGAAGCTAAAATACTGATTGATGATCTGGCTAGCTTTGGAGCTCCGGTATTTTTATTTTCCGGCGGTGAGCCGTTGATGCGCGAGGATTTATTTGAGCTGGGAAAATACGCTAAAGATAAAGGCCTGCGTACGGTGATCTCAACCAACGGCACATTGATTACCAATGCGCTGGCTAAAAAAATCAAGGATGCCGGGTTTTCCTATGTGGGAGTCAGCTTAGACGGCTTGGAGGCAATCAACGATAAATTTAGAGAGCAAAAAGGGGCATTTAAGAAGGCCTTGTCCGGCATAAGAAGCTGTTTAAAAAATGATGTGCGCGTAGGTTTACGTTTTACAATCAATAAGCATAATTTCAGGGACCTGCCCGGGATCTTTGATTTAATCAAAACCGAGCATATCCCGCGCGCCTGTTTTTATCATTTGGTTTATTCCGGCAGAGGCAGCGCCTTGATCAATGATGATTTAACTCATCCAGAGGCGCGCGATACCATGGACCTGATTTTTGCCTGTTCTCAGGAGCTTTCCGGAATGAATACGGAAATATTGACCGTGGACAATCACGCCGACGGAGTTTATTTATATTTACAGTTAAAAAAAGTAGATCCTAAAAAAGCCCAAAGAGTATTAGAGCTACTTAAAATAAACGGAGGCAATAAAAGCGGAGTCGGTATTGCCGACGTGGATAATTTAGGCAATGTGCATCCGGATCAATTCTGGAGAGAGCATACTTTCGGTAATGTTAAGGAGAAAAAGTTTAGCCAGATCTGGACGGATGAAAGCAATGTGTTATTAAAGAACTTAAGGAATCGTATCCCGCTTTTGAAAGGAAAATGTGGCCGTTGTAATTTTAAGGATATCTGCGCGGGAAATTTTCGCTCGCGCGCTGAAACCCTTTACGGCGATATCTGGCAAGAAGATCCGGCCTGTTATTTAACTGAAGATGAGATTTTAGATAAATGAGAATGAGAGAGAGACGAAAAAACCAGACAGCTCGCGAGAAATTCCGTCAAACTCAAGAATTGTCAGTCAAAGATCTGATTATGCCTGTTTTTGTCAAAGAGGGTATTTCCGGGAAAAAGGAAATTAGGTCTATGCCGGGAATTTATCAGTTTTCTCTTAAAGAAGCAGTTAAAGAAGCTACAAGGATTTATAAAACAGGAATACCTTCGATAATTTTATTCGGTATACCGCTTGCGCGGCATAAAGATGCTATTGGTTCCGGTGCTTATGATCAAGCAGGTATTTTGCCGCAGGCAATCCGTGCAATTAAAAAAGTTGTTCCAAAATTAAATCTGATCGCGGATGTCTGTATGTGCGAGTACACCTCACACGGACATTGCGGGATTGTTAAAGGAGGAGATGTTGACAATATCTCCACGATTAAAATATTAGCTCAGATCGCTCTTTTATATGCGCAGGCAGGCGCCGATATGGTTGCTCCGTCGGCCATGATGGATGGCCAGGTCAAAGCTATAAAAGATGGGCTGGTAAGAAATAATTATTCCAAAGTAAAAATTATGGCTTATTCGGTAAAATACTCCTCAGGTTTTTATGGCCCGTTTCGGGATGCCGCTGAATCCTCTCCGCAGTTCGGCGATAGGAGAACTTACCAGATGGATTATCATAATTCCGATGAGGCAATACTCGAGTCAAAATTAGATATTAAGGAAGGTGCGGATATCATCATGGTCAAACCGGCATTAGGATACCAGGATATAATTTACAAAACTAAAAAGGAATTAAAATTTCCGGTTGCCTGTTATTCCGTGAGCGGAGAATATGCGATGATCAAAGCCGCCTCGTTAAAGGGTTATTTGGATGAAAAGAAAATTGTACTTGAGGCATTAACCGGATTTAAACGCGCAGGCGCGGATTTTATTATTACTTATTATGCGGCTGAGGCAGTGAAAAAATGGATGAAAAACAAAAAGTAGAGCTAAGGATGGTTGCTTGGGAAGTTACGCGCAGCTGTAATTTATCCTGTGCGCATTGCCGGGCCTCAAGTCAAAAAGGCCCGTATCTGGGAGAGCTGAGCACTGAAGAATGTTTTAAGGTAATTGATGAGATTGTTTCTTTTGCCAGTCCGGTAATTATTCTAACCGGCGGAGAGCCGTTATTAAGGAAAGATATTTTTGAAATTGCCGAGTACGGAAAAAATAGAGGCCTGACTATGGTGATGGCTCCTAATGGCACACTGTTAACTGCAGAAAATGTTGCAAAAATTATTAAATCCGGTATTCAGCGTATTTCTGTAAGCCTTGACGGTCCCAATGCCGCCTCTCATGATAATTTAAGACAAGTTACCGGCGCTTTTAACACAGCAATCGCCGGAATTAAAGAGGCAAAAAAAGCCGGCCTGCGATTCCAGATAAATTCCACCATTACTAAAAGAAACGTCGCGCTGATTACTGCGTTGATGGATCTCGCGGTTGAATTAGGCGCAAGGGCCCACCATATATTTTTGCTGGTGCCGACGGGTAGGGGAAAGGATATGCAAAGTGATGAATTATCTGCGCCGGAATACGAAGAGACCCTTAAATTTTTAGCTCAAAGGATAAAAAAATCTGCGATAGAAATAAAGGTTACCTGCGCCCCGCATTTTAACCGGTTGCTTTTACAGCAGGATGTGCAACTGGGCGCAAGCTTACGCGGGAGAGGATGCATGGGGGGTATTAGTTTTTGTTTTATTTCGCATCTGGGAGATTTAGCGCCCTGTGGTTATTTAGAGATTAAATGCGGGAATGTGAGAGATCTCGGATTCAAAAAAGCATGGCTTGATTCTGAGGTATTCAATAACTTAAGGGATTTTTCTAAATATAAAGGAAAATGCGGCGGATGTGAATTCAGGAATGTTTGCGGTGGTTGCCGCGCACGCGCCTATACTAAATATGGGGATTATTTAAGAGAAGAGCCGTATTGTGTCTATGAGCCGAAGTCAAAAATTAACTCCGCTGGATAAGCGTATTCTAAACAGGATACAGCAGGAGATTCCTTTTATCTGCCGGCCCTGGGATAAAATTGCTAAAAGCTTAAAAGTAAGCGAGCCGCTGCTTTTGAAGCGTATTGCTTTTTTGAAAAAGCAAGGTGTAATCCGCAGAATAAGCGCAACATTTAACCCCCGCAAATTAGGTTATTTTTCTACGCTGGTAGCAATAAAAGTTGCGCCTGTTGATATCGAGGAAGTAGCCCGCAAATTAAATGTTTACCCGGAAGTCACGCATAATTATAAAAGAAATTCCGAATACAACCTCTGGTTGGCGCTAGTGGCTAAAAATCGCCTAAGGATAAAACGGATTATCGCTAAGCTAAAAAAAGATAAGAGAATTAAGCAAGTTTTAGAATTACCCGCTGTGAAATTATTTAAAGTAGATGTGAATTTTAAGGTTTAAGAGTCGATGCCCGAAAAAATCGATAAAAAAATAATCAGTTTGCTTTCGCAGGATATCTCCCTGTGCAGCCGGCCTTTTGAAAAGCTGGCTTTAAAACTGGGTATAAAAGAGAGAATTTTAATCAGCCGGCTTAAAGCCTATAAAAAAAGCGGGCTGATGCGTAAATTTAGCGTCGCGCTTAATCATCGTAAAATAGGTTTTAAGCACAATGCGATGGTGGTTTGGAATATTCCCGATAAGCTTATTGATCACTCCGGTAGCTTATTGGCTGTTCTTACGCAGGTAAGCCATTGTTATCAAAGGGAGAAAGCCCCCGGATGGGATTATAATCTTTACGCAATGATCCATGGTAAGTCCAAGAATGAGTGTCTTAATCTGATCAAGGATATTTCAAGGCAAATAAGTTGCAAAGATTACAAGGTTTTGTTTTCTTCGGAAGAATACAAAAAAACCGCAGCTAAATATTACTCCCTTCCTTAGAAAATATAGGAAGGAGTATCCTTTAGGGTTAGTTATATCAGACCATTGATTATTTAAAAAAGATTGTGAATAATTTCACTTGACGCATGCCAAGGCTATTATATAATATTAAAATTCATGCACAAAGAAAAGATACCGAAATTAACTATTCCCCGACTTTCTCTTTATTATCGTGCGTTGCTGGAATCGCGGGAGAGCGCTTTTATTTCTTCTGAAGAGCTATCAAAGCTGACTCAATTCTCAGCCGCCCAGGTTCGTAAGGATCTGACCTATTTCGGAGAATTCGGCACACCCGGTAAAGGTTACAGGATAGTTGAATTAAAAGAGGTAATTTTAAAGATACTCGGTACAGGCAGGCAGCGTAATATCGCCCTTATTGGCGCCGGTAATTTAGGGTTGGCATTGCTTGCCTATAGAGGCTTTGCTGTTCAGGGGTTTAGGATCGTTGCTGCATTTGACAGTAATTTAAGCAAGATCGGTAAGACCTTCGAAGGGGTACTTATTCGGGGGATGAACGAATTGCCGCAGGTGATTAGAAATAAAAATATCGAAATAGCGATTATTGCTGTTCCGGCAAATGTAGCGCAAGAGGCGGTAAATAAGGTAATCAAAAGCGGGATCACGGCAATTTTAAATTTTGCGCCTATCCGACCTAAAGCTCCCAAGGGCGAAGAGATATTAAATATAGATTTATCCATCGAGTTAGAGCGGCTTTCTTATTTTTTAAAACGCAAGAGTAAAAAAGTATAAAATATGCTAAAACCATTCAGGACATTCAAAGGCGGATACAGATTTAAAAATTATGCCGGTCAGCCTGCTCCAGTGCTGATTGAGGCGGATATCCCCAAGCAGGTAGTTGTGCCTTTAAGGCAGGGATTTAGCAGCGAAGTAAAGGCGACGGTAAAGGCCGGAGATGCGGTTTTTGCCGGACAGATTATCGGTAGAGACGATGAAAGTATATCCAGTCCGGTACATTCTCCGGTAAACGGCATCGTTGAAAACATAAAGCGGATGAATTATTTTAAGCGCGATATTAATATGGTGCTCATCCGTACGACTAATTCTTCCCGTGAGATCACCAGGCTTCCCGGGTATGCCTCAGAATGGTGGAAGCTATCGAATGAAAAAATCGAAGAATTAATTTATTTGTCCGGAGTCAGCTCTCTTGATCGGGAAGGTATCCCCACGCGCTTTAAAAGTTCGATTGTTCAACCGGCTGATGTTAACCATTTGATTATCCACGGCGTAGGCTCAGAGCCGTATAATATTTCGCTAGATTTATTATTAGAAGGTAAAAATTTTCTGAATTTTTTCGAAGGCATAAAAATTTTAAAACGGTTGATGCCGAATTCAAAAGTACATTTGGCGTTAAATGCGCGTAAGCCAAAGTTAATTGAGCAATTTGTAAAATTGACTTCACAAATTGAGTGGTTGGATATCTATCCGCTTGAACCTAAATATCCGCAAGGTTATGATGAAATACTTGTGCCCACTATTTTACATCAGAAATTCCCCTATGGTTACTCTGCGGCTAATATCGGTATAGTCGTATTGAATATCCAGGCAGTATTGGGTGTATATAAGGCGGTGGCTGAAGGATTACCTTTGATCGAACGTATTATTGCTTTCTGCGGCCCGGCAATGAAAGAAAATATACACCTGAAAGTACGTACCGGCACTCTCCTAGGAGATTTGTTTTATGGAAAGCTTAAAGGTGAACGGCCGCCGCGGGTGGTTTTAAATAGCCTGCTTACCGGTGTGTTGATGAATGATTTTTCTCTGCCGATTGACCGCTCCTTTACCCAGATTATCGCCATTGAAGAAAATAATAAAAGAGAATTTTTGTCTTTTATGCGCCCGGGATTAAGGCGCGATTCCTACACCCGCACTTTCTTAAGTAAACTATTTCCGAATATTAAAAAAATTGCCGATACTAATCAGCATGGCGAAGAAAGGCCGTGCATTACCTGTAATTTTTGTGAAGAGATCTGTCCGGTAGGGATAATTCCGCATCTTTTAAGTAAATATGTCAAAAAAGGTTTTATTGATGAAACCATAATGAATTACGGTATTTTTAACTGTATCGAGTGCGGCCTGTGTAGTTTTGTCTGCCCTTCAAAAATACCTTTAGTTAAATATATGAAGGCAGGCCATGAAAAATTAATTATGCAAGGCTGCGATCAAGCGCAGTGCATACTGCCGTATTTTAATCTCAAAGGGTTAGAGGAATACCGCGGAGTAACCAAGCTATGAAACTCATCAAAGATGTATTAGGGAATCTTAACGGCGTAATTCAAAAGAATAAATTTTTAGCGAAATTCAAGCCGGTGCTCAATGCCATGGATGAATTTTTCTTCGGCACTAGTAGGGTAACTTCGCTACCTTATATACTTGATTACATAGATATTAAGCGTTTTATGTCATTTGTGGTTATCGCCCTTATTCCGGCGACGCTGGCGGCAATATATTTCTGGGGTTTGCATATCCTGGCGATGATTATTGTTTCCTATGCGTTTGGTGGGATGGTGGAGGTTGCTTTTGCCATAACACGTAAAAAAGAGATTCACGAAGGGTTTTTAGTCACCGGGTTAATCTTTCCCCTGATTCTTCCTCCGGCAACTCCGTTGTGGGTGGTTGCGGTGGGAGTAGTATTCGGTGTTTTATTCGGTAAAGAGGTTTTCGGAGGTACCGGTAGGAATATTTTTAACCCGGCAATCGTCGGCAGGGTATTTTTGACGATCGCTTTTCCTAAGATAATGACCTTAAACTGGCCTCTGCCTTCTATAGGCGTGGGAGCAGATGCTATTACCGGCGCTACTCCTCTGGCGCTTTTTAAAAGCCAAAGCATAGTAAATTCTTACGGCAACCTTCTTTTTGGTTTCTGCAGCGGCTCTGCCGGGGAGACCTTCCGTATCGGGCTGATTGCCGGAGGCATCTTTCTTATTTTAACCAGGATAATTGATTGGCGCATACCCTTGGCAGCCCTATCAACCATTTTTGTTTTTCCTCATTTAAGCAACCATTTTTTTCACACTACGTTTGCCCCGGGATTATTTCAAATCCTTAGCGGTGGGGTATTGCTGGGTGCATTTTTTATGGCAACAGACCCGGTAACCGCGCCTTTTACGAAATCCGGCAGATGGATCGGCGGGATATTCTTGGGTGTTTTGACTGTTTTAATCCGCGGTCTCTCAGGATACGTGGAGGGATTGGTGTTTAGCATACTTTTGTTGAATGCCTGCACTCCCTTAATTGATACCCTGGTATTAAAGGTAAGGTATAGAAGAAAATAATTATGAAAAACGCGCTGAGGATCATATTATTCGTATTTGTGATGGGCACGGTCTCCTCGGCAATGCTCGTTGGGCTTAATTTATATACTACTCCGTTGATAGAAAGAAATGAGGAATTAAAACTAAAAGCATCGGTATTAGATGTTTTTGAGATCCCCTACGGAGAATCTGAGATCGTCAATGTTTTCAACAAAGATATTGAAGTAATCCAAAAGGATAAAGATAAATTTTATAAGACAACCGCAGGAGCAGTGGCTTTTGAGATTTCCGGTCCGGGGCTCTGGGGCCAGATATCCGGGATTATCAGCCTTGAGCGTGACTTAAAAACTATTCGTAAAATTAAAATCACGCATCAGGAAGAAACTCCCGGCTTAGGTAGCCGCATTGCAGAGGCAACTTTTCTTCAACAGTTCAGAAATAAGGAAGTATTGCCGAAAATTATTTTTATGCCTGAAGGTAAAGCTTCCGGGAAAAATGAAGTTGATGCGATAACCGGAGCAACCGGCTCAAGCAGGGCTTTTGAGAAACTTATTAATGCCAATCTAGAGAAATATCTGGCGATATTAAAAGGTTAGAAGATGCCGAAGAAACAGCTGAAAAGAAGTTTCAAACAGACTAAATGGTTTAAGGTTTTTTCCGCCGGGCTTTGGCAGGATCATCCGACATTCTGCATGGCTTTAGGTATCTGCTCAATGCTGGCGATTACCAATCGTGTTGATAATGCTATTGCCATGGGTTTGGGCGTAACTTTTTGTATTGCGTTTAGTTCATTGTTTGTTTCAATTTTCCGTAACATTATACCCAGTCGGGTAAGGATGCTTGCCTATATGGTAATCATTTCAACTTTTGTTATTTGTATTGACCGTTTTCTAAAGGCGTATTTTCCGCCGATCAGCGAATCTATGGGGCCCTACGTTGGATTGATTATTACTAATTGTATTCTGATGGGCAGGGCAGAAGCGTTTGCGATGAAAAACAGGCCCTGGATGTCGTTTCTTGACGGTGTGGGTTGCGGTTTAGGATATAGTTTTATGTTGCTTTTGATGGCTTTAGTTCGTGAGCCATTAGGCTTTGGGACTCTCTTGGGCTTTAAAGTAACCCCGGATTCCTGGGTAAAATGGTCGGTAATGACCATTGCTCCCGGAGCATTCTTTTTATTAGGTATCTATTTGTGGATTTTTAGGACACTGGCTAAAAAAACGGAGGTTTAAAATATGGGACCGGTTATTTCTAATCCAACTGACCCTTTAACGCTTTTCGCGGCTTCGATATTTACGCACAATATCGCCCTGGTTTATATTTTAGGTATGTGCCCGTTTATTGTTATTTCCAGAAATTTTAAGACTGCTGTGGGCATGGGGCTTTCGGTGGTTTTTGTGGTTACGTTGACTGCCTTGATCAATTGGCCGATATACTGGTATATCCTGGTCCCGGCACACGCAGAGATACTTTCATTTCTGGTTTTTATTGTAGTTATTGCGGCCACAGTTCAGCTATTGGAGATGCTTATTGAAAAATTTTTTCCGGCGCTTCAGGCTTCATTCGGAATATTCTTGCCGTTGATTACGGTTAACTGCCTTGTTCTGGCGGTTTGTCTTTTTATGGTTTTAAGAAATTATAATTTTATTCAAACTGCTTTCTATTCTTTGGGCACAGGCGTGGGCTGGGCGTTAGCCATTATTATTATGGCCGCGATCAAGGAAAAGCTTGCCCTAATCGCGGATATTCCCAGCGGCTTAAAAGGCGCCGGGATTACGATGATTATTATCGGCCTAATGGCATTTGCGTTTATGGGTTTTGCCGGAATGATTACTTTACAATAAAATGATGACACCTATTTTGATTATGAATTTGATTTTGCTGGTTATCGCTATACTTCTGGTGATTGCCGAGAAGCTGTTGGTTACTTATGGCGAATGCAAGATCATTATCAATAAGGAGAAAATTCTTACTGTCCAGGGCGGTTATTCCCTGTTGAATTATTTTGCAGAAAACAAAATCTTTATTCCTTCTGCCTGTGGAGGTAAAGCTACCTGCGGCTATTGTAAGGTTGAGGTTTTAAGTGGCGCAGGGCATATCCTGCCGACCGAAGAGGTATTTATCGGCCCACAGGAGCGCTCTAAAGGTGTACGGCTTGCCTGCCAGGTTAAGGTAAAGAATGATATTGAGGTTTTGATCTCACCTGATCTTTTACACGCGCGGGAATATAAGGTAACGGTTTTGGATATTAAGGATTTAACGCATGATATTAAGCAGGTGATTTTGAAGCTTGATCGGCCAACTTCAATCAAATTTAAAGCCGGCCAATATGTGCAGTTTAAGATACCGGAGACTGACGAATTCCGCGCCTATTCTATTGCTTCGGTACCATCGCAAAATGATAGGTTAGAGTTGCTTGTGCGGTTTGTGCCGTCGGGATTATGCTCGACGTATATCCATGAAGTGCTGGATATCAATGATAAGATTGTGGTCACCGGACCGTTTGGGGATTTTTATTTAAGAGAGGAGTTAACGCGTGATATTATCTGTATCGGCGGAGGCTGCGGTATGGCGCCGATACGGTCGATTTTATTAGATTTAGCAGAAAAGAATATGCCGCGCAAAGTAATGTATTTTTTCGGAGCGCGTAGCAAAAAAGATCTATTTTTCACGGAGTTTCTTTTAGATCTGCAGGATAAATATCCGAACTTCAAATATATTTCCGTGCTCTCTGAGCCCAAACCGCAGGATAATTGGGAAGGGGAAACTGGTTTT
>Ga0210019_1000584_pt1 | contig 45387 bp, 45 predicted proteins | sample CryGeyCG2114_020_2_FD_183969 | JGI IMG/M metagenome (GOLD analysis project Ga0210019, IMG submission 183969) | Groundwater microbial communities from aquifer - Crystal Geyser CG11_big_fil_rev_8/21/14_0.20 (SPAdes) (version 2) | ecosystem: Environmental > Aquatic > Deep subsurface > Groundwater ...
AGGAAGGGCACGAAAAATCCCCAAGCCGAAGCTCAGGGATAAAGGAGGTGAGAACTTGGTACGATCAAGTTCTCAATGAGCAAGATTCTGCTCCTAAGAGTCAGACTTGCAACGACGGAAGACGATCCGATTGTCGAGAAACCACCGGTCGTCCGGACCCGCCCAACAGCTGCGCAGCCAAAGCCCGCCGACGTCGCGTCCGAGGTAGAAGACGCTCGGTTCGCCGTCGGAATCGGTCACAGGTTTCATCCCGATGTAGTACAAGCCGTCTGGCTGATCCTTGTCCGCCAGCCGCAGGTACGGACCTACTTCGGGGGGACAGAGGTCGAGGCCCTGTTCCTTCGCACGGGCGAAGAGCTCCGGCGTCGTCGGTGGACTGGTGAAGCCCATATCACGCACGCGCAGCCGGACAAGATGGAGAGTTTCTGCCGTCCTTCCGCCGCGTTCGCTCTCGCGTTCATTGACGGGATCGATGAACTCCTTTCGGTTCTTGAGCATACTGCGGGCATAGCTGCTGAAGTTGATCTTCTCGGCATCAAGCGCTTTCTCCAGCTCCTCGGCGGTCATGCCACCAATGGTCAGGAGGAGCTTGGGAGCATCCTTTTTCTGGAACGTACATCTCGTCATCACAGTACCGGCGAGCATTGCGAACATGCCCAGTACCAATACTGCTTGCCAGAATAGTCGCTTACGCATAAAACACCTTGCCTTTCTACAAATGGAAGACTGCTTTTCCGCACACCGTAGGCGCGGGCCTGTCTCAATGGTGAGGCAAGCGCCCTATGCACCATCACGATGCACACAGTGCTTGCCTCAATTCCTGAATCTTGCCGACGATCCCAAGGAGCGTCCTGGTTACGGTGACACAGAATTTCTGAAGAAGCAAACTCAATGCCTTATGCTACCTTTTGCTCGTGTAACTGGGCAATACATCGCTCATACTCAAACGCCCAGCGTGCCTGTTCCAGTAATCGACATGTTTCTTTGACCTCTTTTCGGACGTCGTACAGTTCGGTGCACCATAATAGTTTTGCTTAAGAGGCATTTTGAGCAAATTCCTCCCGGCTCCCGGAATTTTTTCCTGCATCCGGGACAGAGTTTGATCTTCAATAGGCGGAGGAGGGCCAGATAGATGTCAAAGAATCTCAACATATGATGAACGTGACCGAGCATAGTACCATGTTTTGTCACGTTAACAAAACTTATCTTTACAGCCTGCTTGATAAGGCATAGCGTTTTATCCTTTTTATCTGTTTGTCAATTCCCCATGTGTTCTCTTCGTTCCCTTGCAGTTTTCCTTCTATCCGTCTTCGTTTCGACGACTGTGTTGCCATGGTATGCGGTTCCTGTGGCGCAAGCTGCAGCGCCGACATGTAATGGTCTTTCTGCAACGATCTATGTGGATGATAGCACCGGGCAGATTGTCGGTGGTCCCGGCAATGGCAATTCCTACACAGGAACACTGACGGGAACCAGTAGTGCGGATGTGATTGTAGGAACGTCGGGCAACGATAATATTAATGGTGGAGATGGTAATGATACTATTTGTGGTTTGGATGGAAATAATATTTTGAGTGGAGGTAATGGTGATGACTTTATCAGTGGAGGATCAGGTAATGATGTGATCAATGGTGGTTCAGGCACGGATACGTGTGATCCCGACGGTGGAACAAACACCGCTCCCCTCCTCTGCGAGTCTGGTGGTTCTTCATCTTCGAGCAGTTCTTCCAGTTCCAGTTCCACCAGTTCCAGTTCTTCTTCCTCTACAACGAGTTCATCCAGTTCGAGCAGTTCTTCTTCGAGCAGTAGTTCCAGCTCATCTTCATCTTCATCTTCATCTTCTACAAGCAGTTCATCCAGTTCCAGTACAAGTAGTTCTTCTTCAAGTTCCTCAAGCTCTACTTCTTCCAGCAGCTCCAGTTCTTCTTCCAGCTCAACGAGTTCTTCAAGTTCAAGCAGTTCTTCTTCAAGTTCTTCAAGCTCTACTTCTTCAAGCAGCTCCAGTTCTTCTTCCAGCACAGGAGGGAGTGGGGGTGGGACATCTGGCAGTGGTGGAAGCGGAGACAGTGGAAATTCACCATTTGGTGCACATCGTGGATCTGGATTGGATATCGTCATCAATGCAGTTCTTCGCATCGTACAGCTCTCTCTTGGCATTGCATCCCTCCCTGGTCAAACAGCATCTCTCACTGACGTTGCTCCTGCGGCATTCGGGGGACGTTTCGCATCACTCTCTTCGCTTGGCGCACGTATTGTGAACGGAAAGCCGACATTCTTCTTACGCAGTTTCCGTGATGATCCAGACATTGCTCCCGGAGCCTTTGGTGCCGTCGCGGCGAATGATCGTATGGCGATTTGCAAAGCGCAAACAGTGATAAGCAGGCATCCGGATTTCATGAATGCCAAGCTTCTTGCCAGCTCCATCCTTGCCGACGGTTTACAACTGCCACGGGAACTCATTTCTGCAGTACTGTCTGAAGATGATTTCTGTGCAGATGTCCTTCCCGAACGTGTGAGTCAGTACGATGCGCCTCCGGCAAAGCCTCGTCCGGATATGCTTGCTCATTTCCTTGTAGATGAGAACAACATTCCTGTGTCCAGTGATCCGGTCTGGAATTCCTGTATTCGCGGAGAACATATTCTCAATCGTCTTGGTCGCCCGGTGAACTGTCACCGGGATAACTTCTCGAATCGTCATGGCACATGGTACCACCCGGATTTTCCGAATGTATCCTTCTACTTTGTGCTGCGTGATCCGCGTGGTCACACGTACCCGGAGAACTTCGTCCTCCACACCACAACGGAGACCGATCCGGATCTGCTCGTTGCACAGGCAAAAGAGACAAATACGCTTGTTGCAGTTTTACAAGAAGAACTCGATGTGATTCTGGCAGAAGCCGGAGCTACAGAGTAGTTTTTCCGAACGTTTCAATAAACTCAATAGGATGCACTGTGTAACGCAGGGCATCCTGTTTTTTAGGAAGCATATTCGGAGCGTAGGGTACATGCGGGCGTACTCCCCGATCGCGATCTATTTGGAGGTGAAGATGAGGTGCCGTGGTTGCACCAGTCATGCCAACGATGCCAATCGTCTCTCTGGGTTGTACCATGTCTCCTTCAAATACGATTGTATCTGCGAGGTGTCCGTATATGGAAAAGACAATTCCTTCCGGTGAGTGGTGTTCGATGATGACAAGTGTTCCAAGGCGATTATCTCTTCCTACAAGGTGCACGCGTCCGCCAGCAATCGCTCCGATGGGCGTGCCAGGGGCGAGTTTGAGATCTATGCCGGGATGGGGTGCTTCGAATTCTCCGGAATCCAAATCGTACGCACCGAAGAAGCGTGTGGAGTAGTAGAGTTTTGCCGTGAGGGCGGGATAGCGGTCAGGTGTAATGGGTGAGCGTGCCAACCGTTGTAACGGAATGGTGAGAGTATCGAGATCATATGCCGGGACAGGGACAAAATCTCCGGGTTGCATAGATACGAAAGAACGTTCCCATTCCGCGGGGGTGCGCATGGCTCCCCAATTGGGCACACGGTTTACGGGGTACACGGTCAATCCGAATGCCACAGAAGGGGCGGCATGTTGCTGTGCAAATTCCGGCGTAACATTGATGATGCGTTTTTGCAGGCGTTCGATGTGTTTCTGCAGCCGCTCTCCGAAGGTGAAAAGACTGCCGGTGAGGGGTATGTGTTGTCCCAACACTACTGTAATGACGATCAGTAGTACGAAGATCAGTGAGAAGTAGAGCCGTTTGTTTGTGGTGTATGTCTGTCGAGCCAATCAGAGTATTATAGCATATTTTTTTGTATATGGGAATACAGGAATGTATTTGACAGAAGTTGGTATCTTCTTACAATGCAGTCGCCATGTTGGCGTACAGTACCATTGTTGGTTACATGATGATGCACTCCGCACCTGCGGGGTGGATCTCTGTGCGTTAACTACTTGCTCATCCATTCTCCCCCGCATGTGCTCCAGGCTGCGGGGTGCTTTTTCTATGCTCGAAACACGTTCCCCTTCTTCGGCACCATCTCTTCCAACCCATACACGCGTGGAACAGTTATCGGCATATCATGATCCGGAAGATATTCAGAAGTATCGCACAGAAATTGCACATGTTCTGGGAACTTCTCCAGAAGACCGTTTGTGCATCGAGTATCGTGCGGGAATTTCGACGATCATTACGCGTTTACGTCATCAAGACAGGGAGACGTTACACCGTCTTCTTCATATGACAGACCGACGTGTACAACGTTTTCTTCTCAGCTCCTTCCTTATGGAGGAGTGGTGGAACGTGTGTGCACAGTCCACCCCCTCTTTTCTTGCCAATGTTTCTGTCCCGGAGGATATGCGTTACTCAGATCGCATCTCTCTTTTACAGAGCGAGACTTCTGTATTTCTTAAGGAGCAGGTGCAGTTCTGGTTGCAGGGAGAACAACCTGCATTTACACAGGAAGTTCTTCATGCGCAAGAGTCCATTCTTTTTTACACACCATTTTCATCGGTGACCGGTCATCTGGAGGCGGGAATCAAGACGGGAAGTTTTTATCCGTGGGAGTTGCTGCGCATTCTTCCGCGTGTGCTTCGCGCTCACCGCAATCGTGCATTGACGAGTGCAGACCGTGAGGATTGTGAACAGCTGGCACAGAGCATTCCCCGACTCCTCTCCCTTCTGGCGCGTTTGTACATTTCCACATTTACTACAATCACACGCGCTGCGGCCGATGCGCCTGCCCCTCCTCAGCCGCAAGCGAACTTCACTCCCCGCGCGCATCACTTCTGGATACGGGAGACATCCGGAACACTGCAGTTAGAGCTCGATGAACAGGTATTGGCCACCGCAGAAGGGCATAGTGCTCCCGGCATTGGTTGTCCGGCTATCCACGCCCGTGATGAGCAGAAAAAAGAGGTAAACACCGCCCTATTTCGTCGTATTGTCTTCCCATTATGGAATGCGCATTGCCTGGAGAGAGTTCTTGACTTTCCGTACTAGCACTCTACAATGATGACTGCTAGTCTGCCTTTGCTAAGACCATGGCAGGCAAGCGGAGAATTTTATTTTTCTTACCTTTCTACTCTTATGGCTACGGCAGCAGCAACCAAAATTCCGCAGCTGGCGGTCGCGATTCAGCCTCTCGGCGATCGTGTTTTAGTGCTTCCTTTGGAAGCTGAGCAGGTGACCGCATCCGGTATTGTCATTCCTGATACGGCAAAAGGCGACAAGCCGCATGAAGGTGTTGTCCTTGCCATCGGCAATGGCGGTGTGGGCAAAGATTGCGTCAATCCTGCAGATTTCCTGAAAGTAGGCGACAAAATCCTCTTCGGGAAGTATGCCGGTGATGATGTGAAATTGAAAACAAAAGATGGAAAAGATGTGGAGGTGAAAATTCTTCACTTGGATTCTGTTCTAGGGAAAATTTCCTAATTTCTCATTTCTTATTTCTAATTTCTACCCTCTATTCTTATGTCTGCTAAACAAATGATGTTCGGGGATGATGCGCGTCAGAAGGTTCTTGTCGGTGTTGCCAAGCTGGCGCGGGCCGTGCGTGCGACGATGGGCCCGAAAGGGCGCAATGTCGTGATTGAAAAGAAGTTTGGTGGTCCGACGGTGACGAAGGATGGTGTGAGTGTGGCAAAGGAAATCGAACTGGAAGACACTTTCGAAAACATGGGTGCACAACTCGTGAAAGAAGCCGCAACCAAAACCAACGATGCAGCGGGTGATGGAACCACGACAGCAACCGTTCTGGCGCATGCCATGATGGAAGAAGGCATGAAGCATCTTCACTCCGGAAGCAATTCCATTCACATTAAACGTGGAATAGAGAAGGCTGTTCGTCATGCGAGCGAGATGCTCGAGAAGATGAAGAAAGATGTCAGTAAAGCGGAAGAGTATGCCGCTGTGGCGACAATTTCTGCCCAAGATAGCGAGATTGGTGAAATCATCGCTCAAGTGATGGATGAAGTGGGCAAGGACGGTGTTGTGACGGTGGAATCGGGTCAGACACTCGGTCTTGAGAAGGAGTACGTTGAAGGAATGCAGTTTGATAACGGTTACATTTCCCCGTATTTCCTCACAGATACGCAGCGCATGGAGGCAGTCTACGAGAAGCCCTATATCCTCATTACCGACAAGAAGATCAGTTCCATTCAGGAGATCCTTCCCCTTCTTGAAGGTCTTGCACAGAAGGGCAGGAAGGAACTCGTCATTATTGCGGAAAACATTGAAGGTGAGGCACTGGCGACACTTGTGGTCAACAAGCTTCGTGGCACATTCTCAGCGCTTGCGGTGAAGGCACCGGCTTTTGGTGACCGACGCAAAGAAATCCTCAAAGATATTGCCGCGTTGACCGGTGGTCGCGTGATTTCCGAGGAGATCGGTCTGAAGCTTGAGAGTGCCACCGTAGAAGATCTTGGCACGGCACGACGTGTCGTTTGTGATAAGGACAATACGTTGATTGTTGATGGCGGCGGAAAGAAAGAAGACATCGATGCGCGTGTTCATCAGATTCAAGCGGCACTCGAAACGACGAAGTCCGACTTTGACCGTGAGAAGCTTCAGGAGCGTCTTGCGAAACTCAGTGGCGGAGTAGCGGTCATTAAGGTTGGTGCTGCAACAGAAGTGGAGCAGAAAGAGAAGCAGCATCGCGTCGAAGACGCGCTTTCCGCAACACGGGCAGCGGCGGAAGAGGGCATCGTTCCCGGAGGAGGAACGGCGTACATCCGTATCTTTGGGGGATTGGAGAAGCTCTTTCAAGAAACAAAAGATGAAGATGAGAAAATCGGTATCGAGATTGTGATGCATGCCATTACGGCTCCCACAAAGAACATTGCCGAGAATGCCGGCGTTCCGGGTGATGTAGTCGTATCCAAAGTGAAGGAGTCTACTGACGCAAACTTCGGTTACAATGCCGAAACCGGTCAGTACGGCGACCTTGTGAAGGATATGGTGATCGATCCGAAGAAGGTGACGCGTTCTGCCCTTGAAAATGCCGCATCCGTCGCCGCGATGTTTTTGACCCTTGAAGTTGCTGTGACTGAAATCCCTAAGAAAGAAGAACCTGTCGGCGCAGGCATGGGAGGAGGTATGGGGATGGATGGGATGATGTAAAATTGTAATTGTCTGAACCGCAGATTACGCAGATTACACGGATATACTAGAAGTGTACGCTCTGCGTAATCTGCGTAATTCGTGAAATCCGTGGTTCAGACAATTACAACTCCAAATTCTCCTTTTTTATCGTAATTGTCTCTCCTCTCTTCACTTCGTTGTTCAGGAGATAATCCGCAAGGTAGGTTTGGAGGACTTCGGTAATGACGCGACGCATTTCGCGCGCGCCGAAGTCGACGCTGTAACCTCTTTCCGCAAGGCCGATAACAGCTTCTTTTTCCATGGCGATCTTTATCCCCTTCTTCTGGTCGAATTCGTGAATGAATTTGTCCAACATGAGGATAGCAAGCTTAATCGTTTGTTCCTGAGTCAGCGGCGTGTAGAGGATGACTTCATCGAAACGGTTGACGAACTCCGGTGAAAAGAGACCTTCTTTGAGAATCGCGTCGATGAGTTGCTTTTTGAAATCCGTACGCGTGAGTTCCTGGTCTGCGGTGTTTTTGAAGTAGTCCCGGATGAGGAGTGCTCCTGCGTTGGATGTGGCAATGATGATGGTGTTACGGAAGTCTGTCTTCTGCCCCAGTCCATCAATGAGATGTCCTTCGTCGAGGATTTGCAGAAAGACGTTGAGGACGTTCTTGTGCGCCTTCTCAATCTCGTCCAGCAGAATGAGAGATGCAGGATTATCCTGTACCTTTTTCGTAAGAAACCCTTCCGAGTGACTCTTTCCCGGGTCGGGGGAGCCAATGATCTCATACACGGAATCCGCGTTACCATACTCGTTCATGTCGACGCGGACGATGTTCTCCACGGATCCGAAGTACGCTTCCGCGAGCACTTTGGCTGTTTCTGTTTTTCCGACTCCGGTGGGTCCGAGGAAGAGAAATGTTCCCTGTGGTCGTTTACTGCTTCCAATATCCAGTCGTGCGCGTTTCAGGGCATTTACAATGAGGTGAATTGCATGATCCTGACCAATAACTTTCTTTTTCAGGATGTCTTCCAGGTGTATCAATTTGTCTTTTTCTCCTGCGGTTACTTCCTCTACATTCATGTGTGCCTTCTGGGAGATAGTCTGGCGAATAATTGCCTCTGTCACCACTTTTGCCTTCTGTGCTTTCGCGGTAAGTATTGCATCCTCCATGATGCCCGTTGCTTTTCCTGGAAGGGCACTTGTGCCCAGGTAGCGTTGCGAGAGCTCGACGATGGATTTGAGTGCTTTGAAGGTGATGTTAACGCCCTGTTTTTCCAGCTTGAAAAACTGCTCCATGAGCACCGCCATCGTATCTTCTTCCGACGCCTCATCGAGGAACGTCTTCTCAAACATACCGTCGAATGCAGAATCATTTTTGATGAGGGAGTGGTAGTCTGCAGCGTTTGCAATACCAATGACGTTTATTCCGGTCGATTGCAATGCCTGGAGGATCACCCCGCGCAGGTTGGCATTGGACTCTTCCATGAACATCCCCAGTTTTTCGATGATGAGAATGAACCGGCCTGCTTGCTGCGCCTGACCGAGCGCTTTCAGGAGGAAAGCCTCCGGATGTTCCGTGCCCGATAGCAGAATTTCCGGTTTCAGAAGGAGAACACGCGTGTAATTCCTTCCTTGTTTTTGTTCTGCCATACGCAGAGCGTAGGTGAAGTTGCGCACGAGAGTACGTTTTCCCACACCGTTTTTTCCAATAATGATCACGTTACTCTGTTCGGATCGGCTGAGGACTTTTGCCATATTGTCGATTTCTTCTCTGTGCAGCACGATCATGTGTTTTCCCTTCCAGCGAATACTACTACTTATATCCGTTGTCACGAGATCAAGTTCATGTGTGTATCCCATGCTCCAGCTGCGTCCGAGAGATCCAAATGACCGGACGAGTTTATGTGGATGGAGCCAATGTTCCTGTCTGCTTGCCTGCCAGTGCAGCACTTCCCACTGGAGAATTTTCTGCACGTCTTCGAGAGACACGTTTCGCTCGTTGAGGAGGTCTTTGAGAGGTTCGATGTGTTTGAGACACAAGAAGAACAAGATGCTGCCATGCACTCTCTCTTCACCAAGTTTTTGACGGAGCTCCTGTGCTTCTGTCATCCACTCGATTATATTGATATTTTCTTTGATGGGCTTCAGCTTGTCGCGCACTTCTTTCTTCGTGAGCCCCATTTCATTTATGATGAATTTTGCTCTGGAGCTTTTGAGTACCGCGCGGAATATATCCTGCGTTGTAGGTTTTGTTTTTTTAATGTAGTGCGCAGTTTTGAAGTTGAGTTCTTCGGCAAGATTCTCTTTCCGAAATGGGGTCAGCTTATCATTTTCCAGCGTGGTGCGCAGGAAGTAGTGGAACATGATAAGGAAAGACACGAGGAGTGTGACAGACACCCCTAACGGATTCATGTCATCTTGCTCAATGAATCGTTGAATGTATGGATAAAGGATGTAGCCATAGACAACCCAGAAGATCGGACCGAAGAATAGTCGATGCAGCGATATGCCCGCATAGGATCGCGTTGCCGTAGGAAGGAATGTAGGTTTTGGTTCCATGATTTACGAGACAGCGAGCAGGAATTGCACTCCGAAGAACACGGCAACAGGGTACCCGTACCACAGAGCAAGAAAGAGGAGAAAGAGTGCGAGGCAGAGCAGTTGAATAACCACGCCGATCAGTATGAGGATGGATCTGAAGAGGAATCCAATAACGCGAGTGACAGAGTTGAAGACGATTTTTTCTACGAAACGTTCCAGACTAAATCCTTTCTGTCCTGATGGCGTGTCTGTGATATTCTTCCATGGCCGAAAGAGTGTGCGTAACAGGAATGAAAAGGAAATGATTTCTCCAAACGCATGTGCGTAACTGAAGTACTTCAGGACGATCGCTTTTGGTACTTTCCAGATATACCACCAGGGGAAGGATAGAAAGAGGATATATGCCGTGCGCAGTGGGTGTTTGAGCAAAAAGAGCATATGTTGAGAATCTTAGAATTATAGCAGGAAATAGGTTTATTGGCCAGTGAAGGCACTAGGAAAAAGAGTGTTTGGAAGCTAATTTTGTACTGCCCCTATTTCCTACTGTTTTGATCGTTATGTCTGGAAAATTCATTGTTTTCGAAGGTCCTGACGGAAGTGGAAAAACATTGCATAGTACACTTTTTGCAGAGCGTCTCCGGAAGGAGGGACATGATGTTCTGCATACTGTGGAACCGACAAAAGGACCTATTGGAAAGCAGATTAGGGAGTTTATTGCCGGTGATGGAGGAGTCTCTCATGAAGTGATGCAGCTCCTCTTCTCCGCGGATCGCGGGTGGCATTTGGAAAAAGAAGTGCAGCCTGCACTGCAGGCAGGAAAGACAGTTGTCTCCGACCGTTATTACTATTCGACATTCATGTATGGGGAAGCAGCGGGACTATCCAGTGATTGGCTGAGATTACTCAATGCGTACTATCCGCGTCCTGACTATATAGTACTGGCATTGCCTTCTATGGAAGTGTGTTCCAATCGTATTGGTGGCCGTGCAAGCCAAGAGGTTTTTGAGAAGCGGGCATTCCAGGAGCGGACCTATCGACTGTATGAGCACATGGCAAGAGAGCCCGGTGTGATTGTTATTGATACCGGCGGAAACAAAGACGAAGTTGCTCAGGAGATTTGGGAGAGGGTGATGGAGAGGGTAGGGGCCCCGGTGTAAACCTGCTACAGTACGTGCATGTCAGCAAAACTTCTTACCGGAAAAGAAGCGGCGGCGTCGCTCTATGAAGAGATCCGTCCAAAGGTGAAAGAGCTTGATCCCAAACTTGTGATTGTTCAGGTTGGTGAGGAGGCGGCGAGCAAGGCGTACGTCGGGCGAAAAATTCAAGCTTGCGAGAACGTGGGGATGCGATATGAGCATCGCATGCTGAACTTTCATTCCAGTTTTGAGGAGCTTCTGGAAGTGCTGGAAGAGCTGAACGCAGATAATGATGTTACGGGAATTATTGTCCAATTGCCTCTCCCCCCACATCTCTCACCTGCCCTTCCTCTCATTCATCGTGCGATTCACCCCAAGAAAGACGTTGACGGATTTACCGCGTATAATCTTGGAAAGATGTTCCTCTCAACGGGGTTCGAACATCTTCCTCCCGCAACACCAGCGGGCATCATTGCTCTTCTGTCATTTTATGACATTCCCCTGGCAGGGAAACATGTGGTGATTGTGGGAAGAAGCAATATCGCAGGAAAACCACTCAGTATTATGTGTCTCAATCGCGATGCAACAGTCACTATGTGTCACAGTAAAACAGTCGATCTTGGAATGTTGACTGTGCAAGCAGACATTCTTGTCTGTGCAGTTGGGAAGCCGAAGATGATTACGAAAGATATGGTGAAGAAAGGTGCGGTAGTCATTGATGTAGGTATCACTCGTGATGACGGCGGTCTTGTGGGAGATGTGGACTTTGATGAGGTGAAAGAAGTGGCCGGTGCCATTACTCCTGTTCCCGGAGGTGTTGGTCCTATGACTGTTGCCAGTGTGATGAAAAATACGGTGACAGCAAAAGAAAGGCAGGGATGAGGAAATGTACTTGTCTTTATAAAAATCATCTCTACACTTCACCCATGGTGGTCGCACATCGACCTATTTTGGCTCCTCTCCATTTCAGAGGGGTGTTTATACGTATTTCCTTTTTGTAAGCCATGTGTGGAGTTCTGGGCATTGCGGGCACTAAGGATGTCATTCAGGATCTCTACGACGGGCTGACGGTTTTACAACATCGTGGACAGGATGCGGCAGGGATTGTGACGTACGATAGGCAATTTCATATCAAGAAATCGAGTGGCATGGTGCGCGATGTTTTCTCCCTGCAATCTCTTCTCCGGCTGCGCGGTTGTTTGGGTATCGGCCACGTACGCTATCCCACTGCGGGATGTAATAGCGAAGTAGAAGCACAGCCGTTTTTTACCTATGCCCCTCTGGGAATTGCCATGGTCCATAATGGTAACCTCACGAATGCGGATGAGCTGTCACACCAGTTGCTTCACAAACATTTTCGTCATCTCAATACCTCCTCGGACTCCGAAGTGCTGTTAAATATATTTGCTATTGCTCTGGAAAAACAAAAGCCCGTTCAACTGTTGCCTGAGCATGTGTTTCGCGCAATGCGTTTTGTGTTTCGTACATGCAAGGGGAGCTACAGCGCAGTGGCTCTCATTGGCCGATACGGCATTGTGGCTTTTCGTGATCCGTTTGGCATTCGACCGTTGCAGATTGGCACGCGAGAAACTCCGAAAGGCATTGAATACATGGTTGTGTCCGAAAACACCGCAATGAAACCGTTGGGTTTCCGTTTTCTGCGCGACGTGAAACCCGGAGAGGTGGTGTACATTGATCAGCAGAATATTCTCCATACCAAGCAGTGCGCTCAGGGGCGACTCACTCCTTGCGTATTCGAGTGGGTGTATCTGGCTGCACCGGATTCTCTTCTTGATGATGTGAGTGTGTACAAGGCACGCGTGCGCATGGGGGAAGCGTTGGCTGCGCAGGTACGTCGCGCCAAACTGAAGATTGATTCCATCATTCCCATTCCCGATTCTTCTCGTGCGGCTGCGGCAGGGCTTGCGGACAAGTTGGGCGTGCGGTACCGCGAGGGGTTTGTGAAAAACCGCTACATTGGCCGTACGTTTATCATGCCCGGGCAGCGCATTCGCAAGCGTTCCATTCAGTTTAAGTTGCAGACGATTGATCTGGAATTTCGTAACAATGCTGTCCTTCTCGTTGACGATTCCATCGTGCGCGGCAATACGAGTGCCCGCATTGTCGAAATGGCGCGTGAAGCCGGTGCGAAGAACGTCTACGTTGCATCTGCATCGCCACCGATTACGCGTCCTTGCCCTTATGGAGTGGATATTCCCACGTTTGAAGAATTGGTTGCATCACACAATTCCATTGAAGAAATTCGAGAGATTATTGGAGCAGATGCGCTCTTCTATCTCACCGTTGAAGATATGGTGCGAGCGGTACAGCACGGGAGCGGTGGAGTAAAACGCTTATGTACGGGATGTTTCAACGGACGGTACGCCTCGAAAGAGATTACCGATGATATGCTTCGACAGTTAGGTCTTGCCCGTGAAGCGAACAAAGAGGAGGCACTCCCTCCCCTTGCTCAGGAAACTATTCTTCTTCACTGAGTGCGCATTCTCCTCATCAGTTCATCGGCTCGCGGTCATGCACTTGCGGATGCACTTGCTCGCAGTCCACAGAAACCTGACATTATTGCCATATCTTCTACAGCGAACCCCGGTATTCGTGTACTTGCATGTGAGCAGCATGTACGGAATGTTATGAACCTTGACGCTGTGTGCGACGTTGCCAAACGTGTTCAGCCTGATTTTGCTTTCATTGGTCCGGATGACCCAATTGGCGCGGGACTCACTGATCGGTTGGAGGAACTTGGCATTCCTTCTGTTGCTCCCAAGAAGTCGTTGGCGAGGATCGAATCCAGCAAAGGATTTACACGAAATCTCCTCAAGAAGTACGGGATTGATGCATCGCCGAAGTTTGCGGTTCTCCCCTCCCTTGAGGGAGGGGGTAGGGGGAGGGGGCTTAAACAAGAAATTCGTTCGTATATTAATGATGAGCTTCATGGTGAATATGTGGTGAAGTACGATGCCCTCAAAGGAGGAAAAGGCGTGAAGCTTTCGGGAGAGCACCTTGCATCGATTGATGAAGGTGTGGCCTATGCAATGGAATGTATCGAGGAATGCGGACGTGTTGTTCTGGAAGAAAAGTTAATTGGCGAGGAATTCAGCCTTCTATCGTTTGTCAGTGGCACATGGGTAGTCCACATGCCTGCAGTGCAGGATCATAAACGGGCGTATGAAGGTGATACCGGTCCCAATACCGGTGGCATGGGGACGTATAGTGATGCGGATCATTCATTGCCATTTCTTACGATCCAGGATCTAGAGAGGGCGAAGGAGATTAACGAGTTGGTGGCAAAAGCGGTGATGCGTGAGTGTGGCATGCCATACAAGGGAATTCTCTACGGTGGTTTCATCGCTACGCGCGATGGCATACGACTTATTGAATATAATGCGCGGTTTGGGGATCCGGAAGCGCTGAATATTCTCCCTCTCTTGGAGTCGGATTTTGTTGATATCTGCCAGGGCATCATTCATGGTGAACTTACGGAAGATATGGTGCGCTTTGCTCATAAGGCTACTGTATGCAAATACATCGTTCCGGAAGGGTATCCGGTGAATAAGGATCAGAAGGGAGAGAAGGTGGTGTTTCCGACAATGTGTCATAGTGAGCCTGTCCGTCCGGCAGGCGGGCCTGTCGAAGTATTACATAATGCAAAAATTTTCTTTGGAGATATCACAGAAGAAAATGGCATGTTCCAACTTGGTGGTTCCCGCACTGCCGGTATTGTTGGGATTGGGGATTCAATAGAAGAAGCTGAAAAAATAGCTCAGGAATTCTGTGAGAATGTCACAGGCCCCGTGCGATTTCGTAGCGACATTGGCAAGTTACGCACTCTTCCCGTTCAATAATCTTTCTCCATTCGCGCGTCCATTACTTTTGCCATTACCATTAGCATGTTCTTTCTTTGCTTCCTGGAGCATGAGAAATCTATTTGTGAGAGGCTGCATGAGTGCCGGCCAAATCCAACTGCCAGTGCTTCGCGGAGAACCACCGATCATATTTCCCCCACCCCATGTCGATTCTGTTTCTTCCAGATCAGAATGCTCTTCCATGTATGCAAAAATATCATGTACTAGTTGTTCCAATTCATCACTATTTGCATTGCGATACTCTCGTTTCCACTCTTCAACAACCTCTGATTTGATGGCTTCGATCTGATTGAAAAATGGGAAAAGTTCTGTGATAGGAAAAGTGCTTTCTTCAGCAAGCTTGATCACGGTATACGTATGGTGATCATCTTCACGTGCGCGAATGTGCACAATGCCGGTGTGAATGCCGTCTTTCATCATCGTTCCTCGCGCTTCGGATCCTTCTTCTCGAATGAGATGCCATCTGTTTCCATTTGTTCCACCACCTCCGAGAATTTCGTAGGTATCTGCCAACGGAATTCTTCCACCTCTTCCCTCTAGTGTTTCGTCAATATTATGGAATGTACGTTCAAGAAGGTATGCAACATCTGTTATGGTCAGTTTTTCGAAGTACCCTCCTCTTTTTGCACTCATGAAAGGATAGAACATCCACTTAATTTCTTCTTTTCGTTTTTGTGGAAGCGGAAATGTTGTGGAAGTCATATCAAGAAGACCGACGTCCGTGAGAAGGGGCCGCAATGCATCGTCTTCTGTATTCTCTCCGATGTTCGTATGGTTTCTAAAGAGCCAGAGTGACATCAGAATGTCTTCATCGATATCGTTAAAGAAGATATTCAGATTCGGCTTATCGTCATCGGGGCGCTTGAACTTTTGGACAAGTCGTTCCTTGATGTGCATGTAAATTTGAAAACAGGTGGCAAACGTACTATAGCGATCCAACCCGCTATGGTGATCACTGTTGACACGTGGACCATCTTCTTCGTCACCTTCCTCTGCTTCACGTACTTCCGGTGGACCATCGACAAAACCGTCAATTCCCCACGAGTATGCAGGATAGTCTGAGAAAAATGTTTCTGCATTAACAGCATCTTTCCCGTGTGCGAAGAAGAAAGTAGTACCTGAGTTGACGAAGAGCTCTTTCAGGATGGATTTACTCGACCAGTCAATTTCATTCCAATCTGCTTTTTTCGATATGTAGACGAACGCATAGCCGTTCTGTCTGAAAACATCTATTCCTTTTATCTTGTCTATATCTTCGATAGTAGATCGAATCTGCTCCACGATTTCTGTCGGAGAACGTATGCCTTCAGCAAGGTCTGGCTGAGGAGTGTCCGATGTGTGTGCCTTGTATGCTAACTGCGTGTCTGGGGTAGTTGGTGGAGGTTCCTCAGAATTCATGGACCATTATGAATGCTACACCCATCGTCTATCAGGTCAAGATGTATATAATATACTATTTAATATAAATGTCAAAATTTCTCTATATTTCTAGAAATAGGCGGCATTCTACAAAATGCCGCCTGCGTTTTGCTGAATTCCAAGGTATGTTATTCAGCCGAAGAGAACGCGAACAACTTCCTTCACAATCGTGTCGCCCAGTATGAATCCAAGGAGGAATCCGCCAACCACTAGCAAGAAATCTTTTGTCGATCGCATTGCCACATTCTCCTTTCTTGAACGGATGTGCTTAGGATCTGGTAATAATATAGTTAATTTTACATATTTGTCAATATTTCCCATTTCTTTCCTTTTCCTTACAATTTCTACTCAATGATGAGAATTCTCATTCCTTTTGTGTACTTCATTGCCGGGGCGACTGCTCTTGCGGGGGTGGCGACGACGTTCTACTTCAAAGAAGATTTACAACTGACGATCGTGCAGGCACAGATTTTGGGATCGATTAGCGTTATTCCATGGAGTATTAAACCTCTGTATGGATTCTTTTCCGACCGTGTTCCGGTCTTTCGTTTCCGTCGAAAGCCCTATCTGTTTCTGGCGGGAATACTCGGTTTTGCAGGATATGTATCATTGGCAACATGGGTCACAAGCTTTACAGGTGCTGCGACTGCACTCTTCATTTCTGCAGTCGGTTTTGCGATTGCAGATGTTATTGTCGATGGCATCGTGGCGGAACACAGTCGTACTCAAAAAGAAGCGGGAAAGTTGCAGAGCATCTGTCGGGCTGCTCTGCTCACAGGAGCACTCATCGTTTCGTACCTTTCCGGCATACTCGTTGAGTGGATTGGCCCCCGGAATGTCTTTTTCCTAACGGGAATGTTGCCGGTACTGACGATGGTATTCGCCTTTTTGCTTACGGAGACGCCACATTATGGCATCTCGACAGGACTTATAGCGGGGGCTAAAGAAACATGGAGGTTGATTCGGCAAGCGATTCGTCCGGAAATTCTCTGGGCGGCGGCTTTCCTCCTCTTATGGCGTTCAACGCCGAGCAGTGGTGGCGCATTCAATTACTACCTGATTGACGAACTGCACTTTCAGCCGGAATTCTTTGGAAGGCTGAGCCTCATTAGTCATGTCATGGGCATCGTGGGCGTGTTGATTTTTCGAAAGTGGTTGATGTCGATTCCACTAAAAGTGCTCTTTTTCTGGATTATGGTCGCGAGTGTTGTGTTGTCTCTTCCTACAATGGGGTTGATCTACGGATGGTATCTGTACCTTGGTGTGAGTCCGGAGTTTTTTGCAATGGCAGACACGCTCATTTCCGCTCCCCTCTCGGAAATTGGTTTTCTTCCATTAATGGTGCTGATCGCACGCGTTTGTCCGAAGGGCGTAGAAGCCACGATGTTCGCGCTTCTCGCAAGTTTGGCAAATATCGGTTTGGTGTTCAGTGACGTTGGTGGTGCATTTCTCTCTAAAATTTTTAATGTGCGTCAGGCGACAGACACACTTCCTGCCAATTATGAAAACCTCCACATTGTCATGTGGATTGCCATTCTCAGCAGCTTCCTTCCTCTCATCATCCTTCGTCGTTTACCAGAAACACGCGCAACAGATGAACTCACGGTCGGTGAACCCGCTCCTTCCGGCGAAGTTCCCATCGCCGTTCCCTTGGAACCGGGAAAACAGGAGATCGGTTAATCATTCAATTCGCTAGTTAATTGAATCATGTACTCTTTCTTTTCTATACACGAAAAAAGATGCACGCACTTTTCGTGTATTCCCGATGATTCAATTATTTAAATAATTGAATCACTGTATATCTCTACAAAAGAAGACCTTTCACACACGATGTGAAAGGCCTTGTTGGTGTTTCATGTAGGTACTGGGTTATTTGGAGGAGGAGGGGTCTTCTGTCTTTTTCGTCGGATCTTCCGGTTTTGCCATGGAGACTTCGGGAAGGTTTTTGAGTCTTTCCGTGTCTCTGGGGAGACCGTAGCTGCTGCTGAATCCGAAATTGTCGACCAACTTGTTGTAGGTCTCGATTTTTTTGTTGAGATCCTGCACTTCCATGTACAGAGCCAACTGTTTTTCGTACACCCCCGTGGGGTGCAGAGCATCCTTGACATCCTTCAACTCGTCTTCTTCCTTGAAGATTCGCTGTGTCAGTTCGATACTTCTCAATCGAAGCGTTTCGTACCGCTTCTTGAGTGTTGCGTGCATCGACTGTTCCTGACTGTTCAGTCCGCTTTCGGGCTTTGCGCCCTTTTCTCCACATCCCACCGTGAAGGTAGTAAGGGAAAGAACGACAAACATGAATGGAATTCGGTACATAGGTTACTCTCCTATTCTGTGGTTTGAATGAAACACCTATAAGGTAAAATATCTTAAAAATATAGTATGTCAACTATTCATCTCCTTGTCCCTCTCTTCCTGCAAAACAGTGATGATTGGATCCAGATTTCCTTCCATGATTCCTGGAAGGTTGTGAAAGTTTTTGCCTAGCCGGTGGTCGGTAACGCGATCTTGTGGAAAGTTGTAGGTGCGGATTTTATCACTGCGATCGCCGGATTTGACTTGTGCGCTTCGTAAGTCTCCCCTTTCTTTTGCCTCCTGCTCTCGTTGATGTTGGTAGAGCTTTGAACGGAGGTGTTCCATGGCGCGTGCACGATTCTGGAACTGAGACCTCTCGCTCTGACAGGCAACAACCACTCCTGAGGGAATGTGTGTGATACGGACTGCACTCTCTGTCTTGTTGACGTGTTGACCTCCTGCTCCGCTGGCACGGTAGGTGTCCATCCGGAGATCTTCAGTGCGAATTTCAATATCTTGTTCTTCTGCCTCGGGCAAGATCGCCACGCTTGCGGCGGATGTGTGGACGCGTCCTTTGTTTTCGGTTTCCGGTATGCGTTGTACGCGGTGAACGCCGCCTTCGTGTTTCAGCTTTCCGAATGCGCCGATTCCTTCGATATGTACGATTGCCTCTTTTACTCCCCCACTCTCTGCGTCGCTTTTATCCAGCAGTTCTGTTTTCCATCCTTGCTTTTCTGCGTAACGCAGGTACATGCGGAGAAGTTCTGCGGCGAACAGTGCCGCTTCTTCTCCCCCGGTTCCCGCGCGTACTTCAATAATGACATTGCGTTCATCAAGCGGATCCTTTTCCGACAGTTCTTTTTTGAGTTGTTCCTCAATGACAGGAAGTTTTTGTTGTGCTTTCTGTGCTTCTTCTTGAGCGATATCTTTCAGTTCTTCTTCCTGTATCTCCTGCGCTTCCTGAATGGTGTTGGTGCAATCGATGTATTGGCGTACAAGTGGCATAAGGGGTTCAATCTCTGCCAGGCGCTTCTGTATTTTTGCGACCGCTGTATGATCCTGAAAGACGACTGGATCCTGCAACTTCTGTTGCAGTTCCTGGTATTCAGCATGGAGTTTTTGAACGTGATCGAACATGCCCCGATTCTACCGGTATTGTGGCTTCTGTGCATTGAATGCAAAGCAATGTCTTCCTGCCGGGTGATCCCAGAAGATATCAAAATCCCCTACTCTCTCCATGTCGAACAGAGCGCAGAGTTCGTAGTTTGTTTCATCGAGAACTTGGTACTCGTATTCCTCTCCACTGACCGGATCCAGAATATTCACACGTTGGTAAAGTGCCTGTTCTTGTACTTCTTGTAGCGAGGTAGGAAGAGGTCTTTTCATTTCCGGCAACATTTCTTTGCCTGTTTCCGGTGAGATGATGCGGGGTTCGAAGGGTCTTCCCTCAAAGAGGATAGTAAGTATTTCGTTATTGATCATGCGAAGATCTTCAATGCGTCGTTCATCAATGCGACGAATGCGTTCGCTTTGCGGCGAACCTGCAAGAACGAAACCGCCGACGATGGCAATAGCGACGATGAGAGTGGCAATGGTGGCGAAGAGGCGGTGCATTGTTGGGTACAGTAGGTAAGGTAGGTGATGTGGAAGCTATGATTTCTTAGAAGGAGCAGCTTTTAAAGCAAGAAAATAATAGGTAAAAGTTACTCCCGCGAGAATAAGGACAGTGAGAACTTTGAGGATGAATCGCATAGAGAGATCTCCTTCCAAAAGGAAAAAGAGCAATGTGACCGCGTCACCAATAAGCGCAAGAGCAGTGATGAAGAGTGTGAGATAGGTCAGCCAACGCCGAATGCCACTCCAGATTTTTTCTGGGTGCTTTTTCATATCCAGAAGCAGTAGCCGACTCATCCAGAGGAAGAGTGGAAAGGTAATAATGAGCACGGCGAGGCTTCTTCGCACATCGGAAAAATTTTCTATCAGAAGATGCCGTTCCAGTTCGGGATCCGGAAAGAGTTTGTTGATGAAACGGAAATATAGATACGTCAGGCTGATGAGAACGGCGTAGAGCGTTGCAAAGGTCAGAAGATGCAAAAATGCTTCCCGCGCTCCTCCTTTATCCGGCGGGACGGGAATAGGCATATCGAGAGATTCACTGCTTAAGGCTTCTACAATATCCTTCTCCTTCCACCCATTCGAGAGGAGCAACATCCGGATTGTCTGGTGATCCATGCTTTTCGATCGGGCATGGGAGACGAATTCGTGTAAAGAGTTTTGCATAACAAAAAAAGTCTATCAGAAATGGAGGTGTGCGCCTAATGTGGCACACACCTTTCGGGCTGTCCTCAAGATGGTTTTTTCCTTGGTGGGGGGGCCATTACCCACCACAGAATACATCCATGGAACAGTAGTGCTGCTGCGATTACGAGGAATGTTGGCAGCATATATATCACCCCCTTTCTTGTAATTTTTATAAATTACAATAATAATAGTACTACAGTCAAGTTAGAATTTATAGTCTAACGAATACCGTATTGAGGCCTTTTATTCTTCTTTGCGTATTCTCGTCGCCCTTTCCGGCGGAATCGACTCCTCTGTTGTTGCTCATGTGCTGAAAGAGCAAGGGCATGATCTTGTGGGTGTGCGATTTACGCTCTGGAGCGACCCTCTGGCGCCGCCGCTGGCGCAGATTTTGCCAAATAAATGCTGTAATGCGCAGACGGCGGCACGGGCGAAGAAGGTGGCGGAAGATCTGGCAATCCCCTACCACATTCTTGATTTGGAAGAGGAATTTAAGCGTGAAGTTGTGGATCCATTTCTGAAGGGGTATGAAGAGGGACGGACGCCGAACCCGTGTATTCACTGTAATAAAACCGTGAAGTTCGGAAGGCTTCTGGAGTTCATGAAAGAGGTAGGATGTGAGAAATTGGCCACAGGGCATTATGCGAGGGTAGTGATGTGTCGACACTTCGACTACGCTCAGTGTGACACATCATCGTCGTGTCATTCTGAGCGTAGTCGAAGAATGAATACGACGATGTATAAACTCCTCACAGCCATCGATTCCTCCAAAGACCAATCCTACTACCTTTACGGTCTTTCCCAGGAACAACTTTCGAAAGTCCTGTTTCCTCTTGGAGATATGTACAAGAGAGACGTCTACGATCTTGCGAAGAAGTATGGCGTTCCCTATGAAGAGATCACCTACCGTGAAAGTCAGGATTTGTGTTTTTTTCCTGAAAAAACGCCGCAGGAATTTCTGAAACGTCATGCGAAGATGCAGGAGGGAGCTATTCTCAATACAAAAGGGGAAAATGTGGGACATCACAAAGGACTCCCTCTCTACACTCTTGGACAGCGGCGTGGACTCGGTATTGGAGGCTTAAAAGTTCCTCTTGAAGTCATAGAGAAGCGTATGGAGAGCAATACACTCGTTGTGGAATCACAGGGGAAGACAACAATCGATACTGTTGAACTACAAGGGCTGAACTGGATTTCACCCCATTATAACCTCCCTCTGAGGGGTAGGGAGAGGGGTGCAGGAAAAATTTGTCTCCAAGTGTGTGTACGTTCTCTTTCTCCGCGTGTACATGGGACACTCACGTTTTCTGGTGATAGAGGAACATGTACGTTTGATGAAGGCCAAGCACTTCAAGCACCCGGACAGCATTGCGTATTCTATCAGGGTGACGAGGTTCTTGGAGGTGGTGTGATCGCGTGATTAGATGCCCGCTCCTCCTTCGACCATATGCTTTTTTTCTCCTGCTTTTCGCTGTTTTTCCATCCACTCTCCCAGTTGTGTCATTTGAGAGACATTGATGAAATCCACGGGAGTTTCCTCTATTTCTGGCGGTTCAAACAATTCTTTGTCTCGATCATGATCTTCTGGCACAGGGGCAGCACTGCTGCGGGGGGCGTTTGAGAATGTCATGCGGGAAGCATATGTGGTTTTGGTACGCAAAAAAAGTCGACAGGTTCTCACAAACCTGTCGACATATGCTTCCCATTCATTCCATGTACCCACCACTCTGATGGTTCCAAAGCCGGGCGTAGAGCCCGTTCTTGTTTCGAAGCAATTCCTTGTGGGAACCGTCTTCGATGATGATGCCTTTCTGCAATACGAGAATGCGATCCATCTGCATAATCGTACTCAAGCGGTGTGCGATAACGATACTCGTGCGTCCGAGGAGGAGTTCGGCGATGGCATTCTGAATCAATTTCTCCGTTTCACTGTCCAGAGCCGATGTACCTTCGTCAATCACGATGAGTGGCGCGTCCTTACAGAAGGCTCTGGCAAGCGCAATGCGTTGACGTTGGCCGACACTGAGTTTTACACCGCGTTCACCGACCAATGTGTCAAATCCCTTTGGCAATTCATGGATGAATTCCGTTGCGTGCGCCTGCTCAGCCGCTTGTTCGATGCGTAGACGCAGGTCGTCCGGCAGTTCACGGAAGAGCACATCTTCCCGTGTGATTTTCGGTCGACCGAAAGCGATGTTTTTCCAGAGCGGTCGGTGGAAGAGTGCGGGATCCTGCGGTACAGTCGCCATCTGTTGACGCAAGCTCTGTTGCGTGACGTCTGCGATGTTCTGTCCATCGATACTAATGACACCTTTCTGGATGTCAAAATGCCTCATGAGCAGGTTGATGATTGTACTCTTTCCCGCCCCGCTCGGTCCGACGAGCGCGATGGACTGTCCTGCGGGAATGTGCAGTGAGAAATGTTCCACTTCACGTTTGCGATTGTCTTCACTGGAGTCCGCATAGCTGAAGTGCACGCTGTCGAATGTGATTTCTCCCTTTGTCACTTGCAGGGCTTGCGCATTCGGCTTATCGAGCACTTCCGGAATGGTGTTGTAAATGTCCACCATTTCCTTGGCATCCGCGGCCTGTTGAAAAATACGACGCAGGTTGTTTCCGAATCCCCAGAAGTTTCCCATGATCCAGAGGATGTAACTCTGGAAGAACACGAAATCTCCTACGGTAATAGCTCCTCTTTCCCATCCTCTGATCATAAACCAGATCATGAGGATTTCGAGTCCTGCCATCGTGAAGTGCTGGACACGCATGAGGATGTTTCCGGCAAACCATGCAGCCCATCGTTTTCGGCGTCGGTACTCGGAAACCGCATTGAAGCGCTCCTGCTCGTCATCTTCCATGCCGAACGACTTGATGGCGGCGTAGTTGGTTACTGCGTCTGCAAGCGCCGCGCCGACTTTCGTATCTGCCTCGGCATTGGCTGTATCGAGTGGATACTTCCACTTCGCGAGGATGACGTTTGCCACGACGAAGACGACGACCCATCCGAGGAACACCCACGCAAAGAGCGGGTATTCCCGCACGAAGATCACGAAGGTCACCAGGAGGACGAGGATGTCTTTTCCGATTTGGAAGAAGAATGCATCGATCATTCCTTCGTACGCATAACTGAATCGTCCTGCGCGTTTGACCAGCGAACCGCCGAAGGTGTTCATGAAAAACCTGATTGCTTGCCGGAAGATTGCTGTGAAACTCCGTTTATCCAGTTTGTTCATGACTTCGGTTTCGTTGTGGGAAATGCTCCACTCGAACATCCCGTGGGCGAAAAAATTCGCGACGGCCAAAGCAATGATCATCCAGAAGATCTGGTAGATCCGCTCAACATTTGACTGCTCTACCTGTGTGAATTCATTGACGAAGAGTCGAATGAAATACGGGTGTGCAGCCTCGAGAACGACGATGAGTATCATCGCGAGCGTGAGCGAGGTCAGTGATGGCAGATGCCGCCTGACACTGGGCCAGAATTGGCGTAGCACTGGGGTTAACATGGTATTTTCTCCTTTCTGTTCCGGTAGGAACTTTGCCGATGCTCCCAAAGAGCAATCGTGTCATTTCTTTCCCTCTTCTTGGAGAGAGCCCGCCTGTCGGACGGACAGGCCTGCCTATTCGGCAGACAGGGATTAGGGTGAGGGGGACGCCCAAAGGCGTTAAGGAAAGCATACGGCATAGTTAATAGTATATCAGATAATAATGTCAAGTATAAGTCAAATTTCTCTTTATGCCGCTATAAAGCTAAAACGTGATACTTTCAGCTTTGTTACAGAAAATTATGGTTCATCTCGCATGCCTTCTGTTTCTGTTATTGGCTTAAGGTCACGCATAGGATTTTTGCGCATCAAAATCATATTCAGTAGATAGAAGAGCGCGGTAAATGCCCCCACGGCAATATTGAGATCCCATAGCACGGTCACGAGTGTGGTTCCTGCAATGAACAGTGCCTCACGATTTGTAACGAATACTGCCTCATCATCGTGTCGTGAAAGAACATTATGGAGAAGTTGATGCCAGTCACGGATGAATTCTTTCGCGTATAACCGCAGCGGCGTCCAGTCGAATACGTCGTATCCCACTTTCAAGAGAATTCCTGAAAATACTGCTTGGGGGATGAGATTAATGGCATCTTGCAAGAGAATCATTTCAATCAGTGCAAATACTCCTACGAGGATTCCAGCGATACGCAAAGTAGCATGCTCTTTGATAATAAGCACGGAACGGATTGTTGCCTGTGCGCCTGGGATTCCTCCGATTGCTCCCATAGCGGCAGCTGAGAGCCCCTGAGCAATCAATTCTTTGTTCTGCTTTGTCTTTTCTTTACGCATTTTATCGATAACGAGGGATGTAAGGAGGGTATCAAGGTATCCGAGAACTGCGAGTTGCACGGCGAAAGGAAGTGTAGTGAGGAGTATGGAAAGCGACCAGTGTGTTGGCCACTGTGATTGAAAGATGTTAGTGATATCACTCCAAGATTTGAGACTGCCCTGCAGAGAAACATGTTCGATAGGCAGCTGAAGGGCAGTGGAGATGACGGTCATGACGATGATCGTGAGGAGTGTGCCGGATAAGAGCCGTCCGTAGGATGGTGGAATCCATTTTTTGAGAAGTACCGGAAGAATGAAGACAAGAGTGACGGAAAGTGAGGCTACAGCGATGTTGACGAGAACCGGTCCTTCAAATGCGTCTTTTCCGCTTATCCCGAAAAGTTGTTTCATTTGATCGAGCCAAATGATAATGGCAATGCCGTTCATAAAACCAGAAACGACAACATTCGGGACATAGGTAACGAACTTTCCCAGACGAAAAATCCCGGCAAGTACGAGGAGTGCTGCCGTAAGAAAGAGCGTGATATTGACCAGGTGGTCAGGTGAAACACCGGGAAAGCGGTTGACCAGTTGATCATGTGCTACTGCCACCATCACCGCGGTTACTGTTGTCATTGGTCCGGTGGGGCCGGAGCACTGTACTCGTGTTCCGCCAAATGTGGAGGTAATGATTGGTATCAGAGCAGCTGAAAGCATGCCGATGAATGCTCCCCGACCGGACAGGATACCGAAAGCAGCACCAAGGCTTAGAGCGACAAAACTCACGGTCAGACCGGCAATAATATTTTGCAAAAGTTCGCCTTGGGTGAAGTGAGACTTCATGTGGAAAAAAACGATCATGTGCTACCCCCTTCGTCCATTATAGTCAAGAGCGATCGTTTCTCTTGTTGCAATCGTTCTTTCAGCCGGTGCGTGTATATGCGTTTTATTTCTCGTGCGGAGTGAACACCCTTTTCCGTTACGACTGTATCTATCGATGAAAGAGGTACCCGATCGTGGGAGAATTTCAGTCGGTCAAATGTGATAGCTCGGGTAGGGTGAGAACGCCGGTGGCGGTGTACTTGTACTGTTTCCTTTTTTGTGGATTTCCACAGAGAAAATTTAGATGTTGTCATGAAGACGTATACGGGAATCCTGTGCAGGCGGCACTCTGAAATGATCGCGCTGGTTCCAGTATCTACCACAAAGTCATATGTGCTTTTGAGTGTCAATCCACCAATAAAACACGCATCCACTTCCTTTTCGACATTGCTTAACATATACGAGGGGACAACAGTAAAGGACAAGCCATGGTCGGTCAGTGACTCGATGCTCCCCATTGTCTTTTCGTGATCCTGTTCCGCAACGACAACCGTGAAATCTTGCTTATCCTGACGAAGTGTCCAGAGTACGTCCTGCACGGTGTGACTGTGGTCGTGGATCAGAATGGTTTTCCCTCGCATATCAAGCGATCGGGCATGGGACAGAAGGAGTAGTGTATCATCTTCCGCATGAGCAATAATACGGTCGATGCATTGGAGAAGAGTATGGCGGTGGTCTGCAAATGGATGTTGTGCAGTTGGCATCTCGGGGATGTATGTCACAATACTGTCCTTGAATTGATACAACGTATCGATGACGAGGGCAAATTTTGGTTCTGTGGAACACGCGATGGCAATGGTGCAATCCAGTTTTTTTATGAAGGATTCTACGGTCTTTCCACTGAATACGCGAATGGCGTCTTGCAGTGCACGAAGGATGAGAAGGCTCATGTCACGCGTACCGATCTCCATTTCGGTTTGTCGCAAGAGATGGGAGAACTGGCGAATAGTATTCTGCATATCAGAAGAAGTAGACCCGGGTAAGGATATAGGCCGAGGCGATGAGAAGAACAGTACAGGTGATTGGCAGACTGACCTTTAGATATTCCATAAAGCTGATAGAAAAGCCCTCGCGTCGTGCAAGGTCCGTACCGATGACGTTGGCTGAGGCTCCAATTATTGTTCCGTTTCCTCCGAGACATACTCCGAGTGAAAGCGCCCACCAAAGAAGCATGACATGGGGGTCTCCTGCAAGCTGCGCTTCGATTCCGGAAACGACAGGGATCATCACAGTCACGAACGGAATATTGTCAAACACCATGGAGACAAGTCCAGAAATCCATATGATGAGGAGAAGGATGAAAGGAAGGCTTGTCGTTGTATTCACGATAACCATGCTCATTTGTTTCAGAATGCCGGTTTGTTCTACGGCGGCGACCAAGACGAATAGTCCGGAGAAAAAGAGTAATGTCGTCCATTCAACTTCATGGAGGAGTTCGTGGATATGAGCCTCTTTTGAGCAGAGAAGAGCTAAGAGCGATGCTCCAAAGAGCGCAATGACATGCGGATGAATATGCAGGACCGGTTGCAGCGTGAATCCGGCTATGGTCAGAAGCAGTATGAGGACAGATTTCACCACAAAAGCTTTTTGGAGATTGAGACGAATAAACAGATACTGTAAACGGCGTATGAGTGCGGTGCTGATCATGAGTTTTGGAAGATCACCGGCAATCGGTTTCAGGCTTTGCCAATGGCAGAGAATCATTATTCCCATAGCAATCACCAGACCAATACTGACGGGAATCCATAAGTTCACAATGAAGTCATTAAACGACAGACCGCGTGCTCCTCCGATGATAATATTTGGCGGATCCCCAATAAGCGTCATGGTTCCGCCGATATTGGACATGAAAATTTCCGTGAAGATCAACGGTTTTGGATCTTGCCCCAGTCCCTTGAACAGTTCGATGGTAATGGGTAGGACGACAAGGATGGTGGTTACGTTGTCCAAGAATGCTGAGAGAATTGCCGTGAGAAGAGAGAATGTGATGAAAATGAAGAGTGGGTTCCCTCGTGTCAAAGCTACGAGTCGTACATTCATCCAGGAAAACACACCGGATTTTCGTGCAATAGCGACGAGCAACATCATGGACATGAGTAAAATGATCGTTTCAAAATCAACGGCCTCAACCGCTTCCTCCGGGGTGAGGAACCCCAGAATTACCATTAGTGTGCCAGCAAGAAGAACAATGAGGGATTTTTCAAAAACCTCCAGTGCAATCAGGATGATTGCAGTGAAGAAAATGCCAACCGGCAGGAAGGGGATGAAGGTTTCCATGATGGTTTTTGTTTGCAAAATTACTCTTCTTTACACAGAAGGCAATACAACTTTACGTGTATTGGTGGGAAGGGTCACCAGAGATCATATCTTTTGGTGGTGGAACTGGGCATGTCTTCTGTGAGGGAAATGACAAAGGATGAACGTATTGATCTTGTGACAACTGATACAATCATCACACATGAATGATGTCATTCTTGGTAGCGGCGACTTAGCTGGTAAAGGGGTGTACGCAGTAAGGGATTTTACAAAAGGAGGGGTCGTCATTCGGTATGCGCTCAAGCCACTCACGCAGCAGGAGTTTGATACTCTCCCGAATGAAGAGAAAGAATTTACGCACACGCATAAAGGAGTAATTCAGCTCTATTCGATACCAGAAAGATATGTGAATCATTCCGATGACCCCAACACCTATCAAGATCACAGCAGAAAATGTGATGTTGCCTTACGAGATATCAAGAAGGGTGAAATAATTACAACTGATGCCACGAAAGACGATGTGGAGTGATGACTATTTCCATTCACCCCTAATCAATTTTTCCTTCTTTTCTCGCGTCCACCCTTTGATTTGCACTTCACGCAATCTTGCAGATGACTGATCTGAAAATTCAGGTGAAACATAGAGTAATCTCAAAGCCCCTTGATCATGGGCAAATTTTGCTCCTTCGTCGCGATTATGTTCCTGAATCCTTCTGCTCGGATCAGTAGTAATCCCCGTGTAGTATTTGCCAGTTGGAGCTTGTGCAATATAGACGAACCACGACATAGCGAATTATCGTAACAGATTTGTTTTGTTTGTTGTATGTGTTGGGCCCTTCGACTCCGCCGCGTTGCGACGCGGCTCCGCTCAGGGTCATTCGATTCGCCTGAAAGAAGAACCGTGGTTTACCATAAGTGAGCCTCCGAGCATAGCGAGGAGGCGAATCGAATGGTGCCGCCGGCTGGAGTCGAACCAGCACGCTCTAAACGAGCAAGGATTTTAAGTCCTCTGTGTATACCATTCCACCACGGCGGCAATGAAAAGATCACGGGTGCATATATTGTACTGCACTGCAATTTGAAATGCATTCATTCTTCTATATAAATGCTCTCCTATCTTTTTAGGTAGGATTCTTTCACAGTACTGGCTTGGCATATAACCTGAAAGCGAGGTGTTCTATGACACGAAGGAAAAATCTGGATCGGTACCTGGACGAACGCACAATTCTCTACTGGGATGTGCCCCTGAATGGACTTCCCGATGATGAACGCGACCTCTTACTGCGTGCCCGGGAAGCCACCAAGGTTTCCCATTCACCCTACAGCCGCTTCCGTGTCGGTGCGGCAGTGCTGCTCAGCGATGGGCAGATCGTGACCGGCGCGAATCAGGAAAACGCATCGTACGGTCTGACCGTCTGCGCCGAACGCACGACGATTTTTGCCACGTGGAATTTGGGCAGGAAGGATATCGTCAAGCTCGCGGTAACGGGCCGAACGGCGGCTGCGAGTGAAGGAAAGGAATTTTCCGTCGATGAGTATCGATCGGACGCCGATCCTGCCTCACCATGCGGCGCTTGTCGTCAGGTGATCAAGGAGGCGGAAGATCGCCACGGAGAACCAATGATCATTCTCGTTGATGCCTATAATGACGAGAGAATCCGGCGTCTCGTCGGTATCGAGTCGATCATGCCGTGGGGATTCTCCGGCAAGGACTTCGGGATGGATCTCAATGGGTAAGTTACCAATTGGCCAGTACTGGCCCCGCACACGGTGTGCGGGGTTTTCTAGATCGGCAAGGCTGCAGGTTTGATTGTCGGGAGGTCCCGTTTGGTACGCTCCCCTACGCGCATGGGTGTGCCGGTTTCCGGATCAAGTTCTTGTGCAGTCAGGATGAGACGGCGGAGCGTAGTTCCGGTCGGCGTACATGTCATGAGTGTACTGATACGTTTAGCGAGTGGTTGGTCGAGAACACTGACGTTGCTGGGTTTGACTTCCTGCTTCTCGAAGATCTTGTAACGGAAACGGTCACCGTTGTAGTAGACCCAGTACTCATCGCCTTCGTTGAGAAGTTGCAGTTTGGCAAAGACAGATTTGTAGTCTCCCGGTGCCCATGGGTAGTATGAGCTGTGTCCGGTTACGAAGAAGTTTCCCGCCTGTCCCGGACGCGCGGTTCCCGGATAGTGGACGACTCCATCCTCAAGAGATTTTTGAATATCCATTTCCAGCTTCTCCCAGTCTTCGGCAAGCAGCGCATCGCTTGGCGGAATCGCAATGGGAACATTGAGATTGAGCTTTGGAATGATCAGGCGGTTGTATGGCGGACCTACTGATGGCAGCAGAGCAAGAAGATCCAGTTCCGATGTCGGTTTCTGGGATCGTGTGAGAAGATCGGTTATATCGCTGGCAAATGCATCGTCATGCCGGAGTGCTCTGAGTGGATCTAAATAGTTAGAAGAGAGTTGCAAGAAACTGTGGTAGTTCAGTGCAATAAAGAGTATGGAAAAGAGCATTGCGAAAGTCGAACCAAAGCGAAATATGTCACTCACAAACAGGCGCCATCTGGAATACTCTTTCGGCTTTGATCGCCAGTTAGGTGCGATGACGGGTTGCTTGAAGAAGTTCAAGACGCGTTGACATGCTCCTCGGGCATCATGCTGTAGAAACTGAATTTCATCTCGTAATTCGTACAGAAGCGAAAAGAGCGCATGGCGCACCGGAGGCGTCACTGAAGGCTCTGCTCCAAGGATGACAATGTTTCCCTGTGCATCGTACGAAACCCTTTTCTGGTGGTCAGAATCACTAATCATGTAATTATAGCATAAATGTGAACAATAAGCTATAAATGTTGTAAAATTACTTTAAAATAGTATAATATAAATACAAAGAAACATGCATATCGCTTTGTCACAAATGTGGCCTTGGTCGCGTTCCAAAATAACCCCGTCCGAACGCCTGGTTGGATGGATATTCTTGGGACTGGCAATTCTTGCAGGAGCGACACTGCCGTCATTCGCGCTGCAGTTAACGCAGACATTCTCTCCCTTTTCTGTCCTCTTCATAGGAGAAGTATCGATTATTTTTTTCCTCCTTCTTTCGTTTGGCGCAATGCGCATCGTGCGAGAGTTACTTTCATTGAATGCGCGAGAATTCGGACTGCTCATTGTCATGGCGGTGGTGGTATCCATCGGTCTTGTTTTATGGTTCGTCGGTTTGCATACCACGGGTGCAGCCAACGTGGAGATCTTGGAGAAGGTGGAACTCATGCTCATTCTCATTTTCTCCGCAACATTTTTACGGGAAACATTCACGCGATACCACATCATTGCCGCGTTCATGATTCTTTCGGGCGTATTTGTCGTCTTTCTGCGTAATGTGGATGGCGGATTCCGCATCGAAACCGGGGACTTCTACATTTTCATTGCAGCCGTATTCTTTGCGACAGGGAGTACGCTTTTTAAGCGCAATCTGCACACGCTTCCTCCGGAGGTAGTGCTGTTTGTGCGCGCATCCGTGTCCCTCCTCCTCTTTTTCATTGTCTCGCCATTTTTGAAGATTACTTTTATAGCAGAAATGCAGTACCTTACGGTCGGATTGATTATTCCCCTTTTAGGGTATGTCTTCTTTTCACGTTTTCTCAGCGTACTGAGTTTCTACGAGTCCATAGAGCGTCTTCCTCTTTCCACGATTTATCTCTTTCTTCCTCTGCGAACGATTTTTTCCATTTCCTTCGCACATTTCTACCTTGGGGAAGGAATTTACTGGCACCAATTTGTCGGAGGAGGATTGATTATTCTGGGCACGCTTACACTCAATGTCTTTGGTTTGCACAAAACCCCTGAACATGCGGTGCAGCACATGAAGCAGCATCATGGGCATCATTAATCATGGGGAAACCACGGTTTCCCCATGGACCCCTTTCTTACGGGTTTTTTATTTGATTTGATGCTGTTGCCTCACTATTCTCCTTGGGACATGTCATCTTTCAGTACAACATCTCCTACTTCAGTGAGCAAGGGGAGTGATTTTTCTCACATCCGAACGATTCTTCTTCTCGGTTCCGGTGCTCTGAAAATCGGTGAGGCTGGAGAGTTTGATTACTCGGGTAGTCAGGCCATTAAGGCGTTTAAGGAAGATGGCAAACGCGTGATTCTGGTGAATCCCAATATCGCAACGAATCAGACCACGATAGGTCTTGCTGATCGCATCTACTTTGTGCCGGTTGCGCCACACTTTGTGAAGCGCATCATTCTTGAGGAAAGACCGGATGCGATTGCGCTGAGTTTTGGGGGACAGACTGCATTAAATTGTGGATTGCGTCTTTTTGAAGAAGGTTTTTTACAGGAACATAATGTACGTGTACTCGGCACGCCTGTTGAGGCGATTTTGAAGACGGAAGATCGAGCACTGTTCAATAAAGAACTTCAATCGATTCATGTTGCCGTGCCTTTGTCGCACTGCTGTGCAGAGATTCAGGAGGCAATGCGTGCCGCAAAAAAATTGGGATATCCCGTTATTGTGCGTGGTTCATTTGCGTTGGGAGGAAAGGGAAGTGGAAGAGCGCATGACGAGAAAGATTTGCGCGAGCTGCTTTCGCGCGCGTTTGTGGAATCCCCCACCGTGCTTGTGGAAGAGGACCTCACTGGCTGGAAGGAAATTGAGTATGAAGTTGTTCGTGATAATGCCGATAACTGCATTACGGTATGCAATATGGAGAATGTTGATCCTCTTGGCATTCATACCGGAGAATCCATTGTCGTAGCTCCCAGTCAGACGATCGATAATGTCGAGTATCACATGTTACGATCCATTGCTTTGAAAGTGGTTCGTCATCTGGGCATCGTCGGCGAGTGTAACATTCAATACGCGCTCGATCCGCACTCGCGTGAGTACCGTGTGATTGAGGTCAATGCGCGTCTCAGCCGCAGTTCGGCACTGGCTTCGAAAGCGACAGGATACCCTCTTGCCTTTATTGCGGCGAAATTGGCATTGGGCTATTCATTGCCAGAGTTACGTAATGCTATTACCAAAAAAACCTGTGCCGACTTTGAACCATCGCTCGATTATGTTGCGGTCAAAATCCCCCGTTGGGATTTGCAGAAGTTTCGTCATGTTTCGGAACAGGTCACGAGTGAAATGAAATCCGTCGGTGAAGTGATGGCGATTGGACGCACGTTCGAGGAGGCTTTACAGAAAGGAGTGCGCATGTTGAATATCGGCGCCGAAGGACTTTTTGCACACTCGTTTCGATTTACGGATGTAAAACAGGAAACGGAAAGGCCGACGCCGCGTCGCATATTTGCTCTTGCAGAGAGTTGCTTGCAGCAGCACAAGACTGAGGATATCAATGCACGAACCGGGATTGATCCCTGGTTTATCGATCGCATACAGGAGTGCGCGCATCTCTGGCGTGCGTTGCGTTCTTACGTGCATCAGGACATTTCCGCTCCCCTGTTACGATCACTGAAGCGCGCCGGTTTTTCCGATACGGCAATAGCGAAAGCAGTCGCATCGGATACGGAGACGGTCCGTATGAAACGTACAGAGTACGGCATTCTTCCCTGCGTGAAGCAGGTCGATACCTTGGGAGGGGAATTTCCCGCAGAGACGAATTATTTGTATATGACCTATGGCGGTATGGAGAGTGATGTTATTTTTGGATCTTCGCAAAAACGTGTCATTGTTCTTGGGGGAGGTCCGTATTCCATCGGTTCTTCAGTGGAGTTCGACTGGTGTTGCGTACAGGCTGCTCACGAATTGGAACGGCAGGGTTTTGACGTGATGATGGTGAATAGTAATCCCGAAACGGTGAGTACCGATTATGACGAATGCTCATTCCTCTTTTTTGAAGAACTGACGGAGGAACGTATCCGCGACATTGCCGATGTGTGTGCGCCGAGAGGTGTTGTCGTATCTATGGGCGGGCAAATCCCCAACTCTCTGGCATTGAAACTGGCCAAGGCCGGTATTCGTATTTTTGGAACGGCGTCTTCAGATATCGATCGTGCCGAAGATCGACAGAAGTTCAGCGCACTGCTCGACGCGCACGACATCGATCAACCTCGCTGGAAACAGTTTACCGATAGCGCGTCGGCAACTGCTTTTGCAGAGGAGGTGGGATACCCCGTTATTGTGCGTCCAAGTTACGTGCTTTCTGGTGCTGCAATGGCCGTAGTCCATTCCAGTGAAGACCTCCATGACTACATTCAGCAGGCAGCTCTGGTTAGCAGAGATGCTCCGGTTGTTATTTCAAAGTTTGAGCAGGGAGCGAAAGAGATCGAATTTGATGGAGTTGCACAGAAAGGAAAACTCCTGCTCTATGCAATAGGAGAACATATCGAGAATGCCGGCATACACTCTGGTGACGCTACTATTGTTCTTCCTCCGCAACGGGTGACAATGGAGACTCTCCGTCGTCTGAAGAGTATCGCCCGCAAGATTGTGAGTGCTCTGAATATTTCTGGTCCGTTTAATATTCAGTTTTTGGCAAAAGATAACCATATCAAGGTGATTGAATGCAATGTGCGTGCCAGTCGGACGTTTCCGTTTGTGAGCAAGGTGACCGGGTACAACTTTGCACAGATTGCAACGCAGGCACTTCTGCATAAGGCTTCCGAAGAACAATCGTACCAGACGGTCGATCTTGAACATGTTGGCGTGAAAGCTGCACAGTTCAGTTTTAATCGACTAAAAGGAGCGGATCCGCGCTTAGGCGTCGAGATGGCAAGCACTGGTGAGGTAGGCTGCTTTGGCAGAACGGTCGATCAAGCATTGCTCATATCTCTTCTGGCGGTCGGGTTTCGTGTTCCCAAAAAAAATATCCTGATCACGATCGGGAAGCTGGAAGACAAAATGGATTTTCTTCCGTATGCAGAGAAGCTTCATGCGGCAGGTTTCTGCATTTTTGCTACTCAGAACACCCATGTGTTTTTTGAAGGGCGTTCCATTCCGAGCATTCTTCTTTATAAAATTTCGGAGCCGCGACAACCGAATATTCGCGAATATCTTGAAGGGCGTCGGATTGATCTTGTGATCAATATACCTTCGTATCTTCAAGATCCTCAGCAGACCGATGGATACTTCATGCGACGTATTGCCATTGATCAGGGCATTTCTCTGATCACCAATATACAACTGGCAAAATACACAATTTCCGCTCTTTTAAACGAGAATACGGAAGAATTACCTATTCTAGCATGGCCGGATCTGTTAGAGGTGAAGTAGGGTGTCTCCCGAGCTTGCCGAAGGATTGACTTTAGAGCTTTTAAAAGGCACTATCTCCCCACTATGTCCGATTTTGACGATCAAGATACAGATGATGGTTCCGGTGGCGCATCCACTGAACAGACCCTGGTGACCCGTGAAGGGTTGAAAAAACTTAAAGAGGAGCTGGAGCTCCTCAAGGGTGTGAAGCGCAAAGAGGTAGCTCAGCGTTTAAAGGAAGCTATCTCCTACGGTGACCTTTCGGAAAACGCAGAGTACGAAGAGGCCAAGAACGAGCAGGCGTTCGTAGAAGGTCGCATTCTCGAGCTGGAGATGAAGATCAAGAATGCAAAGATCATTAGTGAGAAGCCTGCAGTGCGTCAGACGAAAGAGATCAATGTAGGTTCCACTGTTTCGGTACGTCCACTTTCCGGCGAGAAGGAGGAGATGACTTTTACCATTGTGGGTGCTACAGAAGCGGATCCTTTCCAGCAGCTTATCAGCAATGAATCTCCTATCGGCAAAGCACTTCTCATGAAGAGCAAGGGTGATACTGTGGAAGTAAGTACACCGAGTGGTTTGGTGAAGTATGCTGTGGAGAAAGTCATTTAGCTTTATGAGCTTTTTTTAAGATTTTCTCCTGAGAGGAGACTGACAAGCAGAGTAATGGCGCATTCAAGTTCGATGGTTTTGGTTTGTTCTGTGCGTATTTCTCCCGTCTTCACGGCCTTTTCCGTAGAGAGCGCGAATGCAGCGATGTGTGGTAGGCGATCTGCAAGCTTCGTACTCAGGGAACGCAGGGCACGCGCCGTATGAGGATGCATGCGCATGGAACTTTTTGAAAGATCTTTTTCCCAGGTGATCGTAATCAGACTGCGTAGCATCCAGAGGAGAGTATTCCAGAGGCGATGTGCATCTTCTCCTTTACTGAAGAGAAGTTCTAAAAATGCAACACTGTGTCTGAGTTCCTGCTTCTGAAGGATGCTGGTTAATTCCCATTGCAGTTGTTCATCTGCCACAGGAACGCCGAGTGCGTGTACATGCTCTTCAGTAATAGTGTCTTTTACAAAGAGAGAGAGTTTTTCAAGTTCGGATGCAATGTGACCTTGGTTGTTTCCGGTATACCGCAGCATTGTCTGCCATGCAGTTTCCGTGATTGTTCTCTGTCTCTTCTCAAGAAACTCCCGACCCCATGCGCGAAGCTCTTTCTCAGAAAGTAAGTTACATACGTGTACTGTGGCTATTTTGAGCAGTTCTTTGGTGCCCCCCAATCGTTTATCGGGATTGGGCTCGATGAAGAGAAGAATCGTATCGTGAGGGGTAGTTTGGCAGACCTCCTGCATATCCTCTTTGGAGAACTTTGGAATGCCTAAAGAAATAATAAGGCGTTTTTCTCCTAAAAACGGCATGCCAGACAGTGCATCCAGCATTCCGGCTTTTGTGACATCGTTACTTTCCAGTGTTATGCAGTTATGTTCGCCATGTTTTGTCATAAATTCCCGCTTCCAGAATTTGAGTTTCTCTGTAAGCGCAAAGGCATTATTTCCCGTAAAACAAACGATGCTCCTCATGACACTCTCATCCTAACCCTCCTCCTCCTCCTCCTCCTAATATGAATAGTTATCTATGACATATATATATTGACTATGCAACTATCACTGCATTGTCCAAAAGCAGTATTTTAGTGTATACTAGTAAGAAATGAACAAACACACATCACCACTGCTTCGGACAACACAAATACTAACACTCGGTATCCTCTGCGTGGCTGCATCGTTTGCCGTTGGCATTCATACTGCCGGTGATGTTCGCACTGTAGGTTCTCTTCAGGCAAATACTGTAGAACGCACGGGGGATATCAATGGAGATGAAATCTTCAATGAGTACGATGTCATCGAAGTTCTGCATTTTGTGAGTGGATATGCTGAGCCGACGGAAGCACAGCGCAAAGCAGATCCAACTGACGATGGCCAATTCACCACTGACGATGCAGTACTTCTCCTTCATGACCTGGCTGCGCGCAAGTAAGTGTTTGCTCGTTGTATGCGGAACGCTTTTGCCCTTCTTTCCTGTGCATGCACAGGAAGTGACTCCTTCGTTTCTCTTCCGTCCTCACTGTGAGGAGGGGGATGGATTTGGAGGAGGACTTGGAGGCATTCCGAACATTCCTCCGATTATTAATCCCGGCACGGGGAACTGTTTTGACTATCCCATACGCGATCCTCAAACGCGTGAGACAGAAGTGCTTTCTACCGGAGATATTCTTGATGTGGACCTCTATGTAGATAATGCTGATGGTCTGTCCTTCCAACGTGTTCGTGCCTGGATTGTCTATGATCCCAATGTGCTGGAAGGTGTGCGCATTGATCTTGCGCCTGATTTTTCCCTACCGACTCCCGGAGAGAACGATTTCTTTCCCAATGAAGGGTATGTAAAGATTGGGGCAAGCGCAGCCGGTGAACTTTCCGGCGGAAAAACCGTCGTTGCCCGCATTCAGTTTCGTGTTCTTGATGTTTCTGTAGGCAGCACTGTCTTATCCTTCTTTGATGCACAAAGCGGCGCAGACAGTCGTACGGGTGTATTCGTAGGCGTGCCTGGCACTGAAACAAACCTCTTATCACTGGACCCCAGTCAGCTCTTCGTCCGTTTGAATGCAGGTGCAGAAGCTTTTGTTACAGATACTGACGAAGATCTCTCTTCCGGGGATCTATCCGATTCTGCTCCTCCTGTAGAAGATTCTCCAGAGCCGATACCAGAGGTACCCGAGATTTTTACTTTGCTTCAAGTGCAGAATCTTCGTGCAACAACCGAGGGAAGCGCAGTGTTCCTCACATGGGATCCTCTCCCTTCGGCTAAGCTCATCGGGCATAATGTGTACTATGGTACGGTATCGAGTCAGTACACACAGAGACGCAGTTTGGATGCGGCTACGCATTCCACAACGATTCGCAACCTTCCTGTAGGATCCGCGTACTACTTTGCCGTGCGTGGCGTCAATGGATCGAATGAGGAAACAGCCTACAGTCAAGAAGTGGCGGTAAGTGTCAGTAATCCGGGCTCTTCTACTGCTCCTCTACAGGGGCAACTGCCGCAGGGACAATTGCCTCAGGGAACAGGGAAGTCCCCTTCCCTGTCGGGAAGTACGGGCATGCCGTCTTCGTTGACTCTTCTTCTTGTCGCATCGACTATTGTGGGCATGACTTTTGCGTTTCGTCGCCAATTTTTCGTTGTGCATTCCTCATGACGCATATCCATCCTCATTGGGAAACAGTTGAGGAAGTACCTGTTCGGTATAGTCCATCTGCTCGCACGGTGGTTGCAGCCTCTCCCTATTCGCGAAGTCTGGCTGCTATTCTTGGCATTATAACAGTTCTTTCAGTTGGGTATTTTCTGTATGTGAAGACCGGATCGCTTACCGCGCAACTGGCGAATGATGTACATGAAGTGCATATTCATGCGGGTGGTTTTAATCCTGCAAGCATAACTGTTCCTCCTGGAGCACAGGTTATATGGATTAATGATGATGAGAAGCCACATATTCTCTCATCTGAAACACTGGAAACGAATGAGGGCATACTCTACACCTCTCCTATTTTTCCTGGTTCTTCGTATACAATCGTTCTGCCGGAAGGAATCGGCTTCGGTGAATATCAGTACATTTCTCTTACTGATTCTTCTTTCGCCGGCGTAGTAATCGTGGGAGATGCACCGCCTCAACTTCCTTCTTCTCCTCCTTCTCCTTCTCTTCCACCTCCGCCTCAGACACAGGCACCTGCACCGTCATCTGTTATTGCTCCAAACCCCAACGCTCTGGGAGCGAGTGTTCTTCCTGCTTCCCAATCAGTCCAAACCACCATGACAGCTCCTGTGACTACTAAACCGTTTCGCCAGCCGCAGACCGGCGCTTCAGAATGGGTTATCGGTGCTCTGAGTTTGATAGTACTGACAATTATGGTACGACGCATGTTTGTACTGCAGTAGTGTGTGATACACTTCAGGCATGCATGTTTTCTGCACAAGTTTCATTGCCCTCTTCCTTGTTCTCCCTACGGTTTTTGCACAAGAAACCCAAGAAGAAACAATATTTCAAAGTATATGGACAAAAAATCAAGAGTTCACCGACACGTGGAGTGGTTCATTTGGTACCGAGGGCATATTTAGTGGCACGCTCATGTGCAGACAATCATCCAGTGATCGAGAGCGGTTGTTTGACTGTGATATACAATCAAATGCGATACCAATATCATTGGCACATCCAACATTGCTTCTTTCGCATGATTGGCTCGGTTCTTCTTCGGCTTTCGTATTTTCCGCTGTGATTGATGGAAGGCCGTTTTTTTCCGAGGGACGCCTTACTCAGGGCAGTCTCTCCACTACTTCGTGGTGGGATGGTATAGAAAAAGAAGAGAATTTTTTATTTGCAGGTGATCAGGAAAAATTCACTGTTACAGTGCCATTTAGGGGAACAGAAGTGATTTTTGAAGGTTCAGTTACCGATGAAGCACTTTCTTTCTTTGGTGAGATTGATTTTGGTTTTTTAAGTTTTCCTGTGAATATTTCGCTTGAGAAAAACGCTTCAGAACCAGAACCTATGGAAATAACCATTGAAGAAGAACAGTCGTTCCCTCCGCAACTTCTACAGTTGCTAGAGCAAGATCTTCAAAATCTTTCCCCTGAAGATCTTGCAGTGCTTCAGTCATATGGTATCGATGTCGGGAGTGGAAGTACTGCCTTTACAAGCAGTTCTTTATCTTCTGTATCTTCGATATCCTCCTTTCTAAGGATAGATGTATCGTCAAATTTTTCGCAATACAGCACCTTGTCAGATACTTCTGACGATTATTTGATGCGGGGTGTACCGCAAGGATCAGGATCTGTTACAACATCCATGAAAGAGATCAGTACGGACGTGCATAACTTTCTACAAATAGTTTTGTACATACTCATAATCTGTATCTTCATTGCATTTGGTAGTATTTTCTACTTATCGAAATTTACCAATCATTTTCAGAAACGTACTTCATCCCACCCTCCTTCTTCAGAAGAGGATGAAGAAGCACCTCTGTAGTTATGCATTTTGCGTTGCCAAGGCTTGCAACACCGAGGATTCTTCTGTTTCTTCTGCCGTGAGGTGAGCCAGGATGAAGCTGACGCGTTCGTCGATTGCATGTGGGGGTACACGAATTGGCTCATACCCCATTTCTCGGTATGTACGGTCAATGAGGAGATCGAGCTCTGTCAGTTCTCGTTCATCTTCTGTGCGGACATTATCCCGTTCCAACGGGAGTCGATCAAACAGGAAGACTTGTTGGTAGCGATTCTCCTGACATGCTTGAATAATATGTTCGATATCGAGTTCCAAGTGAGTGCTAAAGGAAAGCGCATCCGGGAGACCGTAATCTAGAAACAGATGCTCATGTGGCGAGAGATTTCGTTCGCGTTCCATGAAAAATTCTGCCACTTGCGGTTGGAATTCCTTGGGATTGCCACGGATTTCCTGCAAGGACTTCCCCTTGCTCAATTCGAATTCCACAAAAGCCCGCGCCGTATCGGGAATGACTTTGTGGCCGAGTTTGATAAGTTGTCTGAGTGTTGTTGTTTTTCCGGAACTGGGTGAACCGCCGAAGACGATCCAGTGTGTGTGTACAGGCATGGTTGTTACTCTAGAGGAACCGACTCCATCACTGAATACGAAATTGCCAAGAATACATTCAGTCTTCCTTAAGTTTATGGTGTAACTATATAATGTGTGATTTATGCAGCAACAAGCCCAACATGTTGTTCTATTATCTGGATGCGATCTTCGTGTTGTTCGACTTTGTCGTTGAGTGCGCCATGAAGCATTTCGTGTTTGATGTGTTCGACAGTTATATCAAAATGATGTTTCATATCTTCAGCATGCTTATCCATTCTCTTTTCCATTTGCTCAAAACGTGCATCTATTTTTTCAAATCGTTTATCGATGTTTTCAAAGCGGGCATCAATATCAGTGAAAGTGAGTTGCAAAGACCTCATGAAGTCCTGAAGATCCTGTTTGGTTGCCGGCGCCTGCATGTCGTCTGCCATGATCATGAAGTGTAGTGGTTCAAAAAGTTTTGGAAAGCGAAAAATTGTGTTCACTACTTGTGTCCTGAGCTTGACGATACATAGTACAATTTCCTCTTTATTTTTTTCCCTTCCTCTATGTCCGAGGCCTCTCGCATAACAAAACGTGTTGATGTACTTCCGGAACTTCCTGAGCGTGATCGGCAGTTGCAGGTTGTTGCTCAGAAAGCACAGGACACTTTTACACCTTTGGGTCTTACGATAACCGGTCTGCGACACTATGAACCACGACGGTTTCAAATGGAGAAGAATGGCGTTTTGCTTTGTTTGGAGGCGAAAACTCATAACCCGCATTTTTATGGTGAGCACTATGACAATGGTGTGCGCACGGATCTTCAGGGGAAGGTATTTGGCTCCATCGAACAGGATATACGTCGTGTTTTTCCGGAAGCGAAACATGTATGCCTGGATATTGCTCCGCGTCTTGTACCACCGTTTGAGATCAAGGAATCATATGATTCTGTTGATCCAAACGTATGGAAACACCGTCTTGTGGACGTATTTCAGAATGACGAGGATATTTTTCTCGATGATGTGGAGAAGCTTCGTCGAGAAGGCAACATTGAAGATGGATCGGATTTTGATATCTATACGAAAAAGTATGGTCTGACGCACGTCATGCGTCACGGACCGTTTATCTACATTAGTCCGGATACCTTACCTGTGGAAATACTGGAAGCCCTTCTGGATCAACGAAACATACGATCTGTTTTAGAAATCGGTGGAGGGGTAGGAACATGTGGCAAAGCGGCTCGGCGCCGTGGTATTACAGATTACACTTTCGTGGAAGTGAACCCTAAGGCAGCTGCGCATTTGCGTGCAACATTGTCGGACTACACTGTGGTAGAGCAGAGCGGTTTTGATTTTGAATTTGACCGGGACTATGACTTGGTACTTCTGGGAATGCCCTATGAACTCAATCCGTGGTTTATTCAAAAGAAAGGACGGGGACTTGCTCAACACAGTGACACGGTGATTTTCCAGTCGGGGATGACCTGTATGTACGATCAAGAACATGACTGGATTTTGGGGAAGAATCAGCATCATCGAAACAATTTTCCTTGGTGGCATCAGTCACAGGAACTTGGCACCTACTTTCCCAATGTCGTGGAAACGAGTTTCGACTGGCAACTTGGGGTCATCGCCAGTCATCGTAATCTAGAAACGCCTCTTGCACTCATGGAACCGCGGGGTTTTTCAAAGCCGAAATACAACTACGTTCCTTTTGAGGAGTGATGTGTAGGACAATCAAAACAGTGTCACCCTGAGCGTAGCCGAAGGGTGACACTGTTTTTTCTCTGTTCTCCACTTCTCTTATTTACTCTTTATATTGTCAGAATTTACCGTTTCCCCTGTTGTCGGTTCACCTTCTTTTCCTTCTCCCTGTGGTTTGTACTCGAATTTGATCTCTTCAAAGTTCAGGCTGATCTGCTCAGTGGGAACCTGTTCACCGGATGAACCGTTGACGCTGTAGGAAGTACAGAGAGCATTGGTAAAGCTCATGGTGAAGTACTCCATTGGCTGGCTCCTATGGCGAAGATGGATTTTCCCTTTGGGGATGGCGTGTCCCTGTGCACAGAACAACATGAGTTTTGGTGTCGCCGCATCAATCTGTTTCGTGACAACGATATCCTCCAGTGTTGTTTCGCCTTTTTTCTTTGAGTCGCGTGTCATACCCCAATCAAATGATTGCAGTGGTCCTTGTATCTGTTGTCCACTATCCAGACTCACCTCATACCAGATATCGAAGAAGGAATCGAACGTTTGTGCCGCTGTACGGTGTGTGAAGAGAGGTAGGAGCAGTGTGAGAACCAGTGCGGTGCACATTGTCAGTGCCCCGAAGGTAAAAAGAAGTTTTTTTTGCATAGGAATAATAGGGAGAAAATACAGGCAGAATAGTATATGGATTTTTTCTGAAGAAGAAAGAGAAATCCCCCTCCCTGGAGAGGGAGGGGGATGGGGTAGGAACGGGGGTTAGTCCAGGTACACGTCGATGACGTGCCCCGACACGAATTCTTCATACTTGTCACCTTCCGTAGTGTCGATCGTGACGGTATAGGAGCCTCCTTCACCTTTGATGGAAATCTGCTTAAGGTCTCCTTTCAGAGGTTTGGGCTCCGTACGCGTTTCTCTGACGCGCACTTGGGCAAAGTACTGTCCAGTACCGACCGATGCGAAAACCGCATCGCGGGGTTTGGAGAGTCCCTTATAGTGCGCTTTCAGGCTTATCGATTCCTCGGAGCAGTCTGGACTCAGCGGACTCCATCCGCCAAGACGGTAGTCCTTCCAGCCTTCCGTTGTGAGAAAGGCGAGTTCCACAGCATTGCTCTCGATAGAAACGCGAATCCGTTCCACAGATCCGCGCAGCGGGATCTCATGACCGGGATTCATGTACGAGTAATACTTCTTTCCATTGTGAACAGCGTGGAGGAATGCGACATGCTGCTCAATGTGCGGACCGGGCGCCGCATGGCGGCGGGTACTCATGCGAGGAAAATCCCGCTCGACATTCCAGAGCCATGCATTGAAGAGCCCGGCTATGAGCAGACTGGCGAAGATCAGAAGTGTGATACTGCGCATCATTCACCTCCTTCCTTGTTCTTCTTCCAGAAGTCCGTCTCCGAGAAGACGAATTCGTTGATATCCGCATAGTCGCTCCCCATGCTGCTGCCAGAGGCGTTTCCGCTTGTCCAGTTGAAGGATATGTAACTTCTTGCATCTTCTCCTTTTCCTGCGAACCGCCAGTCGATGAAGTGGATATCTTCCTTCATCAATGACCCGGTATGGTGTAGGATTTTGGGCTCCTTCCCTTCTTCCGTGCGATAGACGGCGACGGCTGTTGCCTGACGCAGGGCATCCATGTTCTTGTGCGCGAAGATGAACTGAATTCCGCCGTCCTTGTTCTTCATATCGTGCTCAATCTCCAGGGCGTACTCCTGATTACCGGTTCGCAGTACCACGAGTACTGTGGGAGATTTTTGCACGATGCGAATGGACTCGGGGTGCCCCGAGAATGGGACACTTCCCGAATGGCGCGCGCCGGGATCACCGGCATCCATGAGGAACACATGCATCGTTCCTTCCGGATAGCGACCTGCGCCCTGGTCAATGTGTCTGTAGAGCAGGTAGACGCCGAGGATCAGGCTGCTGCCGATGATGGTGAGCAACGTGATCCAGAGTGCCCGGAAGGATTTCTCTCCGAAAGACAGAGGTTTCTTCGGTTCCTTCTTGAGCTCTTCCTGTACGCTACGCAGCAAATCCATTGCACTGCTCATGCTTTTTTGTACGGACATGGTTTCTCCTTTCAGAGTGTGATGTTCCTACCCCCGAGAATAGATATGTGTATCCATTCTTAGGGGTAGTGCAATGTGAAAGAGCGAAAGTCAAGATACATGGACACTATATTTTTTGCTATACTCGTTTCCGTTCTTTACCCCATTTTTCTATGTCTTCTCTGTTTGCAGGGGTGGCGAGGAAACACGCCGACCTGCTCTACTTTTTATTCCGTGTCCTCACCGGATTCATGTTCATGAGTCATGGACTTCAGAAACTTGGTATGCTTAATGGCACGTTTAAAGTCGAAGGATTCATCGGTGTTGTCGGCGTATGCGAACTTATCGGCGGCCTGGCTATTCTTTTGGGTATATGGACGCGTCTTGCGGCACTTCTTGGGGCCATCCTTCTCCTTGGCGCGTATATTAAAGTCCATGCAGCCGGCGGTCTTTTGCCGATTATGAATAAAGGTGAATTGGCACTTCTCTATGTTGCCGTCTTCGCCATCCTCTTCGTTCACGGTTCCGGAAAGTGGGGAGTGGAGAAAGATGTCCTGAAGCGGGAACAATTTTAAATTGCTTTTTTGGACGCGCGAATTTCCCCTCCAACGCGGTGTTGGAGGGGTGCGTTCCTTTCTTGAGTTTATGGGCAATACTTGGTTGCAGCGAGTGTTTGGTGCTGGTAGTCGAATCTCAGTA
>Ga0210019_1000586_pt1 | contig 45278 bp, 39 predicted proteins | sample CryGeyCG2114_020_2_FD_183969 | JGI IMG/M metagenome (GOLD analysis project Ga0210019, IMG submission 183969) | Groundwater microbial communities from aquifer - Crystal Geyser CG11_big_fil_rev_8/21/14_0.20 (SPAdes) (version 2) | ecosystem: Environmental > Aquatic > Deep subsurface > Groundwater ...
CCGCACTCAGTACAGAAACCTGTGCCAACTTTTCGGGTAAGAGCTCACTTCGATTCAGTGCAGTACTGTAGTTCGCGATTATTGCGAGTGCACCCAATAAAAAGACACTTACGGTCCCCCACCATACAAGCCGCTGAATGTGCACGCGGATCTTTGATCCCGCAGAAGAGACAGCTTTTTTGGTAACTTCAACACGCTTTATAGCAATAGCCGGAGCTGCTTTTTTATTCGGAGCACGCCTGACATTCTTTTTCGATTGCTTACTCGGCTTCAGCGGTGCCCCCCCTTTAGCGCTGGCTGCCGCTTTTTTAACTGTTTTTTTCACTACCTTTTTTTTGGACATAATTTTTTTAGACGCTGCGCGCTTTGCAGTTTTTTTCTTTGTTGGCATGAAATTATTCTAGAGAAGTAATAGCTCATCCGCAATAAAAAATTTATACGCGCAACAAAAAAGGCCGGCGAGGCCACCGACCGAGCAAGGCGGAGCTTATACAAAAAAGGCCGCTACACATATTAGGTAGTAGCGACCCTTTCCGAGAAACCTTGCGATTTCCCGCTTGAAGCACGTAATAAAGAGAATCATTACCAGAATCTTGCCGAAGCGAGATTGATGGTACCCTTTTGAGAATTCATGCGTTGCCGCTAAATCCTCTTCCCTTTTTATGTTTCAAGGGCATAGAAATATCGTAAAGATATTTGCTATACATATCTATTATATAATATTTTGGTAATATAAGTCAATAGCCAAACTTTAATTTTCCACACAGTTCACGTAAAGTTGTGCAGATGCAACGCGCAATCTACAAAGTACCGGACGGGAAGCTTATAAAAATTCTTCTTGAAGAAGAGGGCGGGTCAATCTCTTCAATACAAATCACCGGCGATTTTTTTATCTATCCGGAAGAGAATATCGAACAATTAGAACATGCACTGCGCGGCTGCACTCGTGAAGAAAAAGCACTCACAGAACGCCTAGAAAAATTTCAACATGAATCCCCTACCGAATTTTTCGGATTAGATATTCCTTCTCTCGTTCATACTATTCTTCTTGCACAATGAACTTTCGCTTTCTCACTACCGGCCATCTTCCCGCACGCATGAATATGGCAATCGATGAAGCCGTACTCGATGCCGTTGCGACGAAGACAAGTGCGCCGACCCTGCGACTCTACGGCTGGAAACCGGCAGCGATTTCGATCGGCTACTTTCAAAGCCTTGAAGAAGAGATAGATCTTGCGGCATGTGCAAAAAGTGACACCGAATTTGTGCGGCGTGTAACGGGCGGAGGCGCGGTACTGCACGAGCATGAGCTTACCTATAGCATTCATATTCCGGAATCCGCAGCCTTAGTACCAAATGGAATTTTAGAATCATATCGTGCAATTTCGGAGGGCGTTATTAAAGGACTCGCGGTGCTCGGCGTCACGGCAAAATTTGTACCTTTAAATGATTTGATTGTGATGAATGGCGAGATGCCGCAAAAAATTTCTGGCAATGCACAGACACGTAAACAAGGTGTAATTTTGCAGCACGGCACGATTTTGTTACGCGTGGATGTTGAAAAAATGTTCTCTTTATTAAAAGTGCCCGATGAAAAACTAAAAGGAAAAATGATCGCAACAATTAAAGAGCGCGTTACGAGTATCTCTCATTTTTTGGGGCGGGAAGTTGGATTTGAAGAGGCGCTGGATGCGGTGCGGACAGGCTTTGCTCAAGCATTTCCTCAATGTACTTTTGAAGCTGCAGAAATCAGCAGCGAAGAGATGCGGCACGCGGAACAACTTGCCAAAGAAAAATATGGCAATGATTCCTGGAATAAACAACGTTAATACCCATGCACTTTGACCTCATTGTTGTAGGCGGCGGACCGGGCGGAGCAAAAGCGGCGCAAGTCGCTGCGCGAGCGGGAAAAAAAGTTGCGCTCGTGTCAGATGACCTTGGCGGCGAGTGTTTAAATTACGGCTGCATTCCAAGCAAAACTTATTTAAGCACTGCTGATCTTTTTGAAAAAGTGAGCGAATTTCGCGGCGGATTTATTGCAGAAAATCCGCGGCTCGATTGGGAGCAAATGAAATCGTACAAAAGAAAAATTGTAGAGAAGCTCAAGAAAAAATTGGAGTACAGTGTGACGCAAGCTGGTGCGGAAATTATTGCGGGACGGGGGGTAATTGGAACAGACGGAAAATCCGTGGAAGTTGACGGCAGCACATACACCTGCGATTTTTTGATTCTTGCAATGGGTTCGCGCGCGCGCATGCTGCCGAATATGCAGGTGAGCAGTACAATTGTAACCAACCGCGAGCTGCTCGAACTTTCGGCTGTCCCGCAAAAATTATTGATTGTTGGCGGCGGTGCAATCGGCGTTGAGTTTGCTTCAATTTTTAATGCGCTTGGCAGTGCGGTAACTATTGTTGAACACGGACCACAACTGCTTCCGCATGAAGATGCAACGATTGCAGCAGAACTGGCGCGGGTTTTTGAGCGAAAAAAAATCGCTATACGAACCGGCGTAGCGGCAACAGAAGAAGATTTTGCCCAGCACGATGTTGCACTCATTGCCATTGGACGCGCACCAAATTTTGATGCGCAGCTCGCAACTCAGCTTGGCATTACCACAAGTGAACACGGCATTGTCACAAATGAGTTCATGCAGAGCAGTATTCCTCACATTTATGCAATTGGTGATCTGGCCGGCAAAGCGCTTCTTGCCTATACCGCAGAACGTGAGGGTGAAATTGCAGTTCAGCACATTTTTGGCCAGCAGCCGCAGCCACTAAACTATACTGTAGTAGCAAATACAATATTTTCCCTGCCGGAAGTTGGTTCAGCTGGACTGTCTGAAGCCGCGGCCCAAGCGCAGTATCCCAACGATCTTCTTATTGGTACTGCGCCTTTCAGTGCAAATGCAAAAGCACTCATTCTTGGCTCCCGCGACGGACTCGCAAAAATTATCGTCCAAAAATCAACGGGCAAGCTGCTGGGAATTCATCTTATTGGAGAAAAATCCACCGAGCTTATTGCAGAAGGCTCTCTGGCGCTTGCGCATAATATGACGCTTAAAGATCTCTACAATAATCTACACAGCCATCCAATTTTAGGAGAGATTATCAAAGAAGCCTGTGAATCTGCACTGTATGCATGAAGAGCTTTGCTAAATAGCTAAAATTTGGTATAATTAGGAACAAAAAAGAAAAACAAAATTTATCTATGCGGCACTATATTAAAACTCATTTGAGTTCTTTCGTTGCAGCAGTCCTCGTGATTGCGATTGCCGTACCTTTTGCGATCGCGGCAACAACCATTGATGCAAATATTACAACCGGCGGAAATTTAAGTGTTACCGGAACATCAAATTTGAGCGGCCTCGTGACCGTTGGCGCAAACGGCATTCAATTTGATGATGAAACAACGATGACTACAGCGGCTTCGGGCTTTGACGGTGATTTAACGGGCAATTTAACAGTAAGTGGAAATTCGACTTTAGGTGATGCCGCAACGGATACTATTACATTTACGGGTGTGGTAAATAGCGGACTAACATTTATTAAAGAAGTCGCACGAACAATTAAAATTGGTGATACCACCACGGCAGACACCGCCGGCTCTGCATTGAACATTGTTGGCGCTGCAGGTAATGGCAGCGGCATAGGTGGTGCTATAAATGTTACCGGCGGTAATGCCGGTGCTACTGGCAGTGGCGGTGCAATTACAATTACCGGTGGTATTGGTGGAGGAACATCGGGCGATTCTGGTGGTGTAACAATTAGAAGCGGAACAACGACAACTGGTGCTACCGGAGAAATTCTTATTGAATCGGAAGATTCTGCTGGAGCATTTAATGCAAGCGGAGCAATGACCATCCGCACCGGATTATCGCCTGGCGGCAATGCCGGAGACATTACTATTCAAGGCGGACAATCAAATGGAGGAAATGGCCAAGGCGGCGATGTAAATATTTACTCGGGTATTTCAAACGGTTCTGCCGCAGGTGGCGCCATAAATATTGCAGCAAACGGCGTCGGAGCGGGTGGAACAGGCGCAGGAGGTTTGATTGCTGTTACTACTGGAACCGGAGCAGGTACGGGTGCCGGTGGCGCATTAACTCTTACCACTGGAAATTCAGGAGACGGTGCAACGGGTAATGGAGGCAATTTCAGCCTTACTACCGGAAATGCAGCTTCTACAAATGGAAATGGCGGAACAATTACAATGACTGCCGGAAATGGAAGTGGAACCGGCGCAGCCGGAACTATGACATTTACTGGCGGTAACGCCGGCGGTGCCAGTGACGACGATGGCGGACGTATTCGTATTACCGCTGGTGATGCTGCAGGCACGGGTGTAGGTGGCAATGTCTTGATCGAAGGCGGACGAGGTGCTGCAGGTCAAGGAGGCGATATTTCTCTCTTTGCCGGCGTTGGAGGCACTGCAAATAACGGCGGTAGTGTCGATATACGCGGCGGCGGTGCAACAGCCGACGGGCGTCTTGGCGGACAAGTGAGCCTCTTAGGAGGTGCAGGCTTTGGCAGCGGTGCAGGACGCGCGGTTGATATTACCGGTGGCACAGCGGGCGCAAGTGGCGCTGCCGGAGGCGGTGTAAATATTACCGGTGCGAACGGCGATGACGATACCACTGGAGGCCTCGGCGGTAATGTTGTTATTACCGCAGGAAATGCGGGCAGCGGCGGCAATGTTGCGGGTGCAAATATTACGCTCACCCCGGGAACACCAACTGGAACTGGTGCAACCGGATATGTTGCCATCAGCGGCGGCGCTGCGGCTGCGCATCTTCGTGCTGTACAAACTACCGCACCAACTGTTGGCGGTGCGGGTGCAGCGGTAACGGCGGGGTCAAGTGACCTTGCAGGAACAGTCACTTCAACAGCAGATGCGCATACAACTGTGGTTATCACTTTTAATAAAGCATATGCATTTGCGCCAACATGTATCGTTGTTCCCGGCGATGCCGATGCTGCAGCAGTGCAAGGTAGTGCTACTGGTTTTTATGTGACAACTTCTACAACTGCACTAACGATTACCCATGCAAGTGATTCAACGGCAGCGGTATGGCACTACATGTGTGTTGAAAAGAGCGCCTAATAATCAAAATAAATTATTTCAATAAATCCTCATGAATAAATCGCGACAATTCCTCTCGGTACTGGCAGCACTTATAGTTATTGGCATGGGCGCGACACTGAGCGAATACATTAACGATGCAAAACCATTTGCCCAAGTTTTAAATGATGAAGTGGATATCTATGAAGAAGGTGAAGAAGGTGAATTTGATTTTGGCGGAGAAGATTTTGATACCGGCGAGGATGATTTTGAATTTGATGATACATCATCATCGAACGAATCTGCTCCGGCTGAAAGCGAACCTCAACCAGCTCCAGCACCCCGCCCTGGCGGGGCTCCACAACCGGCACCAAATCCAACTCCGGCGCCAACCCCAACTCCGGCGCCAACTCCCCGCACGCAGCCGCAACGCACACCTCCCCCCCCACCACCTCCTCCTCCCCCTCCAACTGCACGAGAACTTTTAATTCGCGAACTAAATGAGCGGCCACAAGATACTGATACAAATACAACAAACGTAGTAAACACTTTTGCCGATACCTTAGAGCAGCTAACCGAAGATAACGAAACGGTTACGCTACTCATCCGGCAACTTACAGAAACACTCGATCAGCTTCCACAAGAACAAACAAATCTTACGGAGCTCATCGAAGAGTTCACAACCGCACTTCAAGCACTGCCCGAAAATGGCGAGACGCTTACAACACTGCTTCAAGAATTTAATCGTGCGTTGCAAACATTCCCCGAAAATCCAACCCGCATAACAGCGGCAATTGAACAACTTACACTCCAGCTCCATGAACTGGAATCAAGCGGTGATGATCTTGCAACAATTTTAGAAGAACTCGATCAGGCAATTACCTATACCGAACATCTTGTTACCGCAATAGCACAAGTGGAACAAGAGCTCGATGACGGCAAAGGCATAGTACAGGTACTTATTGATCAAGCTGCCCCGCACTTGTCCGATCTTGATGCAGAGGAAGAAGTTGCCGAAGAGCTCGTAGAAGTTGTAGAGCGCGAGGTACGGCGTGCAGTTGCACAACGTATCGAAACACAACCAACACAATACAAAGAAGCACAGCAGACAATCGATGCAACGCCGGCATTCCGAGACTATCTTATTAGCCAGCCGGAAATGTCCCCTGACCTGCGCTTTGTTGACAACAATCTCAATGGAATTCCCGACGGTCTCGAACAAGATTTAGGTATCGACACCAGCATACCCGATGATGTGGAAGTTTCACTTGAAGTTGAACGCACTATTCGTGCGGCACGCACGGTTGTTGGCGGCTTTGGAAGTGCAGAAGAGGCTGAAGAACAACTCGAACGCGAACGACGTCAACAATCTGCATACCGTATGCGGCAAGCGGTACAAACCGTTGCATTAGAAATGTATAACACAGAAGTTGCCGGTAACGGGCAAGACTCAAATGACGATGGTATTTCTGATGAACTCGCTGTAATTTTCGGCGTCGATCCGCAAGATTCGAGTAATGCAGCACAACTCCGTCTTTATGGACGCCCGCTCGACGCAGCCGATGACGAGCTGCCTGACTGTACAACTGATCTTTTACCGGCCGACCGGCTTTCTATTCAAGGCTTTGCAGTCTTGGCACACTGCAGCGAAAACGGCAGCTATACACTCTTTGCAATGGCCGAAGATGGTCAAGAGATAGAGCTTGGAACTATTGAGAGTGAAAACAATAACATGGTCTTTAATATTAGAACCGGTCCGCAGTCGCCGCTCGAACCCGGAGCATATCTCTTACAGCTCCGCATTTCGGATTATACTAACGAGCCAAGCGGCCTTACCTCTTTAGTACATGCAAGCGCGCATGGTACCGGAGTTTCTGCACCGATCTATGTCGTAATAACCGATGAAGATGTTGCAGTAGATACTCCTATTGTAAAAACAATCGGCCGGTTAAACGGTGAAGAAATTAATTTGAGCGAGGATGAAACACTCATTCAAAATCTCACGATCGCGATTGATGGTGAGTCGGGTAAAGTCGTCATTCGCGGTACAGCGGATATCGATAGCGTCGTAAAAGGCGCCTTCCAAAGTGCGGTCTATTCTGCTGCAATCCTTGCAGACAGCGAAGCCGGCGGGTTCGAAATTATCTCACCGCAACCGCTCGCAGTTGGCGAACACGAAGTAGTGGTGTATGGCACGCGACCAGGCAAAAATGTACGCAGCCGACCAATTGCACTGCGCTTTACACTCGATAATATTATCGATCTTCCAGCGGTTTCCGCGGCGGGTAGCGATAAGCGCTCGGCTGCAGAATCTGATAGCAAACGACTGCCGATTCTTCCAATTTCAATTGCAATTGCTGTACTTCTGCTTGCTATTGGCCTAGTAGTGGCGCGCAAAAAGAAAAAAATGCCGGATGGAGAACAATCAGCCGTGCCCGAGCAACCGGCGATGCCCGATAGCGAAACAACGGCACAGCCTGGCGATCCTACACTACAGATACCGGACGAGCGTGAACAAGGCGAAGAGTCCGGCTCTGTCGATTCTGAGCCGAGCGAGCCTCCACAACAGACACCACCAACAATGGGAAATTTGTAAATAGAGCTTGAAGAGATTCTGAAAGAGCGTCAACTTTTGGTGTGTTTTTTTGAAATGAATCGCGCAAAAGTACTTTTTGTTTAGTACTAGCTCTCCAGGAAATTAAGCGTTTGAATCTGAAAATCTATTTCGACAGGATTATAATCCAGCATGCAAATTATTTTGTGTAACGAAGATTGCAGACCCCAATATGTTGGGGTAGTGTGAGGTAACAGACACAAGATGTTGTGGTGAGGTGCGCAGTGCACACTCCATCGCCCCTCTTTCCTATCCCCTAATCTCTCATTCCCCATGTCCACCCAAACCAAAACAGCAGGTCTCGCTATCCCCCGCCGCTACACACAAAAGGGCAGAGATCCTTTGGACGCGGTAACATACGAACGACGCACCTCGCGTATTACCAATACCGACGGCTCGATCGTTTTTGAAATGACCGATGTTGAGGTTCCAAAATCGTGGTCGCAAGTTGCAACCGATGTTTTGGCGCAAAAGTACTTCCGCAAGCGCGGAGTCAGCGATGAAAAGGGCGGACGCAACGACTCGGAGTGGTCGGCGCGCCAAGTGGTACGGCGACTTGCCGGCACATGGCGGTACTGGGGAGAAAAAAATAACTACTTTGCAACTAAAGAAGATGCACAAGCATACCAAGACGAAATGGAGCACATGCTCATTAATCAAATGGGAGCACCGAACAGTCCCCAATGGTTCAATACCGGACTTTCTTGGCTCTACGATATTAAAGGCGAGGCACAAGGACACTACTATGTAGATCCTAAGACCGAAAAGGTTACGAAATCTGCAGACGCGTATAGCCGGCCTCAGCCTCACGCATGCTTTATTCAAGGCGTCAAAGACGACCTTGTAAACGAAGGCGGCATCTTTGATTTGATGACACGCGAAGCACGCCTCTTTAAATATGGATCGGGAACCGGAACAAACTTCTCTGCAATCCGCGGTAAGAACGAAAATCTTTCTGGTGGCGGAATCTCTTCGGGTCTTATGAGCTTCCTTACAACTATCGACCGTGCTGCCGGAGCAATTAAATCTGGCGGTACTACACGCCGCGCCGCAAAGATGGTCTGTCTCGATGTCGATCATCCTGAAGTGAAAGAGTTTGTAAATTGGAAAGTAATTGAAGAGCAAAAAGTTGCCGCACTGCACACCGGCTCGTACATTTGCTATGAACATCTGCTCGGCATTCTCGAATCTGCTCATGCTAACGGCACGAATGCAGAAAAAAATCCCGAACTTAAATCACTTATTAAAAAAGCAAACGATGCTCACGTTCCGATGAACTATGTAAAGCGAGTCCTCATGCTCGCAGATCAAGGTATTACTCCTAAAGATTTCACATTTAATACCTACGACACCGACTTCCGCTCCGACGCATATCAAACAGTTGCCGGACAAAACTCTAACAATTCGGTACGCATTACCAACGAGTTCATGGATGCGGTACGCAATAATAAAGAGTGGCACCTCATCAATCGTACAAATAGAGAAATTGCCGACTCGTTTCCGGCGCGGCAACTTTGGGAGGATATTAACCGCTCGGCATGGTCATGCGCCGATCCCGGACTGCAATACGACACTACAATTAACGAGTGGCATACCTGTCCCGAAGACGGCCGCATCAATGCGAGCAATCCATGCAGCGAATATATGTTCTTAGATGACACCGCCTGCAATCTTGCATCAATAAATCTCATTAAATTTTATGATCCGGAGACACAAAAACTCGATGTTGACGGCATTCGCCATGCGAGCCGCTTATGGACGGTTACACTCGAAATTTCGGTACTGATGGCACAATTTCCATCAAAAGAAATTGCGCGGCTCAGTTACGAATTCCGAACCCTCGGCTTAGGTTACGCAAATATGGGTACTGTTCTGATGCAAATGGGTATTCCCTACTCCAGCGAACAAGCATATGCAATTTGCGGGGCTGTTACCGCAGTTATGTGCGGCCAGTCGTATACAACATCCGGTGAGATGAGCGAAGCGCTCGGGCCGTTTCCGCGATATGAAAAAAACAAAGCGCACATGCTTCGCGTTATGCGCAACCACAAGCGTGCAGCATATAATGCATCAAAAGAAGAGTACGAAGGATTGAGCGTTGCACCGCAAGGAATCAACCCGGCGCACTGCCCGGAATATCTGTTAAAAACTGCACGCACCTGTTGGGATGAAGCACTCGCATGGGGCGAGAAATTTGGCTATCGCAATGCACAAGTTACCGTTATAGCACCAACCGGAACCATCGGTCTTGTTATGGATTGTGATACCACCGGTATTGAACCCGATTTTGCACTGGTTAAATTTAAGAAACTTGTTGGAGGCGGGTACTGGAAAATCGTAAACCAATCACTGCCTCGCGCACTCAAAACGCTTGGGTATACGCCGGATCAAATACGCGAAATTGAGAACTATACCAAAGGCCACGGCTCGCTCAAAGGCTGCCCGTTTATTAATGAAGAATCACTGAAGAAGCTCGGCTTTACTGCAAAAGAATTTTTGGCGCTCGAAGGCCAGCTCGGCTCAATTTTTGATATTCGCTTTGCCTTCAACCGCTTTGTACTTGGAGACGAGTTCTGCCGCGATACTCTCGGACTGACCGATGAGATGCTCAACAATCCAAATGTGCAAATTCTCGAAATGCTCGGCTTTACGAACGAACAAATTGAAGCAGCAAACGAGTATGTATGCGGTACGATGACCATCGAGGGCGCACCGCATCTCAAGCAGGAACACTATGCCGTTTTTGATTGTGCTAACCGTTGCGGCAAAAAAGGCCAGCGCTTTATTCCGTGGGAAGCTCATCTGCGTATGATGGCCGCAGCACAACCGTTTATCTCCGGGGCAATCAGCAAAACAATTAATATGCCGGAAGAGGCAACCATTGAAGATGTTGAACGCGCCTACTCCATGAGCTGGGAGCTGATGCTCAAAGCCATTGCGCTGTATCGTGATGGCAGTAAATTAAGCCAGGCGCTCAATACCGGCTCGCTGGTTTCAAACTACACCGAACTCTTTAATTTTGAAGAGGATGAGAGCGACGAGAGTGTAACACCGGAACGCGTAAACGAAGCAATTGCACAAGAAATGCGCAAACCGCTCCGCCGCAAACTTCCTGCAGAGCGGCTCTCTATCACGCACAAATTTGTTGTTGGAAACCACGAAGGTTACCTTACTGTGGGCCTCTATGAAGATGGCAGCCCGGGTGAAATTTTTATTAAGATCAGCAAAGAAGGCTCAACACTCTCCGGGATTATGGATGCTTTAGCGCTTACCATTTCGCTCGGCCTGCAGTATGGCGTGCCGCTCGAAGTCATGGTCGGCAAGTTCTGTCATTCTCGCTTTGAACCAAGCGGCATGACCAATAACAAGCATATCCCGATCGTCAAATCGATTATGGACTACATCGGCCGCTACTTCGCACTCAAGTTTCTGCCAAAAGAGACAGCTAAGAAATATCATAACGAAGAACTTATCGATCGCGCGTATGCGGAAGGAAATCCAACACATCTTAAAGAGCTGCCGAGTGAAGCACCTGCGTATCAAACTTCTTCCGTCGACCATCATCTTGGCGCACGCGATCACGGCTCTATTAAACACCATCAAGCTCAAGTCGCGATTCCAAAACCAGTTACTGCCGGAAACACGACCGCAATGGCCACCGCAATGGCGGGGCAAGCGGGGCAGGCCACAAGCGCCGAAGAATTTGCAAAACAGCAAACTATTCTTGCCATGTCATTAAATAATGAAGACGCTCCGATGTGCAATACCTGCGGCATGATAATGGTACGCAATGGCGCTTGCCATAAATGCAATGGCTGCGGCGCAACCTCGGGATGCTCGTAGTTATAGCAAAATTGCTACCGGCCTTCGGCCTACTTGAGCAATTTTGCTTTCTGTTCAGTCGCTGCTAATTTCGCAGCTCCTTCACATTTGATATATTTCACATTTGACATAGCGGTAATAAAGCCCTTTCTTAAGCCGTCCCATTTTATAGGGATTGTTGTATACTGACAGTCCTCGTTTATGAGCAACATATTTCTTCCAAATCGTTTTGTCTTTTTTCAACAGGCTTCTGAAGATCAAGAGCCCCAAATTTCCCAAACAACATCAAATCAGAGCAACAAAGATGTCAATACACTGCGGCGCGAACTCGAAATAAAGGTACGCGCCAGTAAAATTCGGAGCGAAGAAGATAAAAAATTGATGCTGGAATGGCTCCAGACGAGTCCCAAAAGTCACGATGCCAAAGAGCTCAAGATTCAACTTGAAGCATTCAATACAGTCGAACGTACAATCAGCGATCTTATTCAGCAATATACAAAAAAAGTCCAAACCGCCGCAAAGGAGGGCCGCGCAAATAAGTCCCACGAAAAAGAGCACATCAACTGGTTTAAAGAACTCTCATTTGCCGAAAAAATGAAGTATTTAAAAACGTGCGCCTTAGATGATCCCAAGCGCGCAGAAGTTGCGAAGATATTTAAAAAACTGCCGGGCGAATTTCAAAAAGGACTCAAAAGTCATTACGAAAATGCGCATTTTGATGATCGTCTAAAATTGGTGGAAGAGGCAAAAGAACTCCATGATAAGTATCGTCGTCTTCCTGCTGCAGTGCGCAAAAGCATAACTTCAAAAATCCGCGCAGCCGGTGATATAAAGACATTGCGTGCCATTATCGAAACAAATCTTGAACCGCATGAGCGTCTAAAAAAACGGTTCCTGGCACTCGATAAAAAGACGCAGGCACAGCACCGGGAGCCATTTAAGGGCATGCGCATCGAAGAGCGCGAACAGTTTTTGCGCAGCGTCGAGGGAGAACAAGCGGCGGCGGAAAAATTACAAGAACATACGCGAGAAGGCCGCGAAGAATCATTCCGCAAAAAAATGATGGGCAAAATTCATGAAGGACTTTTTTCGCATAGAAGTTTTATGGCTTACGATGTCTGGTTTCGAAATTTAAGCGACGAAGAGCAAAAAAAGATGCTCAAAAATTCGGATCTCGATGATCCACAGCGGCTTAAACTTTATAATGAATTTTATGCGCTGCCGGAAAAGGTACGCACACCGGAGCGCGAGCAGAAATTTCTCAATGCAGATCTTGAGGGGCGCCAGGCGCTTATCGCAGAAATATCAGGCGAAAAATCGCCCATGGGTGTCATTAATTATCCGGAACGCACGGTACAACACGCACTGGACAAAGCGCTGGCAAACCCGGGCCTGCAGCGCAAACGTATGATCTATACCTTGATCCACAAAGTGCAGGTCTATTCACGCCGCGCTGAAATTGCAGACGACAAATCAGCAACACAAATGTCAGAACAGCGTGACCCCGAAAATCAAAACAATGAAAAACGTGACGATTCATTCCGCTGGGTGAGCACCGGCAGCCTTTTAGACAAGCAAGACAAGCGCGAAAAATGGCGTGAAGCGCTCATCGATTTAGAGAGCGTACAGGGCAAAGATCAGGCCAAAATTCGCGGCACCGCAATGTACAACTGGAGCAGCCAGGTAGTAGGAGCAGAAGCCTTTGAGCAGCAAGTCGTAGCCCATGTGCGCGGCGAATTAGTTGCCGGCGTGGCACGCCTTGCGAGTGAGGACCTTCCCGGCATGGACCCCGCGAAACTGCGGCAGTATGCGGAAAAACTAAACTTCGATGTCGACTTACGCAGAACAATAGCCAATTAGGCATAGCTCGCCTGCCCCGGATCTGGTATAATAGTTTGATGCTTTCGAACCTGATTCTTATTGGTATGCTGGTCTTTTTGATCCTCTTTGCGGTCACAATGATTATGCATATTATCTGCATGGTACCGTATGTTCCTACAAATATGCGTACCGTGGACGCCATGATTAAAGCCGCTAAATTGCGGAAGCGCGATGTAGTCTTCGATTTAGGCTGCGGTGATGCGAGGCTGCTCATCGAATCGGAACGCCGGCATGGAACACAAGCCCGCGGCTTTGAGATTGCACCGCTAATTTACTTCCTAGCTATTGGGCGCAAATTTTTATTCCGCTCAAAAGTACAAATTCACTTTAAGAATTTTTTTAACGACAATTTGAGCGAGGCAAATGTGATTTTCTGTTATCTTATTCCCAAAGTTATGCCGAATCTTGCAGAAAAAATTAAGAAGGAGTGCAAAAAGGGAACAAAAATTATCAGCAATACCTTTCACATTCCCGGACTCAAACCGCATAAAGTAATTAAAAAAAATCCTTTAAAGCGGACGCCCTCAATTTATATCTATCATGTGTAATTGCACGCTATGAGCAATATTGAAATCTTTTGGATCGAGTTTGGAATTTTTGCGCTGATTCTGCCGCCAACGATTATTGCGCTGCTTGGCGCGCCGTGGGTGCCGACTCCTATTGCGCGGGTGCGCGAGATGCTCAAACTTGCAAATGTTAAGCCGGGCGATAAAGTTTTCGATATCGGCTGCGGTGACGGTCGCATGGTACAAGTGGCAGCCAAAGAATTCGGTGCGGACGCTACAGGCGTTGAACTCTCTCCATTGGTTTGGAGCTGGGCAAAGATCCGCAACTTCTTTTTACGATCAAAGGCGAAGATTCGCTATGCCGACTGCCGCTCGCTCGATTACCGCAATGCAAATGCCATTGTTTGTTATCTTTTACCGGATTTTTTAAAAAAGGTCCGGACAAAGCTGGAACGCGAAATGCCGCACGGCAGCCGCTTTGTCTCGTATGCGTTTCAAGTTGAGGGCTGGAAACCTGTGCATGTAGAACCGCGTGATCCCAAGCGCCGCCTCTCCCCTATCTATGTTTATGAGATGCCGGTCTCTATAAAAGCTGCGGGCAGCGAGGCAAAAAATTGAGCGAGAAAAACCAGCAGACGAATAAGCAGTACAACCGGCGCGGCGGCTATTTCTTGTAAAAAAATACTGAGTGCGCCGCCCATCATAATGGGCCCGACGAGGGGCACGATGGCAAGATTGGCGATTGGAGAGATGAGCGAAACACCGCCAAAGTGCCAGAGGATAAGCGGCAGGGTTGCAACTTGCGCAGCCAAACTTACAGAGAGCGCCAGGCGTAAACCGAGAAAATTTGACATATGGATCCGCTGCAGCCAGTTTGACAGCCGCGTTGCACAGAGCAGAATCCCGCCGGTCGCTCCGCACGAAAGCTGAAAGCCGATATCGTCAATAAGTTCCGGATTTACAATAAGCATACCGGCAGCAGTTAAAAACAATGTGCGCAAACCGTGAACCTTGCGGCCGGCAACTTCGCCGATGAGCGCAAGCGAACCCATAATTGCGGCGCGGGTCGTCGAGGCGCGGGCACCGGTGAGCATCACAAAAAAGAGCAGCACTCCAATAATCACAAGCCAGCGATACCGCTGCGACACGCGCGCAAAAAGCACCTGCAACAAGGCAATCACCATCACAATGTGCATGCCCGAAATTGCGAGAATGTGACTGACGCCGGCACGCTGAAAAATCTCACGCAACTCGGGCGCCAGCGTGCTGCGGTGCCCAAGCAGCATAGCGCCGACAATACTAGCTGCCGGCTCCGGATAGAGGCGCTGCAAGCGAACCACCAAAAAATTTTGCAGCTGCATCGCACTGCGAAGGAATGAAAAACGCGGAACAGTATGCTCTATAATATAAGGAAAACTAATAAAGGGCGCACTGTATCCCTCTTTTATTACGCCGCGCACTCGAAGCGTATCGCCGGAAAGAATCGGCGGACCGTCTCCGCTTTCAAACTCATTCAAATAAATTCGCACGCTCCCGCGTACGCGATGCCCGCTCCCCCACAAATAAATCTCCCGCACCTCCAGCTCACCGCCATGGACTCTCCCGCTCACCTCCACGCGCTTGCCAATCAGACGCTCCAGATCATTTTCCGGCTGAAAAAAGAAAATGCGCACCAGCGCGATGCCTAAAAAAAATACAAAAAAAATTTGGCTCGGTCTTTTGAACATAAAAATCACCACAGTACATCGGCCCGCCGGTACGCCATATCGAGCGGCGACTTTAAACGCTGCATAGAATTTGCACTTACCTGCGTATAACGTTCTGTTGTTTTAATGTCGCGATGGCCGAGAAGTGTCTGAATATAGCGAAGGTCCGTGCCATCCTCTAATAAGTGCGTGGCAAAGCTGTGACGAAGTGAGTGGAAGCTCGCCTCTTTCTGTACATGCGCACGGATACACGCCTGTTGGAAAATTTTTTGAGCCGTACGCTCGGTAATATGATGTCCGGGCCTGCTCTGCGACTCAAAAATAAACTCGTCGCGCACTTTGCCGCGCACCGCCTCGTTGTACATTCCCTGAACGGTTTTTGGCAGCAGCGTATAGCGATCGCGATTCCCCTTTCCTTGCCGCACATGAATCAGCGCGCGATAGGTATCGACATCTTCGACGCGCAACCGCACGGCCTCTGCTACACGCAATCCGGCACCATAGCCCAAACCAATCAGCAGCCGATGATGCACATTGAATGTGGAGCGCATCATTCTTTTAATATCTTCCTTCGCAAGAATGACCGGCAGCTTGCGCGGCCGCTTTGGAGTTTTGTATGTGAAGGCAAGCGGAATTTTGAGAACCTCACAGTACCAAAAACGGATGCTTTGCCAGTAGAGCGTGAGCGTTGATGAAGCATACTTTTTCTGCTCTTGCTCAAGTAAAAAAGAGCGAATTGTCTCCGTCTCCGGCGGCGCCGTTGGCGCTATGCCGGTCACTTCAAAAAATTTTTGCAAGGCCCGCGTGTAGCTGCGAACAGTCTTCCAACTGTAGCGCCTCAGGCGCAGCTCTTGAGTAAGACGTGTAATAGCGGATTGAATCATAGTAATGAGTTGTATCACAGCGTCATGAACAATCGATTACAAAAACCGTACAAAAAGATGAACGGAATTCGCGAAATGTGTAAGAGCGCGAGATGCCCAGCTGGTGCGCAAAAGGGGGCTGCAACAAAGTACTATAAAGCTACCAACCCTCTTTTTTCGCAACTACCTTTTTTGTTCGTATAAAACCCTGATTTAGGTGCATATCCGAACTAAAGTTCGTATATACTGGAGTTATCGGAAATAGAATTACAATTTACATTTCAATATTGAAACTATGAAGTTAATTATAATTTTTGGGCCTCAAGCAGTCGGTAAAATGACAGTAGGCCAAGAACTAGAGAAAACAACCGGCTTGAAGCTCTTTCATAATCATATGACCATTGAATTGATTTCTCCATTTTTTAGCTATGGAAGTGAATCTGGAAAGAGGCTAGTAAATCTTTTTCGTAAGGAAATATTTGAAGAAGTCGCTAAAAGTGATCTAGAGGGCTTGATATTTACTTATGTGTGGGCTTTCGATCAAAAATCAGATTGGGATTATATAGATAATCTTTGCGATATTTTTGAATCAAAAGGTGGTACTGTTTACTTCGTTGAGCTTGAAGCTGATGTTAATGAAAGGATTGAACGCAATAAGCACCCACACAGACTGAGCCACAAGCCCACAAAAAGAAATGTTGAACGTTCCGAAAAAGATTTAAAGGATTCAATGGAGAAATACAGATTGAACTCAAAAAATGGAGAAATCAAAAAAGAGAATTATCTGAGAATTGATAATACAAATCTGTCGCCCGAAGAAACGGCCCAAAAAATCAAGGAAAGGTTTCAATTATAATAAGGAAAAATTGTAATTCTACATCCGATAACAATGAATAACTGGTTCACTCACTCCGCTATCACTCCGTTCGTTCTCCCAAATTTGGTGGCGGTATGTCGCTCCGCTCCGAATTATACCGCCACCAAACTTCAGTTATTCCTAGACGTTATATGAAATACATGTTTTCCTTTTGGGGCTATTGCCCCAGCTCTTAAAAAGAATCCGATTTTGTTTTTTTTATAGAGGGGAAATATGGAGTTTTCTTCGCTTCGCTACGAAAACATTTATTTATAAGTGGAATTAAAATACAATCACTTTGAACAAAATACTTATGACTGATACAAAATCCAAACTACTGCGATCCAATATCTGGAAATTCTACCTGCATCAAGTTTTTGCGGGGATGTTTTTTTATATCCCCGTGAATGTTTTGTTCTTACTCAGCAACGGACTAAATTTGACGCAAGTCATGATCTTGCAATCGATTTTTTCTGTAGCTGTAGTTATCTTAGAAATCCCAACCGGCTATTTCGCTGATATTTATGGACGAAAACGAACATTAGTTTTGGCCAGAATATCTTTCCTTGCCGCAATGGTAGCCTACAGCCTCGGACATAATTTTGCCCAATTCCTCATTGCTGAAATTTTCTTGGCGCTTGGCGCCGCTCTTACTTCCGGGACCACCTCAGCTTTTCTATTTGACACGCTGGTGGAATTGAAAGAAGAGCAAAATTTCAAAAAGATTTTTGGACACGCAATGTTCGTTGGAATGATTGCAGCAGCGGTATCCAGTGTGTTGGGAGGATTTGTTGCGACAATTGACTTGCGATATACGCTTTACGCTTCCATCCCATTTTTTGCATTACTGATTCCAGTAGCTCTTTCATTTCACGAACCGGCACGACATAAACTGATATTCAAAGAAGGCTACACTCGGGAGATATTCAGAATTTTGAAAGTTTCTCTCATTGAAAATGAAAAACTAAGATGGCTCATGGTGTATTCGGGCATTGTATTCGCATTTAACCTGTCAGCCGCAGCATTATATCAGCCATATTTCAAACTTTCAGGACTTGATATTGTTTATTTTGGAATTGTATTTGCCAGCTTTCACATTGTCGCGGCTATCACCTCAAAATATGCATACAAGCTAGAAGCGAAACTTGGACAAAAGCACTCATTAGTCATGCTCATTTTCCTTGTATCGGGAAGTTACTTCCTCATGAGCAATTTTATTTTCCTCTTTAGTTTTTCATTCTCATTCATACATCAATTCATTCGAGGCTTTAAAAATGTCGTTGTCGCTGATTATGTAAATAAGCTCACGACATCGGACATGAGAGCAACTGTGCTATCAGTGGAGAGTTTTATTGGAAGATTATTGATAGCCGCAGTTATTCCATTTGTAGGTTGGATGGCTGATATTTATTCCCTTACTCAAGCTTTGACTGTTTTGGCATTCACAACCTTATTTTTGGGAATTATAATTTTAGCAGGTTTGCGGAAGTATCGACTGATTTAATTATGAGAAAAAGCAAATTACTGCGGATGGATAACGTCGGCATCGTTGTCGAAAACCTGGAGAACGCAATCGCCTTCTTCACCGAGCTGGGCCTCAAGCTGGAAGGAAGGACAACCGTTGAAGGAGATTGGGCAGATGGAGTGACTGGCTTGCGCAACATGCGCTGTGAGATTGCTATGATGGTCACCCCCGATGGCCATAACCGGCTCGAGATTTCACGATTTCTAAAACCGGCCACCGTCGCCGATCACCGGAACGCCCCAGTAAATGCTCTGGGTTATCTTCGCGTCATGTTCACCGTTGAGGATATCGACGACACTCTTGCCCGGCTCAAGAAGTTTGACGCGGAGGTCGTGGATAAAGTGGTTCAGTATGAACAGGCATACCGACTCTGCTACATCCGCGGGCCAGAAAGAATTCTCATCGGGCTCGCCCAAGAAACGCATGCAAACCTGGATGGCAAAGAAGCACCGCACATTTGATACCTCGCCCGAAAAGGAATAGAATAGAGTAACCTCTATTCATTAATCTACATTTTTATGACTAAAAAAGATCATATTGTGCATTTCGAAATTCCTGCTGACGATTTGGAGCGGGCGCAAAAATTCTATTCGGAAATCTTTGGCTGGGAGATTAAAAAGTTTGATATGCCGGCTACGGGCTCCACTGGTGGTGAACCCTATTATTCTGTGTATGCTGCGGAAACCGACGAAAAAGGCATGACAAAAACACCGGGCGCAATTAATGGCGGTATGATGAAGCGCAAAATGCCGGGACAGCCATTTATGAACTACATCAGCGTCGATTCGATCGATGAAAAATTAGAGACCATTAAGGAGCACGGCGGCGAAATCTGCATGCCAAAAACAGAGATTGCACCGGATATGGGTTGGATCGCCTGTTTTAAAGATACTGAAGGCAATATGATGGGATTGCATCAAATCTCACCAACCATGAAAAAATAATCATTACATTCACTCCTATGGAACCAATCACGATTCAAGCAACAGTCAATGCGCCGATAGAAAAAGTATGGGAATGCTGGACACAACCCAAGCATGTTACCCAATGGAATCATGCCTCCGATGACTGGCACTCACCGCGCGGAGAAAATGATTTGCGGCCCGGCGGGAAATTTCTCTTTCGCATGGAGGCAAAAGATGGCAGTGCCGGTTTTGATTTTGGGGGTGTGTACGATGACGTCCAAATGCACAAGCTCATCGCCTACACCATGGGCGACGGAAGAAAAGTAAATGTCACCTTTTCGGAAAAAGACGGCGCCACAGAAGTTGTGGAAACTTTTGATCCCGAACAGGAAAATTCAATCGAAATGCAGCGCGAAGGCTGGCAGGCAATTTTGAACAACTTCAAAAGGTACGTTGAAAGCGAGGCTTAAGAGTAGCGCGATTTCCTACTCCGCCTGCTCTGCGCCTAACGGCAGATCGATAGGTTCTCCCTCGAGCGGAAGCGGCGCCTCTTCGTCGAGTTGTGGAGTAAGTGCACTAAGTGCCCCAACTAGCGGCAGCACCATGAGCGGATTAAACTCTTGTGCCTCGGCTGGTGCATCGATTGCAACTTTCTTGCCCAAATCCCACACCTCGTAATCGATATCGAATGAGGTACTTGCCCCCTGCGCAGGCTGAATTGTAACTGTTCCTTGAATGCGCCGTGCGGTTTTATCGACAACCCATACCGCACCGCTAAAGTCTACGTCCTGTAATGATTCAGCGATTGCCGACTCTTCTTCTGGAGAGATGGCATTCTCGGTTGTCTGACCGAGATCAACAATCAAATCTTTAACCGCATCTTTATTTAACTCCACGCGATAGCGGGTTGCCTCTTCGCCGCGGATCTCATCTGTTCCATCTTCAACTGCATTCGTAAAGAATTCTGTATTTTTAAAGCGTTCGCGCAGTGCCTGCTGCTCTTCGGTTAATGCTTGAAAAGGATTTCCTTCCTGCAGCGGCATCTTGAACCAACTATTTGTTAGAGGTGCAATTTGTGCTGCAAGTGCATCTGAATTTTCTCCGGGTAATTTGACCTCACGTAAACGGAAGTACAAAACATCTTCCAGAGAGCGTACATCGGCAATAACCTGCCCGCCTTTGCCATCAAAATTAATTCCGAGCTGATATTCAAAATCGACGGCAATATCTTTTGGATCGGCCGCGTCCGACTGTCCGCTTCCGGTTAAATCAAAACTCATGCGCGACAATTTTTCACCCGGCGGCATAGTTACTGTTCCATTAACACTAAAACGAGACGATATCCGTTCGGCTTGTCCAAGCCTTAACAAACCTTTATTTACAGCAGTTTGAGGATCCGGTTTAAAAAGTGAGCATCCAGAAAGCGCAAACGTAAGAAGCAGAAATGTAGCAATAGTTTTTTTCATGCGCTTAGCCTATCAAAAATTTTAGCAGCTCGCCAGGGCCCAAATTTATGCTAAACTGCGGCCATGAAACGCTTTGTCCACATAACAATTCTGGTTTTTATTGTCGGTCTTTTTTCTTCCCCAGCGTTTTCCCCAGCACAACCCCCAGCATTCGCACAGTCCTCAACACTTACTAAGGGCGAATTTGCCAAAGAGCTCGCTCAAACCCTCGGCCATATAGATGAGGATACCGAAGGCTGTTATAGCGATGTTCGTGAAGATCACGAATTTGCACCATATATTTGCGGTTTAAAGTCGGCAAAGGTATTCCGCGGCGGTTCGCGCAGCTTTTTCCGTCCTCAAAATACCGCAACATGGAACGATGCAATCCGCGGTTTCTGCCGCGGCGAAGCGTGGCTTTCGCAGCCTACCTATAGAAGCTGTAAAAACTTCGCCCAAGCACAAGAACTTTTTGCAGAACCGCTTCCCAAATTAATACGCGCGCAGCGGACCATTAAGCGTGAAGATGTTGCGCTCTTTTTTGACCGCGCAGCAGAAGTAACAGATTTAGATATTGCTCGGAACAACGCAGAAGTCGTTCTGCAATCTCCATCCCTTGAACCTCCGAAGGTCAGCGCAATTCCACCGCGCGGCCTCATCTCCTCTCCCTCCTTTTCACCGGTCGCAGAATCAAACATCGCCACAAACTTTTTTGAAAATGTTACGCTTCAAGAAGTTCTGCCCAACCGCTTTTATCAAAACGAGGTCTACACTATAGAGGGAAATCTGAGCGATGCGAGTGAAGACGAGGTGCTGATTTTTCTCTGCAAAGATACGAGTGACTGTTCGGATTCAACCAATTTTCTCGGCGATGTTACCAACGGGCGCTTCCGAGTACCGGTTCACTTCCGCGGGCCCGGCAATTTTCAAATCGGTATTATTCCAGGACGCCGCGGCACCAGCCGTGTGGCAACGATTTCTGTGCTGCCCAAAGTACCAAATGTAGGACAAGGCACACAAGCCACTGATCTTGCTGTTGCATACAACCAGGGCCAAACCCGCTTTACATGGCAGGGAGATGCCGACATTACGCAGCTCGTCTTTTTTCAAAATAATCTCCGCAAAGACTTTATCTTCCGTCAGTCGACAAATGAATTTATTGCAGACCCCGAAGATTTTAAGGATTTTAAACCTGGAGCAGCTTATTGGTTTGTCATGAGTGACAGCGCAGAAAGTGAAATTCAAGGCATTAATCTTGCATATCATCGCTACCGTGAAATTGATAACGCCTCTATTACCGTACGAGAACTGCAAGAGAGCTTTTCGGGTGTTGGCCGGCTCACCTTTCGCGGAGAGGCAAAGCGAATGATCTCCTCACGTGCCGCCGTTACCAAACCGGACGGCTTTGTAACAGATATTAATTTTGCACAAGAAGATATTACACCAGGCGAAACCTTTACCTTTAGCTTTGACCTCGAAAAACAGGGTACCTATATTTTTGAAATAAACGACACGGATGGCAAAGCTGTCGTCAATGTGCCGATCTATGTAAATTCGGGGGTGCCGATTTTGCCCGATTTTTTCGATCTGCACGATCCGGTACTAAAACCAAACAGCTTAATCTCGCCGCTCGACTCACTACGAACCACAATGTTAACCTATATAAATGATGCGCGGCGCAGCCACGGATTAGAGCCGGTTACCATTCATCCGGATTTAAATATTACAGCACAAGCCCACTCGGCAGACATGAAACAGCGCAACTTTTTTGCCCATGTGAATCCTGACGGACTTTCTCCTGACGACCGCCGGAAAGCCGCCGGGATATCGACGCCGATTCGTGAAAACCTTGCGCGCTCTTCAAGTCTCGAATTCGCGCACGAAGGACTCTTGCGCAGCCCGATTCACCGAGATGCGATTTTGGATACAACTATGAAGCGCGTAGGCATAGGTATTGCACAAGACTCAGAAGGATATATCTATGTAACCGAACACTTTGCGCCCAACCCGATTACCAGCGGAGACCTGCTCGTGATGCGCAGCAGACTCTTACAAGAGACCACCGCTTTCCGAAATACCAACAATCTTCCTCCCCTCACAAGCGCATCACAACTCGAAGCAGTTGCAACACAATGGTCGGAACGCATGGCAGATGAAGATTTTTTTGGTCTAACCGCGCCGGACGGCACAAAGCTTGTCGATGTGATACGCAATAGCGGCATATTAACTTCGGTACAAGTTCATGCCCTGCAAGCAACAAATCTTGACCAGCTTTCTGAGCAGATTGTTGTACAGCAGGCGCTTGCAAATGGAGCGAATAGAAATATCGGCATCGGCTTAGCGGTCAACAGTATTGGAGAGATATTTTTAACGGTGATCTATACACCATAACGTGGCATAATATTGCCGTGAACGGATTCGAACGAAAAAAAATCACTAAATTTTCTCCTGCAGAACGCAAAAAAATACGGCATCATATTTTTGCCGCTGTCGGAGTGCTCTTTATTCTGTTCTTTCTTTTTCAAGCCGGTGCGCGTGTTATCGACGGCTTAAGCGGAACAAAAGCAGTCCGTTTTATTACGAGCTTTTTAGGCAGAGATTTATTAGTGGATGAAGATGGACATACAAATATTCTCTTACTCGGTGTAGGCGGAAAAAATCATGATGGCGGAACACTGACGGACAGCATTATGATTGGCAGCATTAACTATGACGACAACCAAGTTGCTATGCTTTCGATTCCGCGCGACTTATATATAGATTCATCACTTGGCGCATTTCGGGTCAATCAGCTTTTTGAAGAAGCAAGCTCCCGCTGGGACGAACTGCAAGGTCTCGATTTTGTGCGTGAAACGCTGCAGGAGATTTTAGATATTCCATTGCACTATGTTGTAAAAGTAGATTTTCGTGCAGCGGAAGCGGTAGTCGATGCCGTTGGCGGCATCGATGTATACGTACACAATACTATTAACGATCCGCTGTATCCAAAAGACGGAACTTATGAGTATGAGCCCTTTTATTTAGAGCGCGGATTGCGGCATCTCGACGGTAAAACTGCACTCAAATATGCACGCTCGCGCAAAACAAGTTCTGATTTCGACCGAAGCCGCCGTCAGCAGCAAGTACTTGTTGCACTTAAACAAAAAGCGCTCGAAAAAAATATTCTCAAACGTGCTTCGAGGTTAAAAGATATTTACTACTCGCTCAGCGAACATATTGTTACAAACATGTCGATTCGCGAAATGCTTTCATTAGGGGACTTCGCTGCCTCATGGGACAGTAAAAATATCTCATCGGCAACCCTCAATGACGAGTCGCTCTTTACCGGGGGATTTCTGTACCCGCCATTGCGCTCTCTCTACGGCGGGGCCTATGTGCTGGTTCCGGCAGGAGATAATTTTGATTCCGTACGGCAGTTTGCACGCCTCATTCTCTACGGTCCACCTCACATCGATGACTATCCCGTTATGATTTTTAACGGCACAAAGACAAACGGCTATGCAGGCAGAACGCGTCTCATTCTCAATCGCTTTGGACCGCAAATTCAGCGGGTTGCAAACGGACGCGATAACACACTCATACAAACGAGCTGGTATGCTCAAGACCAAGCATCACTCCGTGTTGCAAAAGCACTTACCGATATCATTCCCGGGGAGGTAACCCAAGAAATTCCTCCGGAGTATGAAGCAATCTTTCTCGAGACACCGAACGCCATCATTCTCGAGCTTGGCAGTGATTCCGAGGCACATATTTCTAAACTCGATGTCTTTCGTAATATTGTCGAGTTAAAACCTACTCCGGCACCTGCCGAAGATGCATCTGCCACCGCCGCCGATGAAACCGAAAATACCTAAATTTTATGATCTCTTCCCTTCTCTCTCTTCTTCTGTTTGAAACCGTGCATCCCTCGAATATGCTGCTTGCAACGTTGCTCCCTCCAGAAATACATGTAAGTGCTCCGGCGCTCAACAGCACCAACGCCCCGGTAAAAATCGGCGACAGTGTTGCACCGGCGCTCGAAGCATCTTCTGTTTTTGCCATCGATATGAACAGTGGTGAGCCGCTCTATGTTCATAATATTTTTGAACGGCGCCAAATTGCATCCATCACAAAACTCATGACCGCAATTGTCATTCTCGACAACCACGCGCTCGATGAAGTAATAACCGTGAGCCAAAATGCCGCAACCACCGAGGGGTCACGAATGTTTTTACGCGCGGGTGAAAAAATTTCGGTCGAGGGTGCGCTGCGCGGTCTGCTCATTAATTCCGGCAATGACGCCGCCGTTGCCCTCGCAGAGTTTGATGCCGGAAGCGTTGATGCATTTGTTAAAAAGATGAACACCAAAGCCCACAATGTGGGCCTCGCCGATACACACTTTGCAAATCCTATGGGCTTTGATGATCCCGAAAACTATTCGACTGCTTTTGATGTTATGAAGCTTGGGCGAATTGCAATCAATTACGAATTTATCCAAGAAACTGTCCAGAAATCTAAAGATGAGGTGCGCGCTCACGATAATGCTTATACCCATAATTTAGAAAGCACAAACCAGCTTTTGAACGACGAACATTTTCAAGTAATCGGCATTAAAACCGGCCGCACAGAGGGTGCTGGCGAATCGCTACTGGCGCTTACCAAGGCAGAGAACGGCCACGAAATCTTAACAGTTATGCTCCATAGCCCGGCGCGCTTCCGCGAAACACGTATCTTGCTCGATTGGATTTTTAGAAACTATACTTTCGGCTCGTAACACTCTATTCTCCTTCCATGTTTACGCTCTCACTCGATCTCTTGACCGCCATCCGTCACTTCTTCCTCATCTTCGGCGTCATGATTTTAGCGTTTTTAATGGTAGGAATAGCAGCACCTTATTTTCACGGCCTGCTCGTTAAATTCGGCTTGAGAAAGCGGCTGCGCCAGGAGACTGCTGACGGAAAGATCGCCTCAATCTTCAACACGCTTCATGCAAAAAAAGAGGGCACACCGACTATGGGAGGTATTCTTATTTGGGGTACCACGATGCTTATTGTTCTGCTCTCACCGTTTGCTCAAATTTTTAACCTGACGCGCTTTTCTTTAATTAATCGAAACGAAACGTACCTTCCATTAGTTACGCTCATCGCCGTTGCTCTGCTTGGGCTTATTGATGACTACTTAAATGTAAAAAATGGCAAGCATAAAGGACTGCGCGTAAAGCCTAAATTTCTTTGGCTTGTGCTCGTAGGTCTTGCAGGAGGCCTCTGGTTTTACTATAAACTGGGCTATGATCTTATCCATATTCCCGGCTTTGATAATGTCACTATCGGACCGTGGTATATCGCACTCTTTACCTTTATTATCGTTGCAAGCGCAAATGCGGTAAATATTACCGACGGTCTCGACGGTCTTGCCGGAGGACTGGTGGTGATAGCATTTATGGCTCTCGGCATTATCGCTTATCTGCAAGGGCTGATTATTTTGGCTGCCTTTTGCGCAATTATTGTCGGGGCGACACTGGCCTTTGTTTGGTTCAATATCCCGCCCGCACTCTTTTATATGGGAGATACCGGCTCACTCGCACTCGGCGCAACGATGGGCGTTATTGCCATGCTAACCAATTCGGTTATCATTCTTCCTTTCATCACATTTATTTTTGTCATCGAGACGCTTTCATCAATTATTCAGCTGGCCAGCAAAAAATTTCTTGGCAGAAAAATATTTAAAATTGCACCCCTTCATCATCATTTAGAAGCAAGCGGCTGGCACGAAGAACAAGTGGTAATGCGCTTTTGGATCATTGGAGGCTTTATGGCCTCACTGGGGATCATTTTAGGGGTACTGAGTTTGTTTTCCGGTGCTTAGTCTCCCCTACTCCCCCTGACGCACATTCACAACATCTCCTCCACTCTGAATGGTAATGCTTGTTGGAGAAAGCTCTACATCCAGAAGTTGTTTTCCATTGAGCTCAACATCTTCAATCTTCTGAATGGCTTCATCTGCAGCGGGCTGTTTTTGGGCTTCAATAATAGCTTCGCTCAATTTTTCTAAAGTTAGTGCCTTTGCCTCGGAAAGTGTTTTTTGCAAACTTGTTTCGAGCAGCTTCTGATCAATATCTGCTTGGGGATCGATTGCCTGAAGGAGTACATCGATCAAGGGCTCGTCGGCATTTGGAGCACTAATTTCTTCAAGCGTCTTTAACTCCTGCGCCTTCCTCTCTAAAATTTCATTAATTACCTCATCCCTATTCTCTTCTGGTGCATCTTTCACATCTGCGGCAACGTCTGCAATAATTTGGCTATATAGTTCAACTTGTTCCGCCGTTCGCTTCTTATCACCTTTCTTTAAAAGATCGCGTGCATCTTCGAGCATCGTATCGGCAAGATCCAATTTGCGCTGGACGCGCTCCTTCCAGCCGCTGGATACAGATACCTTTGCCTCACTCACGGTGCGCTTAACATCGTATGCCGGATCATCGGGAAGCAAGAGTGCGAGCTGCTTTTCAACATCAGCAAGCAGCGTATTCATTTTTCGCTTAAGTGCATTGGCCTTCAATGGGTACTGCAAATCATATTTCTGAATCCATGCGAGCGAGGTTTGTAACTCGGCTTCAAATTCCTGCAGCAGGCGGGTTGCGTTGCGGTGACGTCCCCGCTCAATTAAGAGTTCGGCGCGCGGCAGCTTTTGGAGTGCTGCATCTAAAATTTTCATCTGCTTATCAAAATCATCGAAAGTAAGTGCTATCTCTGTCGATTCTGCAGCACCCTGCAATACATTTGGAATTTTATCGAGACGCTGTTTTTTGCTCTCTTCTTTAACATTTTCAATATATTCCGCATCCTTCACGAGATTTGTTGCAATCCACTCACGCTCTTCTTCTTCCTCATCCTCATCGTTATTAATTTTTGGCTGAGAATAATTATCATCGGTGGTCTCTGCGCTATAACCTTTTAATAAAGTTGTCTGAACCAGCTTTTGCTTTGTAGAAACTTGTACATCGACCTGATTCTCAATAGCAGAGACCTTCACTTTCGAACCTCCTCCATTCAAGTCATCGGCAATTCTCACATCAAAGGCTGCCTTTTTTTTAGCAACTGCAGTCGTATTTTGTGCGCGCACAGAAAAATGTGCTGATTCGTCATGCAAATTTACGACGCGCGTCCAGATCCGACCTTTATATAAAATAACATCCACAATAGTACTTGAGGTATTTTGGGAATCGATAAAAAGGCGGGAAATTTTTACATTTGTTCCCTCATCGAGACGAGTAAGGCTTTGATCTAAGTAGCGGATGACCGCATATGAGCCTTCGCTGGTCTGAACCACATCATCCGCGCGCAAGTTCAGCTGCTTTTCACCTTTAATAATCTGTCCGTTACGAATAATTGTTACCTCGCCAAAGACATCTTCCAAAACGGTACGGTACTGGGCGTCAGCACGTTCGACATCCAGTGCAAAGTTGAAGATCAGAGTAAACGCAAAGAAGACTGCAATGCTCCCTGTCCAAAGCTTGCGATGATTGTGAAAAAGGCGTGCAAACACATGGGTAAAGTTCCTTGTACTAAATTCCGCAATAGCCATAAGTTTCTGGCGAAGCATTGCACGAAAATGCACATGGGGCGTTACTTCGGCACCTATTTTTTTCATAGAGCGGACCAGATGCGCAAACCCTAATGACTCTTGATGGTGCTGAGTTGAAATAGCGCGCAAAATATCGCTGCGCATAAGATTTTTTTGTGCCTCGGTAGGGCGCACAAACTCTATTTTTTTGAGTGCAGCATCGAGCTTTTTCTCCTTATCTGAATTAAACAGTGAAAATAACATGGGGGTGTGTTTGAGTTCCGGTAGATTAATACGGCAAAGGCAGGATTGCGTTACGTATTTATAGGTTAGTTATTCCTTTATCTTCTAAGATTTTTCGCAAACTACGGAGCGCCCGAAATTGGAGAATTCGCAGAGCTTCTTGACTCTTATCTAAAACTGTTGCAATTTCTACATTTGAAAAACCGTTAATATACTTCAAGGTCAACACCTGCCGGTAATTGTCTTTCAGCTCCTTCATAGCATCGTACAAAATATCGCGATTCAGTGAACGGTGAGCCCGCAGATCTGTATTCGCCTCGATGCTCGTATCTACTAAATTCTCATCGAGCTCTTGGATATAGTTATTCTTTGTTTCCCGGTAAAAATCGATTACCAGGTTGTGCGCAATGCGAAAAATCCAGGCGCTAAAATTAGCTTTGCCGCTCTTATATTGATGAATATTCTCCCATGCCTTTAAAAAGACTAATTCCGTAAGATCTTCAGCCTCTTCACTACCGGCACGGTAGTAGACATACCGGTAAATTTGATCCACCATCATGTCATAAAGCTTCCCAAAAGAGTCGCTATTGCCATTTTGAGCCTCAGCAACAAGCTGCTCCATGAGCTTATATTTGCGGGATTTATCGTCCATGGAAGCAGAAAGATAGCAGAAACTAAAGGAATAACCAATGCACAAATAACAAATTTCAAATAATTCTCAATTACCAATTCTCAAAAATTCAAAGCATTTTATTGCATGCTTCCTCAACTGTCTTCTTTGAACCTATAAAAATCTGCGTGGGCTGAGCGTACGCTTCTATTTTTTGGCTAAGTATGGGCTGGGCTGCGCCATCGAGTGCCAAGCCACCAGCCTGCTCGACGAGCTGCGCCATGGGTGCGCATTCAAAGAGGAGGCGCAACTTTCCCTGCGGCATTTCTGAGAAACCGGGATAACAAAATATCCCGCTGCCTTTTATAAAGGTATGATTAATGTCCGGCACCATACCGCCGGAGTAACGCAGTGTCATCTTCTTTTTAATCCAAGAGTTTACAAGCTGAAGATATTCGTCGCGCTCGGCTGCCGCACGTAGATTGCCCGGCGCAAAATATTTAGCTTCTTCCTGGATCTTGATGCGCTCTTTTTCAATATAAAAATTGCCGTCCGGCGCTAAGGTAAAGGCATGAGTTCCATCGCCAACGGTCAGCATGAGCGTGGTGCGGGGACCATAGACCGCAAAGCATGCTGCAATTTGTTCGCCTGCACTTCTCCCCTTTAACTCCCCTGCCGGATACACTCCAACAATCGTGCCGACCGCAAAATTCACATTTGCCAAAGACGAGCCATCAAGTGGGTCGGTGCATACGGTAAAAAGAGCATCTTCCTGGAGTGCAACTTGCGCTTCCTCTTCTTCAGATGCAAATGAGTGTACTAAACCCGAATCGCGGCAAGCTGCCTTGATAATATCATTACACTGCACATCTAAAGCGAGCTGCTGGTCACCGGAAACATTCTCCGTACCCGCGTACTCTCCTGTTTGCACATCAATCGCCGCCCTAATTTTAACCATCGCATCCGGTATAACCTCGCCCATCAGGCGGGCTAAATGCGAATCGCAATTTTGCTGCTTAAGAAAGTTGTGAAGAGTTATCATCACAAAGGAGAATAGCAAAAAAGTTTCTGCAAACATATATCGAAAAGGAGAGATTACTGATCAGCCTGGCGTCGATGAATCCGGACAGAGGACTAGCGCCTGCTCTCTAGGTAGATCGGCGTGCTCCAAGTCGGAATCAATAATCTCTGGAGAACCTTTTCGATTTAATGAACTAATGTAAGCCGCCTGCTTTGGGCGCTAGGGCGAATCCTGTTTCGTGATGGACAAATGTTGTTTTTCGCGCCGGAATGAGATAACTCGTTCCCTGGCGGATTGATTGAAGTGATTTTAACGATTCAATATCTTTTCGTTGTGCTTCACGTTCACTCAACAGTTGATCACGTTGGAGTTCCAGTTTGCGTACCTCATATCCTTTCGTATGAATTTCAGTAAATTTCAAAAGATACAAAAAACTGATAAGCCCTATTAAAAATGTTAACGAGAAGAAGAGGAAAAACTTTCCCACTCGAAGTGTCATTGGGAGTGAACCGCGTTGTTCTACGATTCTACTGAGACGAGTACGATGAGTGAGAACAAGTTGGGACATTTGAATTACTTAGATTATTGGCATTCTCTCGAGTGTATGCTGCGGTCGAAACAACACACACTCGAGAGACATATTACGTTTTAAACTTTTCTAGCGGCGCGGAGTTTTGCGCTTCGCGCCCGGACATTCGTGGCAGTTTCTTCTGTATCTGCTTCTAGTGGCTTCTTTGTAAGGAGTTCCAGCTGTCCCTCCTTTTTTGCATCTCTGAAGACATTCTTTACAATCCGATCTTCAACTGAGTGGTAACTTATAACTACGATTCTGCCTCCCGGACTTAAGACATTCACTGCACCATGGAGTCCATGGCCTAACACCTCTATCTCTCTATTGGTGGCAATTCGTAAGGCTTGAAAGACTCGTGTGACTGAAGGGTGTACTCCTTTTCTCCCTGGAATTCGCCACCGCCTACGCGGGGCAAGCGGAACACTTGCTTCGATAGAACTTTTAAGCTCGCTTGTCGTAGTGAAGGGGCGGTCGTCCGCAATACGTTTTGCAATTCGATGAGCATATCGTTCTTGTGAATAGGTACTAAAGAGTTCCTGAAGATCTTTTATAGAATAGGTATTTACAATATCTGCTGCAGTCAGGTTCTGACGGGGATCAAAGCGCATATCGAGCGGCCCTTCGAAGCGATGTGAGAAACCGCGCTCCGGCTGATCGATATGAAGTGAAGAGAGGCCGAGATCCATAAGGATGCCGTGTACAGCGCCGCGCTCTTTGAGTACACGCTCACCGATCTCTTCCAAATTCTCAAAATTATCGTGAATAAAAGTAATATTCGAAATATCTTTGAGATTTTCTTTTGCAATGGATAAGTTGCGCTCATCGGCGTCGATGCCATAAAGATGTCCATTTGGACCAATGAGTTTTGCTATCTCCTTTGCGTGCCCCCCTGCCCCAAGTGTGCAATCGAGAACCACATCACCACTTGTTGGCTTTAGAAAGGCAAGAACCTGATGTAAAAGAACTGGTATATGTACGTTATTGTTCAAAACTTGTGCACAATATGTGTATAACTTTTTTGATCACTTAGTGCGTGAAATATAGTTTTGCCAGGTTAAAGTGTCAAACTATTTGAGTTTTTAAAATGTGACAAAAATAAAGTTAGTACAAAAAATGTATACGAAACTGGGCTTTCCTAAGCGCTTAATGAAAAATCCGCAACAAAAATAGCTACATTGACTTACTATTGCGGGTTTCTGAAGATATTGGGTAACTTTTGTGTTCGACCAAAGCCACAAAAAAAGAAAATGACCAGTCGCGCGCTCTAATATTTTTGCGTAAAGTAAGCTCATGTTTTTTGAAGAGCTGAAACATGGACTAATAATCTTCTTTGCCTCAATGATTCCGGCGGGCGAATCGCGTCTTGCTATTCCATGGGGAATAACTATTTTCGATATGGATGCACTACCTGCTTTTGCATGGGGCGTGCTGGGCAACATTGCTATCGGCGCTTTTGTACTGCGCTACCTTGCTCCGGCAATGACACTCGTCTTCAAGCATTCACCCTTTCTTACCAAGCATCTTAAAAACTATTTTGACCGGCTACACAAAAAACACAACGAAGGATTTAATAGGCGCGGCGCACTCTTACTTACAACACTTGTTGCAATTCCCCTGCCCGGAACCGGCGCGTGGGCCGGTGCAGCACTCGCCTATCTTTTTAATATCCCCTTCTCACTCGCCTTTCCGGCAATTTCTTTTGGCGTCGCCATTGCCGCAACCATTGTTACATTTTCAACAGAAATTGTGATTGGAATTGCTTCAATACTCCAAGCGTAGCTCTCCTTGCCGCACGATTGTGCACTCACTACGCGTACAATCCACTATTGTAGACGGCGGATTTTTTTCGATCTCACCGGAATCGATTATAAAATCGGGCTTGAGCGGCTGTGCTGCAAATTGCGCATTAATTTCATCGACCGAGTGCGGGCTCATCTCTCCGCTGACATTTGCACTTGTTGTGGTGATGGGACTTCCAAAACGCTTTACCAATTCCAAACTTAATTCGTGATTTGCCACACGAATTCCAATAGAGTTTACGGTTGGATTTAAAAAGCGCGGCACCAAATCTTTGCGCGGCACAATTATGGTAAGCGCGCCGGGCCAGTGCTGCTGAGCCAGCTCCAGCGCCAGACCGGTAAATTCACCATACTTTTTTGCCTCTTCCAAACTCGCAACCATAATAGAGATAGGCTTGTTCATGGGCATCTGCTTTACCGCAAAGAGCCGCTTAAGCGCGTCCTCGTTAAAAGCATCGCAGCTAAAGCCGTAACAGGTATCCGTTGCGTGCGCCACTACACCGCCGCTGCGCAACACTTCTACTGCCTTGGCGATGTCATCCTGTTGAGCTATTTCGTTCTGCATGCAGGCAGTATAGCTCACTCTACGGTACCCGTAATATTAATTCTGAGCGCAGCGAATTCCTCCTCTGTACGGCCAGCAAAAATATTCTCTATTGATTCAAATGCAACAAGAATGCCAAATTCATCGGCCATTATCTGCGCAATACTATCACGCATCGCGAAATAATAATCACTGCTCAAAACAAGCCCGCCTCTGCCCTGAAAAAGGCCTGGATTATAAGCCAATTCTCGCTCGCAAAGCACACGCCCATCAAGTAATTGCATATAGTAGCGTTCAAGCGCAACTTTCGTATTCGCTAAATTCACCGCAGCCTCAATTTGGCAGCGAATTTCTTCCCGCTGCGCTGCAGGGGCCGTATGCAATAGTGGCAAATTCGATTCATCATTCATTGCAGCCATGCAACGCCACAATTGTTGCGGCTTTGCTAAAAGAGTTCCTGCGAAACGAATTTTTTCTGCATGTTCAATAAAAAATTCGACTACTGCATTCAAGAGAGCACTATAAAGTTCATCTGAACCGGGCTCAGCACCGGCCCGAATTGTATTCATGCGATTTATTAAGTCAGCAAATTCTTCTTTGAGCAAAGAATAGGTTGGGCCATCTATAGCTTCATTTTGCATTAGATGTTCACCGGTTATACCTTCTTCGCCCGCAATTTTGCCGTGAAAAGCGATCATCCTAGCCACGACCTGTGCAGCCTGCGGCAGTGAATCGATGCCTTGTTCTGAGACTCCTGATTCTTGCTCACTCATAAACGTTTCGACATTAAGTAAGAGAAAATTTTAAGAATAAAAAGTATTTTCGTCAAATACTTTCCTTGGCACCTGATTTCCGCTACTTTATACCCCGATGGCAAAACCACGTGTAGCAATTAATGGATTCGGCCGCATCGGCAAAGTGATGTTTCGGACTAATTTGATCCACGATCTTGTGGATATTGTGGCAGTGAACGATCTTTCTGATGCAGAGCAACACGCGCACCTCTTAAAGTACGATTCGAGTTATGGCGTGCTGGATGCCGACATTCAGGTAAAAGACGGTGTATTGGCAGTAAATGGCAAAGAAATTCGCTGCATTAGCTCGCGCGAACCGAATAAAATTCCATGGAAAGAAATTGGTGTTGATGTAGTGCTGGAAGCGACCGGATTTTTTGAAGATCGCGAGAGTGCAAGTAAGCATATTGAGGCGGGCGCGAAAAAAGTAATTATTACCGCGCCAGGCAAGGACGACGATTTAACCGTGGTAATGGGTGTGAACGATGATCAACTTGATCCGGCAAAGCATACAATTATTTCAAATGCATCGTGCACGACGAACTGTTTGGCACCGGTGGTTAAAGTTCTCGACGACGCCTTTGGTATTGAGCAGGGATTTATGACAACGATCCACTCGTATACAAATGATCAGAGTATTTTAGACCGTATTCATCCAAAAGATTTTCGGCGGGCTCGGGCCGCGGCGGTCTCTCTGATTCCGACAAGTACGGGTGCAGCAAAGGCGATTGGCCGTGTACTCCCCCATCTTGATGGCAAACTCAATGGCGTTGCCGTACGGGCACCCACACCGGTTGTATCTTTGGTCGACTTTGTCGCGTATGTAAAAAATCCGCCAAAAAATATGGAGGAGGTAAATGCAAAGATGCGCGAAGCTGCGGATGGACGGTTGAAAGGCATTTTGCAAGTTGAAGATGCGCCGCTAGTATCTGTAGATTTCAAACAAAATCCTCATTCGAGCATAGTAGATTCTGCACTGACCATGGTGGACGGCAATATGGTGAAAGTATTCAGCTGGTACGATAACGAGTGGGGTTATTCTACGCGCGTGATTGAGCTGGCGGCAAAGTTTGGAGCTTAAGTTGGAGCATAAAAAAATCGAGCCGAATTGCATCGAATTTTCGCCGGCGAATCCGATTGACATTTTCAGACCTTTTTAGCACTATACTATCCTGACTGCTAGCCAATAAAAAATCTATGAAGGACCGCTCTCTTACAATTCTTAATGCTATTATTAAAGAGTTCATTGCGACAGCGCAGCCGGTCGGCTCGCAGGCTATTGTTATGGGGTACAAACTCTCGGTATCCCCGGCGACCGTCCGTAACGAGATGGCGCAGCTGGAACACGAGGGCTACATTATGCAGCCCCATACTTCGGCGGGGCGCATTCCAACCGACAGTGGCTACCGGCTCTATGTAAATGAGCTCGCCGACTATTTGAGTGCAGAGCGCGAAGCAGAAAAAAAACTGGCACGTGTACGCAACTCCTACAAGATGCAAAAGGCGCGCGAAAAAATTTACGATGCCGTAAATATCCTGAGTCAAGTTTCCGAAAATGTCGGCTTTGCAACACTGCCCGATAACCGGCGAACTTTTTTCTTGGGAGTATCGAATGTACTCAAGCAGCCGGAATTTATTTCGAATATGGTTCAGGCATCGCAAGTAATGGAAGTGCTGGAAGATAATGATAATTTTGTACAAACACTTCGCGCGCTAGATATTGGCAGTGAGACAAAAATCTTTATTGGCAAAGAAAATATCTTGGCGCAAATTCACTCGTGTGCCATGGTGGTAAGTGAATATCGCATCGGTGATTTTACAGGATATGTAGGCATTTTAGGACCGACACGTATGGAGTACCCTTTTAATCATGCGGTGGTTGGCAAGATCAAAAGGATGCTCGAAGAAGAAGATATCTAAACTTTAACTAACTGTATATTATGAGCGGAGCGAAAAAAGACTCAAAACAAAACACCAACGGCGCACAACAGCTCCTGGCTGATCTAGAAAAAGCGCAAAAAGAAATTGCCGATTTAACAGAGACATCGAAGCGCGCACTCGCCGATTTGCAAAACTACCGCAAACGAATTGAACAAGAGAAGCAGGAATTCGCAAAATTTGCGAATGTTTCATTAATTCTAGAAATTCTGCCGGTGGTCGATAACTTTGAACGGGCAATGAAGCATACGCCCGAAGCGCTACAAAATTCGGAGTGGCTCAAGGGCATGGAGCAAGTTGCCCAACAGCTTCGTGGAGTTCTCAATAAATTTGGCTGCGTACCCATCGAAGATCCGACCGGAAAAGAGATGGACCCTCAAAAGCACGAGCCGCTCTTAACCGCACCTGGCAAGGAACATATTGTGCTCGAAGTGCTCGAAACCGGTTATCAAATCGGCGATAAAGTGATCCGCCCGACAAAGGTAAAAGTCGGTAATGGAACAGATGATGGCACATCGTAATTCGGCCTTGACCCCCCTTTTTTAGCACTCTATAATTGGGATTGCTAATTTGTTTTTTAATTAGATAACCAGAAAATCATGTCAAAAATCATTGGAATCGATCTCGGAACTACCAACTCTTGTGTAGCATTTATGGAAGGCGGCGAGCCTACAGTTATTCCCAATGCCGAGGGCGGACGCACAACTCCCTCCGTTGTAGGTTTTAAAAGTGAAAAAGAACGCTTGGTGGGTGTAACCGCAAAACGCCAGGCCGTGATTAATCCCGAAAAGACGATTTTTGCTTCAAAACGCTTTATAGGCCGTCAATACAGCGAGGTAAAAGAGACGGCAGATCGTATGCCATATAAAGTAGTAAAAGGAAAAAAGGGCGAAGTGGAGTTTGAAATAGATGGAAAAAATTACCGGCCAGCCGAAATTTCGGCGATGATTTTGCAGCACATTAAAGCATATGCCGAAAAATATTTAGGGCACGAGGTAAAAGAGGCGGTCATTACGGTGCCGGCCTACTTTAACGACTCGCAGCGGCAAGCAACCAAAGATGCCGGCAAAATCGCAGGACTCGATGTAAAGCGCATCATTAATGAACCAACTGCTGCGGCGCTTGCATATGGACTCGACAAAAAAGGCGGCGACAAGAAGATTGCAGTGTTTGATCTTGGTGGCGGAACTTTTGATATTTCAATTCTCGAAATTGCAGATGTAGAGGGCGAAAAGCAGTTTGAAGTCTTGGCAACCAACGGCGACACGCAGCTCGGTGGGCACGACTTTGACGAGCGCATCGTGGACTGGCTTGCAGAAGAGTTTAAGAAAGATCAAGGCATTGATATTACGAGCGACAAAATGGCTCTTCAGCGCCTGCACGAAGCTGCAGAGAAGGCGAAGATGGAGCTTTCAAGCGTCCACGAAACTGAAGTTAATCTCCCTTTTATTACTGCTGATGCAAGCGGACCAAAGCATTTGAATGTAAAACTTACCCGCGCAAAGCTTGAGGATTTGGTTGCCGATTTAATCGAACGCACTGTTGGACCGTGCAAAAAAGTGATGGACGATGCAAAAACCTATGCAAGTGACATCGATGAGATCGTTCTTGTTGGCGGTATGACACGTATGCCCGCAGTACAAGAAAAGGTAAAAACAATCTTTGGAAAAGAACCGCACCGCGGTATTAATCCTGACGAAGTTGTGGCACTCGGTGCAGCAATACAAGGCGGCGTACTGCAGGGCGACGTAAAAGATGTCTTGCTGCTCGATGTTACTCCTCTCACCCTTGGTATTGAAACTATGGGAGCGATAAGCACACCGCTTATCGAGCGCAATACCACAATTCCGGTGAGCAAGTCGCAAGTCTTTAGTACAGCAAGCGATAATCAGCCAGCAGTTGAAGTACATGTTTTGCAGGGTGAGCGACCAATGGCTGCAGACAATAAATCGCTCGGCAAATTCGTGCTTGATGGGATTCCGCCAGCGCCACGCGGCGTGCCGCAAATCGAAGTAACTTTTGATATTGATGCAAACGGTATCCTAAAAGTAACGGCTCATGACAAAGCAACCGGCAAGAAACATCACATTACCATTCAAGGCAGCTCGGGTCTAAGCGATGAAGAAATTGAAAAGATGACCAAAGAGGCAGAGCAGCATGCTGAAGAAGACAAGCAAAAACATGCTGCAGTCGAAGCGCGCAATAAAGCAGACAGTCTTGTATTCCAAACCGAAAAAACGCTCAAAGATGCCGGAGATAAAATCGGCGACGATGTAAAAAAGCCGGTACAAGAAAAACTCGATGCGCTGAAAAAGCTGCTCGAAAATAAAGAGGCGAGCAAAGATAATTTGGAAGAGGCGACCAAAGCGCTGAGCGATGAAATTCAAAAAATTGGTGAGGAGCTGTACAAAGCGGCCGGCAGCGGTGAAGAGTCAAAAGAAGAAACCGGCACAGCAGACGAAAAAAAGGATAACGTTGTTGAAGGCGAGGTTGTGGAAGACGAGAAGAAAAAATAAGAACTATACCAATGAAAAAAGAAATCGAGTGCCCCAATAAGCGCTGTGAAAATCCGCTCAATGTTGAAAATGTGACAGAGATGGAGCCCGATCATGCAGAAGCGCAATCGCGGCCGGGTGAATTACTCTTTTGTTGCAGAACGTGCGGACACTGTTTCTGGAGTGGACGATGATGAAGATGCAACAAATTCTCTGAGAGCTTCTTGGAAGCGCGCCCGCAGTTCATGCAATGACGTGTTGCTTATTTTGCGTGGACGAAGAAAACACAACAGCCTTTCAGGTTTACCGGGATAAGGAAATACTGTCACATCGTAACTTCTCAGATGAGGTCCATAATGCGCTTCTACGCTTTCAGCATCCATATCCCCCTCACAAGTCCACTCGTCCTCATCTAATTCGAGAACGGCTCGTGCTTGAGCTTCGGCTGCTTCAAAGCTTACAGCTTCATCTTTTACCGGAGCATATTCGGACACTCCTTCAATTTGTTTACCTGGTTCCATAATAAATGTAGACGCATTCTACTACTCTTTTAATACAACACAATACATTTTTGGCAATATCGATGACCGGAAGCCCTACTCTCTTGCTTTTCCGTCATCAAGCTCCTCAAGATCATCACCTTGATCCGCTGCGCTACGCTGATTATTGGTATTGGCAAATGAGATACCAAAGAGACGTTCGCCGGCAGCCTTTACAATTGTTGTTGCTTCGGCGCGGTTAATAGGATCGTATGGTTTGGCGTCGCCGTTGCTGCCGGCAACAATACCAAGAGCCTTACCGGCACACATGACTGAATTTACTTCACTATCGCGCGGATCGACATCGTTAAAGCAGCGCTCATCGGTACGGGCAATATCTTGGCCCGTTGCCTCCAAAAGCATTTGTACAACTTCCCAACGCAGCGCACGGCGGTCTACATTCTCACAACTGCTCAGCAGACTTACGCCGCGCTCCTCGCCCCAGCGCAAAAACTTATTACCCCAGTGTTCAACATAGCGGCCATCGCAAAGCTCACTATCTCCACTTGGTTCTGCATCACCTGACACCCGGAATGCCATTGTAGTAATTTCCGCAACGGTAACATCAGCACCGGGATCAAAGCGTCCATCCCCTTTACCGGCAACAATGCCGCGGTCTGCCAAAGATTTTACAAAGCGCGTATACCACGCGTTATCGTCAGTATCGCGGAACGGTATAATCCCCTGCTTATGCTTCTCCTCAACTGAACGCTGAATCGCCTCGTCTTTCTGTGTTTGCAACTGTACAAGACGCGCTTCGACTTGTGCATCGGTCAAACTGTTTGATTCGGCTGCCTCAACAAACTGCTCAACTTGATTGCGAATGACATCGCCGGCTTCACCGTAAAAGTTATACGCTGCAATCTCATCTTGCAGTTGCTGCAGACGCTCAAGCTTTTCTTGTGCAATACGCAAGCGATTATGCGCCTCTTCCAAACGGCGAGTAAGTTCCAAAATCTCTTGTTTTTGAGCAATCAGCTGACGCTGTGTTTCATCATCATAAAAGTTCGTAGCGGCCTCGAGCGTCTTTGCCACATTGTCGCCGTAACGGTCACCACCAGACTGCATAAGTGCTGCAATGGAAGACGGATCGCGCAGCAATTTTTGCAAAACGCGCTGCGCTACATCGTCACTCACACGCTCCAAAACGCCGGCTGCAAGATCGGTATCGATCTCATCCAAATGCTCCTGAGCAAAGTTTGCATAGTAATCATGATCGCGCTCAGGCCCGCCATACTCATTAAAAATTGGACAAACCTCCTGTGCACGCTCATCAATTTCTTCAAATTTCTCGTGAATTTCATCTATTCCGTCCGCATCTTCCAAGAGACCGTAGGCTTCATCAACAATCTCACGGCATGCTGAAAATTCAGAATCGCTCACGCGGCCTTCATCGCGCGCTCTTTCTAAGAAGTGTTCGGCACCTTCAATCTCCCGCTTAAATTCAGCGAGTGAAAAGTTGCGTTCACGCGAATTATAAAAATCGTGAGTCAATTCATCCCACTGCCAGCGCAACTCATCCATAGATTCTAATTCAGAGCGCGCCTCTTCGGGATCTTCTTGTAACTTAGACTGTGCTGCAGCGACAATATCGCGCATGCGCTTCCAAATCTCTTCCAGCTCTTCAGCTACCTCACGTCCGCCATCACGACCTATCTGCTGAATCTCTTTTTCGCGGTGTTTAATTTCACGCTCAACATCTTTTAACCAACGACTCACATCACGCGCAGCTTGCACACGATTCAAGCGCTCCCAAAATAGATTTTGGATATCATTCAAATCCTCATTATAGCCCTCATCCCACCAATCCTGAGGACGGCCTTCTAATACAGCTCTGCCTAATTCTAAAATACGTGCGAACTCATCCAGGTGCTTCTTTGCATTTGGAAGTGCACTCCCCCCATTCTTTTTTAATACACGCTCATACTCTTTTTGCATCTTTTCATACTCTTTTGTACGGTGCTCAATGTCGCGGCCGACATCTTTTGCGGCACGCACATTATTTTCTTGCTCGTTGAGTTCGTTCATCGCATCCCAAAAATCCTGCTGATGATATCCACCATCATTCAAAATATCACGTGCAACTTCACAGTCGATTGCAAGTTCGCGCTCCGCAGCTGCGTATGCATTTAAAAATGCATCATACGAACTCTTTACGGCAATCGGCAAATTCTCTATACCAATGCGCTTCACCGCACGCTCATACTCGCGAATTACATTTCGATCTTTATCTTTAATACGGCGTGAAACATCTTCAAAACAGCCCAGTTGACCATTCAGCTCCCATCCCTCATTCAAACGGTCGTAACAGTCTTGCTTTGCGTAATTTATATTTTGATCGATATCCCAATAATCTTGTGTTTCTCCCTGGCGGCCGCTGCAGTATGGCTGTAACTGTGTAAGAAATGTCTGCAAGGGCGCTCCGCAATACTGCTCAATCTCGCTTAACAACTGAGTTTTCCGTGTCTGATCACCACTCTTTAAGCGGCCTAACTCCCGTGTTAAATCTTTCACTTGCCGGGCAATATCGCGCTCTAATTCACGAGTTTGATTCTTACATGAGCGTTCGACATTCACCCAGTCTTCTGCATTACGAAAAAGCTCGGTCGCATCGTTAAACGTATAGCGAAGATCGTCGAAATCGCCGCCAATATCCCACCATGCTGCCGTATCACCTGCATCAATATAACTCAACCCAGTTACTAAAAGTGCACGGAAATCATCGATCGCTTTTTGAGCAGTAGTAGTATCGAGAGTTGCATCATTGCGAACATAATCCGCCAATTCACGCTCCCATTGCTCAACTTCTTGTACGCGCTCATCATAAGAATTGCGGGCACTTTGCACATCATCTTCGCTCGAACTCGTATCTTCTGAACTCGTATCTTCCATAGCCACTAGAGAATTTGCCGAACCTTCGGCTGTTGCCGATTTTGTATATCCAACAACAATCATTACCACTAATAAAATTCCTGCAACAAGTGCGAGACTTTTCTCACGTGCGGTGAAAAATTGGGAACGCATCATAAATTATTTTTTGTTATTTGTTTTTTTATATAAAGAACTATCCTATTTATATTTTACCATATTAGATACATAAGTCAATAAGCCCAATGAGGCCCTTTCTAAATTTAGTCTTTCAAAAACCAGCATTTTCTTGTAAAATATTTGGAACTTCAAACATCAAAATAAATATGAACGGAAAATTCCTCTTAAAATTAAATATCTTATTCGGGATCTCATTACTCCTCATTACAGGGGTAAATATGATGATGCTCCTGGAGAATTCATTTACAAAAGCAGATATCCCCCCGCTCCCCAAGCGGCCAAGTGCAGCCGAAGTAGCCGAGGCAAAAGCTGTAGAGTTACCAAATTTAGTCTCGAGCAATCTCAAAATAAGCTCCGAAGCTGAAGACAAAGGCTACCATGTCGGCATCCCTATTCATATTGCATGCACAATCAAGAACAGTTCCGAATTTGAAGCAGCTCACTCACGGGCCCTTATAAGAAGCCAATTTGGTGATATCGCCTCAGAAGAGCGTGAAACTATAGCACCCGATGAATCCGTGACCTTTGAAGGCACCTTTACGCCTGAAAAAAGCGGCATAACGTATATAGCATGCCGTACCGATATCGATCACGAAATTGAAGAAAGTGACGAGACAGATAATAGGAGTGCGGCGGCGTTGTATGTACGCGCGAAGTGAGGTAGCCTATTTGCCGATGTTAGATATTAAACTCCTTCGCGAAAATCCCGAGCCGGCAAAGGCTGCACTCAAAAAAAAGCATGTAGAGCCCGTGCTGATCGACAGCCTTTTGGCTTTGGACAAAGAACGGCGTTACTTAGTCACACAAGTTGAAGAACTGAGCGCAAAGCGAAATGCACTAAGCAAGAAAATTCCGGAGCTGAGCGGCAAAGAGAAAGAAACCACGCTGGCGGATCTTGCAGTACTTAAAGAAGAGTTGAGCGAGCTTGAACCAAAATTGAAAAAAATGAGTGATGAAATCGATTCGCTCATGCTGCAACTGCCGAATCCGCCGCACGATTCTGTACCGGAAGGCAAGGACGACACGGAAAATAAAGTTGAAAAAACACACGGCGCTCCGCCAAAATTTGATTTTGAGCCGCGCGATCATGTTGCGCTATGCGAACAAAACGACTGGCTGAACATGGAAGCTGCGGCTGCAATGTCTGGCTCACGCTTTTACTATCTAAAGAATGATCCGGTCTTGTGGGAGTTTGCACTGGTACAGTATGTACTCCAAAAGCTCATTAAAAAGGGCTTTACGCCGATACTTCCGCCCACACTCGTCAAAGAGCATGCCATGTTCGGCACAGGATTTTTCCCGGCGGACCGCAACGAAATTTACCATGTAAATCCCGAAGACGACGATTTGTATTTAGTGGGCACCGCAGAAGTTCCGCTCTGCATGATGTATGCGAATCAAATTATTCCCGCGGAAAAACTGCCGCTGCGCTTTGTCGGATTTTCTACATGCTATCGCCGCGAGGCCGGCAGTTACGGCAAAGACACGCAAGGAATTTTACGCGTGCACCAGTTCGATAAACTCGAAATGTTCAGCTTTTGCCATCCGGATAAATCGTGGGAGGAGCACGAGTTTTTGCGCAGTATAGAAGAAGAAATTATGAGCGAGCTTGGATTTTACTATCAAGTAGTAAACATTTGCGGCGGAGATCTTGGGGCGCCGGCAGCCAAAAAATACGACATCGAGGTGTGGATTCCGTCACAAAATCAGTTCCGCGAACTGACCAGCTGCAGTAACTGCACCGACTTTCAGGCGCGTCGTGCGAATATTCGGTACAAAGATGCCGACGGCAAAAATCAAACACTCCACACCCTCAACGGCACGGCCATGGCGTCCACACGCACACTCCTTGCCATTATGGAAAACTTCCAAAACGCCGACGGCTCGGTAACACCTCCAAAGTGCTTGGAACCGTGGCTGATTAGTTGATGACGAGATAGTTTTGTGGTAGAATAAATAGAAATAAAAATCACATATGATCACACTTTCTTCTGACTCTCTTAAGGGCTATGGCCTCAATCGCATCTTTCGCTTTGTAAAAGAGGCGGGATACGACGGTCTCGACTTAGTACTCAATCCAAAAGATTACGACAGCATTAATGTCGCCTATATTAAAGAATTGAGCGATGCATATAAGCTGCCGGTCACTGCTTTGCAGACACCAGGAAATGCATCTCAAAAGCAAATTCTTGCAGCTGTGGAGATGGCAAAAGAGCTTGGCAGTAAAATAATTGTTGTGCAGGCGCCGAAGATCTTTAACTTTAAATATACAAAGTGGCTTACTGCCGAAGTTCCAAAGATTCGCCAAAAAGAGCAGATTTCTATTGCGCTTGAAAATGCGCCGGCGAAAGCACTCTTAGGCATTATTCCCGAACATGCGCTGAATAATCTCAATGAGCTACGCAAATTTAAACATGCCGCACTCGATACGACCCGTGTTGCCGAAAAAAAGGATGATTTGATCCGCGTGTATAAAGGATTAGCAAAATTTTTAGTGCATGTGCATGTTTCGAATGTAAAGCGCGGCAAGGGGTATCAGCTGCCGGACGAGGGCATACTTCCACTCGAAAGCTTCTTCACAAAGCTCAAGCAAGACGGCTACAAAGGAGCAATTTCTTTTAAAATTGCGCCGAAATACATTCAGGCCGGTGACGACGAAAAAGTTATTAAGCATCTCAAGGAGTGTAAAGATTTTTATGAGGAGTATTTTGTGAATATCAAAGCATAGAAGCTCGTTTTTGACATATAGGCTATTTTAGTCAAGCCATTTTTAGCACAAGCGCGTACTTGATTTGACTTCGGGCTTTTTGTGAGTAGAATAGCCTTCGCACCTATCCTGAGTGAGTTGTGATTGACAAGGTGTAAAATTCTCCATTTTACATCATTAAATCCCGGTCGCTCATGGCTAAGAAAAAAGCTCCTGCAAAGAAAGCGGTGAAGAAAAATAATAAGAAAG